>Ga0101944_10004992_pt1 | contig 15644 bp, 16 predicted proteins | sample DewCreD2012metaG_FD_75245 | JGI IMG/M metagenome (GOLD analysis project Ga0101944, IMG submission 75245) | Hot spring sediment bacterial and archeal communities from British Columbia, Canada, to study Microbial Dark Matter (Phase II) - Dewar... ...
AAGCCCGCTGCCGCGAGATGATTGCTGACATTATATCTGCCGAGCAAGGGGGTTTTTACCTTTTCCTTTTCGCCCGCGTATTCCAGCGTAAAGGATGTACCTGAAATATCCATCGATTCTATATGTGCAGTTAAATCGGCGGACTGGTCGATTGCGTACCAGAGTTTACTCGCCTTTGTTTTATCGGCGATTATTTCAGATTGCGGCGATTCCTTGTTCAAGACCGCTGTAGAGTCCGCGGATAGTTTCTCGAATAGTACGCTTTTTGCCGCGAGGTATTCTTTTTCTGTTTTGGAGAATTGACAATCGCTGATGGTATAAATGGTAATTTTCATAGCAATAAAATGATTATGAAGAATATTTTTGCAAAAGTCAAGTGGTTTTTTGGCTGATGATTTTACCGATAAAACTTAAAGAAGAAAGAAATCTGACCCTCCGATTCATAGGATAGGATGACAATAAATGGCAAACTAGAGCAGATAGAAAAAGAAGCGTGCTGCGGCAAATCAAAGAGCAGTCCTTTATAATATATAAATGGCAAGAAAAATTTTTTTAATCTTGGGCGTTTTTTTTATTTTATCAGCCTTATTTTTTTGGCAAAAAATGAATGGGGATAAATTAGAGAAACTATCAGTCATTTCTCCAACATCAATTTCACCAACCTTCCCTAATAAAAATAAAGAAAAACTGATAGAAAATAAAACTTTAGCGGAAAAAAAATCAATTTTTGTCCCTTATTGGAATTTGACTGACGGCTTAAAGACAAGCCCTTATGACCGTTATTTTTATTTTGGAGTAGCTTTCAATCAAGGCGGTCTGGATAGAAATGAGATCGGTTTTTTAAATTTAAAAAAATTTATCGCTTTAACTGAAGGAAAAAAAAAGTATTTAACTTTGCGGTTGCTTAATGATGATTTTAATCGGATTTTAATTGAAGATAAAACATTGCAGAATTTAATAATTAAAGAAACAAAAGAAATTTTGGAAAAATTTTTATTTGAGGGGATATTAATTGACCTTGAGTTAAAAGAAGGCTTTGGTTTTTCAAGTGAAAAGCTGGTTGATAATTTGAATCAATTTTATCACCGCTTTTATCAGGCAATAAAGGAAGAAAATAAAGAATTTTTGATTGTGATATATGGCGATAATTTTTACCGAAAAAGGCCATATGACTTAAAATTTTTATCAAAAAATACTGATGAGGTGATTATCATGGCTTATGATTTTCACAAAAGCTGGGGTGAGCCAGGCGCCAATTTCCCTTTTTCCGGTAAAGAAAAATATGGTTATGATTTAAAAACAATGATTGATGATTTTTCCTTATTTTTGCCGCCGGATAAAATCACGGTGGCATTTGGGATGTATGGCTATGATTGGTTGGTGGATGAGAAAAAAAAGCCGATGAATCAAGCCAAAGCTTTAACTTTAAAAAAGATAAAAGAGGAATTTTTGGAAGCGTCAGCAGGGAGTAATTTTTCCTGCAAAAAACCCAATTGTCTTATCACCCAAGATGAATTATCTAAGGAAACTGAAATTAACTACGTTGTCTCATCTTCTTTACCCGATGATCAAGGAGTTTATCGGCTAAATTATCATATTTTATGGTTTGAGGATGAAAGATCAGTTGAGGCAAAAATTAATTATTTAAAAAAGCGCGGAATTTCCTCTTTTACTTTTTGGGCCTGGGGGTATTTTTAAAAGTTTTTTTATTTACCCAGCTCTTTTTTCAACTTCTCCAACTCTTCTTTTTCCCGAAGAAGCTCTTTTTCCAGTTGTTTTTCTTTCATAATCACTCCTTGATACAAGTGGCGGACTAAAAGGATGACAATGATTAAAGATAAGGTGATAATTAAAGCTATTTTCCAAGGAAAAACTAAAACGGTTAAACTATTATAAAGCTTTCCTCCTGAGGTACCATAAGTACCGGTTAACTCTATCTTGTATTGACCCACCATCCATTTTTTACCCAACTGTTCCTCAAAAGAAGCAATGGCTTGAGGGAAGATATTTTTCTCCTTTATTTTTTTGGTTTCAATTAATTGATTGAATTGATTGTAAAGTTTTAATTCAAGAGCAGGGGAGAGATGGATAAAACCTGAATTTAAAATCTCCATCTCTATTTTAATTGGTCCGTATTCTAAAAATTTAGGGGCAAAAAATTTAGTGATTGATGCCTCCTCTTTTACTTCCCCTTTCACCTTAAAATACAAAAGAGCCATGGTGCGAGGAGCAGTGATGGCGGCGCCGGCATTGGCTGAAGTAGGTTGACCGCCTAAAGGTGTCCCTTCAAAGTATAAAGCGGCATAATGGCCGCCGGGTAAGGCATCAGAAGGGATTGAAACATCAAAATAAACAATGATTTTGCTGTCAGCTGGGATGGTTGCTTCTTTATAAGGTAAGCTGATCCAGGATGAGGCGGCAAAGCGGTTGTCTTTTAATGGTTGATCAAAAAAGGTGGGGGTATTGTCTTTGCCTTTGACAACAAAATCAACTACTCCCAAAATCCCGCTTTTTGGAAAAAGGGTACGATTTAAAAAAGTAACCGCCAATCTTTTTTTCTCACCGGGAACAACCTCTATTTGCTGGCGGGCCGGGTAGGCAACAATATCATAAACTTCTTGCCCTTGAGCAAAGGAGGGATTAAAAATAAGGGAGAAAAGACTGGTGGTTAAAATTAAGCTAAAGTTAATTAAAAGTAAAATTTTTTTTCCCATATTATTTGATTTTTAAAAACTGGCGGTGGCAGTATATTTTAGCCTGTTTGTGTAATAACCAAAAGGTTGGGTGGCTGAAATTGATAAGCGAAAGCAGACATTGACTTTTGAAACAGCAGTGGGTGAAGTTCTTCCCATAAATTGAACTTTAGTTTCTCCAGCTTGCATGTCAGCGATTTGTTTGGCGCAGAAAAAAGGAGAGGAGTTGGTGGAGCAACCAGCATCAGTGTTGTTGAATAAAAACATCGCATCAGTACCGGTGACATTCTCTAAGGAAAAACCAAAGCCGTTGTTGGTGGCCGTTTTCCAGGTGCCTTTTGCCACTTGATCACAATTGGTGGCATCACAGGTGGTATCTTTAATACAGCCATCAGTCTCATCAGCGCCTGAATTGGAGGGCGAATCACAGGCATCGGAATCTTTATTTAATTGGTCATCTTCTTCAATAGTGACAGAATAACCATTGACGGCGTTAGTGCGTACTTCAACAGTTTGGTAGGCGTCATAAAAGGTATCATAGGTAATTATTGAACCAAAAGGGACAGAATAAGGCGTGGTGTCAATTGAACCACCGGTACGGGTGACGCCACAGATAGTGCCGGAATCAGCGGTACCGGCGCCTACAATTAATTCAATCGTTTCCTCAACGGTGGCTGAAACCAATACTCCTTCAACTACAGCTACTTTTACCTCAGAATAATCAATCACATTATCTGAGCCATCAGTTTCCTCAATTCTTATCTGGTATCTGTCGGCTGTTCCTTGGGTATGACCTGAGGCAGGGGCTGGATTGTTAAATTGATAATTAGCATCAGAACTTGAACCAATGGTAATGGAGACAGTTTTTCCTGAAGGCAAGGTGCCGGTAAAGGGGATGGTGACGATATGATTATTACTGGCATAGGATAAAGTGGCAGAACCCATCGTGGCACCACAGCCACCGGAACAGGCGACTGAAGTGTAGGTATTAATATTAGCATTGGTTAAAAGATTGGCGTCAAAACCAGTACTATCTGGGATACCATTATTATAGCCAGAGGAAGCGGCAGGGATTCTTACCTTAAGCTTACCACCATTGACAGATGAGACAGTGGTGAAAACAATTTGATGCTGAGCAGAGGAAGAGGCAATTACCCAATCAGTGCCCACTAAAGTGGTAGATAAGCCAGAGGTGATGGAGAAAGTATCGGAATCAATAATGGTGCCAACCGTGTAATTAACACTGCCTTTACAGCCGTTCTCTCCCTGATCCGGAAAACAGACAACATCTTTTGGAAAAAGATGATTGGTGTTGTTATCAGGATTGCCTGAAGTGTCAATGTCAACTTGGGTGGCGCCAGAGGAAGCACCGCCTGAAGCTACTCCACCTTTATAGGAAAGGCGGGAATTGGTTAGGGTGGCAGATGAAGAAGCAAAAGTAGCTGCCTCAACATCTAATGTTTTAATTAAAGGATTGATTTTAATATTGGTGTAAGGTAGAGTAAAAGGTTGAGTTAAGAAGGGAAGAAAAAGAAATTGATTTAATAAAAAGAAAAAAAGAATAAACTTGTAAACAATTTTATTTTTTCTCATGGTTTTTTTGTTTATTTATTCATTATTATTAATTCCTTTTATTTTGTCAAGGGGTATTTTCTTCTTCTTCTTATAAAAGGCTGGAAGATATTGTCATCCTGCCCTTTGAATCGGAGAGTTCAGCATGACAAAACGTTTGAGATGCTGAACCAAGTTCAGCATGACAGGGAATGGTGTTGTCATCCTTTACTCTTCAAATCGGAGGATTTAGCATGACAAACTGTGTGTTACTGTCATCTGAATTCATTTTATGTCATCCTGTCCTCCGAGTCGGAGGATCAGGATTTCCGCCTCTGTCATCCCGAATTTATTTCATCACGTCAGAAGTTGGCTTTCGCATCTCAAAAGATCCTGAACTAAGTTTATGATGACTAAAGAACCGGATGACAGCTACATCTAATGTTATTCCGAACCTTATCTTGATGAAGAGCAGGCTCGTTTCGGAATTTCAAATAATATCTTATGAATTATAGAAGAAAAAAATGGTAAAAAGTGGCAGATCTTTTAATAAGTTAAAAGAATAAAATGATTAATTAATATCTATTTTTATCTATTGACAAAAATTTTCGCGTCTGTTATAAAAAAGTTAGACGCAAAAAATTATGGTAAAAGATACACGAACAAAAATTTTACTTTCGTTAGTTTTGATATCTGGTGATTTTTTTTCTTCAATTAATTTTGACGAACGGATAATAAAAATTTTTGATTTTTCTTTAAATCAAAAAACTAAAGGAATTATATCCGGATTAATTAAAGAAGGATTAATTAAGAAAGAATTACCAGACGATGAGGTAAAAGATGTCAATCTATCTGAAGAGGGAGAAAATAAATATCAGCTGACAGAAAAAGGTTTTGCGGAAATTTGCCTTGAATTTCCTTTTTTCCGGTTTTTAAAAGAAAAATGGGATGGTAAATGGCGGGTAATTTCATATGAGATACCGGAAAGCAAAAGAGACATTCGTGATCGTTTAAGAAGGCAAATGCAAGGTTGGGGACTGGGTCCTTGGCATCGCTCATTTTGGCTAACACCCCATCCGATTATTGAAAATTTGCGTCAGTTAATTGAAGGCAAGGAGGAGGAAAAGTATTTTCAAGCATTTGAATCCAATCATGTTTTTGGCGATCGTGGGTTATTGATTGAAAAAGTTTGGGAAAAATCAAAGCTTGACAAAAACTATCGTGAACTTTTTAAAAAATGGCATGATGTTTTATCTAATGAAGGGGAAAAAATTGATAAATTTAAAAATGTTATTCGCGAATATTTATCAATTTTAAAAATCGATCCTGGATTACCTAAAGAATTGATTGGGGAAAATTGGATTGGATTTGAGGGATGGGGGATTTTTAAGGAGATAAAAAATATTTTATTAAGTTAAAAGTCAAAAGTCATAAGTCAAAAGTTAAAAATTAAAGTTAAAATTTAAAAGTTTTTTAATTACTTTCTGCTTTTCCAATTCTAAAAACTATCTCTCCTTCTTCATCCGTCCGTTTAATTTTTATTTTTTGGGCTTTTAGCATAGATAATATTTCTTCATGCGGATGTCCATAGGAATTGTTTTTTCCAACACTTATCACTGCCAGCTGGGGTTTTGCTAACATCAAAAAATTTTTAGTTAATCCATTTTTTGAGCCATGATGGGGAATTTTTAAAAGGGTAATATTTTCAATCAAGTGGTTTTTTCCTTTATTGACAATGGAGTTTAAAACAAGAGGAGAAGCATCGCCAGTAAAAAGCGCTTTAAAATCTTCCTCTTGGAAAAGACAAACGATGGAGAAATTATTATCGTCAAGAGTGCTTGTGCCTAAGATATTATGAAAATAATTTTTTTTGTCAAAAATAAGGTGTTTAGCTAAAAATTCAGCTGTCGGCCAAATAAAAGTAAGATTATTTCCAGCTATTTTTAAATTCTTTTCGTCTGTAATTAAATTCATTTGGATTAATTTTTTTGACATTTTTTCTTTAAGTATTTGAAATGATTGACTTTTATTATCAAGTGGGGGAAGAAAAATTTTTTCGATTTGATAGCGGTCAAGTAAAAATAAAAATCCACCAACGTGGTCTTTTTGCGGATGGCTGATTATAGCAATCTCGATTTTTTTATCCCAAAAAGGCATATGACGACCTAAACACGAGAGAATTTTTCTATCCGGACCGGCATCAATTAAAACATCAATTTTATTTTTTATTCGAATATATGAAGCATCGCCTTGGCCCACATCACAAAAAACGATTTTAGTTTTTTGATTGAACGCATTCCAGAAAAAATAATAACTGATAAATAAAAAACCAGCCGCCAATAAAATTAAAAAAAACCTTCTGCTGTTAATATTTATTTCCTCCATATTTTTCAAACTTTTTAAAAGTTTATAAGACGATTTTTTTAGGTTTAATCGATTTAAATTTTGATTTTTAATCCGCCTTCGCGGAAATCCGAAGGCGTTATTGACACTTGGATGAATAACTTATTTCCGCTTCGGATGGATTTCAACTTTTACAATCTATTGTTAAGGTTGGTAAAAACTTTATAGATTCAAAGGGCTTTAAGCCCTCGGAGTTTCAATTTGATTTTAAATTTTAAAAGGTTAAATTTTTAGAAAAGTTTATATTTTCAAGGCGGTTCAGATTGTTTTAAAGATTGTTTCAAATATAATTTAGTTAATAACTACTATAATAATTAACTGACGTATTAATTTTATAAAGATTGTTACAAAAATAAAAAAATCAAAGGTTGTAAATTTTTTGGGTGCGATCGCACCCAAAAAATTCCCACTTTTTATAATTTATCCCGCCACAACTCACTAAAAAATTTATTAATTTTCTTTTTGTTTTTAATATTTGATTCTTCCACCTCAATTAAAACCACCTTATTATAGAGATTATTTTCATTTAAGAAGTCTTGCAAAAATTCAAACTGGTCAAAAGGAGATAGCCAAACTGATTTTTGCAACATAATAAAACCTAATTGCTTTAATAATTTTCTCAACTGATTGCGCTTGGCTCTTTCTAATTCATAAATATCAAAAATTACCAACCTTATTTTTTTATCCCAATTTTTTGGCCGGTAATATAACCTCGGGTATTTTTTTCGCAAAATCTTTGCTCCTTCTTTACTGAGAATAAATTTGCCTTTATTAAAATTAGATTCTTTAGTAAGATATTTTTTCTTTAAACTATAACAAAAAAGGCGACGAAGATTGGATTTTCTCCAATGAGCGGGAATTTTGCCATAAAATTTTTGATAATAACTGCCAACTAAATTGAACGGGTCTTTTATTTCCTGATAAAAATCAAAGATATGTGCTGCGGTTAAAAGAAGAATATCAACGAGTTTTATTTTAGGCACGTTTTTTTTCATGCAAGGAATTTTTAAGATGCGATCGGCATCATTTTTTTCCTTTCAATTTTTAAAAAATTTTGATATGACCATCTAAAACTTTATAAAAATTCCTGGTATTTTGGATAAGTTTTCGATGATAAAAACAGCATAACTTAACAAAAGATAGCAAATCCAAGCGGGTAAAAAACCTAAATAAAAATTAATTTTTCCCAAAATTGCCGCTGCTAAACCAAAAACCATAAGTAAAGGGATGATGGGGGCAACTAAAAGATTAGCAAAAGGAGAAATTAAAGAGACTTGTTTAAAATAAATAAAAATCAATGGGGCAGTGAAGATTTGAGCCGCTAAAGAAGGCTTAAATTGTTTCCAAAAAGAAAGCCGAAAGGAGTCGGTAAAATTTTTCAGTCGTTTATTTTTTACCCGACCAAAAAGAATAATCCCTAAGGTGGCACCAAAGGAGAGCTGAAAAGAGATTGTAGTTAACCATGTTGGCCAAAAAATAGCGATAAAAATTAGGGATAAAAATAGGCTATATAAAGCATAGGTTTTTCTTCCATAAAAAACTGCCACCAACGTTAAAATTCCCATAAAACCAGCTCTAACGATTGGGGCTTGAGGACCAACAAAAATAATAAATAAAATAATTAACAGTATCGTTAGCAATAAAGATAGCGATTTGCTTAAAAAACTGGTTAAAGGAGCAACTATTGAGGCTAATAAGGTGATATTCATTCCTGATAAAACAACCAGATGAAGCAGACCTACTATTTTTAACTGCTCATAGAAAGCTTTGCTTGCTTTAATGCTTACGCCAAAAAGAATGCCGTTTAATAATGAAGCGTGAGGTTCGGGTAAATAGCCGTTGATAACTAAGGTGAAAATTGATGGGGTAGGCATATAAAGATATTATGATTATAAATTTCATCATCTCAATTGACCGTGATTAAGTTTTTAATTTTTTCATAAACAGTTTTATTGACGATTTTTTTTGCCGATAATTCCTCAATATTATGATAAGGGCGATTTTGGATAATTTTTTGGCCGGTCACTTTACCTATCCCAGGTAGTTGATCCAACTCCTCAATTGAGGCGGTGTTAATATTGATTAAAGAAGATTGATGAGCTGTTTTTTGATTGTTTGTTTGATTATAATTTAACGTTTGCTCACTTTCTTTTATTAAGCCAGTCTGTACTTCTTCAACTGAGGGAATATAATATTTTTCTTGATCGGCCACTTTTTTTGCCAAATTAAAATGGCGAGAAAAAAAGACACGGTCGGCTTCAGCCGATAATCCACCGGCTAAAATTAAAACATCTTTTAATCTTGCCCCACTACTTATCTCATAAACATCTGGTTTTTCTACTGCTCCTTGCAGATCAACTAAAATCTTTTCCGGCAAAAAATCAATTTTATTTTCACTAATAATCTCCTCCCCGTTTTTATTATTTAAATTTAAGAAAATAAAAAGGGAGATGGAGGTAGAAATTAAGGCAGTAATTAAAAGAAAAATCTCAATCCGATATTTTTTTAATTTTTTCCCCATTGCTTTTAATATGGGTTTCAATGATTTAAAAAATTCTTCTGGCATAATTATTGATTAACAATTATTTTTTTATTTTTCAACGGACTATCGTCTACATTTTTTAAAAAAAGATTGATTTTAAAACTTAAATTAAATTACAAGTTGTTTTATAATAAACTCATGAAAAAGGCTAATTTTTTTTATGAAAAAAAATTTTGGCAAAAGGGATATCAGGTTTTTGGAATCGATGAGGTGGGACGGGGAAGTTTGGCCGGTCCGTTGGTTTTGAGCGCCGTTTGTTTCCCACAAAAAAAAAGTAAAGCCGTTGAAAATTTGGGGATAGCGGATAGTAAAAAATTAACCGCAAAAAAAAGAGAGGAGTTGGTCAAAATCATCAAAAGGCAAGCAAATAAAATTTTTATCGCAAAAATAAACGTCAGTTATATTAATAAATATGGGATAAGCAAGGCATTTCAGAGTGGAGTAAGAAAACTAGTTAATCAGATGAAAAAAACAAATAAAAAAATATTCGTTTTAATCGATGGTTTTCATGTCAAGTACTTGAAGGGAGTAGGCTTAAAAAACCAAAAGGCGATTATTAAAGGTGATGAGAAATCAATTTCAATCGCGGCCGCTTCAATTATCGCTAAAGTTTATCGTGATAAGCTAATGAAAAAATTAGCCAAAAAATACCCGTTTTATCATTTTGATAAAAATAAAGGATATGGAACAAAAGAACATATTAAAGCCTTAAAAAAATATAGACAATGTCCAATTCACCGTGTTTTGTTTATTAGAAATTCTTTAAAGTAAAAATTAAAGCTTTACCTATCAATCATCCTAGGGTATCTTACGTGGCACTTCGTAAGCTTGAGAAGTAAGTTTCCACTTAATTTTCCGCCATAATTTAGAAAACAAAGTAAGTAAAAAACCATAATTTTTACCCTCGTTTTTATCAAGAATTTAATTGTTCTGGCAAGTAAAAATTAAATGGGTAGGGAATTTTTTGGGTGCGATCGCACCCAAAAAATTCCTATTCAACTTCAATCATCTTTTAAAAATCTTCTTCTTTTTCTTTTCAATCATTACTGATTTTTTTGATGATAAAGAAGGCAATAAAAAGAGCGATTAAAAAGCCAAAAATTAATTTAAAAGGCAAAGCGATAAATGAGGTTGAGGCAAAAAGCTTGGGTGTGTTTTCACCAAAAAAAATACTGAGGGAGAGATTATATTTACCAATAAAAAAACCTGAAAGAAGAAGAGAAACTGGTTTTTGGCAAAAAATTGGCATCTTTTTTTCGTTACCGCAATCAATTTGGGCTGATGGGGTAGCAGAAAGTAATCTTTGCGATTGGGATAAAATATTTTGCGGCAAAATATTATATTTGGCTGTTTCACCAAAATTACCGCGCAAAATTATTTCGCCTTCTGGTTTAATAAAATTTCTACCTTGATTTTCCACCACGGCCACCACTGGAATTTTGTCATTACTATCAAAAATTTTTAGCTCTCCAAAGCCTAAATTAAGTTTAAAGCGGGGTAAAACATCAAAAAGAGCAATTTTTCCTTTAATTTGTACTGTTTCTGATCCGGTGACAGTGACTAAAATATTGCTGCCAATGGTGACTTTAGCTCTTCCTGAAGCCTTACCCTCATTAACTGGCGGCGGTTGGGTTTCGACCAATAAAGTATAATAATAATCGCCCTCAGGCGCTCTTTCAGGTACTCTTAGGCGCAAAAGAATCTGCTGCCTGCCTTTACTTTTTAAAAAAAATGGCTGGTCTAATTTTAAATCAGCATTGTCTAAAGAAAAGCGGATTGGTCCTTCAAATTCCGACCTTATTCTTATATTGCCATAATTATCTTTTGGTTCAAAAGGGAGGACTTTTGCTTGACAAATCACCGGATCACCATAATTTTGTAGATTATACGCTACCATGATGGTTTTCCCCGGCTTAATAAAGACCTCAAGCAAAGGAGGAGAAAGGGATAAAGAAACTGATTGGGCATAAACTTTGTTAAAAAAAAGAAAAATGAAAGTTAATGCGGTTGTTAGAAACAAAAGAGAGAAAAATTTAACAAATTTCATATTTAAAATGAGGGAGTGGCGATGAAATTAATAATGGTTTGATAGGTGCCGGCCGCTTGGGTTGGGGGAATATTGACTTTAAAAGTCAAAGTCGCCTGACGATTTCGGCCAACATTGTTGGAGGCCATAACTGCCACCGGCGGCTCATTTTGATTGCGGTCAGGGAAGGGGCGAAAATAGGAGTTGTTGATAAAATCAGAAGGGATGTCATCGCCGGCCATATTATAACCAAAGCCATAGGCGCCGGTTGAGGTCCATGGTTTAGCCAAAGCCTCGCTGCAGGTATTGCCGCCACCATCACATTGAGTATCTTGTATATAATTTGAACCATTTAGAGTGGTTAATGGACCAATTTCCTCGGCGGTTACCTGATATTGGCCGCTGCCGCCAAAAGAGACAGTTAAGATGGTTGAGTCGGTTGAAAAAGTATTGGGGATAAGTGTGCCTAAATCAATTTGAGTTTTGGAAATGGAAAAGCGAAAAGGGATGATGGAGTGAATGTATTGAAAACCAGCTTTGACAATATAACCACTTGATGTGGCCTCACCAGCCGCCAATTGTCCTAAGGTATCAACCAGACGATAAGTATTTGATCCTTTTCTGGCGGCGGCATTGGAGACAGAGGCGGACTCAATTTTATAAGTTGAAGAATCCATACTTATCGCGTCGATTTTATTGGCGAGATAAAGCAATTGATAAAAAATAAAAGAGGCAATAAAAATCACTGCCGTTAAATTTTTGCCAAAGTTCATCTTTTTTTTCATGAAATTTTTCGTTCAAATTTATCAATCAACTTTTCCATTTTTAAAGCGGCTTTTTTTATTGCCTCAAGCTGGGAGTCGCCCATAAAATTTTCCACCGCCTCCTTGATTGTTTTTAAATGGTTTTTTAAAACTAAAGAAAGAAAAAGCAAGGTTTTTTCCTCAAGTTTTTGGTTTTCTGATTTTAACTTTTGTATTTGTAAAAACTCTTGGCCTAAAAATAAAGCAAAGGGGGTTAAAAAAGCCAAGGAAAAAATTGGCAGAAGATTTTTTAGATTTTGCCCCTCGGGCAAATTGATGAGAAAAAAAATAATTAAGGCAAGGGAGGCGGTGATTGAGATAACCGGCTCAAGCAGCAAAGAAAGAGAAAAAAGCAAAAAATAGACCAAAAAGAAAAAGGGCGAGGCGGTTGCGCCGGTGGTATTGACTATAGATAAAACAATTAAGGTAAAAATAACTGATTCCAAAAGCCTTGAAGCTTCCTTTTTGGGGACAAATCTTTTGGCTAAAAAAAGAACGATAAAAAGAAAAGCACAAAATTGAAGATCATACTGGGCCAAAGAGGTTTTGGGATATAAAAAAGTTAAGGCGATGGTGACAATTAAAATCAATGAATGGACGATTTCTTTGCTCATAAAACCATTATAGTAAAGTTAAAAGTCAAAAGTCAAAAGTTAAAAGTGAAAAGGCAAAAGATAGTTATTTGTTATTCGTTATCAGTTATTTGGTTTTAGAGCCTTTACCACTTTGTCATTCCGAACTCGTTTCGGAATCTCAAGAGAGTAAAACAGAGATCCTGAAACAATCCCGACTAAGTCGGGACAAAGTTCAGGATGACACTTTTTTATACTTTTTTATAATGTCATGCTGAATTTGGTTTTCAGCATTTCATTGGAAGAGAAGAGAGATCCCGAAATAAATTCAGGATGACAATAAGAGCTTATGATTCTTACAAAAAGGGTCGGACCCTTTTTAACCTTTGGAAAACGGGTCCAGCCTTAACAGGAGACTTTTAATAAGATTGTAAAATCAAAGTAAAATGTTATATAATATTTTTATGGATAAAAAAACAATTACTACGCCCGGTTTTACCAAAGAGGTGTTAGATGAGCTTAAAAAAGTCAGCTGGCCATCGAAAAAGACAACTACCCGATTAACCATGGTGGTGGTTTTAATCTCCTTGATAATTGGTATATATGTGGGTATAATAGATGTTTTATTAGCTAAAGGTTTGGATATTGTCATGAAATTTAGATAATTAAAAAATGGAAAAACAGGAAGAAACAACCAAAACCTCTCCAACTCAAGATTTAACCGCAAATGCAGCCGAGAATAAAGGCAAGTGGTATGTTATCCATATCCAAAGTGGTTATGAGCAAAAGACTAAGCAGGCATTGCAGCAGCGGATAAAAAGTTTAGGGATGGAAGATAAAATTTTTGATGTGATTATCCCGATGCGAGAAATAGTGGCGGTTAAGCGGGGTAAAAAAACAAAACAAAAAGAAAAGGTTTTCCCCGGCTATATTTTGGTGAAAATGATTTTGGACGATGATTCATGGCTGGTGGTGCGAACCACCGAGGGAGTGACTGGTTTTGTTGGCGCCGGTCTTAAACCCACCCCAATTTCTGATAAAGAGGTTGAGGCAATAATGAGATTTGTTCAACAAGAACAGCCAAAATTTAAAGCCAAATTTTCAGTCGGGGAGGCAGTTAAGATCACTGAAGGACCATTTGCCGACTTTTTGGGGACAATTGAGGCGATTGATGAAGCGCGAGGGAAGGTACGGGTTTTAGTTTCAATTTTTGATCGCGAGACGCCAGTTGAACTTGATTTTTTGCAGGTACAGAAATTATAAATCCTAAATTCAAAATTCTAAATTCTAAACAATATCAAATTTAAATATTAAAAATTCAAAACAAAATTGTTTAGGAAATTAGTATTTTGGGAAACTGAAATTTGTTTAGAGTTTAGGAATTAGAATTTAGAGCTTTTTAATTTTATGGCTAAAAAAATAAAAACAATAATTAAACTTAATTTACCAGCTGGTGAGGCAACCCCGGCGCCGCCGGTTGGTCCGGCTTTAGGTCAGCATGGCGTGCCAATCATGGATTTTATCAAAGAATATAATGCCAAAACTGCTAAAATGAAAGGCCAGGTAATTCCGGCGGTTATCACGGTATATCAGGACAGAAGTTTTACTTTTATCACCAAATTACCGCCGGTGGCGGAAATGATTAAAAAAAAGTTGAGCTTATCAAAAGGATCAGGCAAGCCCAATACCCAAAAGGTGGGAAAATTGTCAAAAAGTCAGGTTGAGGAAATTGCCAAAGAAAAAATGGCTGATTTAAACACAGATGATTTAGATGCGGCAAAAAAAATTGTTGCAGGGACAGCTAAAAGCATGGGGGTAGAAATAGAAAGTTAAAAGTTAAAAGTCAAAACCAAGTCAGACTTGGTCAAAAGTTAAAAATTGCAATTTAAAATTTAAAATAATTTAAATAATAGGACTGACTTGGTAAACTGTCATCCTGAACTTGTTTCAGGATCTTAAATAAACGAGATCCCGAAATAAATTCGGGATGACACAATGGTTTAAATTATAAAACAAAGCGTAAGTTTAGTTAAATAATTAAAAATTTTTTATTAATTCGTTTAGAGTTTAGGAATTAGAATTTAGAGTTTTTTTTCCTATGGGAAAAATACGCACCAGAACTTTAGGGTTGGAGGAGGTAGAAAAAAAGCAAAAGGAGGAACAGAAAAAAAGACGGGAGGAGAAAAAACAAGAGAAGAAAAAAATCCGCGCGCCGGGATTAAAAGGCGGGGAGCGGATGGTTGAAGTTGATGTTAAAGAAGAAGATTTATCAAAGATGGAGAAAGCCAAAGAGATTTTAACCAAAGAAGTTAAAGTTAAAGGGCTAAAAAAAGAAAAAAAAATCCCAGTCCATCAGCGTGGAAAAAGATATATTGAAGCAAAAAAAACAATTGATAAAAATAAAATATATTCTTTAAAAGATGCAATTGGTCTTTTGAAAAAAATCAAATATGCTTCTTTTGATGAATCAGTTGAACTGCATTTAAATGTGGATAAAGTTGGTTTAAAAGGAGAGGTGGCTTTACCTCACTCAATTGGCAAAGAAACAAAAGTGGCAGTAGTTGATGACAAGTTATTAGGACAGCTTGATAAAGGAAAAATTGATTTTGACATTTTAATTACCCATCCCTCCTATATGCCAAAATTAGTCAAATACGCTAAGCTTTTGGGACCAAAAGGCTTGATGCCCAATCCAAAAGCTGGCACAATCAGTGATAAGCCAGAGGAGGTGGCGAAAAAATTTCAGAAGGGAATAATGCGCTGGAAAACTGAACCAAAATTTCCTTTAATCCATCAGATGATTGGAAAAATTTCAATGGAGGAAAAGACTCTGGAGGAGAATATAAAAAAACTCCTTGATTCAGTTGGCGAAAAACATATTTTATCAGCCTTTATTAAAACAACCATGAGTCCTTCGGTGAGGATTAAGCTATAAATTTTGTACCTTCTAAGTTAAAGAGATTAAAAAGATTATTATTTTTCTGATACCACATCAACTTCAGGATAGAAATTAAAAATTATGTCTAATTATATTCTTGGCCTTTATGATTATCA
>Ga0101944_10004993_pt1 | contig 15642 bp, 12 predicted proteins | sample DewCreD2012metaG_FD_75245 | JGI IMG/M metagenome (GOLD analysis project Ga0101944, IMG submission 75245) | Hot spring sediment bacterial and archeal communities from British Columbia, Canada, to study Microbial Dark Matter (Phase II) - Dewar... ...
GCACGCGATCGTCGGGCAGAATCTGCCCCCTGGCCGCCATCGCCCGAAGCTGTGGAGCCGATAGCGGACCGATCTCGCGACCGGCAATTTCGCAGAACCACACGTCGGCCATGATTAGAATTCCTAATCCAGCGTACATGATTCAACGCAATCAGTCAAGCCGACCTGTTGAAGCTTTCCCCACCGCGCTGCTATACTGCGAAGCTTGTACTTAGTTTCTGTTGTGGACAGGGCTTGAAAATGCGTAGGGTGGGCACCGCCCACCAACTTTCTTGAACTTCCGTTAAGATTTAAGTAGTATCTGTTGCGGAAGGCTCCAAAACCGTAGGGTGCGTGCTTGCACGCACCAGATTTCGCGGCAAATCCATATTGGTGCGTGCAAGCACGCACCCTACCGAGGTTTTCCGCAACAGATACTATTTTGTTTCTGTTGCGGAAACCCGCGTAGGGTGGGCATCGCCCACCAGAACACGAGAATTTGGCGGGTATTTTGGTGGGCAGTGCCCACCCTACGGTTTTCCAAATCCTTTCCGCAACAGAAACTATGTATCGACAGATGGATGCTGTCGCAATCGCCGGAGAAAAATCTGCCTCCGGAATGTGCTTTCCATTATCAACAAACCCAACATGGCTGCCTGACGGTCAAGCATAACAATAACCCACCCGCGCCGGAATAATCGCTCGGGCCGTTCGTGAACAACCCGACGTAACCATCCCTGGAGGCTGTCCCGATTTTCGTTTCCGGGCACGGCTGGGCACGGCTGCGAAACAGTCGTTGGGTGGGCGATGCCCACCATGCATGGTGTGGTCCATCTTGATGCAATATGAAAGCATCACAGCCTCTCCGCGTCAGGGAACGGCCTCACGCGGAGCGTGCGGAGCATGTAATGCGAGAGTTCCCTAACCGTAGCCCAACTCGCCGAGTTCGTCTTCGTCGATCCCGTGATGATGGCCCAACTCGTGCAAGATGGTGATGCGAATCTCCTCGCGCAAACGCTCGTCGCTGATTTCGCCGTTTTCGTCGGCGGCGGCCGCCATGATGCCCTCGCGATAGAGCGTGATGAAATCCGGCTCGACCACCGGCTGATCGACATGCCGTTGATCGATCGGCACGCCGTGATAATAACCGCAAAGATCGTCACGATATTCGATGCCCAATTCGCGCATCACATCCTCGGGCGGATAGTCTTCGACATGGAGCGGCACCTCCTCGATCTTCTCCTTCACCTCGGCGGGCAATTGGGCGACGACGCGGGCAAGTTGGGCGTCGAACCAGCGGCGAGTGCGTTTATCGACCATGGTCACTCCAGCGGTTGGCAAACGAAAAGAATTCGCGACTGACAAGAGAAGCAAGCAATAGCAGCGGCCCAAGCAACAAACGCGCGCGTCCGAAGCGCGGCCGTCACGCGACGTTCGCCACCGGAGCCGCCCGCGGCCGCCGCCGCGCCTGCCGGAAGACGAGGCCATCGGAATACGAGCCGGACCGAAAAATTATAGACGCCCGACACGCCCGCGGGTAGAATCGCGGCAGCCGCGCCGACGAGAGATTCGGGGGAAGCCGGGTTTTCGGACGGGCGGGCAGGTTGGGCCGTTGCGCGGGCGGGCTGCGGGAGAAGCAAGCGGGCAATCGAGCGAGGAGTCGAGCAAACAGCATAGTGCGAAAAGACCATCGAGTCGAAAGGGGGAAACGATGATTACGCGACGAGGGTTTATCGGCGGGGCGGCCGCGGCCGGTTGTGGCTGGGCCGTGGGCGGACCAGCGGCGGCTTATGCAGCGGAAGCAACGACCGGTGCGGCGGCGGGGGCCGGCGGGTTCCTCATCGGGGCATGCGATTGGTCGCTGCGGAAAGACAGCAGCCCCGAGGCGTTCGACGTAGCCAAGAAGATCGGGCTCGACGGCGTGCAGATCAGCCTCGGCCGGGTGGCCAACGACATGCACCTCCGCACGCCCGAGGTGCAAAAACAGTATGCCGCCAAGCTGGCCGAAACAGGGCTGAAGATCGCTTCGCTGGCTATCGGCGAGATGAACAACGTGCCGCTGAAGAGCGACCCGCGGGCCGCCCAATGGCTGATCGATAGCATCGACGTATGCCGCGCGATGAAGATCGACATCGTGATGCCCGCCTTCTTCGGCAAAGGCGCGCTCGACATGAACAACTCGGCCGAGATCGACGTGGTGGTGGCGCGGCTGAAAGAGGCCGCCCCGAAGGCCGAGAAAGCCGGGGTGACGATCGGACTGGAGAACTACCTGAGCGCCGAAGACAATATGCGATTGATCGATCGGGTCGGTTCGCCGGCGTTGGCCGTCTATTACGACGTGGGCAATTCGACCGACAAGGGCTACGACATCTACCGCGAGATTCGCCTGCTGGGCAAATTGATTTGCCAAGTGCATGTGAAAGACGGCAAGACGCCGTTGGGCGAGCCGGGCCGAATCGATTTCCGTAAGGTGCGCGAGGCGCTCGACGCGATCGGTTATCGCAGTTGGCTGGTGCTCGAATCGGCGGCTCCCGGCGGCCCCGAAGCCAGTTACCCGGCCCAAGCAAAGTTCCTCCGCGAAATCTTTCCGCGCGGTTGATCGATCGGCTGATCGATCGGCCGAGCGCCGGCCGCGAACGAAGCGAGCTTCGTCGGGCGCCGGGCCGCTTGGCGTTTCGCTGCTCGGATTTCACGCGCGGCCCAGCCGGCGTTTCAACTCGGGCCAAGGGACGGTGTTGGCCACATCGGCGGCGACGAGGCCGGCACGACGGGCCTGGAGAATGCCGTAGCGGACGACGCCCAGCCCTTCGGTGTTATGCGCATCGCTGGAGATGACGATGCCCACGCCGCGAGCCTTGGCGGCGGAGCAGGCCAAATCGTCGAGATCGAGCCGATTCGGATGGGCGTTCAGTTCGAGCAGTTTGCCGTGAGTGCGCGCGGCCTCGAACACGGCGTCGAGATCGACCAGATAGGCGTCGCGGCGAAGCAGCATCCGCCCGGTTGGGTGCGCAATGGCGCACACGGCCGGATGAGCCAGGGCATCGACGATGCGGCGGGTGATCTGTTCGCGCGGCTGCCGCTGGCCGTAGTGAACACTGGCGACGACCCAATCGGCCCCGGCGAGAACGTCGTCGGGCAGGTCGAGCCCGCCGCGTTCGAGGATGTCGACCTCGACCCCGCGGAGCAGCGTGAAATCGGACCAGCGGGCGTTGAGCCGATCGATCTCGTCCCATTGGCGGCGGAGCCGATCGGCATCGAGCCCGCCGGCCATGCTCACCCGCTGCGAATGGTCGGTGATGGCCAAATAGCTGAGTCCGCGGGCGCGGGCCGCCTCGGCCATTTCGGCGATGGTGTTCAGGCCGTCGCTCCAATCGGTGTGCGCGTGCAGATCGCCGCGAAGATCGCCGGGTTCGATCAGCGCGGGCAGCGCGCCGGTGTCGGCCCATTCGAACTCGCGGCGGGCTTCGCGCAACTCGGGCGGAATCCACGGCAGCCCCAACGCGGCATAGACATCCTCTTCGGTGCGGCCGGCGATATACTGTTCGTCGCGAAAGACGCCGTATTCGTTGATCTTCAGCCCGTGTTGCTTGGCCCGATGACGAAGCACGATGTTGTGCTCTTTCGATCCGGTGAAGTATTGCAGCGCGGCCCCGAAGGATTCCTCGGGGACGATGCGGAGGTCGATCTGCGTGCCCCGGCAGCGGACCGACATTTTCGTATCGCCGCGGGCGAGCACGGCCTCGACGCCGGCGTAGGCGGCCAAACGGTCCATCAGTGCCGCGCCGTCGCGGGCCACGGCGAGCAGGTCGAGGTCGCCGACGGTGTCTTTGCCGCGGCGAAAGCTGCCGGCGGGGGCCATTTGCCGAGTTGTTGCACTTTCGGTCAAATGGCGGATCAAGGGAACAACGATCTGCTCCGCTTCGTACCAAAGAATCCGCTGTTGCGATTGGAGAGCGACGGCGATGCCGGCGGCGATGGTTTCCTCGGTCTTTGCGCCGAAGCCCTTGAGGCCGCGGATGCGCTGCGCTTCGCAGGCCTCGCGGAGCTGATCGAGCGTGGCGATTCCGAGTTCTTTGTAGAGTTGCGAGGCCCGCTTCGGCCCCAGCCCCGGCACGCGGAGCAGGTCGAGAACGGTGGACGGCAGCTCGGCGCGCAGTTGTTCGAGCAGGTCGATGCGCCCGGAGTCGAGCAATTGACCGATCTTGCCTGCCAAATCGTCCCCGATGCCGGGCAGGTCGGTGAGCGGGCGGGCGGGGTCGCCGTGCCGTTCGGCCAGCGGTTCGGGGCACGCCTCGACCGTTCGCGCCGCTTGGCGATAGGCACGGACACGGAACGGATTGGCCCCTTGGAACTCGAGCAGATCGGCCAATTCGCCCAGCACCGCGGCGATTTCGGCATTGGTCATGGGGATTTCCTCGTTCGCCGGTAGTTCGGGCAATCGGCAACGGGCCTGCACCGCAAACAACCGAGGCGATTGTGCAGCGCCGCGGCGGGTCGGCCGGACAAACGTTCGGCAACGCGCGGCGAATCCGTCGGCCGGCTACGCCACGTGCAGCTCGACGATGTCTTTGTCTTGCAGCACGTAGTCGCCCTTGACCGGAGTTCCCGGATGGACCGTCGATCCCCAAACGCGGGCGAACTTGAACTTCTCGACGAAATCCTTGTGGATCAATTCGGCCAATTCGATCAGGGTGCTGTTGCGACGGACGGTGAACGGGCGGTCCATGTCGGGTTCTTTGGCGCTGGGCAACTTCGTGTACACGCGAATGACATCGAGTGCATGATAGATTGCCGCGCGAAGCGTTTCCAGATTCGTTCCCTCTTGGGCCGAGACGACATACTCGGGAAAGTCGGTCGGACAAAGCTCGTGCAGCAGTTCCAGACGCTCGGCCGCGCCGGGAGCGTCGATTTTGTTCGGCACCAGGAAGGTGCGTGTGTAGGAAACGCCGACATCGTTTTCGTCGAGAAACGATGTGGCCGCCAAACGGGTTTTGGTCGCCTGCGTGCGCTGAAGCACGGCCTGAAGATCGTCGATGCCGTCGTCGCTGCCCAAATCGACCAATAACAGTGCCAGGTCGGCCGCCCGAGTCAGCCCGTGCAGGTTGGGGTCCATGAACGACTCGGTAATCGGCGGCGTGTCGATCAGTTGGACGAAAACGTCCTCGAAGGGCATCATCGCCGGGGCGGGAATCTTGGTGGTGAAGGGGTAGGGGGCCACCTCGGGCGCGGCATTGGTCAGCTTGGCCACCAACTGGCTCTTGCCCGCGTTCGGCCCGCCGAGCAAGATCGCCGTGCCCGCCCCCTGCCGCGGGATTCGCAGCCCGCGCCCCTTCTTGCCCGAGCTTTTCTCGGCGGCCAGTTCCTTCTTGACCTTCGAGATCTTCGCCTTCAGATCCGCCTGAAGGTGGTCCGTCCCCTTATGCTTGGGGATCTCTTGCAGCATCACCTGCAAGCAGCGCAGTTCTTCTTCGAGCGTTTGCGCCCGGCGGTATTCTTCCTCGGCCTTCAGGTAACTTGGAGTCAGATTCGCTGGCATAGCCCTGTACTCATAGCACGAACCGGGCGGGGCGAAAAGGGGCACGGTCGGCAGCCGGCCCCGCAGGCCGACGCACTCCGCCGGTTTTGCGAGTGCCCAAGGGCAAAAGGCGGGCTTGCCGTCGCGGCCCGTCGGTCCAACTCGATTCCACCGCGATCGGCGGACAGCGGTTCAAGCCTGGGCCATAAGCAAGGGACGGCATCGCCCGGCCGGCGGCAGCGTTCCCAACTGCGAGGACCGGTTCGGCGGCCCCAATCGGCCGGTGCGCAGCGACGAACGCCCGACATTAGTCGGCATCGGCGTGCCGCATGAAAGAGCGACAGTGCGCCGAGCGGCTGCAACAATGGACGGGCATGTGCCGAGACCTTGGCTCGATGAAACCAGGCCGCTCGCCGGAAAAAGGATGCGTCCTAGTCGGCGGCTTCCCAGCCATCGGCAGAAACGGTTGGCGCCGCCGGCGACGACTCGGCCGCTGCCTGCCGCGAGGCCAACAGGACATGCGGGCGCGGGGCGGCCTCGGGGCTGAAGCCGATTTTGGGCAGTTGAGCGCGGAACGTCGATCGCTCTGCCGGCGGCGAAATCAGACTCGACGGCGAGCCGGTCGTCGACGACGGCCGACTCGGCGGCTGCGCGGCTCCGTTGCTACCGCCCGTCCCGCCGGAACCATAAGGCGACGAGCTGCCGCGGTCGTCGTCTCGCGGAACCGGCGGCTTGCTGAGCGTGCCGCGCAGGTCCGGATTGACGTTCGACTGCGGATCCGGCTGCGATTGCGGCGAACCAATCGTGCTTTGCGCCCCGCTCGATGTCGCGGAACTGCCCGCACTATTGCTCCAACCGCCGGCCGACGCCGAGGGAATCGGAGAAAGCTCGCTGGTAACCGTTGTTCCTAGTGTGGGCGTCGAGCAGCCCGAACAGCCCGAAACAACCGGCGCAACGACCGATGGATAATAAGCCGTCGGCGCGTAGGCAATGCGATAGGTGGTGTAGGGCGCATAGGTCCATTGCGGCCGATAGGTCGTTACAGGGCGATAGACCGTTTGGATCGAACCAGTGAAGGGGTTGTAGGCGGCCGCCGGGCGGTACGCCGTGACCGCCACGTTCTGCAACACCGGGCGATAGTACGTTTGCGGCTCGTAGTAGGCCGTGTAGCCCGCGGTGACCGGAACTGCCGTCGATGTGCAGGCGGCGCATCCGGGGGCGGAATAGTAGCTCGCCGAGGGCACCGCACACGAAGCGCAAGGATTGCACGCCGGCACGACCACCGGCATATAGGTGGTCTGCTCGCCGCCGCCGAAAAGGCGCCGCAGAAACTCGCAGCCAGCGGACGAGTCCGGTATGCAAACGGCCGTCGCGGCCGTCGCCGCCAGCAACACGCGCAGAGATCGCAGAACCATCATTTTTCACCTCGTTCTCAAGTAGATCGCTCTATTTAACGATAAGAGCATGTAACGCCCGGGTCGTCAATCAGCAGGCTCAGCTTGCGCGCCGATTTGTTAAGACGTACCGTCTCTAACGATTTTACGGATCGCAAGCCTCGATCGGCCGGGCCTGTTTTGCGAATTCTCCGGGGCGACCGCGGCATGCCTTCCCAATCGCCGTTTTCCCAATCGCTGCGGCGGATAGGCGGCCGCAACAACCGGGCGCCCGGTGCGAGCCAGATAACACGCGCCCAACCATTCGGCCGCAAGCGGAACTCGCCCGAGTCGAACGCAATCGCCCCGCCGTCCGAAGCAATCGCTTCGCGGGACAACGCGGCTACGCAATGGGCCGATTATCGGCGTTCGCGCTGTTCAAGCCGCGCTTGATACCGGTCGTAGAGATCGAAGAGCATTTCGCGCAGATTTCCCCGATGCGCGGAGAAGGCGGCCGTCGTCTCTGCCTGGGTGATCAGCGGATCGTTTGCTTGGAGCTGTTGAACGATTCGCCATGCAAGATCGGCATCGGGCTTCAACGACGCCAGCGGCGGAAGCCCCAATGACCGATGGCTGGTGACGACCAGGCCCCAAGCGCGCCGCCGCACGAACAGCCGCAGGCGGAGCCACGCCCACCATCCCAATTGCTCCGCCCCGTCAACGGCGATCAGCCGCCAACGAGGCGATGGCGGGGCGAATGCGTCGGCGGGCAGTCGCCGATCGCCCTCGTGCAACTCGATAGGCAATACGTCGCGGCCTTTTGCCCGCAACTGGGCAATCAACGCCGCCAGCAGCGCCGACTTGCCGGCGCCGTGCGGCCCGACGATCTCGCCCACCCACCCCTGCTGCTCCAGCCGCATTGCAAGGAGTTGGGGATCAGCGCCGCCGCACGAAAGGTACTCAACCGCTCCGGGACGGACAAAACGGGCGGCAAACGGGTTGATGCGATCCTCGAACATGGCCGTCATTTGTTCAACGCGCCGGCGGCCGATCCAAGAACAAGCCGCCTCGTCGAGCGTTCATTCAAGCGCCGGCGTGCCGCCGGCTGCGGCAAACGCCGCGTCACGAGGCAGAGACCGTCGCAGCCGCAGGAACAGGCGCGGCAACGCGCGGAGACGATCCGAGTTGAAACGCCTGCTCGCCGACCACTTCACGCCCGCGATGCAAAAAGACGCGCACGCGCACGCACCAGCGAATATCGATGATCCGCCCGCGATAGCTCAAGGGACTGTTGGGCAACACCGTCCGAAACTGCTGAGGATTGAGAGGATCGCAGCACGAAGCGTCTTCGGCGGAAAACTGGTGAAATTGATGAACCGCCAAATCCTCTTCGCCCTTGCCTTGCGTGTGCCAAAGCACGGAAACCTCGACGGACTTCACCATGCACGCATGCAAGCCCTCGACGAAGAACTCGCAGGAAAGCACGTCGCCAGGCTCGTACACCCGCGACGGACGGTCTAAGCGAATGATCACCGCCGCCTCGCTCATGTCGCTCGACTCCGTTGCCGCGGCACCACGACAACATGAAACGTGCGTCGGTATTGCGGCCAACCGACGGCCGATCCCTCGACAACGATCTTCCAACTTATCGAGTTATGCGGCGCCTTGAACGAATGCATCGAAGATTCGGGAACGACAAACTGGCATTGCACCTGCAACGGGGCGCCGGCCTGAAGCGCCACCTGCTCGCGCCGCAACAATTCTTGCCGCACCACTTCGCAGCTTTCGGTGCGAGTGTTGGTGCCCTGGCGATAGGTGGCGTCTTCCTGACACACCAGACTGACAGCGATTTGCTGAAACGTCAACCGACCGGGCTGCAAGACAAACAGATCGTAGCATCCGCCCGGCCGAAGCGGGTGGTCGGAAATCTCGACGAGCGTCGGCCCAATGGCGCCGGTCACCAGCAACTCGCGGACGAACCAAGCCAAAAGCCCCAGTCCGATCGCCGCCGACGGAATCAAGAACACCACCAGCGGCCAGTCCGGGCTTCCTCGCAGCAACCCGCGGACCGCCACCACCGCCATCACTGCAACCACGGTGTTCCACACAGCGGCGGCGATCAGCGCCGCCATGAGCACCCATCCCGGCGAATTGCCGATGGGCAAGCGATATTTCAGGTGCGTTCCCGGGCTGTTCGTAATGTCGGAATCGGACGGCACGAAGGGGAACTCGCCCCCGGCGTGCCCGTTGCCCAGCAGCGTCCCCGGCGAAACGCGCTGCGCGAGCACCGCGCGATGCTCGACCGATCGGCCCCAATGCAAGCCCGTGTAAACCAAGCCGCCGAAGCCCGTCAGGAGAAACGCGCCCCACACGACCGAAAGGGGCCAAAGCCACCAACTGTACCCCCGAACGACGACTACCACGGACGGGTCGAGCGGATCGTACCAACAGGGATATTCGCGAGGCTCTTGCCGATCGACGACGAACGCCGCCAAACGCGCCTCTTGGGCGGCGCGGTCGGCTGTGTACGCGCCGGCAATGTCGAACGTCCAAGTTTGGTACGATCGGCCGTCGAGCGTGTATTCGATCAGCACTTCCGGGCGATAGACAACTCCATCGTCCGACTCTTTTTTGGCCAATCGCGCGTCGAGAACTCGGCAGCGGTGCGCCGCGAAGTCGTGATTGACCCGCCACTCCGGCAAAACGACGGTCAACAGCGTAGCCGCCGCCCCGCCGATCCCCACGACCAGCAGCACACAGAAGAAAAGCAGCTCGCCCCAGCGGCCGAACTGGCGCGAGTCGGTGCGACGGTTCCCCCGCTTCTTGCCGTAAAACCGCAACGCGCGTGCCACGCCGCTCCCTCCGCCTCGACCGTCCCAGCAGCGCCGCCGCCGGCCGAACCGGCGCCGCCTTCAGGTGCTTGCCGCCCTACCGCGGCTGGCCGGGCCGAGTTGGTTGAAGGTCCACCTCTTTCCAAGGGCGATAGAAGCCGATCTTTTCCAGGGCCTGGTACACTTCTTCGAGCGTCTTTTCGCCGAAATTGGAAATCGCCAGCAAATCTTCCGGCTTGCAATTGAGCAAATCGCGGACGGTGAATATCCCGCGGTCTTCCAAACAGTTCGTCGTGCGAACCGACAAACCGATTTCGGCGGTGCTCATTTCCAGCTTCGCCGCCAGTTCCCGCGCCATCCGGTCGGCCGTGCTCAAGCGAATTCGCGTTCCCATCAGCTCCCTCCGTGAAGATGCTCGGGTTGAACAAAGCCCCCCGACGCCGCCGCCCGCCGCGCCGCTCTCGAACAACAACGCCGCCCATCGGCGCACACTGCGATCAACCGTTCGGACCGGACCGCGGGCCGAAGCGCCGGAAACGTCCTATTGCGGGGATAGTATAGCGGTTTCTTCGAAATCGGGGTAGTATCAATTCCCCGCTTTTCGACCGTCGCACCCGTCGGGGCCGGCTGTGGCGGCAGGCCGTTGCACGATTCGGCGAGTCGAATCGTGGCGGTTCGCGGCCGGCGCGGGCCGCAGGCCGAACTCCGTCGATAACCGCCGGGCACTCCGCTTTTACGCAAACCGTGTCGATCAGCCGTGTTTCCATGCTGCATCTTGTGATAGCACGCGGGATGTCGGCACAACATCTGGAACGAAAAACTGATTTGTTCGACATGTCCTTTTTCGTGAACGAACGGGCATGACTTCTTCAACTCATCCACTGCTAATCGGACTCACTCCCGCGCAGCGGCTTGCCGTTGAAACCATCGACGGCCCGCTGCTCATCCTTGCCGGGCCGGGCAGCGGAAAAACCCGCGTGATCACGCATCGCATCGCCTGGCTGCTCGAACAGGGGGTGCCCGGCCGGCAGATTCTCGCTCTGACCTTCACGAACAAGGCCGCCGACGAAATGCGGGCCCGCGTCGCCCGCCTGGTGCCCGATCACCAGGTTTGGCTCGGCACGTTTCACCGTTTTTGCGCCCGATTGCTTCGGCAGTACGCACCGCTTGTCGGGCTGAAAGAGAATTTCACGATCTACGATTCCGACGCTTCGCTGGCGGCCCTACGCGCGGCGATCGACGAAGCGGCGGAATCGCTCGGCTCGCTTTCGCCGGAAGCGCTGGCCGAACAGATCAGCCGCCGGAAGAACAACCTGATCGGCCCGGAAGACGACCACGAACTTGCCGGCAGCGCCGATCCTCTGTTCAACCGAATCTACCGCCAGTACGCGAGGCTGCTGCTCCGCTGCAATGCCGTCGATTTCGACGACCTGCTTTGGTACACGGCCACGCTGCTCCGCGACCATCCCGAGGTGCGCAGCCGGCTCGACGAGCGATACTCGTATGTCATGGTCGATGAATACCAAGACACGAACTTCGCTCAATATGCCATTGCTCGATCGCTATCCATCGATCAGCCGAACCTCGCCGTCACGGGCGATCCCGATCAATCGATCTACGGCTGGCGCGGCGCCAATCTGCGGAACATCCTCGACTTTGAACGCGACTTCCCCGGGGTGCGCGTGATCCGTCTCGAACAGAACTACCGCAGCACGCAGCGGATTCTTCGCGTCGCCTCCGAGCTGATCCGACACAACGTGCATCGCAAAGAGAAGGAACTGTTCACCGAGAACGGCGAAGGGGCGCCGGTGCGGCTGGTGATGCACCCGACCGAACGCCACGAGGCCGAGGACATTGCCCGCATCATCGCCGAGGCCGTTCGCAGCGGGAAGCGGCGGTACCGGGATTTCGCCGTCTTCTACCGCGTCAATGCGCTGAGCCGCGCCGTCGAAACAGCGCTGCACGAGGCCGCCATTCCGTACCAGATGGTCAATGGACTCGCCTTCTACCAACGCAAGGAAATCCGCGACGTTCTTTCGTACCTGCAATTGATCGAGAACCCCAGCGACGACATCGCGATGCTCCGCGTGCTGAATACTCCGGCGCGGGGAATCGGCAAGGCGACGATCGCCAAGCTGTCCGGCTACGCCTTGCGCCGCGGGACGACCTTGTTTGAAGCGGCCCGATGTGCCCCTCATGTCGAGACGCTGGGCAAGCGTGCCGCGGCCACCCTCGCCAACTTCGTCGCGATGGTCGATCGCCTGGCCGGCGCCGCCACCGGCCCGTTGGAAGAACTCCTTGGGCTGGTTCTCAGCGAGTCGGGCTATCGCCAGATGCTCGAGAACTCCGCCGATCCGGCCGATCAGGATCGCTTGGCCAACATCGAAGAGCTGCTCACCGTGGCGCGGCAGTTCGACGAAAAACGCCGGTCGGCCGCTTCTCTCGGCGACTTTTTGGAAGAAACCTGCTTGGTCAACGATACCGACGCATGGGAAGAATCGGCGGATCGCGTAACCTTGATGACTTTGCACGCCTCGAAAGGGCTGGAGTTCCCGGTGGTGTTTCTCATCGCCGTCGAAGAGGGCATTCTGCCGCACGAACGCGGCCGCCGGGATCCCCTGGAACTTGAAGAAGAACGGCGGTTGATGTTCGTCGGCCTGACCCGCGCCCAAGAGGAATTGCATATCAGTTGGTCGCGGTGCCGCGATTTCCGCGGCCAACGGCGGTTCACGATTCCGAGCCACTTTCTCATGGAGTTGCCGCGCGACGAAATGCACTGCGACATCCCCGGCGAGTATTCGTTGGCGCCGACGGAGGAACCGCCCGACGTCTCTCCCCCCGCCTTCGATGAACCGGAATACACCCACGAATCGCCCGTGGCGCCGCCCGACGTCGAGCCGCTCTTCGCGTCGGCGCCGGCACCGAAGCTGCCGACGCTCGCCGGGCTAACCACTGCGGCCGAGCTGCTCGAAGGCCAGGCCGCCCCGCCGCCCTCGCCCGAGGTCTTTCGCCAAGGAATGGTCGTGCGGCATCCCGAATTCGGCTTGGGCACAATCGTTGCGATGAGCGGGGCAGGAGAGGAGCGCACGGCGACCGTCGAATTTGCGCCGAAGGTGGGACGGCAACGCATCACGATTCACAATAGCCCATTGCGACCGGTCAAAGTGAAATAACAAGCTGCGGTACCGCCGAAAGGACGCTCACGGCCATGTTCCTCGGGTACAACACGAACGGGCTGGCCCATCACCCGCTCCATGCGGCCGTCGATCTGCTGGCCGAGATCGGCTATCAGGGCGTGGCCATTACGATCGATCATCATGCCCTTTCGCCGTTCGACTCGAACTGGCCGAGGCAACTGGCCGAGGTCGCCCATCGGCTCGAAAAACACCGCATGCGCTGCGTGATCGAAACAGGGGCGCGGTTCATCCTCGATCCCTTCCGCAAGCACGAACCCACGTTGCTCTCGCCGCAAAAAAGCGATCGGCAGCGGCGGATCGAGTTCTATCGCCACGCGCTGCATTGCGCGGCCGAGCTGGGCGCCGACTGCGTTTCCGTCTGGTCCGGCGTCGCTCCCCCGCAAACGGACTCGCGCGAGAGCCTCATGACGCTTCTGTGCGAGGGCCTTAGCGAGGTGCTCGCCGAAGCGGAGCACGTCGCCCTGCCGCTGGCCCTCGAGCCGGAACCGGGAATGTTCATCGCCACGCTTGCCGACTTCGACCAGCTCCGCCAACGGCTGCCGCACCCGCTGCTGCGTTGCACGGTCGATATCGGGCACCTTTGGTGCCAAGACGAGTCTCCTTTGCCCGAAGTGATTGCCGCTCATGCCGACCACATCGCCAATGTCCATATCGAAGACATGCGCCGCGGCCGACACGAACATCTGATGTTCGGCGAGGGCGAAATCGACTTCGCCGGCGTCCTGCAAGCGCTGAAACGCTCCGGCTATCGGGCAGGAGTCTATGTTGAACTGAGCCGGCACAGCCACGAGGGCCCGACCGTCGCCCGCCGTGCCCGAGACTTCCTGTTGAGCGTCTGGCCCCAGTGATCGGGCCGCCCGGGGGCGAGCCGCTCTCTGGAGTGGCAAAAGCGGCACCTGCCGGGGCCACTCGTCTCCTCGTGCCGCGCCGTTCCACGCTGCACCTGTTCCCAGGCGACACCTTTTTCCCATCCCCCCTATTTTCCGGATGTTCCGAAATTCCCGTTCGCGCGGTAAAAGGTCCGGCCTTCAACGGGAACAGGTTCCCGTCCGGGGCGCCGGCGCCGTTTGGTCGCTGGCCCTGCGGTCCATCGCTGGCCCGTAGCCACGTCGCTCCCCGGCCGCACAAACCCAGACTGAGCGGGGTTCACCTCGACAAAAGAAAACAGGCAAAATAGGGAAAGACTTCCGATTATTTCGACTTTGACGAAAGTTCTGATTTTGCCGGTCCGATAATCTCAGCGTCCCCGAGTGCTCTCGACGCGCGTTCGGGTAACCCCCCAGGTTGAGGTCGATCGATATGTTTCGCCAACTCTTCGTCCAAGGTGGCTGGGTGCTTGGGCTTTTGACGGTCCTCGCCGGCTCGACGGCCGATGCCCAGTGGTCGCTAAACAGTGGGCAAAGCTTCCAAAGTTCGCGGGCACAGTGGGAAGGCCGAATAACTCGGCCGCCTGCCGCACGCACCGGAGCGGCGATTACGGCCGAAAACGTCTTCGACGACGAACCCGTTGTCGCCCCGCGCGCCAGCGTTCAGCGATCGACTGCAACGTCGGGCCGCACCCCGACAACAGGCCCGGGCCGGTTCACCGGCCATGCTCCCGCCTATGCATCGCGCTACCGGCGCGTGGCAGCCGAGGAGTTGTCGGTTGATCCCCACAGCCGAGCACCAGCCGGCGATGTCGAACCGATTCCGGCAGGCGAACCGCTCAGCCCTGTGGACGACTACGCCGACGACTACCAACCAGGCGGCGCGTATCACGACTGCGGACCGGGCGGCTGCAACGTTTGCGATGACGACTGGGAATGCCGCGGCGTTTGCTATCCCGGTTTAGGCATGGGAGCGGCAGGCTACGTGTTGCGGAATGCGTCGATATTCGCCGGGGCGCACGGATTCAAAGGCCCGGTCGATATGGGCCGCAACGGCAATTTCGGTCTGCACACAGGGGTCAATATGGGAGCCGCGGTCGGCAGCGGCTTCGACATCGGCTATCAACTCGGCTTCATGGCCGTGCAGAGCAACTTCTCGGGCAGCCAGCTTTCGCGCAGCGGGCGCGAAGACCGCGACCAAATCTTCTTTACCGGCGGATTGTTCAAGCGCAGCCCCTGCGGCGGCTTGCAATGGGGCGTGGTGTTCGACATCCAACACGACCGCTACTACAGCCGCCTCGATTTGCAGCAGATTCGCCAAGAGACTAGCTTGGTCTTCCCCAACGGGAATGAAATCGGCTACATGGGTATTTACGGGCTCGATGGCGACACCTATTGGCAGTCGGCCGAAAACGCCGTCTGGTTCGATCCCACCGACATGTACGCCCTCTTCCTCCGCCGCCAGTTCGAACTGGGCGGCGAGGGCCGTATTTGGGGTGGCATCAGCGGATGGGGCGACGGCGTCTTCGGCGCCGAACTGCGCGTGCCGCTCGGGGGCAGTTGGGCGATCGAAAACCGCATCAACTACCTCATCCCCAAAGAGGGCCACGGCGCTAACGCTCAACGACAAGAGTCGTGGGGCATCGCCATCCAACTGGTGTGGTACCCGGGCCGCAGCGCCGCCTGCGAAGGCCAGAACTGCTACCGCCCGCTGCTCTCGGTGGCCGACAACTCCACCTTCATGGTTACCTCGCGCGGCAGCCGATAATCACCTCCTTGGCTCTCAAGCGAGAACCGTCAGCCGGCCTGACCAAGGTTGGCTATCAGCACGGTGAAAAAGGCCCAAAGGATGTACTGGCGAGTATCGCAATTCTCGGGAAA
>Ga0101944_10004994_pt1 | contig 15631 bp, 12 predicted proteins | sample DewCreD2012metaG_FD_75245 | JGI IMG/M metagenome (GOLD analysis project Ga0101944, IMG submission 75245) | Hot spring sediment bacterial and archeal communities from British Columbia, Canada, to study Microbial Dark Matter (Phase II) - Dewar... ...
CAAAGCAGGCGCTGAAATTGATTTCATCGTGGAGCTTCACAACCGCTTTATTCCCGTGGAGGTGAAATGGACAGAGCATCCATCGGTACAAGACGCTCGCCATCTGATTGCGTTTATAAACGATCACCCCACAAAAGCGGAACGGGGGTATATAGTCTGCCGATGTCCACGGCCGATGCAGATTCACGAAAACATCATGGCAATCCCGTATTGGGAGCTGTAGCCGGACAAGACGATTATGAACATGGCCCTGTGCCTCTCCCACCCCCTCACCGATGAGCAGATCCTCGATGCGCAGCAGCAGGCCGGCCGAGGCGCGGATCCAGGGGCAGGCGGGCCATGATCCGGCCGCGCTGTGTCAGCTGGCGGTGGTCATCCACAGCGCCCAGCTCCCTGAGCACGGCGAACCCGTCCTTAACGGCGGCAGGCGAGGGCGCATCGATGAAGGGGAAGTCCTGGATGGACCCGAGCCTGAGGGTGAGCATCCTCAGGATGACTTCCGCCAGATTGGACCTCAGGATTTCCGGCGGCGTGAAAAGCGGCCGGTTCTCGTAATCCTCGCGGGAGTAGAGCCGGATGCAGACGCCCGCCTCCACCCGGCCGCAGCGGCCCTTGCGCTGATCCGCGCTGGCCCGGGATACGGGGGCCACGGGGAGCCCCTGGGTCCGGGAACGGGCATTGTACTGGGAGATCCGGGCCAGGCCGCTGTCGATCACATAGCGAATCCTCGGGATCGTGAGGGACGTCTCGGCCACATTGGTGGCCACGATGATGCGGTCCTCCGGCGTCAAATGGAAGACGCGCTGCTGGTCGGAGGCGGCCATGCGGCCGAAGAGCGGCAGCACCAGAGTGTGAGGGTAACGCTTTTCCTCGAGGCGCTGAGCGGTTTCCCGGATGTCGCTCTCGGTGGGCATGAAAACCAGGATGTCCCCGCGGTCCTCCACTCCCCAGGCGGCCCGCAGCTCGTCGATGGCCTCGACGGCCTGGTCCACATGGCTGACCTCGCCCTCCCTGTCCCCGGACGCCTCCAGGGGCCGATACCAGACATCCACGGGGTACGTCCGGCCCGAAACCTCGATGATGGGCGCCCCATCGAAAGCCGCCGAGAAGCGCTGGGGATCGATGGTGGCCGACGTCACGATGACCTTCAGGTCCGGTCGCGCCGGCAAAATCCGCTTGAGCAGTCCCAGGAGGAAATCGATGTTGAGGGTCCGCTCATGGGCCTCGTCCACGATGATGGTATCGTAGGCCCGGAACTGTCGATCACGCTGAGCCTCGGCCAGCAGGATGCCGTCGGTCATGAACTTGATCCGCGTAGACCGGGCCGTTCGATCCTGGAAGCGAATCTTGTATCCGACGGAAGCGGCCCCCCATGAGCCCAGCTCCTCGGCCACGCGCTGAGCCAGGGTGATGGCCGCGATCCTCCGGGGCTGCGTGCAACCGATGAGCCTTTGGGCGCCCTGGCCGGCCTCGATGCACATCTTGGGGATCTGAGTGCTCTTTCCCGACCCCGTCTCACCGGTGATCACCAGCACCTGGTGCGTGCGAATGGCCTCGACGATTTCCGCCCGCCTTTCGGTAATGGGCAGCTCGGCAGGGTAAGCAACTGAAAATCCGGCGGGAAATGACTTCATGTCATCCAAGAACCTTGAACCAGCGTGATGCCATCAAGATCATGAAGATGACCCACGGGATCCATCTTCATTTTGCACCATGTGCCGAGCTCTGCTATCCTTCGCTGCGATAGCTCGCGCTCTGGCGGCATCTGAACATGGAAATCCTTACATCCGATACATCGAGGTCGTGCAAAGGGTATCTCATGGAATCGTTCATCCAACAAGTGAATGAAGCCACCAATCACCTCGCGTCCAGGCTCTCGGTCCATCCCCGCGTCGCCGTCATCCTGGGGACCGGCCTGGGCGGCGCGGCCGACAGCATCGAGGGCGCGGCCGCCATCCCCTACTCCGAAATCCCCCACTTCCCCGTGAGCACGGCTCCGGGCCACGAAGGAAGGTTGATCGGCGGGCGATGGGCCGGCCGGCCCGTCCTCATCATGCAGGGGAGATTTCACCTGTACGAGGGATACACCCCGCTCCAGATTTCCTTTCCCATCCGCGTCATGGCCCGGCTGGGAATCCGGACCCTCATTGTATCCAATGCCGCCGGCGGTCTGAACCCCAACTTCCGGGCCGGCGACCTCATGCTGGTTTCGGATCACATCAACCTGACGGGCCAAAACCCCCTGGCGGGTCCCAATGCCGACGCGTGGGGCCCCCGATTCCCCGAGATGACGGAGCCGTATTGCCGCGGCCTCCAGCAACTGGCCCTCGACGTCGCCCTGAGCGAGCGGATTCTCCTGCATCGGGGCGTCTACGCCGGCGTCCTGGGACCCAGCCTCGAAACCGCCGCCGAAACCCGTATGCTCCGAATCCTGGGGGCCGACGCCGTCGGCATGTCCCTCGTCATGGAGAACATCACGGCCGTCCATGCGGGGATCAGGGTCCTGGCCCTCTCGGTCATCACCAACGTGAACCTCCCCGACAACTATCAGCCTGCCCCGGTGGAACAGATCATCGCCACGGCCACCGCCGCCGCCCCCAGGCTCCACCATCTCCTGGACCGCGTGCTGGCCGGGATTCCGCCGAGCTGATCACTCCACACCCCGAGCCCGGTTCATGAGATACACCCCGCCGACAACCAGGACGGTCCCCACAGCCAGCGATGGGTAGACGGGCTCATCCAGGATCAGGACAGCCAGAAGAATGGAGCTCACCGGAACGATGTTGATGAACACCCCCGTCCGCGACGGGCCGATCCGCCGGACGCCTTCGTAGTACCACAGGAACCCCAGAGCGGACCCGAGGAGCCCGAGGTAGAGAACGCCCAGCCACACGGAGGGAGAATAGGTGAGAATACGTTCAAAGAGCCCCTCGTGGACGGCCGGCGGAAACAGGCAGATCCCGCCCAGCACACAGGCGTAAGTTGCCGCCAGGAGAGGCGAAAGGTCCCGCATGACCACCTTCCCCAGGATGGAATAGATTGCCCAGCTGGCGACGCATCCGAAGAGATAAAGCTCCCCGGCTCCCACTTCCCCGCCCAGGATCGTGGCGGGCTCCCCCCTGCTGATGACCACCAGAGCTCCCGTGACAGACAGGAGGATCCCCGCGGACCGGAGCAGAGTCAACCGCTCACCCAGAAAGACGCACGAAAGCAGGGCAATGGCAGCCGGATTGGCGGCAATGATCAGCGAGGCCCGGCTCGCGGTGATGGTCTTGAGGCCGGAAAAGAAGAGGGCGTTGTAGGCCATCACCCCCGAAAGGCCCAGCAGGAGAAGAAGGAAGAGCTGTCTCGGGGTGGGAATCGGTATCTTTCCATGGGCCCTCAGGACAAAACCCCCGAGGAAAAGCGATGCGAAGACGAAGCGCAGGAAGGCCGCGGAAAAAGGCGGGGCTTCCCGTGCGATGATTCGTCCGGCGATGAAGGTGCCGCCCCAGGACACCGCCGTTAACGTCAACTTGAGGTAGAGGAGGGCGTCCGATGCCGGCGACGATGGACTGGAGCTCTTCTGTTGGCGGTGCTGCCGCACGAGGTCGTCTGCGATGAAATCTCCTCGGGACATCCCACGGGTGAAGACTCACCCTTTGGGGCAAACAGGTCGAAATGAGCTCATTGATCCACCAGGGCCGCGCGCTCCATGGGCCACCCCGTCTGTTCATCAGACCGAATCCGTGAACGCACCCAGGCCGTTCATAGGGGCTGCGCCCGGCACCCATTGGGCCACTGATCACCCGACGGCGGGTGTGTTTGTCTTCATCCCTTGGCAGCCGAAGGCTACGGCGTGAACCTCTCCTGCAATACCGCCAGAGCACGTCCAAGGATAGAAGGAGAAAGCTTGCCGAGTCGCCTCACCAAGCGCTCACGACCGACCGTGCGAATCCGGTCCAGCACGATGTGGCCTGATCGGCCCTGAAATCCGCAAGCCACGCGAAGGGGGTTGGAGTGCCTGCCGGTCGCGAGAGGTGCGGCGATGAATGTCCGCAAATAACGTTGAGCTCATTCGGAGGTTGTCTCAGAAAACAAAAAATAAAGCATGTCAAACCGATTCCGGAGTAAGTCTGAGGTCAAGCATTTGCTGAGGCTGGCACCCACCGGTAAAGCGTGGGGATGGATACGCCAAGATTTCTGGCTACGTCCCTGGGTGGAATCCCGCTGGCCAGCAGCTTCTTGGCCGACTCGATCTTGCTTACGGTCATCTTGGGTTTACGCCCTCCCTTGCGACCAAGTTGACGGGCAACTTCCAGGCCGGCGCGTGTGCGCTCGACGGTGAGCTCGCGCTCCATCTCTGCAAGACGGGCCATGACGTGGAAGAAGAAGCGACCCGAGGGAGTGGCCGTGTCGATGGCGTCGGTGAGGCTCTTAAACTGTATACCTTGCTTGTGCAGATCGCCGACCAGGTCGACCAGCTGCTTGACGCTGCGGCCCAGCCGATCCAATTTCCATACGACGAGGGTATCATCATCGCGCAGCATCTCAAGCGCTCTGTCAAGCCCAGGACGTTCAGCTCGGGAGCCGCTCACCTTGTCCTCAAAGATCTTCTGGCACCCGGCCTGGGTTAAAGCATCCCGCTGGAGATCGAGGTTCTGATCCTGCGTCGAAACACGCGCATAACCGATCAGCATAGTCTGTTTCCCGCCTTGTCGATGCGTGCCCGCACAGATCGCATGACTTCTTCGTGGCTACGCCACACCGAATCGGGATCGTCAGCTGCACGAAGGGCTGCCTCGACTTCAACCCTCATCCGATCGTAGTCTTCCGGCCACAGCTCTTGCTCCATACGCAGCGAGGCTTGGCCGAGCAATTGAAGCAGGCTGAACAGGCGCATATCCCCGGTGGTAACGATGTGCGCTCTGATCTGCTCCTGAATGGCTTCGATTGCCCGGTGGGCATCCAGCGAGGCCGTCCCTTCGTAGTCGATCGGGAACTTCACTTCTTCTGTGATCCGGTCCCAGGCTCGGGCCAGCACCTGGAGGCTTGATTCGCTCATTTACCGATCCATCGAAACTGTTGACGGACATGTCTTTGCGTGTGGCCTGAGAGTAGCGGGTGCCTCAATACAGCGCTCCATTCGGCTTGAAGCCCCACCTGGGCAGCAACGGCAAGACGCGCAGGCGGGTACGCTTTGGATCAACGGTAAGCAAGGCGCCTTCTTCCAACTCCAGGGTCATTTGCCGTAAAGCGTCGATGACCGGCCTGCCGATCACGTCGGGGCTGAGATCTTCTGAGCGGATTTGTACCACGCTGGGTTTTTCACCCTGTGTTGCCGCCAGGATCGCACTGAAATCGAGGTCGTGTGTGAGCACCACATATCCGTTGGCCCTGGCAAAGGCCATGATCTCCGAGTCGGGTGCATTGGCTGCACCGATCTCCGACCAATGCGCTGCCTCGATACCCTCAGCGGCCAGCACATTGACCCACCGTGGGGACAGATTCATATCGACCAGCAGCCTCATGCGCCGGATAACACGACTTCGCGCTCTTCCGCCCGCCACGCCGCGTAGCGCAACGCCTGCAGGATGTCTTCGCGCTCGAGGTAGGGATAGTCGGCCAGAATCTCATCGATCGTGTGACCAGCGCCGACCTGACCTACAACCATACCAACAGTCACCCGCATGCCACGAATGCACGCCTTGCCGCCCATCACCTCGGGCTGTTGGGTGATGCGATCCAGCTCTGCCATGTGTCGCTCCTTATCGAAACTCGTTGAAATGGTATTCGAGTGAGGATAGCGTTTCAAGAATTATTTTCGAGAACTGAAGAGCCTTGATTCTTTGTGGCGCAACGTTGCGCCGGCATGGCTCATCAGAAACCTACGTTTATAAGAAACAGGAGGATGCATGCCGCGTCGTTCGATTCTGTCCGGCTCACCTCACCTTCCGAGGTTCCTCTGAGAGTGTTGTGCAGAATGCCATCCGTGCAAAATGCTTCGCTTCCATGCAACGAAGAGTCACGGTCCTCGAACTTTGCAGCTCATCGTCGAAATTGGGCGAGATACCGAATGCGACATAGTTGCCTGAAGGCTTCTCGTCACGGAGAACTTACGACTCTCCAGTTCCTGAGAATGTTGCGGGGCAGTCCGGGAGCGGAAGCTCCCGGACTGTCTGGAATTCGGATTCAAATCTGAAGGCGGATCGGCATCGAACAGATTCAGCCGATGGGGTCGTTTTCGACGAGGGTCCAGATGCCGCAGGGGCAGGCTCCGACGCAGAAACCGCACCCGATGCAGCGGTCGGGGTTCACGGCCATCTCGAAATCGGGCTCACCCTTGCTGACCCGGGTGATGGCGCCCTGGGGGCAGATGGTGGCGCAGATGCCGCAATCGCGGCACGCCCCGCACGACGAGCACTGGGACGCGCACTGCCGGACATTCTCGAACTTCAGCAGCCGCGGGTCGAAATATTCGACCTTGACCCGTGCGTAGTCGAAGCGCTTCCGGAGATCCCTGGGCGTGATCCTGCCTTCGAGAACGTCGGCCATCTCCCGGGCCGCCTTGCGCCCCATGCCGATGGCGTCCGTGAGGAGCCCCAGCTTCACGGCGTCACCCACGGCATAAATCTGGGGATCCGACGTCCGAAAAGCTTCGTCCACCTTGATATACCCCCGCTCGGTCTCGACGGTTTCAGGCAGGAAGTCCAGCTCGGGCATGTCCCCGATGGAGATGATGACGGTATCGGCGGGGATCACTTCGCCTGTCGTGAGCTCCAGCCCCTCGTCCGTCACCGCCTTGCTGAAGCAGGGCCAGCGGAATTTGGCGCCCACCCGCTCGGCCTCCTCGCGCTCCTTGCCGAAGGAAAGGGGCTCCTGGATGTCAATGAGAGTGATCTCCTCGGCACCCAGCCGATGGGCTTCGGTGGCGGCATCGCAGCCGACGTTGCCGGCCCCGATGATCACCACCCGCCGGCCGACCCTGGCCTGGTCCTGCTTGCTAAGGCGCAGGAACTCCAGTGCGGGGACCAGCTTCTCCTTGCCGGGGATGGGGATGATCCTGGGCTTCTGGGCCCCCACGGCGATGACGATGAGGTCGAAGTCGAGCTTGAGCTGCTCGAGCTCGCCGCGGCTCAGCCGCTGCTGCAGGTGGACGTGGGGAAGCGCCTCCCGGATGCGTCCCAGCTCGGCCGAAACCACATCATCCGGGATGCGGGTCTTGGGAATGAGTGCTGAAATCTTCCCGCCAAGACCGCCCTCGACATCGTAGACCACGGCCTCGTGGCCCCGCCGCCTGAGCTGCCAGGCCACCGAAAGCCCAGATGGACCGCCGCCGATGACGGCCACCCGCTTGCCCGAAAGGGGCGGCAAGGGCGGAAGCTTGGCGCTGATGCTGGCTTTCCCCAGCTGACTCGTGTCCACGGGAGCCATGTGGGCCACGCTCCGCGTGCAGCCCTGCATGCACAGGTTGGGACAGAGATAGCCGCAGACCGCGGCGGGAAACGGTGTGTAGGCCAGGGCCAGGTCCACGGCCTCGTCCACGCGGCCCTCGCGGATGAGCCGCCACCGCTCCTGCACCGGGATCCCCGTGGGGCAGCTGGCCTCGCACGGCGAAAGGTACTTCCTGTTCTCCCAGACAGGCATGAAGCGCCGCAAATCCCCCGTGGTGATCACCGAAACGGGGCTCCGATCCAGGTCCGTCAGGTCGCCGATCATGCCGCCCCTCCCCAGTTCGGCATCCCAGACCTCCTGGTGAAAAGCCGCCATGGATCGGCGCGGGACGACAAACTTTTCCTGGGGGCTCCGCGCTGAAAGGAGCTGCCACTCCTCCCGCACCGACAGGGTTCCATAAAGATCGGCCTTCCCGACGGCTTCGAGATAACCTTTCAAGTTTTCCAGAAGCCATTGCCAATCGACGTCGTTCAAGGGAGTCAGCTTCGCATCCCCACGACTGTAGCCCTGGTGCGGGCCGCGAAAGAAGATCCGGCCTCCGACCATTCCCACGCAGGGCCGATGGCCGAGCACGTTTTCGGGATTCTGGGGCTCGTGGCCGCAGACCACCGCAATGCCGCCGGCCATGAACTCGGCGAAATAATCTCCCACCGAGCCCAGCACCCACAGCTCGGGGGGCGCGAAACGCGGGTTGTGCTTGGTCATGGTCATGCCGCGGGAGCCGATGTTTCCCGCCACAAAGATCTTCCCCTGGGCCATGGCATTGGCCGCACCGTTGGTGGCATGGCCGTGGACGATGATCTCGGCGCCGGCGTTCAACCAGCCCACATCGTCGGACGTGGGGCCCATGATCTCGATGCGCGTATTGGGAAAACCCATGGACCCCACACGCTGGCCCGGCGTCCCGACAATTCGAACCTCGACCCTGTCGCTCCCGGCGCGCCACAAACGCCCGCCGATGCCGTGATGCCCGTAGGCTTCCACCTCGAGGCGGCGGCAGCCGTCGGCCACGGCCTTCTGGATCCGCTCCTCCAAAATGCGCGATTCGATGCGCCGCCCGTTCTCTATGCCTGAAATCCTGGTGAATTGCTCACTTTCCATCCGCTGCTCCACTACACCACATATTTGATCTGCAGCCTCTCGGCCGCGTTGTAATCATTGATGGCCAGGGCGTCCGACATCCCGATGGGAAGCGAAGTAGACCTTCCGAGCGGTGCCACGATCTTCTTGAGCTCTGTGTCGAAGCTCACGAAGACATCCACCACCCGTTCGGCCACCTTCTCGGGATCCAGCCGCCTGTAGAGGCGGGGATCCTGGGACGTGATCCCCTTGGGGCAGAGCCCGATGTTGCAGATGTTGCACCGATCGGACTCGGAACCCAGGCACCCCGCCGCCGCCTGCATCATGTACTTTCCGCTCTGTATGCCGCTGGCCCCCAGCATGATGAGGGCCGCCGCATTAGCCGCAAGGTTCCCGTGCTTGCCCACTCCGCCCCCGGCAAAAAGCGGGATCTCGTTCTGGCGCCCGAGCTTGACCAGGTTCAGGTAGCAGTCCCGGAGATTGCTGGCGATGGGGTGCCCCATGTGATCCATGGAGACGTTGTAGGCCGCCCCGGTGCCCCCGTCCTCGCCGTCGATGGCCAGCCCGCCGGCGTAAGGGTTGCGCGTCAGGTTGTTCAAAACCGCCAGGGCCGTCGATGTCCCTGAAATCTTGGGGTAAACCGGAACGCGAAATCCCCAGGCCATGTACATGGACTGGATCATCTTGGCCACGGCTTCCTCGATGGAATACTTGGTCTGGTGCGTGGGAGGGCTGGGAAGGCTCACCCCCGTTGGAACACCGCGGATGGCGGCGATGAGCTGGTTCACCTTGTACCACATGAGGAGTCCGCCGTCCCCGGGCTTGGCACCCTGGCCGTACTTGATCTCGATGGCGCAGGGGTCTTCCTTCATCTCCGGAAGGGCGTGGATGATCTCGTCCCAGCCGAAATAGCCGCTGGCGATCTGGAGGATGACGTATTTAAGGAATCTCGACCGCAAAAGGCGCGGCGGGCAGCCCCCCTCGCCCGTGCACATGCGGACGGGCATGCCCAGTTCCTCGTTGAGGTAGGCGACACCCATCTGGAGCCCCTCCCACATGTTGGGCGAGAGGGCGCCGAAAGACATGGCCCCGATCATCAGGGGATAGATTTCCCGCACCGGCGGGATCCACCCCTGGCTCCGGAAGAGCGCCAGGCTCTCCTCGGGAGGCAGAATCCTCCCCAGCAGCGTGCGCAGCTCGAACTCGTGGCGACCGGCGTCGAGAGCGGGGTCCGTCAGCATGGAGATGCGCACGAACTTGATGCGGTCCAGCACGCCTCCGGCAGCCCCGTCGGCGGCGTTGCGGCGCCCGCCCCTGCGGCGGGGCTGGCCTCCCCGGTTCACGTGAAAACGGAGCTTGTCCGCCTCGTCGCTCCGGACCGGAATGATGCAGTCGTTGGGGCAGACCAGATTACACGAAGCACACCCCACACACGCATACGCGGGATCCGTCTTCTGCCTGATGCCATGGTAAACCTGATAGACGTTGGAAGTCGAAGGGCTGGGATTCAGCCCGGTGATGGCTGGGATGTCCACGACCCGCTTGCGATGGACCCCCAGCTCGATGGCATGCACCGGGCAAACCGCCGTGCAGCGCCCGCAGAGGGTGCAGCGGTCCCTGTCCCAGTGGATCTGCCACAGGAGATCCTTGACACTCAGTGTTGAAGGGCTAATGGCTCCATTTGCGAACATATTCTGTACTCCTGACGATCCGGCGAAACGATGACGGTGTCCAGATGCATGGGCTGGAAATCTTTGGATTTGTCACGGTCGGGTATGGCCGAGTCCAGCCCGCACATTTCGGACGAAAACGCGAAGAACCCCGGCTTACCTCCAGCCACGGCGGGCCTCAGCTTCTTCCGGTCCTGCACCATGAAAAGGGTCTTGTCGGGAAGGCACCCCATGACGCAATTGGGCCCATCGATGATGAGTCTTCGGCAGGAATGCTTGAGCTCCTTCAAAAAGGCGCCGTCGGGATGCCTGGCCAGGTCGGTATCCTGAAGGGGTGTGATGATATGCTTGTACGCCTCGATTCCCAGCCCCAGCCGGTTGAGGGAGTAGTGCAGAATATGGGTGAAGACCTCCGAGTCCGAGTTGTACCCGATGTAGCCTGGAAAGCCCCGGGAACTCAGGAACTCCCGGTTGGGGACGAAGGCCGTGTTCTCCCCGTTGGTCATGGTGGCCACCCCCTGGATGAAAAACGGGTGGCACGCATACAGGTTGATGGCATAATTGGTGTTCTGGCGGCCCTGGGCCAGGATGATCCTGGCCTTGATCTCCTCCCGGTCGAGCTTGAGATACTCCCCCACCGTCATGGGGTCGCCGATCTCCTTGATCATGATCACGTCCGGCCAGAAGCTGTACACGATCATGTCCTCTTTATCCTCTCCCATCTGGCGCAGCTGCAACCGGACCATCATCAGCCGGTTCCTGATGTCGGCCTCGCCGAGGTTCTCCCAGGTCTCCGGGTATTCGTAGGCGCGGATGAGGTAGATGTCCCGGCGGGGAACCCCTGGGGGCGGGCTCTTGGGCACCTTGATGGACATCTTGTACTTGGTAGTGAAACCGATGTTCATCATGAAGCTGTCGAGCCGCTTGAGGCCCTCATTGGTGAAGATTCCCGAAAGGATCGGGGCCCCCCTCAGCTCCTCGAAAGGTCCTCCAAGGTCGGACAGAAACAAACCGACCCCCGATCCGTCGTGCCCTTCCCGCATCACATCCAGGGCCTGGATGGCCACCATCGGCGACAAGGGTTCCGAACTGCTTAGACAAAACAACCGACACATCTGCGCCCTTTCTCCGCACTCAGCGGCTGCTCGAATCCGTCCACAGCCGCATCTCAAATGATTCCCGCACCACCGGTAAGGCGGCCCTCCGGGAAGACTCCCGAATAAGGATCACCGGGCCCGGTCGACTTTCGGTCAAACCACACCGATTTCAATCCAAGGATCTGGCTCTGGGGGAAAGCATGAACAGGCAGGAACTTCGTTGGTCCAAACCAGCCAAACCAGGCATCGCGCGCCGACTCACCAAGAACCTCAATGCATCAGCGCTCAGAGAACCCGGCCTGTAACTCGGCCTTTCCCATCCCTTTCAGCTTGTGCTGTCGCTTGTGGGATCAAAAGTCTGGATGCATAGTCACCGTTGACAAGCAGCCCATGAAACGTAATAGAATCTATTGTAGATTTCAAGCCGAATTTTGACAGAAATGTAAACAACAGAACCCGTTAAGGAAGATCAACATGACCGACGCGAGCAGCGGAGGCGGGACGCGCGTGACATCCGGAGTTCCGCAACTGGACCAGGTCCTCGGTGGCCTCTTCATAGGTGACAACGTCATCTGGCATGACGACTCAGGAAGTCTCGCCACGCCATTCTGCCACCACTTCCTCAAGGCTTCCCAGGCTCAGGGGAAACCCATCATCTACACCACCTTCGACCGCTCGCCGAGAAACCTGGTGGAAAAGCTCGGGCCCCTGGCCCAGAATCCCTCCCTCACCATCCTCGACTGCTTCACCTCAGGCAAGGGAGCAAACGCTCCCACCTTCCTTCGCTTTTACGACGATGCAGGCAGAACCGAGCCATGCCGCATCATCCGCGTCGAAGAGCCCCGGAAGATCGACCAGTTCTCGGACATCCTCTACGGAGTTCACGGCTCCCTTCAAGGCGATGTGCGCCTGGTTTTTGAGAGCATTACCGGCATGCAGGAGGTTTGGGGCGGCGAAGAGCACATCCTCAATTTTTACTCCCATGCCTGCCCACGGCTCTACGAACTCAACACCATCGCCTACTGGATCATGGAAAAGAAGGCCCATTCATCCCGTTTGAGGGCCCAAATCAGTCAGATAGCGCAGGTGGTCATCGAACTCACCATCAAACGGGGCACCACATCCGTCACGCTCCTCAAGGCGGAAAAACGTGACTTCGACAACCTTCATCAGCCTTTCAACTACTGGATCCGGAGCCAGGGCATCACCTTCGACGACGAGAAGGGAGCCAAAGGTGGCACCGAATTCGGCGTTCGGCTGCGCGAACTCCGGACCAGGCGTGGACTTTCCCAGACCGACCTGGCCAGGCTGGTGGGGGTGACGCCCAGCACCATCTCCCAGGTGGAGAGCAATCTCATTTACCCCTCGCTTCCGGCCCTCCTCAAAATGGCCGAGGTGCTGGGCGTCGAGCTCAATTCCTTCTTTCAGGACATGCGGTCGATCCGTCAGAAGGTTGTCTTTCCGATGGCTGAGGCCACGGAGATCAAGTTCACCGAGTTTCCCGCCGGAAGCATCCACGGCAGGCAACTCCACCCCGTGGACGCCGACATCAAGGCAGAGCCGGCAATTCTGGAGATCCCCCCCCACTCGTCCATTCCCGGCCATTTCTTCTTTCACAAGGGGGAGGAGATGGGATACCTCATCTCGGGAAGCCTCACCATGAGACTCAAGGGGGATGAATACGCAATCAGCGAGGGCGACGTGGTGTATCTGAAGACCCAAATGCCCACCCAGTGGACAAACCCGGGGAGTGAACCGGCAAAAATCCTCTGGATACGTATCCAATGACCAAAGATAAAAGAATCCCTCTCCGCCCCATCGCCTCAGATCCGAGGCCATGGGGCGGAGAGGGATTCGCATGTCTGCAGTCCGAATTCATTTTCGCTAAATCAAGGCGGGAAAGCCTTGCGCACCAGCCCTCTATCTCAGAACGCTCCCCTCGAAATCAAGCTGCCTTCTCTATCTTCACGGCACAGATTTTGAGCTCGGGGATCTTAGACACCGGATCCAGAGCCGGGTTCGTCAACTTGTTCACGGCGGACTCGTAGAAGTGGAATGGCACGAACGCGACACCTCGATCCGTCACTTCCGAGACCACAGCCTTGATTCTCAACTCTCCGCGCCTGGACGCGATCTTGACGTAATCTCCACTCGCCACATTGAGTGCCTTGGCGTCCTCGACGTTGATCTCCGCCAGCGCCTCGGGGTAGAGACGATTCAGCGCATCCCCCTTACGGGTCATGGTCCCCGTGTGATAGTGCTCATAGACGCGGCCGGTCGTCAGCACAAACGGGTACTCGGCATCCGGAAGCTCCGCCGACGGCTGGTATTCGATGGGGAAAAAGACCCCTTCGCCCCGGCTGAACTTGTTGACATGGAGGATTGGAGTCCCCGGATGATCCAGCGTCGGGCACGGCCAGACAAGCCCTCCCTTTTCGAGTCGCTCGTAGGAGATCCCACCGTAGCTCGGGGTGACGCTACGGATTTCCTCCATGACCGACGAGGCGTCGGCACATTCCATCTCGTAGCCCATCTTCCGAGCAATGTCCGCAATGATCCTGTAGTCCTCCCGGGCCTCCCCGGGCGCATCCACCGCTTTGCGCACCCGAAGCACCTTGCGCTCGGTGTTGGTAAACGTTCCTTCCTTTTCGGCAAAGCAGGCGCTCGGCAGAACCACGTCGGCCAGCCTGGCGGTCTCGGTCATGAAAATGTCCTGCACCACTAGAAAATCCAAAGCCTTCAGGTTCTTTTCCACGTGATTGAGGTCCGCGTCACTGAGCAGCGGATTCTCGCCCATGATGTAAAGCGCCTTGATGGAATCCCCGGCCTTCGCCGTCATTTCGGTGACGGTAAGTCCCACATTGGCAGGAAGCTTCGAAACCTTCCAGGCCTTGGCGAACTTCTCGCGGACACCCTCATCCGTCACCGCCTGATACCCCGGCAGGACATTCGGAAGACCGCCCATGTCACAGGCGCCCTGAACGTTGTTTTGCCCGCGAAGCGGGTTCACACCGCCCCCTGCGACGCCGACATACCCGCACAGCATGGAGAGAGAGGCCAGCGACTTGACATTGTTCACACCCGTGGTGTGCTGCGTGATGCCCATGGCGTAAAGGATGGCCCCCGGCCCCGACGTCGCAAAGAGTCGGGCCGCCGCCACCAGGTCTTGCGGGGGAATTCCCGTGAGTTCGTAAACATACTCCGGAGTGTACTTTGCAACACACTCCTTGAGCTCGGCAAATCCCGTGGTGCGCTCGTCAATGTAAGGCTGATTCTGTAAATTCTCGTTGATGATGACATTCATGAAGCCGTTGATCCAGGCGACGTTGGCTCCAACCCTCTGCCGAAGGTAAACCTCGGCGATCTCAGCCAGCTTGATGCGCCTGGGGTCCACGACGATTAGCTTGGCGCCCCGCTTCGTGACCGCCTCATAAACGTAATTGGCGATGATGGGGTGATTCGCCGTGGTGTTGGTGCCGGTTATCAGAATGACCCCCGAGTTCAGAACATCCTTCAAGGGATTGGTCATCGCTCCGCTTCCAAACGTGGCGGCAAGCCCTGCCACCGTCGAGCTGTGTCAGAGACGAGCGCAGTGATCGACATTGTTGGTCCCGATCACCGCGCGCATAAACTTCTGGAAGAGATAGTTGTCCTCGTTGGTACAGCGGGCTGAAGCGAAGCCGCCGATGGAGTCGGCACCATACTCCTTCTTGACCTGATTGAACTTCCTGGCAACGAACCGGAGAGCTTCGTCCCAGTCAGCTTCCCGAAATTCGCCGTTCCTCTTGATGAGCGGTTTCGTCAGTCGCTCCTCGCTGGAGACGAACTCATACCCGAAACGACCCTTGACGCACAGGCTCCCCTGGTTCACCCCGAAATCATCGACACCCGATACGTTCACCACACGATTGTTGAGAACGCCCAGCTCCAGCTGGCAGCCACAACCGCAGTAGGTGCAGGTTGTCTGCACCTTTTGGGTTGTAAACGATCTCGCTTTCATGGGGCTCAGGTTTTCCGTCAGCGCACCCACCGGGCAAAGCTGCAGGCATTCTCCACAGGAAACACAGTTTTCAGGGATGAATGCCAGCTGCCGCCGCCCATCGGCGTCCGCGACATCCAGGGCACACGCCCCCTTGATCTCCCTGCAGGCCGTCACGCACCGAAGGCACATGACGCAGCGATCCGGCCAGTACCTGATGAGCGATGTCGCATAAATCGGCGCAAACCGGGTCTTCGGCGGATTGAGCTCATCGGCCTTGACGCCCAGCTCAAATACGAGATCCTGAAGCTTGCATTCCCCGGCCTTGTCGCAAACAGGGCAGTCCAGCGGATGTCGCGACAGGAGCCGCT
>Ga0101944_10004997_pt1 | contig 15627 bp, 13 predicted proteins | sample DewCreD2012metaG_FD_75245 | JGI IMG/M metagenome (GOLD analysis project Ga0101944, IMG submission 75245) | Hot spring sediment bacterial and archeal communities from British Columbia, Canada, to study Microbial Dark Matter (Phase II) - Dewar... ...
GGCGCTGGGAAACCGTTACAAAGAGATCAGCAACCAGCTCGGCATCAGCCTGGACCAGATCACGGACAAGCTCCAGGCAGACGGTGTGGACGCCTTTACCAAGTCCTTCCGCTCGCTTCTCGATACCGTCGCGCAGAAAAGCAAAGAAATAACCCACTAAGCAGGCCAGGATTCTGACCTCGCCAAAGGAGGATTGATATGGCCGCTCATCAGTATAGACCAATTGCCGGGCAGGCGGCGGACCTGTTCCCTCTGGTTTTGTCCAAGCGGCAACAAAGCCAGGTAATCCACCAGGTCCTTGAGCGGCGATTGGAAACCATCCTGCCCATCGCCATGCGCGAAGCTGGCCTCGATATGTGGATCGTGCTCTGCCAGGAAGATGACCTCGACCCCGCTTTCAAGACCCTGATCCCGATGGATACCTGGACGCCCGCCCTGGCGGAGCGGCTGCGCCCCTGGCAGACCCCGGTCACGGCGCGCCCCGACTGCCGGGATTGTCCCCTGCGGTATCTGTGCGGCGGGGGGTGCAAGCAGCAGCATCCTGCAGGAGCTGGGCGAAGAGGGAGAGGAAATCAGCGATCTTTTCCGCCAGGAAATTGCCCGCAGCCTGCCGCGCCTGAACATAGCCCTGCACGCCGGTGCGGTGGAAGAGGCCGGAGAAATTGCTCACTCGCTTAAATCGGCCTGTGGTTTTTTGGGGGATCGGCAGAGCGCTGAACTGTGCAGTTTTCTGGAAAGGCAAACACACAGCGGTCAATTGCCTTCCAATGAATGGATGGCTGAATTTTTCCAGCGGCTGCAGGAACGATACCTCAAGCGGGTGTAAAATAACGTGAGTTCGGGATAAGATCAAAACATGGCTAGCAGTGAGCATTACCCCCACCTGCACCTCCCCCAAAATCGCCCCTGCGATTTTGGGGGAGGCGGGAGGGGGACGAAAATTCAAAAGTTGATGCAAAAATGATTTATCCCGAATTGACGTTAAAATAAACCCCCGCAGGGTGAGTTCCTGCCAGGCATAATCCATTCTGGTTACATGAGGCGGTGCATGGAAAAAGATCAAATTCTGGCAATTGACAACGGTACACAGAGCATTCGGGCGATGATCTTCGACCCGCAGGGCAACATGATCGCCAAAAACCGTGTTCCGATTCAGCCGTATGTTTCACCAGCGCCGGGGCTTGCCGAACAGGACCCCAATGTGTTCTGGCAGGGGGTCTGCCGTGCCTGTCAGGGCTTGTGGAAACTGCCCGGTGTTCAGCGGGAGAGAATTGCCGGGGTAGCCCTGACCACGCAGCGTTCCACGGTGATCAATTTGGACCGCGAGGGAAAACCGCTGCGACCGGCAATTGTCTGGCTGGATCAGCGCCGCACCGAGGGTTTGAAGCCCGTGGGAGGGTTGTGGGGTCTGGCATTCCGCCTGACCGGCATGACCGAAACGGTTGCCTACCTGCAAGCCGAAGCCGAAGCCAACTGGCTACGCGTTCATCAACCGGAGATCTGGAAAAACACGAATAAGTACCTGCTGCTTTCCGGTTACTTAACCTACCGCCTGACCGGAAAATTTGTCGATTCGGTAGCCTGTCAGGTAGGCTACCTGCCGTTCGATTATAAAAAACAATGCTGGGCCGGCCCGCTGGATTGGAAGTGGCAGGCTGTGCCGATGGATCCTGCCATTCTGCCGGAGCTGGTGCCGGCTGCCGGCTTGCTGGGTGAAATTACGACTCAGGCATCTGCCGAAACCGGCATCCCCGCCGGCCTGCCCTTGATTGCCGCCGCAGCCGATAAAGCCTGCGAGGTGATTGGGGCGGGGTGTGTTCAGCCGCAGGTTGCCTGCCTGAGTTATGGAACGACCGCAACGATTAACACCACCCATCGCCGCTATGTGGAGGCTATTCCGCTGATTCCTCCCTATCCCTCGGCGGTACCCGGGGCCTACTCACTGGAAATTCAAATTTACCGCGGTTTCTGGATGGTCTCATGGTTCAAGCAGGAATTTGGACTGCCCGAGCAGCAGCAAGCCGAGATGCTGGGCGTGGAGCCGGAGGAATTGTTCGACCATCTGGTGGAACTGGTGCCGGCCGGTTCGCAAGGGCTGGTTCTGCAGCCGTACTGGTCACCGGGTCTGAAAGTGCCCGGCCCCGAAGCGCGCGGCGCAGTGATTGGGTTTGGAGATGTGCACACCCGCGCCCATTTCTACCGCGCGATTCTGGAAGGACTGGCTTATGCCCTGCGGGAGGGCAAAGAACGTACCGAGCAGCGTACGGGTGTCAAAATCCGTGAGATCCGGGTAGCGGGCGGTGGCAGCCAGAGCCGCTGTGCCATGCAAATCACGGCGGATGTGTTTGGGCTGCCGGTTTCGCGGCCGCATATCTACGAAGCCTCTGGTCTGGGAGCGGCTATAGACGCGGCCGTGGGGCTGGGAATGTACCCGGATTTTGAAAGCGCAGTCAGCCAGATGACCCGCACCGGGGATACCTTTGAGCCGGATGTTAAGGTGCATGCCCTCTATGACGAGTTGTATCATGGGGTGTATTTAAACATGTATTCCCGCCTGCAACCGTTGTATAATCAGATACGGAAAATTGTCAGACAGCATCCTTTGAGTAAGCAGGATTATGGTTAGACCAATAGCAAGATTATTGGGTTTTTGGCTGTTTATTTTAGGGGGATTATTTTGGATAGGTTTTTCTCAAACCGGCTGGCATGTGGCAAGTGCCTCTGCTCAGCAGGCAACGCCACAATATCTCCTTTCCGTTCGAGAGGCCGAACCACGCCGTGTACTGCGCGTGGGTGGGGATCAGAGTTATCCTCCCTATGAGTATTTGAACAACGGTATCCCAACCGGTTTTAATGTGGATCTCATTCGCTCCGTGGCCGCGGAGATGGGATATGAGGTTGAGATCACGCTGGGCCCGTGGAGCGAAGTGCGCCAGGGATTGCTGGATGGCAAATATGATTTGCTGATGGGAATGGTGCCCACCAGCGAGCGCGAAAAAGATTACGATTTCAGCATACCATACACCTACATTACCTTTGATCTGTTTGTTCCAACCAATTCCTCGGTGCGTTCGCTAAAAGACCTTGAAGATGGCGCCATTGTGGTGCAGGCCGGCGGGCTGATGCAGGAGTACCTGCGTGGAGAAGGCTTTAGGGGGGAAGTCATCCTGGTGCAAGACATTGTGAATGCGCTGCGGCTGGTCAACGAAGAAGCTTACCCGGCTGCCCTGCTGAACCGTATGCAGGGACAATTCTTGATTTCGGAGCTGGGGTTGAGGAATGTCCGCCGGGTTGGGACGGATGTGCAGTCACGCAAGTACAGCATTGCGGTGAAAGACGGCAACAAAGAGCTGCTTGCCCGCCTGAATGAAGGTTTGTATCTGGTCAGTTCCAGCGGAAAATTGAGCGAGATTCAAGAAGAATGGTTTGGTGTGTACGAAACGCCGTCGGCAGGGGCCTACCGTCCGCTGCTGATTGGACTGGGGGTGGTTGGCGGAATGCTGCTGATCAGCGCCGGCTTGTCGTGGTCGCTCAGCCAGCAGGTGGAAAAGCGCACCCGCGAACTCAAGCAGAGTGAAGAGAAATACCGCTTACTGGTCGAAAATGCCAGTGAAGGGGTGGTGGTTTCCTGCGGTGATGAACTGGTATTTGCCAACCGCGCGGCGGCGGCGATTACCGGCTACCCGCTGGAGGAGTTAATTGGCATCAAAATTGCGCAGCTGGTTCACCCGGATGATTTACTGATGGTCATGGATCGCTATCAGCGGCGTTTGCGCGGTGAGGATGTGCCGGCTTATTATGCCTTCCGCCTGATCAATCGTGAGCGTCAGGTGCGCTGGATTCAGGTTCATGCGGTGGTGATTGAATGGGACGGTAAACCGGCTACGCTGGATATGTTTGTGGATATCAGCGAGCAGCGCCGTGCCGAAGAGCAGATTCAGCAGCAGTTGCGCCACATGGCGGCGCTGCGGGCGGTGGATATGGCGATTACCGCCAGCCTTGACCTGACCACCACCCTGCGGGTGGTACTGGAACAGGCCACCGTTCAGCTGGGCGCAGATGCGGCCAGTATTCTGCTTTTGGAAAGTGAGTCGCAGGAACTTACCTATGCTGCCGGGCAGGGCTTTCGCCGGGGATTGGATTATGGGCTGCGGATTCGGCTGGGGGAGGGGTTTGCCGGACAGGCAGCCCTCAAACGGAGAACGGTGCGCGTTGCAAACCTCAACGGCGGGGGAGATTATCTGTGGACTCCCGAACGCATCCGCGAAGAAGGTTTTGTTTCTTACCTTGCGCTGCCGCTGATTTCCAAAGATCAGGTCAAGGGTGTGCTGGAAATTTTCCACCGCATGGCGTGGGACGTTGACCCGGCGTGGATGAACTTCGTTGAAGCTTTGGCCGATCAGGCTGCGATTGCCATTGACAACGCTCAATTGCTCAAAAATCTCAAGACTGCCAACCAGGATTTGATTCTGGCTTACGATGACACCATCACCGGCTGGGCGCGGGCTTTAGAAATGCGCGACGGCAATACCGAGGGGCATTCTCAACGCGTGGCGGAACTGGCGGTAGAACTGGCAGCTGCCATGGGACTGCGCGGCGAAACCCTGACTCACATCCGCCGCGGGGCAATTCTCCACGATATTGGCAAAATGGCTATTCCGGACAGCATCCTCAAGAAAAGTTCTGGATTGACGGATGAGGAATGGCAGGTGATGAAAATGCATCCGGTGTATTCCTACAACCTGCTTTCGCAAATTGAATTTTTGCGACCAGCGCTGGATATTCCCTACGCTCACCACGAACGCTGGGACGGGAGCGGCTATCCGCGCGGCTTGCGGGGTGAGGAAATTCCACTGGCGGCGCGCATCTTTGCGGTGGTGGATGTGTGGGATGCGCTGACCGATGACCGCATGTACCGCCCGGCATGGAAGGCGGAGGAAGCGCTTGACTACATCCGCTCGCTGAGCGGCAGTCAGTTCGATCCGCGTGTGGTGGAGGCGTTTTGCGCGTTGATGGAGGAGCGCCTGCGTTTGAGCGGCGATTGATTATTTCGGCTTCTGGGCCAATTGCTCCATATATTCTTTGATTTGCGGGACGCCGGTCAATTTTTCGTAGAAGAAGTTGTTGACCAGATTGATAACCTCGTCACGCGCCGCTTCCGCCTGGGGCGAAAGTTCCTGTCCCGGCACTTCATTGCCCAGGATGCTGCGCAGCTTGAGCAGCATGCGCACGATTTCGGTTTCCTTCTCACCTTCCAGTACATCTACAACCGTAACGATCAGCCGGTCGGTTTCGTGCAGCAAGGTTTGCAACGGCAGGCTGGAACCGGCGCTGAAGGTATCGTCAATGGTGCGAATCAAAGACCAGATCTGATACAGCACCGTGGCGGGTTCGTCAAACAATTCGCGTAGGTAGGCGGCCTCTTCGTATTTGCCGGTCAGGCGGAAGATGTTGTACATGCGCTTGGCGGCCTTGCCGTAGTTCGGAGATGAGGTCACATATTTGCGAACCTCTTTTTCCAGCGCAGCCACATAATCATCCAGCGCGTTGCTGTCCACCTGTTTGGCCAGTTTGGTAAAAATGGGGATGGACTCGGCATCCAGATAGACTTCTTGAAAATACGGGTCAAGGTAGCCATCCAGTGGGGTGATCCTGCCGTCGGGCGCCTCCCACGTCACATCCAGCATGTTGCTGGCATTGACCAGGGTCTGGTCAATGGGGTCGGCAATCACCCAGTCCAGTTTGCACCAGCCGGGTTCAAGGGCTGCTTCATCCCAGGTGATGGCGACCGGCTCGCCCTGCAGGTAGGTTTCGGAAAGGCTGCCGGCTGCAATTTCTGCCGGGCTCCAGGCAATGGGCGCACCGGCTTTATGCAGGCGTCCCTTGTGTTCCACATCCTGTGGGTAAGAGCCAAACTTGACCTCAATCAACTGATAGGTATCCCCGCGCGCCGTAGCCAGCGCTTTTTCACGCATAATTTTCGCCAGCACTCGGCAGGCTTCTTCCCGCGTGGCGGCTTTGATGTTGACGCGCTCGAAGAAGTCGGCATCGCCGGGGTAGGATTGAATGCGGGACTGGGCGGCCGAACCGGAAAGCGCCAGTGCCGTTTCGACCAGACCGGGGACATCCGAAAACTCGACCAGCTTTCCCACCCGGCGGAAGTACTCCAACCGCTCCGGGCTGAAATCCAGCAGGGTGATGCGGTGACCAAAAACACCCTGCCGCACATCAATGGCAACGTCATCCTCTTTTCGCATGGAGCCCATTGCAGCCAGCCACTGCAAGGCCTCGTTTTCATCCAGTTCAACACCCATGCGCCGCGCCGATTCGATAATCTTTTTCAGGTTTTGGCTGGGGCTTTCCAGATTTTGGTTACTCATCGCTGACCTCCCTTACAGGAAAAGAATTGGGTTTATCTCGTTCAAGCATGGCCAGCATGTTCTCAAAAAGGATTGCCTGATCGAGCGCATCTTGCAGGGCATTGTGGGTCAGGCCGTCAGCCTGACGGAAGAGGCGGTGCAGGTGACTGCCGGTGGTTTTTTCCCATGGCTGACCGCTCAGTCCCATATAAAACGCCTTGATATCCAGCGCTTTGTGACCGAAGGGATTTCGTTTCAGGTAGCGCATGAAATAAGTGTGAACAAACATCCAGTCGAAGGGGGCATTGAAGGCGACAAAAATGGGCTTGTGCGGCGGCGGGACAACCTGCTGCACCCATGCCTCGAACTTCAACAGGGCCTGTTCGGGCGGCAGACCGTTGCGGCGCAGAGCATCCAGATTCAAACCGTGGATGGCCATGGCCTGAGGATCAAACGATTCGCGGTCTGGCTGCAATTCCACATAAAAAGTCTGACGCGGCTGGCAAATGGTACAGGCGCCGATCGAGAGCAGCGCAAATTGATCGGGCGTTGGGCCGGCAGTTTCCACATCAACGCTGAGATAAGCGGGCATTTCGGCGCGAATGGCGGAGAGCGCAGTTTCATCCATGTTTGTCAGTATAACCCCCTTGAGGTTGAAAATCAATCACTTGCCGGGCTGGGTTTATGCAAGGGTGCAGGGATTTGCTTTTGACGGCTGATGTTGACCAGATAAATGCCGCTCAATACGATCAGCCCGCCAATCCACTGCGGCGGCAGCAGCGGTTCACCGGCCAGCGGAATGGCCATCAACGCAGTCAGCACCGGCTGGGCGATCATGGTCGGCGAAACCAGTGAAGCCGGCAGATGGCCGAGCGCATACCCTACCGAAAAGTAACCGATGACCTGCGAAATCAGCCCTGCGCCGAGGAAAGCCAACAGGGTGGGTGTGGAATAACCCCACAGCGGGTTGTCGAGCAGCAAGTTGACCGCCAGCAAGATGATGCTGGAAACCGCGGTGATGAGGAAAACATAGGTCAGGGTAGAGAAGTGGGTGCGCCCGCGCTGGGTGGTGAGGAAATAAGCGGCGTAAAACAGGCTGGAAAGCACAGCCAGCAGGTTGCCCTGATTCAACTGCGGGCGGGCAAGAAAATCGCTGCCCAACACCAGCGCGGCCCCGCCAATGGCCATGACCAGCCCCAGCCAGAACTGCAACCCCAATCGCTCCCGCCAGAGCAGGAAAGCCACCAGTGCCACCCACAGCGGGGCAAGGTTGTTCATCAGGGTGGCGTTGGCGACCCGCGTAAAATTGATGGCGGTTGCCCAGGTGGCATGGTCTAAGGCGGTGAACAACCCGCCTAAAAGCGGCAGAAACAGCCAGCGCCGTTCGAAATGACGGGTGGCGGCCGGCTGACGCAGGAAGACCAGCAGAAAAAACAGCGAGGCAACCGCCATGCGGTAAAACGAGGTCACAGCGCCGGGCGCATCTGCCCAGCGCACGAACAGAGAGGACAGGCTGAGCGCGAGAATGCCGCTGACCAGCGCCAGATAGGGAAGGACTGCGGTCTTTTTCAAGCCGATGATTCCGGGGAAGGGGATGACCAGCGCTCCAGCAAGGGCGGGATTTCCGCCAGGGTGGCGACGGTTGCCGAAGGCTGGATGGTGTCGAGGTGATCGCGGTTATCGGGGGTATCGGCGCGGCGGGTGATCCAGATGCTGCGCATGCCAATCTGGTTGGCTCCCAGAATATCGGCGCCGAGGGTATCGCCGACCATCACCGCCTCGGCCGGGTTGATGCCGAAGTAATCCAGCGCCAGTTGAAAGATGCGCGGGTGGGGTTTGCGGACGCCGACCTCCGCCGAAATGAGGATTTGCTCAAAATAACCGCGCAGCCCGGCTTTATCCACAAGGGTGTGCACATCCAGCGCATCGCTGGCGTTGGAAATCAGCCCCAGCCGGCGGCCCTGCTGCAAAAGCAGGTTAAGGGTGGGGTGGGCATCCTCCTCGGCGCGCCAGTGAGACTGGGTGACGCCATAGAACCGCTCCAGCGCGCGGCGCAGCAGCAGAGCGGGAGCAAAGAAGCCCAACTCTGCCAGCAGGTCCTGCAGGATGCGCTGCGTGGTGTACTCGATGAATTCGCTTTCGCGCTGCTGGTAATATTCCTGAATTCGATGGAGAAAACGCAGGGTAAAATCCTCGCGCGGCAGGTTTAATCCGCTGCGAAGCAGGGCATCGGTCAATTCCGCGGCGGCGCGCGGCATGACCTCCAGCCATGAGGCATCAAAATAAATCAGGGTGCTGCCAAGATCGAAGAAAACAACACGAATCATGAGCGGGTGCGGGTCAGTTTTCAGTACCCCAGTTCGGGATCGTACAGATTATACAGCAAATTCCCGCTCAAATACCGTTTCAGGTTTTCCAGAAAGAGATCCATCGCGCGCTGGCTGTAATGGGCGCTGATACCGGAAATGTGCGGAGTGATGATCACATTCGGCATTTTCCACAAAGGACTGGAAGGGGGCAGCGGTTCTTCGGGAAATACATCCAGCGCGGCGCCGGCGATGCGCTTTTCCTGCAGGGCGGCAATCAGCGCGGCATGATTGACAATTCCGCCACGGCTGACATCCACCAGAAAAGCAGACGGTTTCATGGCAGCCAGCTCGGCTTCGCCGATCAGACCGCGGGTTGCCGGGCTGAGCGGCAGGCAGACCACCACAAAATCACATTCTTTCAACATCGAACGCAGAGCCTGAATGGGATACAGGCGGGTGAACAGGTCGCCGTTGGGATCCCCCAGCCCGGGCGGGGTGTAGCCATGATCCTCCGGGTGGCGCAAATCGCGTTTGGCGGCCAGAATGCGGGTACCCAGCGGGTGCAGCAGGCGGGCAACCTCGCGCCCGATACTGCCGTAGCCAACGATGCCGACCGTGCTTTCGCGCAGTTCAAGGGCGCGGAAGCGTTCCCAGCGGTCTTTGGGCCACTCGGCGCGCGCCTGAAATGCGGCCAGTTCGGGGATTTTGTGGCCGAGGGCCAGCAGCATGAGCAGAACATGCTCTGCCACCTGCGGGGCGGCTGCTCCGCTCAGGGTGGTAATTTGAATGTCCTTTTTGCCCATCAACGGGTGGCTGGCAACGTGATCCACCCCCGCAAAGTGAAATTGCACCCAGCGCAAGTTGGGTACCAGCGCCGGATCGGGCAGGATGCGGTCGGTGTACAGGATTTCGACCTGTTTCCACAGCTCGGCGGGGATTTCTTCTGCGCTGCGCACGGTGTGGGTCATCAGGCGGATGCGCGGAGAAACCTGAATCACCTTTTCCAGCATCTCGGGCGGAAAAGAAACGGTAAACAGAGTGGGAATGGGGGTTGTGCTCATGATCCTTTCAGGTAAATTCCTTGCGGGTCGAGTTCTTCGCGCAAAATGCGCAATTCTTCAGCAGTGGGCGGCTCTGTGATCTGCACCTGCCGGGCAGCCCGCAGCGGCCAGCCGGTATTTGCCTGAGCCTGTTCCAGCGTGGCGCCGGGGTGCAGAGCGGTGAGCACCAGTTCCCCGCTTTCATCCGGCTGCAAAATGCCCAGATCGGTGACCACTGCCTGCGGACCTTTGCCGCGCACGCCGCTGGCTTCGCGCTCGCCGCGGCCGCCCAAAAAGCCGGCGGAGGTACGAAAGTCCACCCGCGCCGGAAAACGCCGTTTCTGGTGAGGGGTGATGATGTAGCAGCGGTTGGCCCAGGCGGCAATTTCCATTGAGCCGCCCGAACCGGGCAGGCGCACTTTGGGCTGGTGATAATCGCCGATGACGGTGGCGTTGATATTGCCGTACCGGTCAATCTGCGCGCCGCCGAGGAAACCCACATCCACGTAGCCGCGCTGCAGGTACAGGCTGAAAATATCGTACATGCCGACCACCGAGCAGGCTCCCGAAACCAGGGTGGGGTCGCCGATAGAAAGCGGGAGACGGGAGGGGCGCGCGCCGATCACCCCGGCTTCGTAAATCATCACCAGATTGGGGGCATGGGTGCGCATAGCGAGATTACAGGCCAGATTTGGCAGCCCCACGCCGACAAAGACGCGGTCGCCGTCGCGCAGCAGGCGGGCGGCGTTGACGGTCATCAATTCGGAGGCGGTGTAGTTCATATCAGTAATCTCCATAATTGACGGGATGGCTGAGACGCGGGCGCACGCTCAGGCGGCGGTGGACTTCTTCGCCCAGTTTGTGCCAGTATTCGGCGCGGTCACGCACGTCAAACACCCACTCCTCCAGCCAGCGCTGGGTTTCGGCGGGTGATTCGCTGATTTTGTCCCATTCCAGGTAGAAGGCATTATCGCGGTCGTAATAACCCTGCGAGTAGGAAGGATGGGCGCAGTGCGGCACAGGACAGACCGCATCCACCACAAAGTCGGGAATTACGGTGCGGTTGGGGTCGGAGCGGATGACAGCCTCATCTACGATTTCCTCGGCGGTCAGAATCACGTGTTGGGCAGCGAAGGCGGCTTCTTTCTGCTCGCCGATGATGCCCCAAATATGGGCGTTGCCGTGCACATCGGCGCGCTGAACGTGGACGATGGCGACATCCGGCTTGAGCGGCGGTACGGTGACCACTTCCCTGCCGGTGTAGGGGTCTTTTACGCGGCGGTAATTGGGGTTGACCCGTTCCAGATCACCGGCGGCGGTCGGGTTCATCGGCATGAAGGGCAGGCCGGCCGCGCCGGCTTGCAGGCGGGAGATCATGCTGAAGTGCGAGTACTCCTCCCATGCCAGCCGTCCGGCTTCGATTTCGGCGCGCACAATGCGCAGCGAGCCGACCCCGGGGTTGCCGATGTAGGAGAAAATGATTTTGGCGGCGCAGCCGGCCGCCACCATTTGATCGTAAATCAGGTCGGGAGTGGCGCGGGCAAGGGTGAGGTTTTTGCGCCCCTGCCGGATGATCTCGTGTCCGGCTGCAAACGGAATGAGGTGGGTGAAACCGGCGGCGTAGATGGTATCGCCGTCATGGACGAATTGAGCAATGGCTTCCGTGAGGGAACACAATTTGTTGGTCATGTCTGTATTGTACCAGAGGGGAATTTTAGCCGGAGCCGGGGCGGCGGCGCTGGTCTTTTTCGCGGGTGGCGGGTGTTTCTCCACCTTTGCCTTTCTTTTTACCGGCCTGACGCAGCAGACGGAAGCGCTCGGCGGGTTGTTTGGGCGGTTTTGGGCTGCGCCACCACAGAATGGCGCCGAGAAAGAAGAAGATCACCCCCCAGAGGAACAACGCCGAAACGCCGCCGGTTTCACTCTGCGCCGAAAAGACGAACAGCAGCAGGAGGAAACCGCCGACCAGCAGAAAGAAAACACCCACACGGTTGACCAGCATCTCTGCCCTGGTGATGGGGCAGGGCGGTGATTTGCCCTGCCCCGTTGGGTTGTGTCAGATGCGGCGAACGCGGGTTTGAATCTGTTCGTGCATGTATAGCTGCAAATAGTGCACGCCGCCGGCGTTCTTGCCGCTGGAGCCGGAGCCCTTCCAGCCGCCAAACGGCTGATAACCCGGCCAGGCTCCGGTGGTGGCGCCCTGCGGGCGGTTGGCGTAGGTTACACCGGCCTGAATGTTGTCGAAGAACCAGTCCACTTCTTCGGGGGTGCCGTAAAAGCCGGCGGTCAGGCCGTACTGAACATCGTTGGCGCGCTGCATGGCTTCTTCCAGATTGCGTACCGGCGCAATGGTGGTAATCGGCACGAACATTTCCTGCTTCCAGAGCGGGTGTTCGGCGGGCAGGTCAACTACCAGGGTGGGGGTGCAGAAGTAGCCTTTGGCATACTCGCCTTCGGTGAGCACCCGGCCGCCGGTCAGAATTTTGCCGTGCTGACTGAGGTCTTCGCAGAATTGCTGGTAGTCGCGGTAGGAGCTGCGGTTGACGACCGGGCCGAGGTACACCTTGCGGTCGGTCGGGTCGCCGATGGTCAGTTTCTCGGTGAGCGCCACCAGGCGCTGCACCAGCTGATCGTACACCGGCTCTTCAATAAAAACCCGCGAGCAGGCCGAGCATTTTTGCCCCTGCAAACCAAATGCGGAGCGGACGATGCCGACCGCGGCGTCTTCCAGATCGGCGTGGCGGCTGACGATGGCGGGATTCTTGCCGCCCAGTTCCAGAATGGTGGGACGCACCCAGCGCCCCTGCGCAAAATCGCGGAAGATTTTCATGCCCACGTCGTAAGAGCCGGTAAAGGTGATTCCGTCCACTTCGGGGCTGTCAATCAGCGCCTGCCCGAGCGTGCTGCCCGGCCCGGTCACGTAGTTGAAGACACCGTCGGGGATGCCGGCATCGCGCAGGCATTCGGCAATCAGGCGCGAGGTCCACGGGGTATCGGTGGCGGGCTTGATCACCACCGTGTTGCCGGTGACCAGTGCGGCGGCGGTCGGGCCGCCGGTCAGCGCGCAGGGGAAGTTGAACGGGCTGATGACCACCCACACCCCGTAGGGGCGCAGCACCGACAGGTTGGTGGATTCAAAGCCGACCAGCGGGTCGCGTCCCATTTCGGTGATGAAGCCGTTGCTGGCTTCCATGCGGTCACAGGCATAGCGGAACAGGTCGGCGGTTTCGGCGACATCGCCGAGCGCTTCCATGCGGTTTTTGCCGACTTCCATGGCGACGACCACACCCATTTCGTAGATGCGCTGATCCATCAGGTCGGCGGCTTTGCGTACCAGCGCAACCCGCTCCTGCCACTTCATGCGGCTCCACATGGGGAAGGCTTTGCGGGCGGCGGCCAGGGCGCGGTTGGCGTGTTCGGCCGTGCCTTTCTGAAAGATGCCCAGTACCTGATCGGTGTTGGCCGGGTTGCGGTCTTCGAATTTTTCATCGGCATACACATCCTGACCGTCAATGATCATGGCGTGTTCTTTGCCGAGGCTGGCGCGAACCTGCGCCAGAGCGGCTTCAAACTTCTGGTGCAGTTCCTCGGGCGGGTTGAACATGGTGGCGTACGTCAGCTTGAAGGTGCTTTCGGCTGCCATAAAAACACATCCCTCCTCTTAAAAATGAATGGATTGGGGTAGAACGAAGATGGGCGAAGGCAATACGCCCGTGCGGATGATTCTAGTATAGCCGAGTCGCGCCGCTTCGTCAAAGCATAAAGCCCCTCCTGGCACGGCTTTCTCAAAGTCGAAAACGGTCAAACAGCAGCCGGCGGGTGCTGACCGATGTCTGTTTTTAATAATCCCCTGATGCGTCCAATTGAGCGCTTTTGCCCCCTTCTGCGCCTCCCCCAATATCGCCAAAGCGATATTGGGGGAGGTGGGTGGGCGTCGTTTCGCCACAATTCAAGTTTCGATACAAAGTTTCAGGGTTGTCAAGGAACTTTGAGAAAACCCCCTTGTGGCTTCCCCAAACGCGCCGCGACGCGTTTGGGGAAGGTGAAAGCGTGGATCCGTTATCCTACCGGCGGGTTTTCCCTATGAGCCGAATTCAGACTATTTATGGGTCGTGAATGGGCGGCGGGCCGGGCGGCGGCGGGTTGACAGGGGGGGTATTGGTCGGAGACGGGGGTGTTTCCGTCGGAGGGATGGGCGTTGCGGTGGGAGGCGGCGTTTCGGTTGGCTGGGGGGTATTGGTTGGCGGGATGGGTGTTGCCATTGGCGGAATGGGCGTATCGGTCGGCAGCAGGGTCAGCGTGGGCAAGGGCGTAGCCGTGGCTGGCGGTGTGGGGCTGGGTTGCAAAGGCGGCGGGCCGGCCGGCGGCTGAGGGGGGGTGGCTGTGGGCGAGGCGGTGTCGGTTGCGGTTGGAGTTGCAGTGAAAGTGGCGGTTGGCTGGATGGGTTGCAAGCCGCTGCGCGGTGGAATGGTTGGGGATGCGGTCATCGTGGCGGTTGGCAGCGGAGTGGCGGTGACATCCAGAGAAGGCGGCTCAAAGTCAGCCCGTACTTCAGGACCAAACGGGCAGGGCTGTGGACCGGGGCAGTGATTGCCACCCGGCAGCCAGCCGGAATGATTCAGGATGGTGACCCGGGCACTGTTGCGGTAAGTTGTTTGGGGATGATAGGTAACCTCGATTTCATATTCGTAACAACGCACTTCGCCGGGGGGAATCTGCTCCGGCGGGCTGATGAGCAGGGTGGCGCCCGGCAACGGCTGCCAGCTTTGCTGGCGGGGTTTGATCTCAACCTGATCGAAGACGGCCAGGCCCTCGGTGGTACGCTCGCCCCCGTTCATCACGCAGATGCGCCCAAACACGATCATCACCTCACCGACGGCGTCTTTTTTCCAGCGGCTGTCGGCGGTTTTGTAAGCCTGCAGGGTGGTGCCGGCCTGTGCAGGCGGGGTAGCGGTTGGGGTAGGTGTTTCGGTTTCGGTGGGGGTGGGGCTTTCTTCAAAACTGCCGGTTTGAATCTCACCGCTGACGGTGAGCGTTTCGGCCCACAGGGTATCGGCTACGGGCGTGAGGCTGAGAATGAGCGACAGAACGATCAGCAGCGGGATGACGCGGCGCAGCCGGTTGACTTCTTCACCATCAAGGGCGTCTTGGAGCGTCTCGCCGCCGCGCTTCACGTTCCCGGATTGACCCTGGTAAGGGAAGAGCTGCCGTTTTTCCATCCCTCGCAGTCTTGCCGCGTGCGTGTGGGGGAGACAAGCGCGGGATACCTGGGCCTGCTGCAGGACAAGCCGCCGGCGGAGTATCCGCCCACGAAGTTCACGCCGCGCCGCCAGCCGGAGCAGACCTTCGGCCCGGTGGCGCCGGTGTGGCTGACGGTGAGCGTGCCGCGCGACGCGCTCGCAGCAACGTACACCGCCCGGGTGACCGTTCGCGCCGAGGGGCAATCGCCGGTAACGGTGCCGCTCCAGGTGGAAGTCGTCGGCTGGACCCTGCCCGAGCCCGGACGGCAGCAAACCTGGGTGGAACTGATGCAGTCGCCGGACACCCTGGCCATGGAGTACAACGTCGAGCCGTGGTCGGAGCGGCACTGGGCTTTGATCGCGCGCAGCCTGCGGCAGATGCGCGACCTGGGCAACCGCGTCATCTACCTTCCGCTCATCTGCCGGACCAACATGGGCCACGCCCAGTCGATGGTCCGCTGGACGAAGAAGGCCGACGGTTCCTACGGCTACGATTTCTCGGTCATGGACCGCTACCTCGACGTGGCCACGAAACACATGGGCACGCCCAAGTACGTCGTCTTCTACGCCTGGGAAGTCTCGCTCAAGCCGCCGGAGGAGGAAGTCGTCGTCAAGGAAGGCGACAGTTCCTACGTCAAGATGGAGAAGGAGAAGGCGGCCGCCCGCTACGCCCTGAGGG
>Ga0101944_10004999_pt1 | contig 15624 bp, 19 predicted proteins | sample DewCreD2012metaG_FD_75245 | JGI IMG/M metagenome (GOLD analysis project Ga0101944, IMG submission 75245) | Hot spring sediment bacterial and archeal communities from British Columbia, Canada, to study Microbial Dark Matter (Phase II) - Dewar... ...
CCCGTCGTGACGGTAGCGGCGAGCGCCAGCGCGATCGTCGTCTTGCCGGTGCCCGGTGCGCCGGCCAGGATGTGCAGCTTGCCCGCCGCAAGCCAGCCCGGCCACAGCCAGAGGATCGGCTCGGGCTTCACCGTCGCCGCGGATACCAGCAGCGCCTCGGGCTCGCTCGGCGCGGCGGCCAGCGGCGCAGCGGCGGCATCGCCCACGGAACCCCTTGCCAGAGCCATCAGATCGGCCGCAGTCGCGCCGGGATGCGCCGCCAGATAGTCCACCACGTCGCCGCCCTTTGGCAGCGCTAGCGGCTCGATCTCGACGATCTCGACGCGGCAGCCGAGCGCCCGCAGCTTCGCGGCGACGCGGTCGCCGTGCGCGCGGCCCGCGTCGTCGTTGTCCGGCCACACAATCACGTGCCGGCCCGCGAGCGGCGCAAAGTCCGCATGCTCGTCGCTCGGTGCACCGCCGGCGGTCGTGGCGATCAGCCCCAGCCGCGCGATCGCGTCGGCGCACTTCTCGCCCTCCACATACCAGACCGCCGCCGAGCGATCGGCCCCGACGATCTCGTGCAGCCGGTAGATCGGTTTGCCGCGCTCGCCAAACTCCGGCTCGCCGATCGCGTAGATCATGCCGTCGCATCGCATCGGGCGGATCCACTTGCTGCCGTCGGGCAGCCGTGCGCGAATGCGCCAGTAGGCCGGCGTGCCGTCGGCATCGGTGTACTCGTGCAGCGCCTCGGGCGTGTAGCCGCCGCCGATCATCCGGTCGCAGATCCGGCGTGCCGCCATGCGTGGCGGCACCGGCGGGCCGTGCATCACCGCATGTGCTGGCAGATCGGCCGCCATCATCGCCAGGCCCCCAGCTCGCGCGCCGCCTCGACGAAGCCCTTGCCGGTGCGCAGACGATGGAACGCGAGCACGTCGCCGCCGCGCGCGCCGCAGGCCATGCACTTGTAGGCGCCGGACTCTACGTGTACGCGCAGGCTGGGGCGTGTGTCGGCGTGGAACGGACAACGCGCCGTCCGCCACGCACCGCGGCCGATCAGAGACAGGCCGATGCGCGCGTAGTACTCACTCGGCGACGGCAGCAGCGCACGGTCGAAGTGGCGCATCGTGGCCCGCTGCCCGCCCGCGTAGGTCGCGCCCGGCGTCATGGCCGCGCCCCGTCGCGCACGGCGGCGTACGCCGCGTCGACGCGATCGACCGCACGATGCACTGTCGCGATCGCCGCGTCGAGCCGATCGGGATCGCCGATCGCGTCGTCGGCGTCGATCGCGGCATCGGCCACGCGGTATAGCGCGCGCCGCAGATCGTCGGGCGTCATCGGTCGCCCCCACGCGCCGCGAGCCGCGCCGCGACCCAGGCGGCGATCTCCGCCGACGACCACGCGGATGCGCGGCCCCCGAGCAGCTTCGTCGGCCGCGGGAACCGCCCCGCACGGATCGCGCGATAGATGCTCGCCCGCGTCAGCGGAACGATGCGCATCACCTCGGACAGCCGCAGCAGTCGGTCGGGGTGTGTAGTGGTCTGATCCATGTCGTCGTCGGGTGTGTCGTGACGGCGACCATTTATACGTACGTTTTCTGGCGGCGGATACACCGAAAGTCGTGCATATACGATTGCCCAGAAGATGGATGCTGCGTGCATCAATAGGCAGCTCGCCGCTTCTTGTAGGAGTAGTCGCTCACGTGCGCCGCAAACAGATGGCGCCACGCCGAGCGCGTCGAAGCCGAAGCGATCGATGCGCCAACACAGCGGCGCCTTGAGCCGCGCCAGACCGGCGAGGGAACCGGCTTTTTGGTGATCAGCCTAGGCGCGGCCGTTGATCACGCCGCCTCGATCGCCAGCTTCAACCCGCTGGCGCGGAGGATCGCAAGCAGGCTCGACAGCTGCGGATTGCCGCGCTTCGACAGCGTGCGGTACAGCGTTTCGCGATTCAGCCCCGTTTCCGCTGCCAGACGGGCGATGCCGCCGCGCGCCTCGGCGATATCGCGCAGCGCCTGCATCAGATCGCCGGCGTCACCGGTTTCGAGCGCCGCTTCCAGATACGCGGCCGCATGGCCAGGCTTGGCGGCGAGCCACGCCAGCCGCTGCGGGCGGTGCGCCACCGAAGCCGCCGGCTTCGCCCTAGCGCTTGCGCGCTTCGTAGTCCTTGCGGTAGTCGATCGCATTGCGGATGTCCTTGGCTTGGGTTCGCTTGTCGCCGCCACAGAGCAGGATCACGATCGCGTCGCCGTCGCGGCAGAAGTAGACGCGATACCCCGGCCCCCAATCGACGCGCAATTCGCTCACGCCTTCGCCGATCGGCTTGCAGTCGCCGAACAGTCCGCGCTCGAGACGCGCCAGCCGAACCTCGATCCTCGCCCGCGCACCCGGATCGCGCAGCCGGCCGAGCCACGCGCCAAAAACGTCGCGACCGTCGGCGGTCAGGTAATGCCGCAGTTCGGGCATTGTAGCCTAAAAGCCAAAGGGCCGACCGGCCGGGCCGCTCGATCAAGCGCCCGACGCATCGTCGCCGATCCGCCGAGCGTCACGCGGCCTTGCGCAACTTCAATTCGACGGCGATGCCCGCACGCGCCAGCATGTTCACCAGCGCATCGAGGCTGAACAGATCGATGCGCCCTTTCAGCAGCGCGTTGAGCCGCGGCTGCGTGATGCCGAGCGTGCGCGCCGCTTCGGTCTGCGTGACCCCCGCTTCGCGGACGTAGCGCTCGACACGCATCATCAGTTCGCTGCGCAGGCGCAGGTTGGCCGCCTCGGCACGGTCGAAGCCGATATCGGCAAACACGTTGCCGCTGCCGCGCTCGATCAGCAGCCCGGTCGCCTTGCCTTTCTTCCTTGCCGTCATCGTCGCCGCCCCGCTTCGACCAGCTTCAGGCGCTCCACCGCGAGCGCAACGTCTTCGCGCGCCGTGCGCCGCGTCTTCTTGCCGAAGGCGTGCAGCACGTACACCGCCTCGGGGCGCGTGGCCAGATAGATCAGCCGCCACTCGCCGCCGGCGTGCACGCGCAACTCGCGCACGCCTTGGCCAATCGTGGGCATCGGTTTCCAGTCCGCGGGATCGAGCCCGCATTGCACCCGGTAGAGCTGATGCCCAACCAGCGACCGCGCCAGCACGGGAAACCTGGATACCGCCCTGCGACTGTCGCCGAGCCAATGCACCGGCTTGATCGCTGGCGGCATTCTATCCCAGTTCTGAGATAAGCGTCAGTCGTCGCGCTCACGCCGCCCGCAGCAGCGGCTTGAACTCGGGAACGTCCGGCAGCGCCGGCAGCCGTTTGCCCTCGCGCTGCGCGTCGCACGCATCGGCCCACCATTGCATCATCGGCACGCGCTGCCCGTAGAAGTCCGTCCGCAGGTAGGCCGCGCGCACCTTGTCTTTGTCCTTGTGGTGCAACTGCCGCTCGACCCACTCGCTGCGGAACCCGGCCCGGTACAGCTCGTCGGTTAGCAGCGACCGAAACCCGTGCGCCGTGACCTCGAAGCCGAGCCGGTGCAGCGCGATGCGCAGCGTGTTCTCGGCGAGATATCCGCCTTTGCCGGTACTGGCGAACACGTACGAATCCGGCCCGCGATCGGTCAACGGGCGCAGCGCCTCGAGCGCGGCAACCGCCTGCGCGGACAACGGCACCGCGTGGGGCTGTCGCTCTTCGTTCCCACGCCGCTTCATGCGCTCGGCCGGCACGGTCCAGCGACGCGCCTGCAGATCGATTTCCTTCCACTGCGCGCCGCGCAGCGCCGCATCGCGCAGCCCCGTGTAGAGCATCAGCTTGATCGCCGTCGCCGTGACGGCCGAAGCTCCCTGCCCGCCATCGAGCGCGGTCAGCAGCTCGCCGACGCGGGCAAACGGCAGCGCGGACAGATTGCGTTCGCTGGGCTTCGGTCGCAGCGCACCACCCGCGTCGCGCGCCGGGTTGTGCGTTGCGCGTCCGCTGCCAATCGCGTAGACGAAGATCTGCGACGCCAGCGTGCGCGCCCGATGCGCCGAGTAGACGATGCCGTCGGCCTGCGCCTTCTTCAGCGCCGCGACCACCATCGTCGCGTCGATCTCCCGCAGCGGTAGCGCGCCGAGCTTCGGCAGCAGCACGCGCCGGATGATCCCCTCGTCGCGCTCCACCGTCGCCGGCGAAACAAAGGGCTTGCGGTGCTCGATCCACTCGTCGGCCAGCGCAGCGAACGTGTCCGCGGTTGCCTTCATCACCCGCGCGCGCTCGGCCCTGCGCGCGGTGACCGGATCACCACCAGTGCGCAGCACCTCGCGGAACCTGTCGCGTTCCTTGCGCGCCTTCTCGAGTCCGACGGCAGGATAGGCACCGATCTGCAGCGTGTTCTCCTTGCCGGCGAACCGATAGCGCAGCTGCCAGTACTTCGCGCCGCTCGGCATCACCCGCAGCGTCAGGCCGCCGCCGTCGTTCAGGCGGTACGGTTTTCCCTTGGGTCTGGCGGTATCGCACTTGCGAGCACTCAGCAGTCTTTCGGCCATCGCGGACCCCTGCGGGTAATCGGGTTTCGTTACCCGCGTTTTTACCCACATCGCCGCGAGACTTCAAGAGACAGCGCGATCCGTCCGTCGCCCTAAGTCGTTGATTTCCAGTCTTTTAGCCGGTGCCGTCGAGACTGCTTGAGCCGCTGAGAAACGGGGATTTGCCGACAGGTCGGGGAGCCAGAAATGCCAAAGGGCTGCGTTCACGCAGCCCTTTTCAGTTTCATGCACAGCTCGCAGGTGTCAGGTCGAAAAGTCTGTCGCCGGCGACTTTCCCTGCGTCGTCGGAGCACCCTCGGAACCATCGGCTGCTTCGAAAAGCAAACTGGCCGCGGTGATCTTCACACGCACGCGGATTCGGTGCGGCCGGCCGAGCATCATGCGCACGGCGGGGTCGTCGATCTCCACATCGCGGTAGATGTCGATGCGATGCTCGAGTCCGGCGCGCGCGAGTGTCTGCGCCGCCTTGTGGCACAACTCGCCGAGCGTGATGTCGTCGGGGACCTTCGCCATGGCGCAAAGCATACCGGCATCGAGTGATCGATGCGGGAGCTGCGTCAAACGTAACGCGCGGCGCGCGCGGCGCGAATAACGGGAGTGCGGGACGGAAGCTGAATCGGGCGAGTCGACGCGAACATCTCTCTCGCCGGCCTTCGCCATGCTTCTGACGATCGACCGCGACGCGTACGGCCCGCGGCGCGGTCCGAGCAACGACGAGTCCGGGAAAGGCAAGACTCCGTCGCCGCCGCTGCACCCTTCGTTCGGCGCCTCCGCGACGCCGGCGCACGGCATTCAGGCGGCGAGCGCCTGTGCGAGATCGCGCGTCAAGTCGTCGACCGCTTCGAGGCCCACGGCGATCCGGATCAGTCCTTCGCCGATGCCGGCGCGCTCGCGCGCTTCGTCGCTCAGCCTGCCGTGCGTCGTCGTCGCCGGGTGGGTGATGGTCGTGCGCGTATCGCCGAGGTTCGCGGTGATCGACATCAGCTTGACGGCATCGATAACGCGCCATGCGCGTGCCCGGCGCGCTTCCGCCGATTCGCCGCGCACTTCGAAGCTAACAACCGCCCCCGGCGCCGCCTGCTGAAGCCGCGCCAGTGCGTGTTGCGGATGCGATTCGAGGCCCGGAAAGTGAACGCGCTCGACTTCGGGGCGCGCCGCGAGCCAGCGCGCGAGCGCGAGCGCCGCCTCCGACTGCGCGCGCATGCGCAGGCCGAGCGTCTCGAGTCCCTTCAGCGCGACCCAGGCATTGAATGGAGACAGGCTCGGCCCCGTCGTGCGCAGCACCGGCAGTACGGCGTCGCGGATCAGCTCGCGTCGCCCCACGATCGCGCCACCGAGCACGCGCCCCTGCCCATCGAGATACTTCGTCGCCGAGTGAACCACCAGATCGACGCCGAACTCGAGCGGTCGCTGCAGCGCCGGTGTGCACAGGCAGTTGTCCACGACCGTCAATGCGCCGACCGCCTTGCCGGCAGCGGCGAACGCCCGCAGGTCGACGATTTCCATCAACGGATTCGACGGAGTCTCGCAAAACAGCAGCTTCGTGTTCGGCATCGTCGCGGCGCGCCAAGCGGCCGGGTCGGTTGCGCTGACGAAGGTCGTCTCGATGCCGAAGCGTGCGAGCACGCTGGAGAACAGTTGTACGGTCGCGCCGAATACGTTCGCGGCGCACAGCACGTGGTCGCCCGCGCGCAACGTCGCGAGGCAGGTCGCCAAGATCGCCGCCATCCCGGAACTCGTGGCGAGGCAGTCCTCGCCGCCTTCCAGCGAAGCAAGCCGCCGCTCGAACATGCGCACGGTGGGGTTCGAGAAGCGCGAGTAGACGAACCCTTCTTCGCTGCCAACGAAGCGCGCAGCGGCCTGCGCAGCGCTGTCGAAAACGAAGCTGGAGGTCAGGAACAGTGCTTCGCTGTGTTCGTTGAACGAGGTCCGCGCGGTGCCGGCGCGGATCGCGCGCGTATCGAATTCCAGATCATCCTTGGCCATAAACGAAAAACCCGCTGGCAGCGCCAAGCGGGTTCCGGAGGACCGTCCCTCGCTTTAGCTGCATTTGTTAAGCGCCCGCAAGCTGAGCTCAAATCGGCGCGACACGCGGATTGTAGTCGGTCGTCTTGTCGGCCTCAACCCGCTCTCATGCATCGACGGGTTCGATCGCGAGGCTCAGTTGCGATCGCGGCGCGTCGTCCTGAGGTTGCGGCGCCAGCCGGGCGCGCTCGATGCGGTCGAGATATTCGGGAGTCACGTCGCCGGTGATATAGACGCCGTCGAAACACGACGCCTCGAAGTTGGTCAGCCGCGGGTTGCAGTCGCGTACGGCGCGCTTGAGGTCCTCGAGCTGCTGATAGACCAGCGCATCGGCGCCGATCTCGCGGCGAATCGCTTCGTCGTCGCGCGAAGCCGCGATCAGCTCGGAGCGCGTCGGCATGTCGATGCCGTAGACGTTCGGGTAACGCACTGGCGGCGCAGCGGACGCGAAGTACACCCGGCGCGCGCCGGCGTCGCGTGCCATCTGCACGATCTCCTGGCTCGTCGTCCCGCGCACGATCGAGTCGTCGACGAGCAGCACGTTCTTGCCCTTGAACTCGACGCTGATCGCGTTGAGCTTCTGCCGGACCGATTTCTTGCGCACGGCCTGCCCGGGCATGATGAACGTGCGGCCGATGTAGCGATTCTTGATGAAGCCCTCCCGGTAGCTCAGGTTCAGCTTGTTCGCGAGCTGCATCGCCGCAGGTCGGCTCGAGTCCGGGATCGGCATCACCACGTCGATGTCGCCGAGGGGAATTCGCGCCCGCACCTGCTCGGCGAGGTATTCGCCCAGCCGCAGCCGCGCGCTGTACACCGAGACACCGTCCATCAGCGAGTCCGGCCTCGCCAGGTACACGTACTCGAAGATGCACGGGTTCAGACTCGGGTTCTGCGCGCACTGCTGGCTGTAGAAGCGCTGGTCGAAGTCGATGAAGATCGCCTCGCCGGGTGCGACGTCCCGGACGAGGCGAAAACCCATGCCTTCGAGCGCCACCGACTCGGAGGCGACCATGTATTCGGTGCCGAGGTCGGTCTCCTGCACGCCGAAGCACAGCGGCCGGATGCCGAACGGATCGCGGAATGCGAGTAGCCCGTAGCCGGCGATCTCCGCGACGACGGCATACGAGCCGCGGACGCGCCGGTGTACCCCTGCCACCGCCTTGAAGATCGCCGCCGGATCCAGCGACAGCCCCTCGCTGACGAGCTGCAGTTCGTGCGCGAGCACGTTCAGCAGCACTTCGGAATCGGAGTTCGTGTTGATGTGCCGCCGGTCGATGCGGAACATCTCGTCCTTCAGCTGCTCCCAATTCGTCAGGTTGCCGTTGTGCGCGAGCATGATGCCGAACGGCGCGTTGACGTAGAACGGCTGCGCTTCCTCGGCGCTGATCGGCGAGCCCTGCGTGGGATAACGGACCTGCGCGATGCCCGAGTTGCCCGGCAGCGAGCGCATGTTCCGGGTCCGGAACACGTCGCGGACCAGACCGCTGCCCTTGTGCATGCGGAAGCGGTTGCCGTCCGCGGTCGCGATGCCCGCCGCGTCCTGCCCGCGGTGCTGCAACAGCTGAAGTGCGTCGTACAACAGCTGATTGACCGGCGTGGTGGCAACGACGCCGACGATTCCGCACATGGTGATCCCCTGACTAGCGCTGCGCCGGCCGCGCGAAGGATTCGGGCAGGTACGGCGATGCGAATCGTACCGCCGCTTCGAGCGGCGGCAAAAGCGCGGACTCGCGCCACAGCGGCTGGCGCGCCGCCGACGTGCCGCTGACGAAGAAGACGACCGCCAGCACGATCAATACGGCCCGCGTGACGCCGAACAGCGCGCCGAGCGCGCGGTCGGCAGCGGACAGCTTCGCCGCTTCGAGGAGCCGCCGCACGATCCACCCGGCCAAAGCGCCGACAAAGACGCTGGCGACGATGATCGCGAGCGCGCCGATGCCCGTTCGCAGCGCCGGCACGGGTACATCGAACGGCAGTCGCATGCCGAGTTCGACGGAGTATCGCAGCGCCAGCACGATGCCGACCACCCAACCCGCTACCGCCAGCGCTTCGCGAACGAAACCCCGCAGGATCCCGAGCAGCACCGACACGGCGAGCACGCCGACGATCACCCAATCGAGCGGATTCATCCTCAACCGGCAACGACGCTCGCGCTGATGCCCATCGCGCGCAACCGCGCGCGAACGCGTTCGGCCTCGTCGCGCGTCGCGTAGGGCCCGAGGCGGACGCGGAAACGCACGCCGTCCTTGGTGTCCGTCCGCTCGGTGAACGACGCGAAGCCCTGCTTCTTCAGACGCTCGACCAGTTCGCGCGCGGCGGATTCGCTGCCGAGCGCCGCAGCCTGCAGCAGATACTTGCCGGTCGTGGCGGGCGCGGCCGCGCTCGCCACCGTCGACTTGCCCTCGAGCAGGTCGCGCGCGCGCTTTTCCTCGGCGGCACGATCGGTGGTCTTCGCGGTCGCCACCCCGGACGGCTTGGCGGGCGACTTCGCGCCGCTCTTGTCGACCGGCTTGTCGGTCGCCTCCGTCCGCTCGGCTTTCGGCGCGGCCTCGCGTCTGCTCTCTTCCGCCGGCGCTGCGTCCGGGGGCGGCACGATCGGTGCGCTGGCGGCATCCTGCGGCGGCAGCGCCAGGCGCGGCGTGAACGGCATCTTGTCGCTCGGGATATCGATCGGAATCGCGTCCGGAACCGGGCGCGGTTCCTTGTCGAGCAGCATCGGCAACGCGACCGCGACCGCGAGCAGCAGCGCCGCAGCGCCGATCAGGCGACGCCGCGCACGGACGCGCAGCGCGGCGGTCGGGTCGGCGCGCGCCGCCTCGCCGTCATCGCCCGCGCTTGCGCGTCTGGCCGTGGGTGCGGCGTCACGCGCTGGCGCATCCGCGCGTCGCCAGAACCGCCAACCCATCAGCAATCCATCCCTTCGTTCACTGCCTCGACGAATCGCGCGCGCGCATCGCGCCGGCCACGGTGAAGAAACTTCCGAACACGAGAATCCTAGCATCGACGCTCGCGGCACCGAGCGCGCCGCGATAGGCCTCCTCGATCGAACCGTAGGTCTCGAACTCAACGTCGACGCCGCGTGCGTGGGCCGCCGTTCGCAGGGCCCGGGCGATCGTCCCGGCATCGCTGCCGCGTTCGCCGGGTGTCGGCGCCAGATGCCAGCGGTCGATTCGATCGAACACCTTCGCGATCACGCCGTCGATGTCCTTGTCGCGCAGCATGCCGAACACGGCGTGCGTCCGCGGGTAGAAGCCCATCGCGTCGAGGTTGCTCGCCGTGACAGCAGCCGCGTGCGGGTTGTGCGCGACGTCGAGGATCACCGCGGGCCGCCCGGGCAGCACCTGGAAGCGGCCCGCGATCTCGACTGTCAGCAGACCGTGCCGCACCGCCTGCTGGCTGACCGGAAGCCGCTGCGCCAGCGCTTCGAGCGCGGCCAGCGCGCCCGACGCGTTCAACAACTGGTTGGCGCCGCGTAACGCCGGGTATGGCAGACCGCTGCGGCGTTGCGTGCGACCGCCGTAGGCCCATTGCTGCCGGTCGCCCGCGTAGTTGAAGTCGCGGCCGAACAGCCACAGGTCCGCACCGAGCTTGGTCGCCACGTGGATCAGCGATGCGGGTGGTTCAGGGTCGCAGCAGATCGCCGGGCGCCCGCCGCGGTAGATGTGCGCCTTCTCGAAACCGATGTGCTCGCGCGTCGGCCCGAGGTAGTCGGTGTGATCGAGCGCGATCGACGTCACGATCGAGCAGTCGGCGTCGACGAGGTTGACCGCGTCGAGCCGTCCGCCCAGGCCGACCTCGAGCACCAGTGCGTCGAGCGGCGCCCGCGCAAACAACCGCAGCGCAGCGAGCGTCGTGAACTCGAAGTAGGTAAGCGAGGTATCGCCGCGCGCGTTCTCGACGGCTTCGAACTGCTCGATCAGCGAGGCGTCGTCGACCTCGATGCCGTCGATCCTGACCCTTTCGTTGAAGCGCAGCAGATGCGGCGACGTGTACAGACCGACGCGATAGCCCGCCGCGCGCAGGATGCTGTCGAGCATCGCGCAGGTCGAGCCCTTGCCGTTGGTTCCGCCGACGACGAAGACCGGACACTCGAACCGCAGGTCGAGCCGTTCGGCCACGGTCCGCACGCGATCGAGTGCGAGATCGATCGGGCGGTGGTGCAGCCGCTCGATGCGCATGAGCCACGCCTCCAGCGTGGCCGGAACAACGTCCATCAGCGGATGATCGAAATTGAAGTTGCCGGCCGCGCGACGGCCGGCGTCCGTCCGTCGCTACGCGAGCGCGTCGGCGGGCTGCCTGAGTAGCAGCGCGAGCAACGCGGCGAGCCGGTCGCGCAGATCCCGCCGGTCGACGATCATGTCGATCGCGCCTTTCTGCAGCAGGAACTCGGCGCGCTGGAATCCTTCGGGCAGCTTCTCGCGCACGGTCTGCTCGATCACGCGCGGGCCGGCAAACCCGATCAGGGCCTTCGGCTCGGCAATCACGATGTCACCCATGAACGCGAAGCTCGCCGACACACCGCCCATCGTCGGGTCAGCGAGCACCGAGATGAAGGGCAGTTTCGCTTCGCCGAGTTTGGCGATCATCGCGGTGGTCTTGGCCATCTGCATCAGCGACAGCAGGCCCTCCTGCATGCGCGCGCCGCCGGTGGCGGTGATGCACACGAACGGCACCTTCTGCTCGATGGCTGTCTGGACCCCACGAACGAAACGCTCGCCGACGACCGAACCCATCGAGCCACCCATGAATTCGAACTCGAAGCAGGCGACGACGACCGGCAGCGCGCGGATCGATCCGCCCATCACGACCAGTGCGTCGGTCTCGCCGGTGTCCTGCATCGCCTCCTGCAAGCGCTCCGGGTACTTGCGGCTGTCCTTGAACTTCAGCGCATCGACCGGCAGCACTTCGACGCCGATTTCGTAACGCCCCTCCGCATCGAGCAGTGCGTCGAGCCGTTCGCGAGCGCGAATGCGCAGATGGTGGTTGCATTTGGGGCAGACCTGCAAGCTGCGCTCGAGCTCGGCGCTGTAGAGCACCGCCTCGCAGCTCGGGCACTTGGTCCAGACGCCTTCCGGAACGCTCTTGCGCGTACCGCCCTGCTTGATGCGCGGCGGCAGCAGTTTCTCGATCCAGCTCATTCGTTACCTCCGCGGAGCGCTACTCACTCCCCTCGCCCGTGCTGCGGGAGAGGGTCCTGGGGTGGACGCCGAAGCCTCCCTGACGTCCCCGACTTCGTCGATGGCGTGTCGGATTTCGCTGACCAGCGCAGCGACCGCGTCGACCGCCTTGTCCTGCGGCACGCGCTCCAGCTCCTGGATGATCCGGCTGCCGATCACGACCGCATCGGCGACCTGCGCGATCGCCTTGGCGCTCGCCGCGTCGCGGATGCCGAAGCCGACCCCGATCGGCACGGAGATCTTCGACTTGATCGCCGGAATCCTGGCCGCGACGCTGGCCACATCGAGGTGACCTGCGCCGGTGGTTCCCTTCAGGCTCACGTAGTAAACATAGCCCGACGCGAGCCGCGCCACGCTCTCGATGCGATCGTCGGTCGATGTCGGTGCGAGCAGGAAGATCGGATCGATCGCGTGCGCGCGCATGTCGGCGGCGAAGTCCTCGCACTCCTCTGGCGGATAGTCGACCACGAGCACACCGTCCACGCCGGCCGACTGCGCAGCCTGCGCAAACGCGCTCCGTCCGAAGCGCTCGATCGGGTTCGCGTAGCCCATCAGCACGACCGGTGTGGCGCCGTCGCTGCGGCGGAACTCGGCCACCATCGCAAGCGTCTGCTTCAGTCCCACGCCGTGCCGGATCGCGCGTTCGGTCGCGCGCTGGATCACGGGACCGTCGGCCATCGGATCGGAAAATGGCACGCCCAGCTCGATGACGTCGGCACCCGATCGTGCGAGTGCGTGCATCAGCGGTACCGTCAGCTCGGGCGCGGGGTCGCCGGCCGCGATGTACGGAATCAGACCCTTGCGGCCCGCGCGCTTCAGCGCATCGAATCGTTCCCGGATACGCGACATCACCGTCCCTTGCGCCAGGCGAGCGTGGCTTCGCGGCACGACGCGCGGCAAAAGAACTCGAGCCCGCTCGCTTCGGCGACGATGTGCAGGTCTTTGTCGCCGCGGCCGGACAGGTTGACCAGCAGCACTTTGTCCTTCGGCAAGGTCGGCGCGAGCTTCGCCGCGTAGGCGAGCGCGTGGCTCGACTCGAGCGCCGGGATGATCCCTTCGATGCGACAGCAGTCGTGGAAGGCCCGCAGCGCTTCCTCGTCGGTCGCGCCGACGTACTGCGCGCGCCCGGTGTCCTTGAGCCACGCGTGCTCGGGACCCACGCCCGGGTAGTCGAGTCCGGCCGAAATCGAGTGTGTCTCGGTGATCTGACCGTTTTCGTCCTGCAGCAGGTACGTGCGATTGCCGTGCAGCACGCCCGGTGTGCCGCGCTGCAGACTCGCGGCGTGGCGCATCGTCGTCAGCCCTTCGCCCGCAGCCTCGACGCCGACGAGCTTCACGCTCTCGTGCGGGATGTAGTCGTAGAAGATCCCCATCGCGTTGCTGCCGCCACCGACGCACGCGATGACGTAGTCGGGCTGCCGTCCCGCGCTCTCCGGCATCTGCCTCAGGCACTCCTTGCCGACCACCGAATTGAAGTCGCGCACCATCATCGGATACGGATGCGGACCCGCGACCGTGCCGATGATGTAAAAGGTGTTCTCGACATTGGTGACCCAGTCGCGCATCGCCTCGTTCAGCGCGTCCTTCAGCGTGCGCGAGCCGCTTTCGACCGCGACGACGTCGGCGCCGAGCAGTTTCATCCGGTAGACGTTCGCGGCCTGGCGGCCGACGTCCTCGGCGCCCATGTAGACCACGCACTGCATGCCGTAGCGCGCAGCGACCGTCGCGGTCGCCACGCCGTGCTGTCCGGCGCCGGTCTCGGCGATCACGCGGGGCTTGCCCATCCGTTTGGCGAGCAGCGCCTGGCCGACCGTGTTGTTGACCTTGTGCGCGCCGGTGTGGTTCAAGTCCTCGCGCTTCAGGTAGATCTGCGCGCCGCCAAGCCGTTCGCTCCAGCGCTTGGCGTGATAGATCGGGCTGGGCCGCCCGACGTAGTGCTTCAACTCGCGCTCGAATTCGGCGATGAACTCGGGATCCTTGCGATAGCGCTCGTACGCGTCGCGCAGTTCGGCGAGCGCGTGCATCAGTGTTTCGGCGACGAAGATGCCACCGTAGGGGCCGAAATGCCCGCGCGCATCCGGAAGATCGTATGGCTTCATATCGGATTCAGTTCTGCATCCGCCGCGCGCACCGCGGCGAAGAATCGCTTCAACTTCTCTGCGCTCTTGATCCCGGGTGCGTCTTCGACCCCGCTCGCCACGTCGACCGCGTACGGTCGCACCGCCCTCACTGCAGCACCGACGTTGTCGGCGTTCAGTCCCCCGGCCAGAACGAGCGGCTTGCTCCGCGCAGTCGGCGGCGGCAACCGCGACCAGTCGAAGGCCGCGCCGCCGCCCCCGTAACCGTGGGCCGGCGCATCCGCCAGCAGCGCGACCGCACTGGCGAAAGAGGCGGCGCAGTCTAACAAATCGACCCCCTCGGCCATTCGCACCGCGCGCACATAGGGACGTCCAAAGCGCGCACAGTCAGGTTCGCTTTCGTCGCCGTGAAACTGCAGGAGCGCGTTCGGCGCCAGGTCGAGCGCGGCGCGAATCTCTGGCTCGGGCGCGTTGACGAACAGAAGTACAGGCGTGACGAAGGCTGGCACTTCGCGCAACAGCGACGCCAGTTGCCGTGTCTCCACGAAGCGGGGGCTTCCGCGATAGCGAACGAATCCAATCGCGTCCGCACCCAGCGCCACCGCGTCGGCGACGTCCGCCGCACGCGTCAGGCCGCAGATCTTGATCCGTGTACGGTTCATCCGAACAAGGGTACCGCGTCGATGGGGGCCGGCAGCGCGAGCAGCGGATCGTACTGAACGTGCGTCAGGTACAGCCCTTCTGGCGCGAAGGTGGGCGCCGCAACTTTGCGGTCACGCGCCCGAACGACTTCGCCCACCCACTCGGGAGGTTGCCGGCCCAGCCCGACATAGACGAGCGTCCCGACCAGGTTGCGCACCATGTGATGCAGGAATGCGTTGGCGACCACGCGGATCCGGATCAGCCGTCCGAAGCGCTCGACGTCAAGCTCGCGCACTTCGCGCACCGGTGAAGCGGCCTGGCACTCGGCTGCGCGGAACGACGAGAAATCGTGCGTTCCGATCAGGTGCTCGGCGCCCGCGCGCATCGCCGCGACGTCGAGCGGACGGTAGACCCAGCCGACGCGCCGTTCGGCGAGCGGCGAGCGAACCGCGTCGTTCAGCAGCCAGTAGTCGTAACGGCGTGCCGTCGCGCCGAAGCGCGCGTGGAAGTCGTCTGGCACGCGCACCGCCCAGCGCACTGCGGCTTCGCGCGGCAGCCAGCGGTTGACGCCCCGCACCCACGACTGCAGCGGACGATCGATCTCGGTGTCGAAGTGGACCACCTGGTACGTGGCGTGCACACCGGCGTCGGTGCGGCCGGCGCAGGTCGTTCTGACCGGATGCGTTGCGAAAGCTTCGAGCGCACGCTCGAGCGCGTCCTGCACGCCCGTGCCGCCGGGCTGCGTCTGCCAGCCGGTGAATGCGCTGCCGTCGTACTCGAGCCCCAGCGCAAGACGCATCACGACGACCGAAAACAGAGCCGGCACGCAGCGCGTGCCGGCGGCAGCGGGATCGTCCGGTTTACGCGTCGACCTGCTTGAGCAGCTCGACCGCCGACTGGCGCTGCTCGCGCGTGCCGTCGCGCATCACTTCCTCGAGCAGTTCGCGCGCGCCGTCTTTCACGCCGAGGTCGATGTAGCCCCGCGCGAGATCGAGCTTGGTCGCCATCTGCGCGGCCAGCGGGCTGCCCGCCTGCGTCTCGGTGCGCCGCCCGCCGATCTCCACGTCGGAGCCGGTCAGGTCGAAGTCGATCAGCGGCACCGTCGCCTGGTCCGTGTTCGACGTGAGGCGCGGCGCCTGCTCGTCGGGCAGTGCGCCGACCTCGCCGAGCAGGGTCGGCCGCGACAGCGCTTCCTCGAGCGCCGAGGTCGCCGCGCTCGAGGCCGG
>Ga0101944_10005000_pt1 | contig 15621 bp, 24 predicted proteins | sample DewCreD2012metaG_FD_75245 | JGI IMG/M metagenome (GOLD analysis project Ga0101944, IMG submission 75245) | Hot spring sediment bacterial and archeal communities from British Columbia, Canada, to study Microbial Dark Matter (Phase II) - Dewar... ...
TCCTCAGGACGCGAAGTTTCCAAACTTTTATCTGAAACACTTAATCCTGGCAATTATTCATATCAGTGGAATACAGAAAAACTTATAGCAGGAACCTATTTTTTCCGTTTGGTTGCTGACTCATTTGTCGAAACAAAAAAACTTGTCTTGAGTAGGTGACACCATAATAAAGTAAATCCATAATTTTAATGATATTAACGGGCACAAAACCAAATGTACATATCAATGATTATTTAAATATATGACAATCAAACCATTAAAGGTATAACCATTGTTAAGGTTATTTTTAAAATGACGTTTTTTGACAAATTTTTTGCGAAGTTTGACATAAATTTTGCGAAGCTTTGTATTATTATGTTTGCGAATTTTTATTTTTTAGTTACATTACTATTTCAAATCCAAATGTGCGGGATTGGTTATACCAAATATGCCAATGCTTATACCATTGCTTATACCCAATGCTTATACTTTGGTTATACCTTTTAAATCCAAATGTGCATTATTGGTTATACCTTATTTTAGTTTAGCTGGTTCCTTAGCAGCAGGCTCAATAGATAATACCACTCATTTAGCCTTACATTCAGATAGTTGATCTTCCAGCAAGGCTATTATTTTATCCTTATCTTTTATTATTTGCTCTTGTTTAGCTATTACCCGCTCTTTCTCGGCGCATAGCGGGCAGCCGGGTGGTTTTGGCTCTTCTTTTTCTGCCACTTTGGGCGGCGGCTGCCCCTGCTGCTGACTCGCCGACGTGCGCAGCATCTCACCCTCGCCAGTGATTAGCCAAGTGGGATTTAATACTTCATATTTATGAAGTATTTTTTCTATTAAATCTAAACTTGGTTTATTTTTACCTTTATATATATTAAGTAAATTGACCTCAGAAATCCCTGTTTCCTGAGCAAATTTATATCGGCTAATATTTAGATAATCAATGAATTGTAGTATTCTTTCATTGATGCTAAAATTTTTTTTAGTATTTTCTTGCATACTTAAAAATGTTTAAGTATATTTGTCAATAATTTAATCAAAATTAAACAGGTTTAATATGAAAACCAAAATAAAAACAATAAAAAAATTACTGGTGCGTGGCGACAACAGGCGAATAGCACGTCTAACAGGCTTTACCGAGCAGTATGTTAGTCGAACCCTATGCGGATACTACGACGACCCACACCCGCTAATTATCGAAACAGCAGAAAAACTAATACAAGCCCGCACCCGAAAAATAGAACAGCAATTAACCACTATAAAATAAAGTTATATGGAACTAATACACGAAAAATTTGGAACCATAAGGGTTGAGCAGGCCAGCGACGGGGCTCCCCTTTTCTGCGCAGCCGACGTGTGCAGAGTTTTGGATTATAAAAATCCATCAAATATCATTAGAAAGTTATGTCGTGAAAAGGGTATATCTAAAAGATACACCCTTACCGAAGGAGGCAACCAGGAAATGATTTTCATTGACGAGGGCAACCTTTACCGCCTTATTTTGCGCAGCAACATGCCGCAGGCTCGGGCTTTTGAAGACTGGGTTTGCGACGAGGTGCTTCCCAGCCTGCGCCGCACGGGGCGGTACGAGATGCGCCGTAGCTATGCCAACGACGAGCCGCCGCTGCAATACATTTACAACGTGCTTTGCGCCCGCGTAAATTGGATGGTTGACATAGGCGCAATCACCTGGCCCTATTACAACAAGCTTAGCCAAACCGGGCGTATATGGCGGGTGCGCCGTGGCGGGCCAGGGCAATATGCCATGGTTGCCTTGATTAGCCTGCCGCCCGATATGCGCACCAAGGTACTGGCCGAAGCTGCCGGCTACTTTGGCCAGCAGCCCGCAGAGCTTATGGACGTAGAGCTGATACGCGAACCTGCCCGATTGTTATAACCCAATTAATCGGTCAATTTTCCCGGCAGGCAGGCGCCGGTGTTCGAGCCACCGGCGGGAGCAAAACAAGGTAAAACAAAAAGCTATGATAACAATTAACGTACAACCCGGTGACCATGTGGAAATTACAAACCACTCCGACGGCTTTACCGTCAAGGTATTGCGTGGCAATAATAAACAGGTTGATAACGATAAATCTATGGAGCAGAAAATTTATTCTTTATTGCTTGATATTCTGCGTCAATCGTATCCAGCACCTGCTGATAAATCTTTTGATACTCGGCCGAAAGTTGAGGATTGTTTAAAATAACTTTTTCTATGGCTACCACTTTGGCAACCAGTAGTTTTTCTAACTCAAAGTTACTCATGGCTATATCATTTTTAAGGGTTAACAGGCAAATATAGCCATTTTTCCCGGCAGGCAGGCACCGGTGTTCGAGCCACCGGCGGGAGCAAAACAAGGTAAAAAACAAAAACAATGGATACCCAAGAATTATTCGCCAAAATTTACAGCCTACTTGACGAGCTGGAGGCTACAAAATTCAAAAAACAGCATAATACAACAGAAGGGTTCAGTGAAGTGGAGCCATCAATTGAGATAACGCCGCTGGCGGTAATATTTTATTCGCTTGGCGGGTTTTCGGCACAGTTGCGTGGCGAGCAGGCTCTCGAACAAGCCAACGATATAGAACAACGCCTGGTAAAATTTATGCAAACAAACCAGGTAACTATCGAAACCGACCACCATGGTCGGTTAGTATTTACCCAAAAGGCCTGATGCTATGCCCTGCAGCAAATTCAATACTGTTGCTACAATGCCACTTACTTTGGCTGCATTGTCGAGGGGCATGTTTTTAAGCTCGGCTTCGAGCAATTGCAACTGTTTACGCAGGGTCGACAATTGTCCCGAGAACCCTCCGGCTTCGAGCAGCAGCGAAGCCTTGGCAGTAACAATGAGCTCAATAACGTTATTGCGCAGGTTGTATTCTTTAATCAGCCCGCAATCGCGGAACTCATCGAGCAGGGCGTCGAGCTCATTTGGTTCGAGACCGGTTTTTTCGAGCAGCTTAGCAACATTGTTGTCGCGTGCAAGTTTTGCCACAGGCGCTTCATTTACCAGCACGGTAAGCAGCCTGTCGGCCATTTCGGAGGTAAGCATACGTGGCATAATGATTTTTTTGGTAAAAATAAACAAAAAACAGATATAAATCAATGCGATACGACGATACACTGGGTTGGATCATAACCTTAGACGAATGGCAACGCTGTGGGCTTACCATGGCAGCATACAATAAGCTGCGTGGTACCTACAGGCTGGATGTAGTAGCCCGGGCATCGAAGGGCCGTAAGGCCGAAATTGTGGTAGGCTCGTTGCCCGATTATTACCGCAGCCTTATTGAGCAGAGGCTTGTACAATTGCGCGACGACCATGCAAGCCTGATGGCCGATGCAAAATTACATAACTCTAACCTTACCGAGTGCGCCATACGCGTTACGGCCAACACGCTTACCGTTAACGCCCCTTACATACGTGCCGAGCTTATAAGCTATGTTAACGCTCAATACAACCAATACGTAAGCCATTACCTGCAATCGTACAACCTTAACCGCCGTAGCATAATTGGCTATGCCAAGCTATGCGCGCTGGCCATGTGGGTGTACAATATGGTAAGCCTTATCCGCAGCCGCTACCCAGACGATAAAGACTACAACCGCCAGATGCGCAGCTTCCGCGCCAACTTTTCAGAGGCAATGGATGGCATTGCCAACAACTTCGAGATACTACCACCTCTCAGCCGCCGTTTGGACGAATGGATAGACATGGTGGTAACAAAGCTGTCGGAAGGCAAGTTGGTTACCGATATTATTACCGTCAAACGTGCCGGCAACAAAAACAGCCAGGTGCTTACGCCTGAGCAGCGCCTTGTGATAGACAAGCTATACATGGATCCTATGGCCCTTTCGATTATGGAAATATACCAGAAACTACTGGAAACAGGCCGTATGATGGGTTGGTGGAAAGACAACGATGGGCGTTTCGACCAGCCATCGTACGGCACAGTGCGCAATTACATTGTCAGCCGTAAAAACGTGCTTAGCCTTAGCCGTACCAGCGAGGCCGATTTCCGCAACCAGATACTGCCTACCATTAACCGTACTTACCCGACGCTCAAAAATATGGTATGGGGTATCGACGGCACGGCGCAAAACGAGTACGTGCATTACCGCGGCAAGATAAGGCAATATGCCTATGCCGTTACGGTGTACGATTATGCCACCTTTTATCTGCTCGATGTAACCATTACCCTTGCCGGCGAAACCGACGCCGACATGATACAAGCCATAAAATCGGCCATACGCGAGGCAGGTTACAAGCCTGAAGCGATACAATGCGACCAGGGACCAGGCTATACAGGCTTAAAGCAATGGTGCGAAGCCAACGGCATTAAGGTTATTCCAGCCGGGCTTGGCGTGGCACGGGCAAAGCCTGTTGAGCTGCTCATAGGGCTAAAAGACAGGCTCATCGACAGGTTCAACGCCTCGTGGAGCGGTGCCAACCGCACGGCTACCGGGGCCAACAGCCACCCGGGCGACCAGCACGTTAAGAATGCCCAGCGAAATGCCCGCGACTTTGCCATTGCACAGCGAAGCCTGCGCGGCGAGGTAATGCAGCAGTGGAACCATTACATAATCGATACCCGCGAGGGCAAACCCTGCGGCAAAACACCCACCGAACTATGGAACGCTGCAGAAAGCGCCACGCCAAAGCTCGACTACATTAACCTGTGCCTATTAACAGGCCATAAACACACCGTTAAACTTACCATCGACGGGTTAACCGTGCAAAATAATAACCAAACATACACCTATTTCCCTGCATTAGACACTGCCGAAGCCATAGAACAAGCCATCGAGGCATTTTCGCAGATACCTCGCCGCGGGCATCGCGAGGGTTCGCAAATGGATATATACGTCATAGAATATGGCAAGCCGGCGCTTGTAATGAAGGACAACAAATGCTATGGCCTTTGGGCACTGAAACCTAAAGCAGACATGTTTGCCACCCTTACCAAAGAAACCGAAAACTACAAGCTGCTGCGTCGGTTCCAGGAACTGCTGGTAAGCTATGCAAAAGAGACCATACAGCAGGTCGACGAGCAATATCAGGTACAGGCTTTTGCCCCGGTAGTTGACCAGCTAAAGCATACGCCGCTGGTAGGACGCAAACGTGTTACCCCCCGACTCGACAAGTCGGCCCTTAATGCTGATGAGATTATGGCCAAGTCGGGGCAAGAAACACCCGAAGCTATTGAAACTATTGCTAATGAAATAACCGAATACGAAACCGTTGAGTTTACCAACGAGCTCACGGGCGAGATAATAACCATTAAACGTCCAAAACAATGAAAACCATAGAAATAAGCCAGCTGCAGGCACAGTTTCGCGACAAACTGCTGTCGCTCAAAAGCAGCAAAAAACTTAAAAATGCCGAAATAGCCAATATTACCGGGCGAAGCGAAAGTGTCATTAGCGAGCTATTAGGCAATAAACGCGCATTTGCTGACTCGCTCATATATTCGATGATGAACCGCCTGAGCGACTATATGCAGGAAAGCAACCTGATTACATCGCTACGGCAATACAATGTAATGATGAGCATTGCCCAGCGTTGCAAGCAGGCAAGCGATATGCGCCTGGTAGTTGGCAATACCGGCATAGGTAAAACGGTTGTATTCCGCAAGTTTGCAGCCGAAAACAAGGCTGTGTATTATTTTAAAATAGACCGGCAATATACCTGGCATAAGTTTTTGCTCGAAATAACGAGGGTAATGGGTATCAACCCCGGGCATACATCGTCCAATGCCCTGCTCGATGCCATAGTGCGCAAGGTAGAGCAGTCGAGCGCCGATAAGCCGATGCTTATTATCGACGAGGCCGAGATACTTACCCGCGCCGTGTGGCGCCAGCTCAAAAATCTTTACACAGCAACAGAAGGGCTATTAGCTATATGTATTGTTGGCATCACATCCATCAAGTACACCCTTGGTCGAATGGCAGGGCTTGAGGTAGTACGCTACAATTCCAATCAGCACCAAACGGCTTACATTGAGTATTTTCGCCCGCTCAGGGACGACAACAACATCTTTACCACCTTTGCCCGCCGGCTCAAATTGTTTCATATAGATATGCCCTCGGCTGCCGATATGGAGGAGTTTTGCCGGACAAAAGGCATTGTCAACAAACAGGTAATAGAGCTTGCCTGCCAGCGCTGGTGGAACTACGAAATGGCCGACACTGCCATACGTGCCATGCAGGCATCGGGTATTGACCTTAGCCGGCTTACCGTCGAAGAATTTGCAATGTTTTAATCCCGACAAAGCCATGAAACGCACCAATGCACAATCGAAACGGCTATATGCCCTGCTGCGAAAGCTTAATATCGACAACGATGCCAAAGCCGATATGGTATATAGCATAAGTGCTGGGCGCACTACCCACAGCAGCGAGCTGTCTTACACAGAATGTAAATTACTAATCGATAAGCTGCAAGAATTGTACAAAAAAACAGAAGCATACAGGAAAGAAAGGACGCTTAACAATACCCGCTGGCGGCTTATTTATGCCCTTCGCGACAAGGGCATGGCAACACCCGACGGCAAGCCAGATTACAACCGAATACACGAGTATTGCCGTCATTACTGGCACAAAAACATTAACGACATGGCGCTCGATGAGCTTAACCGATATATTGGGACTGTACGAAAATGGCCTAAACTTAAAACCTATGCCACGAATCAGGGACGAACGTGTAATTAACGGGAAACTGTATATACGGCGCTGCATACGTCGTGATTTTGAGGCTTACATGAACGATGGCCGTACATATCATTATGCCATCAATAAGCTCATAGAGCGTTACGGCTATGCCGAAAGCACTTTGTACCAAATAATTAAAAGACTTGGAAAATATAAAGACTAATAATTAAAACTAAAAGGTTATGAAAACAGAAAATTTGACCATTACACGTGATATTATATCGGTAAAAAACGATATAGCACGTATATCGGCGCTTATCGACAAGCGCGAGAAGTGGCTCAACGACCCAACAAACCGCCGGCGCGGAACATGGATGGCAGTGCATAAAGACACATTGCAGCTAATCGAACAGCTTCAGGAACTGGAATACGAACTGCAATATTTATCGCAACATTAAATTACAAAATTATGATACGGTTAATCAAATTATCAGCCATCCGCACGATAATGACAATTATCGCGGCACACCGTGATTATTACAAACACATTCAGGACAAGCTTGTAATAGGTTCGATGGAATGGAAATACTATCAGAGTAAGCTTAATGCGCTTACCGATCTGGAAATAGCAATAATTGATAAATATAAACTTAAAAACAAGTAAAAATGGCAAAAACAAGAGAAAAAAAAGTGGTTATACAAGGTGTAACCCGCGAGCAGGCCGACGAGGCATTTGCACAATTTGCAACGGCCGATGCCCGCATACAGCGTATTACATCCCGCATGGATGAAGAAATAACCCGCATACGCGAGAAATACCAGGACGAGCTGGCACGTTTGCAGGACGAGAAGGACAAGGCTTTCGACATTCTTCAAACCTATGCAGTTGAACAAAAAAACACGCTTTTTGGCAAAAAGAAAAGCATCGAAACAGTGCATGGCGTGTTTGGTTTCCGGCTTGGCACTCCAAAACTTAAAACCATGAAAGGCTTTACCTGGGGAGCAGTTACCAACCTTCTTAAGGAGTTTTTGCCCGGCTATGTGCGCATTATTGAAGAACCGGCCAAAGACAAACTACTTGCCGACCGCGACAATCCCGAAGTGGCTAAACTAATGCCAAAGGTTGGTATTTACGTCGATCAGGAAGAAACATTCTTTGTTGAACCCAAGAAAGAGCTAACAGAAGAACTTGTTTAATCAATTGGGCGCCGGGTTTATCGAGGCGCCCTTTTTAAATTTTTTAAAAATGCGCAAATACAAAGAAAAACCAATATCGCCACAGCAAATTAAAGCCATAAGGCAAATTGCCGAACGACATGGCATACTTACCGAAGATTTATGCTTTAAAATAACTGGCGGGATTACTCAAATTATTCACGAACTGACTTATAAACAAGCTGCAAATTTTTTATACCACTATGAAAAAGCTATATCTATCGGGCCCGATAACCAATAATCCGCGGGCAAAAGAATTGTTTGCTCAAGCCGAGAATTTTTACATAAAAGAAGGGTACGAAGTTGTTAACCCATTAAAATTATGTAGCGACAATCCATCGTGGGACGAGGCCATGCGCCGCGACATAGCAGCGCTTATGCAATGCGGTGCAATAGCAATGCTATCGGGATGGGAAAAATCGGAAGGCGCTATTATTGAGCATTATCTGGCCAAAAAACTTCAAATCGAAATTATATACCAAATACCTTATAGAGAAAGTTATATTACAAGTTTGACCAAGGCCATACAAAGTGTGCTGGATGTTACTATCGACGATATGCGCTCGGCATCGCGAAGGCGCAATATAGTTAACGCACGCTTTATTTTTTCTACTATTTTATACGAGCTTACTGGTTTTTCATACAGCCATATCGGGAGAATAATTAACCGCGACCATGCAACTGTGCTTTATCACATTAAAACCTGCCGGCAGCTTATCGATATAGACAAATATTTTAAAAATATGTATAACGAGGTAAAAAATTTGATTATATGACTATGGCGCTCATTGACATACAATTGCCTATATGGCTAATTGTGCTTTATGTGGCATTTATTGCTTTTCTGTGTTACCGTAAGCTTACCTCTAAAGACGAGTAAGCGTGGCTGTTGGCACAGCTTTATTAATATTCCGACATCAAAGCTATTTATTTTAAAAAAATAAAAAAATAACTATGAAAAAACAAATGTACTATACCGCCATAAGCATTACGCTTATATTGTTAGTAATGGAACTAACTTATATTAATGCCAAAAGCATATTGTACCTGGTTGCCGAACTTGGGTATATCGACAAGGCTTTTGCCATTATCGGCGCTTTGGCCTTTAGCATGGTTACCGTGCTGGTAATGCGTACAACTTCAAGCAAGTGGATGCGTTTTATTTTTCCACTTTTCGATGCCCTTCTGGTATTTTGTGGTTTCAACGTAAAATTTGCCAACAATCTGTTGGACAATCCTATTGCATTTTACCTGACTATTTTTTATGCTTTGTTTGTTTTTGTTATTATGTATGGGCTCGGGAAAATTTCATACGAACGTGATACGAACCGTATCAACAACGAATCAACTCAAATCAACGACGAAACAAACCAAAAACTCATTGAATCAAATCGAATCATTGCTGATTTAGAGCAAAAACTTGCTGAATCAAATCGTATCACCATCGAATTGAAACGTATCAACGATGAAACAATCGAAAAACTAAACGAATCAATTCGAATCAACGACGAAACAAACCAAAAACTCATTGAATCAAATCGAATCATTGCTGATTTAAAACAAAAACTTGCCGAATCAAATCGTATCAATGACGAAACACGCCGTATGGCCGAACAATTTTTACGCAACCATATTCTTTACGAGGCATGGATGAGCAAAAAAAAGAGCGAGCAAAACCGTAACGGATACGATGCCCGCATCAACCAACTTGCCGAAAGCATCAAGGCTGGCAAAAATATTTCGATTGACGAATTTTTACAAGTTAATTTCGAGGAATAACTACCTATATAAAGAAATCGTCATGGCTGCCAAAATGCTCTCGGAGTAAAATTACTTATAATTTCATAATATCCTTCAACTTACGTTCAATTTCTTTTTCAATTTCATGTTCAAGCATTTTTGACGGGCCTATGAATTGGCGTTTTGGGATTATGGTACTGCGGTTCCGTCCGGCATCTGTTACACCTTCATTATGTACAGGGGCATAGTTAAATCCATCTTTGCTATAAGCTTCTGCGGTAATAGTAACTTCGCCAGGAGAGGTTTTACGGTAGGTAATGCTTTCGCCCAGGTCGCCCGTGTCGCCGGTAAGTATTTTACGCGTAGCACGCGCGCCTCTTACGCGTGGGTCTCGTCGGCGTTTTACCTCGGGCCATCGTTCGTAGTTTTCGTCGGTAAAGCCTTCTTTTTGAAAACTTTCTTTAAAAAAATCCACAGCCATTTTACCGGCCACAATGGGCAACCTGTCGTTAATTTCTGCTTTTAGCTTCGCTGCCAGTTCGGTAAGCCGAATTTTTAATTCATTGGCGTTCATTTTTTTTGTAAAAAATTTGGTTTTGGAAAAAGTTTGTTGTATATTTGCATTGTCCAGGAGGCATTCCTGGACGACACGATACAGGGTGTATATCAAATTGATATACACCCTGTTGGGGTTTTATAAGGACGATATAATTTCATTATATTTATTAATCAAAAATATTTTTTTATTGTTTCTTCTCTGATGTACATATTTGAAGAAATCTTTAGTTTCCTGTGCGGTTATTTTACCTTTTATCTTTATAAATAAAATATCAGCTTTTAATAAGCCATCTAAAGCATTTTCTTTCATATTTCTCAATAATTTTTTCCCTGCTTCAACTTCTTTTAGTTCTACATAATTTCCATCTGCTATTGCATCTGCGCAACCATGTTCGGCGTAATTGCCAAAATATCTTTTTATTGTAGGGTTTTTCTTATATTCAATGGCTGGCAGGAACCTTATTTCTTTAAACCCGGCTTTAAAAAGATAAGGGACAAATTTGCTGTTTACCCTGTCAAATTCATCTGTGGCCAAAAAATGTACCTGAAATGTCTTATTATCATCGGTTTTATAATTCAGGTACACCACTTCGTCGGGGTTATGCAGCACGCCCAGTTTAGGGATATGTTTTGGTATCCCGTAATAGTACGGGTGGTTTCGGCTAATCATTTCGTTGGTAAAATAGGGGTTGCCTTCGAGCCCCGGCGAAGGGGGGACGAGCTTTAGTTGCTCTTTTCCGGTAGGCGGGGCATCGGTAGTTCGCCAGCTGCATTTGCAGCCCCAACGGCAGCCCGGAAAGTTATTGAGCCAAAAGGGGTCGCTTTTTGCCCACACGTGGTGCCAGTAGCCGCGGTGTACTTCGTCGGGTGTTGCTGCGCGGCTGGGCAGCCATTCAATGTTTGGGTACATGGTTTCGGCCTCAAACTGCTCCCATTGCTTTACTATCCGGGTACGGTGTACCATGGTGTTGTATTCAGCAGCGCTATAACGATTAAACGTGTTAATGGTCTGGCGGGCAAGCTGCATAAAGGCATCTTTATCGGTTGTACCTTTCCGTATGGCAATAAGGTTTTGCATCAGCTTAGTAGTCTTGGCTGCTGCAAACATGGTGGCATTGTTTTTAAGCAGCTTCGCACGCTCTTCGTCAAGCCCCTGGATAGCCGAATGGAATAATTTATTATAAGGCTTAAAAACGTCGGGAGGCAGTTCGTTTATAAGGTCCTTGTTGTTGGGGTCTTTAAAAACTTCCTCGGCAATATCGTTCCACGACAGCTGGTAAGGTATTAGCAGGTGGCGAGGAAAATTGTGCAATGCCAGTTGCAGGCTGTTTGTTGCCCCGCCGAAGTAGTCGTTATCCAGGGCGGGGCTTACACGAAAAAATCTAACTCGGTTTTTTTGTTATAATTAAGCGCCTGCGGTTGGTTGTTGCGCGGGTTGTCGGCATCGAGCTTAACCTCGTAGGTTTGCTCTATATAATCCTTATCGAGGTTCCAGCCGTTGCGCATCAGCGCTTCGTCCACCTTTATCTTTTCCGCTGGATTAACGCTTGCATTAGCCACTATATCGAGCCAGTAACCTTCTGGTAGGTCATAGCCCCAGCCTCTCAATATAGTTATAAAATAGTTGTTAAACCAGTCTTCGACATCAGTAATATCTGCATTGGTAATATCGTCGAGCGTTTGCAGGTGTATTTCGGCCTGCGAGTAACTTCCGCCGTCGTCCATTGTCATGGTTTGTCCAAGTATGGCTTTGCTTATTTCTTTGTTTATAAGGCTTATTTTCTGTGCAAATACGTTAAAAGCGTCGGAGCGGTTGTTTTCCTTAATGTCAATGTCCACACGCTTATCGAGTATGATATAGCCTGCCAGCCCCATCGTTTCTAGCCATAGTTGCAGGTCGGCTTTGTGTTTGGGGGTATCTATCATGGTGCGGGCTATGCGCAACGGCACGCCGAATATTTGTTCAAACTCGTCCCATGCAGCCCAGCTGTGACGTTTGAAGATGGTAAGCGGGGCAACCTGCTCAAGTTTGCCTATGGCATCGGCAAGCTGTATATACACGAGATGATACGGGTAATCGGCTATTTTAATGCTTTCGCCCGACGGATCGAGCCCGTTTTTTAAGATAATGCCCTTTTCGGGTATAACATTTTCGCGCGGCACATCAATTATTTTCGCTATATTTCCCTGACTTGCCTCCTGGATAAATATGAGCGAATAACCGTAAAATTTCGATTCTAATGCCCGTCTTATCAACGTGCGGAACCAACGTGTGCGTATCAATTGCGTACGTTCAAAGTCGGGTTTGCCATCGGGGTTTTTAATAATAAACTGCTTATTGACAACACGTAAGATGCGGTTTTCAATAGCTCCCGCTAGGTGGTTGTCGAGCATGGCATCTTTGTAAAGCTGCTGTAATGGGTAAGTAAGCGGGTTAAACGGGTCATGGCGGGCAATGCGCGCCTGTTGCCAGTCGCTTATTTCTTTACGGTAAAGGCTTTCGTACAGGCGAAAATAATCAACTTCGTATTTATTGCTTTCTACAGTTTGCAAAGGTGGCTTTTTGGCTAATTTTGTAGTATTTGCAGCAAGTGTGCTAACTTTCAATGTATTGTTTTTCTTATTCTTTCTCTTACTCATTGTTTTTTGCTTTAGTAATTCGAAATATATCTATCATTGCGGTTGCCAAATAGTATATTGGCCGGCATTTCCGGCTCACCTGTTTCTGTAATGGGAGGCAGTGTCCTGTCGGCAAATTCGCCGGTATTGAGTTTTTCGAGCCACAGCATAGCCTCGTCAAAACGTCGTTTGGCAGCCTGGTTTATTTCGCGGGTGTGGCGTTCGTATATCTCAAATATCACAATATCTTTTAGCTTTTTCAGTACTGTTTTATGACGGGCATTACCTGTGGCCGAAAATATCGCATCGGTATCGTAATATTTGCTCAGGTAGCTGCGCATAAGGCCAATACTTTCGTCTATGATTGCATTTACAATGCTATCGTCGTAGGCTGTGATTTTATTTATAAGCTCTGCAGTTGACACAGTTTTAAGTTCATCTTTTGTAAGAAATGCCATAATTTGTATGTTTTAATAATTTCCACGTTTTCGCAAGCCAAATACGGGCTTAATTATTTCATCGTTAGCGTCAAAACCTATTAGCTCCTGCGCTTTAAGAATAGCATCCGATAGCGCGTCGGGGAAGTCGATGGGGTATTTTCCCCCTTTTTCAAAGTTTAGCATTTGCGCCTTAGCTTCTGCCCAATCGGGGTTGTTTTCCAGCTCCTCAGAAAAAGCCAGCGTACCGCTTGTAAGCACGCCTATAAGGGTAGTATCTATTTTAATATATTTGTCCACATGGCTTTTTTGGGGCAATGGCAGGAAAAACAGATTATGCTTTCGACCGGCCTGCAACCATTGTTGTTCATATACAGCCTCCTGCGCCACCGAAGCATCGTAATAGCTTACCAATGCCGATGTTTGGCGCAGAACTTTTTTTGCCCGTGTAAAATGGTAGTCCATAGCGGTTTGTATGTCGCACTGCCGACAAAACACATCGAGCACGGTAAGTTTGCCATCGTGTACGCCAATGGTAGCTTTTGCCTTATAGCAAGCGCTATCGCTATAGGCTAAGTCCCAGTTTTCGACTATTAGAGTATATTTCTCCAACGCCAATGGCTTAACCATGTGTATCATTTCCTCACGTATCCGCTTTCCCACGTTAATTGGCGTGTTGTAAAACTCGCCCGAGAGGGTTTCCTTGTCGTGGGCGTACTGTTCTATCTTACGCAGGCAGGCTTCGTGACTAAACCTTTCGGGCCAGCTGGGTTGCCATTCCTGTATATTATCGCCCCTTATCTGGTCGTAGTATTTGTTTGTTAGGTTAACCAGGTAAACAGCAGCGTATTTATTCCGCAGTATTTGGTTTTGCTTAGTGTCGATTTTTTTTATATCAAAGCCTTTTTTGGCCAGCAGCCCGTCTATCAACCCATTTTCCACGAAATAGTTATTGTTAATAATAGTACGTTCCGAACGGGTTGAGAAGGCGGCCTGAATATCGCCGGTAATTTTGTCGATATATTCGCGTGTAAGCCTTCGATTTTGAGCACGTTTTTTGTCCTCCACATCGTCAATGCTTACATACTCAAGCCTGTAGCCATTTGCCCGCAGTCCCCTGAATGGCTGGTCAATCCCAAGCGCCATAAAGGTACATTTGTCGGTAGTTTCGAACATGCCGTCGGACCATGAACCGTACACTTTTTGCTGGCCAAAGTCTTTGATTAACCTTGCATTGTGCTCAAATTGTACCTGCAAGTCCTGCAACAGCATGGCTGCACGCAGCTCATTGGCCCCTACAACCAGAAAAAATTTAGCTTTTTCACTCTGTTTGAGCGCTACAATGTAGCCAAGATTTGCGTGTGTGCTCTTTGCCCCTCCGCGAAACACAAGGTTAAACAGGGTAATAAAGTCGTTTTTATACAGTTCTTTATATATATCTGTGTGGTACCATGCGCAATTGCAATCGGCAAGCGGTATAGCCGTATCTTTGCCAAAATAGTAATTAAAAAACTGGTTGTAGTTTGCAGGTTTAAGCAGTCGTTCAATACGTCGCTGGCGTTCGTCGTCGGTTTCCTGTATTATTGTATCAATTGTAGCCCGGGCAATAAACTGGCTACGCTCACGAAAGCGGTTGTTAAGCTCAATTATATCTCGTTTCGATAGGCTCATAATGTTTAATTATTCATTACCAAGTACTTCGTCGGTGAGTTTGCCAATGACTACATCCATGTTTGCCCGTAGTTTTTGCAGGTCTTTCAGGGCCGTTTCTTTTTCGGCATTGGTTTGGGCATTTTGTATGTTGCGCTGGTATTGTTCGGTAAGCAGTTCAAATGCCTCGTACATATAGGTAAGCACCTGTTTGCGTGCCGAAAATCGCTCGAATGCCATGGCGTATTTTGCAGCATCGTCGGGTTTTATTTTAGGCTGTCGCCCTTCAAGCATATCGGCATAGCTTTCGAGAATAGAGTTGCGTATTTCAGATAGTGCAATAATTTGACTTCGCCGGCTGCGTTCAAATTCATTTTCACGTGCCCAACGTGATATTGTATTGACAGAAAGTTTAAGTATTTCGGCAATAGTATTTACATCGAAACCTTTCACATACAATTGGCGGGCATGTTCAATGAGTTGCTTATGGGTTTCTTTTGAAAATTTGCTCATTTGCGCAGTTATTTTTTACGCAAAGTTTGCTATACCTAATTTTCAATGCAAATTCTTATTTACTCATTAAGGCTACATACGTAATGAGTGAGAAAATTTTCTCAATGAGTAAACGGCAATTTGCATTGAAACTTGCTACTATTCAACTTTGCTTAAAATTTTATCTGAAGATGGCCGAAATTTTAGAAATGGATTTTGTAATCGTCGACGAAACGGTCAATCGTTATGGCTGGCGGTTGCTTA
>Ga0101944_10005002_pt1 | contig 15616 bp, 10 predicted proteins | sample DewCreD2012metaG_FD_75245 | JGI IMG/M metagenome (GOLD analysis project Ga0101944, IMG submission 75245) | Hot spring sediment bacterial and archeal communities from British Columbia, Canada, to study Microbial Dark Matter (Phase II) - Dewar... ...
GATCGACTCCAGCGGCCGCCGCAGCGTGCTGATCGGCTTTTTGGCCGCCCGCACCACGATCGGCTGACCGTTGGTCATCCCCGCTTCCAGCCCTCCCGCATGATTCGTGGGCCGCACGTAGCCCAGCGCGGGCGTCTGGCGCTGCTGCGGGTCGTACTGGATCGGGTCGTGCACCGCCGACCCGCGCCGCCGCGCTGCCTCGAACCCCAGACCGATCTCCACCCCCTTGATCGCCTGAATCGACATCACCGCCTGCGCGATCCGCCCATCGAGCTTCAAATCCCACTGCGCATGCGTCCCCAGGCCGAACGGTACCCCCTCCACCCGCACTTCCACGATCCCGCCCAGCGTGTCGCCGTCGGAAGCCGCCTCGTCGATGAGCGCCTTCACCTCGTCATCCCGCTCGGGCTGAAGCGAATACACCTCGCTGCGGTCCCGCAGGAGCCGCTGCTCCTCGAGGGGCACCGGCGGCACCTCTAACCTTAAACCACCCAGTTCTACGACATAACCTATGACCGAAATGCCAAATTGCGAGAGCAGTTGCCGGGCCAATGCTCCTGCGGCCACCCGCACGGCCGTCTCGCGGGCACTGGCGCGCTCGAGGATCGACCGAATCGGGCCAAGGTACTTGATCGCTCCCGTCAGGTCGCCGTGCCCCGGACGCGGACGTTCTAAGTCCTCTAACCGTTCTAGTTTCGCGTCCCGGTTGATCACTTGGAGCGCGATCGGACTGCCTAGCGTCGTGCCATGCCAAATGCCACTAAGAATGTCAACTTTGTCGGTTTCGATCCGCTGACGCCCACCGCGGCCGTAGCCTCCTTGTCGCCGCCGCAATTCGGCGTCGATCGGCTCCGGGTCGATCGGTACGCCGGCCGGGAAGCCGTCCACCAGGGCCACCAGCGCCCGACCATGTGATTCGCCCGCGGTCCAATAACGTAAAGTCATATGCGCAAGTGACTTATGTCGTAGGACTTCGGATGGCCTTTAGCCGGCAAATGGGCTGGCTGCCCGACCGGACGAAGGGCCCGAAGGCCGGCCTGCACCTCAAGCGACCTGTCGATCCATTGCCCGTCGGATCCAAGCGGCTTGAAGTTCCTGGGGCTGGGGGAGGTCGCCAGGCCGCGTGCCGTTCTGCTCACCGCACAGACAAGTCGCTGCTGCGGTTATTGTATCTGTCCACGCCCAGTCGCCCTAGTCCGCGGCAAGCGTGGGAGACGACGTCCAGGAAGTAGGCAGAATCGGAGGCAAAAGGCGCTGGCACGACGTCAAAAATTGTCCAGGGCGTCCAGGAGGGCATCCAGCTCGTCCTTGGGCTGGGACGAAGCGGCGGCTTGGCGCTTGGGCAGCCCGACACTGCTGCCTACCGGGGCACGCCCCGCGAGGATGAGCTGCTCGTCCCGCTCGCGGATCGCCGCCTGCTCGGCCGTCTCGCCGGTCTCGGGTGCACCGAACAGTTTGGACAGGTCGATCTTCAGGGCCCCGGCCACGACTGGCGCCCCGGCGATGGTCGGCGTCTTGTGCTGCGGGAAGATGATCGCGTTTTCCGGACAGACGCGGCTGCACGCCGGGCAGCCTTTGCGACAGTTGTCCGGCTGTTCGACGATGATCGTCTCCGCCTTGTCCACCCCATACACACCGAACAAACAGAAGTCGATGCACTCCATGCAGTTGGTGCAGCGGCTGTAGTCGATCACCGGGTACCAGCGGCGGCCCGGTTCTTCCTCGATCCGCTGCACCTGCGCGGGACCGAGGGTCTCCACGGCAGCTTTCGCCGTCGGGGATGGAGTCGTCGTGGGCAAGGCGGCTGGCGCGGCGGCCATCGCAGCAGCAGATGCCGTGCCGGCCCCGTCGGTCGCTCTAGCCGCTGGAGCTGGGGCCAGTTCCAGCGACAACAGCGGCAGGCGGTTCTCACGCGCGATCCGGCGGATTTCCTCCAGATAGGGCTGCGCCGTCGGATACAGCCGCAAGTCCAGGCAATAGATGCGTCGGCTCGGCAGTTCCCGCTGGTCGATCACCCGCACCTTGGCCGTCGCTGGATCACCGTTTCCCCCGGCCTGATCGTCGGCTGCGTCCTCTGCGTCCTCGTCTTCCTCGTCGTCTTCGGCCGGCTTGAGCAGGGTCAAACCTTCCCGGCCGCGGATGCCGAAGCGGTCGAGCGTCCAGCGGGCAGCCCGCTCGTACAGCCACGACAGCACGATCATCGGGCCGGAGATGCTCCGCAGAGCGAGCATGCCGGTTCCCTCGGGCGTCAGGTCGTACAGATGCGGGATGACCACCAGGTCGATGCCTGGCTCGGCCAGCAGCCCGGCCACGATCTCCTCTTCAAGCTGGCGCTTGGCCGGATGGGAGCTTTGACCTTGCGAAACGACGACAGCGATGCGCTGGGGCATGGTCGATGGACATGCAATACGGGTGGAAAACGTCCAACGGGATTTTGCGGATGCGGCCGAGCCTCCCTTCCCAGGCGACTTTGTCGGCGGTCCAGGCGTGTCGTCCATGCAGCCAGGCCACCTGGTTCCTAGCCAGCCGCGGCCCTCGGGAGGGCTCGCCACCGGCCCTGCGTGCCGAAGCCACCGGGGTCGCCCGCGGCGGACCGGGACGCAGGGCAGCGGCGCGGCGGCCGTAAGCCGCTTATTCGTTCATCTGGCCTTTGATCGTCCGCTGGGTAATTTCCCATACGGCGGCCAGATGTTCCAGATAGCCATCCGGGGAAAGCAGGGACTGGCCGCGGTATTCGATCTCGAACAGCCAGCCGGCTCCGTACGTGTCCAGATTGATCGCTGAAGGGTCGCGGAGCAAGGCCTCGTTGAAGCGCAGCAGCTTTCCGGCCACGGGGGCGTAGAGGCTACTTTCCGCTTTTTTGCTTTCGATCGCGCCGATTTCCTGACGCTCGGCGAGGACCGTGCCCGGCTCGACCGTCCAGTCCAGGAAATAGACATCTTGCAGAAGCCGCACGGCATAGGCGGTGAAGCCGAAGCGGAGCCCCTCCGGCCCGACCTGGCCCCACATGTGGTTCTTGGCATAGAGGCGGTCGGTGGGCACCTGCGCGGCGTAGTTGCCCATCATGAAGACCAGCGCGCCGCTCATGTGTAGCGGACTTTCTGATATTCCGGCTCGAAGAAGGCGGGCAGAAGGGCATCGACGACGAGCAGCCCCGGCCGGGTCAGCTCGATCCGATCGCCGGCCAGCGTGAGCAACCCTTCCTCGGCATACTCCTGCCACTGGGGCCGCCACTGGTCGAGAATCTCCACGCCGAATTTGCGGCGGAAATAGCCGGCGTCCAGCCAGCCCCGCTTGAGCTGCAAGATCATCTCGCGGATCAGAAGCTGGTGCGGCGTGGGGCGCAGCGCCCGTTTGAGCGGCAATCGGTGGTGCACCAAGAGGTCGCCCAGGTAGTCGGCCCACTCGGTCTGGTTCTGGTAGTGCACGCCGGAAATGTGCCCGAAGCTGGCGACCCCCGTGGCGAGCAAGTCGGAACCCTGCCACAAGTGGTCGCGGTAGCTGAAGTTGACCTTGTGCGGGTCCTTGACCAGGGTATAGGCGCTGGAGATATGGTAGCCGCGGGCCAACAGCTCATCGAAGGCGTAGCTGACCCAGGCCCGCTTGGTGGGCCAGTCGGCGATGGGAATCTCGACCTGCCGGCCCAGGATGTCCTTGGAATAGACCGTGTTGTACGGCAGCTCCATCTGGTAGATCGTCACGCTGTCGGGCGCCAGGTCGATCGTGCGGCGGATGTTGTCCTTCCAGTTGTCCCACGTCTCGCCCACCATGCCGGCGATCAGGTCGATGTTCACATTGGCAAAGCGGGTGTCGACGATCCACTGCCAGGCCCGGTAGATTTCCGCCGATAAGTGGGCACGGCCGTTCTCTTCCAGCACGGCGTCGGAAAAATTCTCGACCCCCAGGCTCAGCCGCGTGACCCCCAGTTCCTTGAGCGTGCGGAGCTTCGGCTCGGAGAGCGTGCCCGGCTCGCATTCGAACGTCACTTCTTCCGCCTGGTCCCAGCGGACGTGCTGCCGCAGACGATCGACGAGGGCCGTAAGCTGCTTGGCGCTGAGGAAGGAGGGAGTCCCGCCGCCGAAATAGACGAACCGGAACGGACGTCCGCCCATCGCTGGCTGCTGGCTGACCAGTTCCAGCTCGCGGGCCAGCGCCTGCACGTACGTCTCCACGTCGTGGGCGTTCTTGTCCGTGTACACCCGGAAGTAGCAGAACTTGCAGCGCTTGCGGCAGAACGGAATGTGCAGGTACAGCCCCAGCGGAACGTCCGCCGGGGGCGAAGCCAGCGCCCGCTCGACCTCGGGCAACAGCTCCGGCCGCCACTGCGAGAACGGCGGATAGTTGGCGATGAAATAGCTGCCAACTTCGGTTTTGGTGGTCTTGGTGACGTCGGTTGTCATGATCGTCCGTCCGCCGCCCGGGCGGTCAGGCTCCCGTTGCTCACTGCGACTTGCCGAAACAATACACCACCCCCCGGTCCGTGGCGATCACCAGCCGGCCATCCGCCACGGCCGGCGAGCCGACGAAACCGCCGCTGGCCTGATACTGCCAGACTTCCTTGCCGGTGGCCAGCTCGAGGGCGTACAGGCGTCCATCGGCCGCGCCTACCAGCACCCGCGAGCCGACGATCACTGGCGAGCTGTCGACCCGCTGCCGGGTGCTGAAACTCCATCGGCGCGTGCCGCTGGCCGGGTCGAACGCCTCGACCCGGCGGTTGCGGCTGCCCACCACCACGATCCCTTCCTGGACCGCCGGGGAACTGCGGTACGGCTGCGTGGCCCCTTTGTCCTCGGCTTTCCACGCCACCTGGGCCGCACGCCAGTCGATGGCAAAGAACACGCCCCCTTCCGTGCCGAAAAACAGCCGCGGCCCGAGCACCGCCGGCGTGACGCCGGTCGGCGCCTCGATCGGTACTGCCGCCACTTCCTGCCCGCGCCACAGATCGACAATATGCAGGAGGCTGTCGCAGCCGGCCACGAACGACCGGTCCTCGACCACGGTCGGCAGGCAGCGGATCTGGTCGCCGATGGCGAACTTCCACACGAGTTCCCCCCGCTCCGCGCTCAGGCAGTACAAGTGCGCATCTTGCGAGCCGAACAGCACTTTGTCTTCCCAGAAATTGGCGCCGTTGTCGATCTGCGCCTCGGCGGAGAAGGTCCATTGCACCTGGCCGCTGTGCCGGTCGATCGCGAAGAACTTCCCTTCGATATCACCGAGGTACAGCCGGTCCCCGCGGATGGCGGGCGAGGCGGCAAAGCCGCTACCGATTTTCCGCGACCAGAGCGTCTGCCCGTCGGCCAGCCGCCAGGCGTACAGCGTCCCATCCATGTCGCCCAGATAGACGGTGCCGTCCACGATCACCGGCGTGGCCTCGAAGGCTCCGTGGTCGATGGTGAGCCTCCACAGCAACTGCGGCTGCGGCGGCAGGTCGCACTGCGCCACGCCTTGCGCCTGGGCATTGGCCCGCGGCAGCGGCCAGCTCGTGGCCGTCGCGCTGGGCACGGCCGCGGCAGGCGTCTGCTCTCCGCCCGCCGCCGCCCCCGCGCCGCACACCAAAAGACAGACCAGCCCCCGGAGTATTTGGCAGATGGTTCTCGCCATGGATCGTCGTTTTCGTAGCGCAGAGGGACTGTTGTGCATTGTACCGCCAGCGCGCGGCGAATCGCTCCTCGCCCGGGCCTGCGCTGTGTCCCAACCGTTGCCAGGCACCATCTCAGGTCTCCCGTTGCGTCGGGCCTTGGAAAGGGAACCGCCCCGCGCGCAAGGCCGGCTGCGGCGGTCAAAACGCCTGCTGGTACAGTTCCAACAGGTCTTGCTCCTGGACAGGCCGCGGGTTGAACGTCGCCGTCCACTGCTTGGCCGCCTGAGCCGCAAGTTGCGGCAGGGCCAAAGGATCGATGCCCAGGCCGCGGAGGGTGGTCGCCAACCCAGCGCGGGCCAGCATCTGCTGCATGAATTCCGCCAGGGACTCCGCCCCATCGGCCGATCGCGGCCGAGGGCAACCGTTGGGCGTCACACTCCACAGTTCGTCATACTCTTGCGCCACCGCCGCCGCATTGAAGCGGATCACGTGCGGCAGCATCACGCCGACTGCCTGGCCGTGGGGCACGTCGAAGTGCGCGGTCAGTGGGTTGGCCAGGGCATGTGCCGCCCCCAGCATCGAACATTCGATCGCCAGCCCGGCAAACGAGGCTCCCAGCAGCATCGAACCGCGGGCCTCCAAGTCGTGCGGGTTCTCCAGCACCCGCGCGAAATTGCCCGCAAGCAGCCGCCACGCCTCCCGGCTGAACGCCAGCGACACCGGATTGCGCCGCGTGGTGACTAGCGTCTCCAGGGCGTGCGACAGGGCGTCGATCCCGGTCAGCGCGGTCACGCGCGGCGGCTGCGTCACCGTCAGTTCCGGATCGAGCAGGGCGATCCGGCAGGCGGCCTTCTTATCCCCGCATGCCATCTTCACGTGCGTCCGCGCGTCGCTGATCAGCGCAAACGACTGCGTCTCGCTTCCCGTCCCCGCCGTCGTGGGCACCGCGATCATCGGAAGCATCGGCTTTAGCGCCTTGCCGACCCCCCAATAATCCTTCATCTCGCCGCCGTTGGTATACAGGAAGTTGATCCCCTTGCAGCAATCCATCGAGGAACCGCCGCCCAACCCCACCAGCAGCTCCGGATCATACCGCCGGGCCGCCTTCACTCCCGCCGCCACGTCGTCTGTCGTCGGGTTCTCGTGCACCCCGTCGAACAAGTGCACCTCGATCCCCGCACGTCTTAACGCCGCCATCCCCCGCTCGGTATGCCCTGCCGCGATGACCCCCGGATCACTCACGACCAACACCCGCCGTGCCCCCAGCTCCGAGGCCAGCTCCCCGAGCGATTCAATCTTGCCCGGCCCGAAGACGATCCGAGTTCGCGGCTGAAAATCAAACGGCGTCATGACGTAGTGGGGGCCGGCAAGTCGAAATACCCGCGTGACTCGACCGTCCGTCGGGTGGGCAAACTACGTGCCGACACGCAATCGCGGCCGAGCTTTGCAAAGGGTGAACCGTTCTAAAACGTCCCACCGAGGGGATCGGCGGACCTCAAACCAGGAGGAAGGAGGCGGGGTAGGCCGACAAGCCGGCCAGTCGAATGCTCCATTTTACCGCTCACGCCCCCCATTGCGAACCGCGCCGATGGGAAATCACCCCGTGCCGGGCAGCAGGTGTACGAGGGTCTTCTCGGCCTTTGCGATTCAGAACTCGTTTGCCCAACATGACTTCGGGCGCCACCCTCTCCGCAGCCAGGCATTGGCGGTTCCCCGCGCCGATCTCGCCCTGCCATGGTACGAACCGAATCTCCATCCCCCCAGGCACGCCCAATTCTCACCTGATTTGATTTGCCACGGGATTCTCCGACCCTTTCCTTTTTCGGCGCACGGCGGACAAAACACCGGTTTATCCATGGGATTTGTGACGATCGCGGATGAGCCGCGACGCCCTAGCTATTCAATGAAATTTTGTAGAAACTTGGCTTTCAGGCGGCCGGCCGCTCGCACCGGGGGCTACCCAAGCTACGGCGAATCTGGTGTTCTGAGGGTCTGCACGCCCGGCAGCCTAGCTGCAAAGGCGCTGCAGCAATATCACGGGTGCAATCCCCGTGGCCAACGTACTGCCTGTGGCCAGCACCCGGGGCCAGCAAAGAAGCTCGCACTCGGCCAGACTGTAAAGCGGAAAACGACGTTTACCAAAACTCGATCCACCGCATCGACTTTCGTTCATGCCTTCTCAAGCCGACTCGATGGAGAACCGACTGCCGGACGGACCGCTTGCCGAGGCCAGATGGGCCTTGGGAAGTGACCAGCGTCAAAGTCCGACCAACGTCGCGGAGCTGCTTCGTGGCGCGTCGAGTGCCCGGCCGGGCGCTCTGGCCGTGGCAGAAGCTTGCCGCTGGCCATGGAGTGGGGGTTGGCGAACGATCACGTTCCAGGAACTGAACGACGACAGCGATCGCATCGCGGCTGGGCTGCTCGCGATGGGCATTCCGCCGGGCACGCGGCTGGTGCTGCTGGTACGTCCGGGAATCGACTTCATTTCACTTGTCTTCGCCCTTCTTAAAGCTGGGATGGTGATGGTGCTGATCGACCCGGGCATGGGGCGGCGGCATCTGGTGCGGTGTCTGGAGGAGTGCCGGCCGGAGGGGTTTATCGCCATCCGGCGGGTGCAAGTGGTGCGTTGGCTGCTGCGGCATCGGTTCCCTCAGGCCCGGTGGAATGTGACGGTGGGGGCAGGGCGGTTGTGGCCGGGCATGACGCTGACGCAGCTTCGGCGGCAGCGCTGCGATGGCTGGCAACCCCCGAGGATCGAGCTAGGCGACCCGGCAGCGATCATCTTCACCAGCGGCAGCACCGGCCCGCCCAAGGGCGTGCTCTATCGACACAGCCAGTTTCTGCATCAGGTCGAAGCGATCCGCACGCACTATGGCATCGAGCCGGGAGAAGTGGATCTGTCCACGTTTCCGCTGTTTGCCTTGTTCAACGCCGCGATGGGCACTGCGACGGTCATTCCGCGGATGGATTTCACGCGTCCAGCCCGGGTCGATCCGCGGCAGATCGTGCGGGCCGTACGGCGGTTTGGATGCACGCAGGCGTTCGGGTCGCCGGCGCTGTGGAACGTCGTGGGGCGCTATTGCGAGGCTCGAGGAGAAACCCTGCCGACGCTGCGGCGGGTGTTTTCGGCAGGGGCGCCCGTGCCACCGCATGTGCTGGCGCGTCTCAAGGCCGTGATCGCTCCTGGAGGCGAAGTGTACACGCCGTACGGAGCGACCGAGGCGCTGCCGGTGGCGTCGATCTCCGCCAGCGAAGTGCTCGGCCAAACCGCCGCGCGCAGTGCCGCGGGGGCGGGGACGTGCGTCGGCCGGCGCTACGCGGGTATCGCGTGGAAAGTGATCCGCATCACGGACGAGCCGCTCGCGACCCTTCAGGAGGCCGAGCCGCTGCCGGACGGCGAGATCGGTGAGCTGATGGTTTGCGGACCGGTGGTGACGCAGGAATATGTGACCCGCACCGAGTGCAACCCGCTGCACAAGGTCCGCCAGGGGGAGACGCTCTGGCACCGGATGGGAGACGTCGGCTATCTGGAAACGACCGCCAGCGGGCAGCGGTTCTGGTACTGCGGCCGCAAGGCACATCGGGTGGTGACGGAGCACGGCACGCTGTACACCGAAATCTGCGAGGCGATCTTCAACCAGCACCCGTGGGTCTATCGCTCTGCGCTGGTGGGGGTCGGTCCGCCCGGGCGGCAACGTCCCGTGGTGTTCGTCGAGCCGTGGCCCGAGCGGTACCGTCAGGCCCGCCGCCGGTGGCACACCCTGGAGGCGGAGCTCAAGGTGCTGGCCGCCGCGCACCCGCAAACCGCCGCGGTCACCACCTTTCTGCTCCGCCGCACGCTGCCGGTCGATATCCGCCACAACGCGAAGATCTTCCGCGAACGGCTTGCGGACGAGGCCGCACGTCTGCTTTTGCCGGCTGGCCTGTGCGGGTAAGTGCGGCCGTCTGTGCCGCTGGGGGGCCGCATGACCCTCCTGTCCCGAGGCTCAGGCAGCGTCCAGAGGGGCCCCCAGTTCCCGCAGCAGGGAGAAGGCGAAAATGCCCGTGTCGTGCCCATCGCTGAAGCGGATCGCGTAGGCGTAGTTGCCCACCGGCTCCATGGCGGTGATGGAAAGCGGCTGCGTGGCAGCGACCGAGAGCGTGGGCAGCGCCAGCGGGTCGACCGGCTGGCTCCGTTTTTCGCGGCAAGTGGCACAAGGGCACGCCTCGCGCAATTCCCGCGGGCGATAGACTCGCCGCTGGCCATCGCTCCAGGTGATCACCAGCCGGTTGTCCTCGCTCCGTGCGAGGGCCGTGGGAAACAGCATGTTGTCCATCGCGATCGGCTTGCGACCGGTGCGTTTTTTCCAGACAAAGGCCCTGCGCTGCCACGGCACAAGGCCATCCTGCCGGGGCACGCCGGCTGGACCGGAACACCTGCAACCTGCCGGCTGGCCGGCCGGTCCGCGGCATCGCCGGCTGCCTGACCGCCGGCCGCCCAGCCGTTAGTGCAGTCCGTGGAGCACTTCGAGGAAACGCTCCACTTCCGACAGCGTATTGTAATGGACCAGCCCCACGCGGAGCATGCCTTCCGGCTCCAGCCCCAGCGCTTCGGTCAGGTGCAGGGCGTAGTAGTTGCCGTGCCAGACGAAGAAGCCGGCGCGGGCCAGCTTCTCGGCCATCGTCACTGGCAAAAAGCGATCGTGCGTGAAGCTGACGGTGGAGACCCGCTCGTCGATCCGCTGAGGGTCGTTGATCCCCCACACCTTGATTTCCGGAATCTGCTCCAGGCCGGCCAGCAGCCGCGCAACCAGCCCCCGTTCGTACAAGCCGATATCCCGGTAGGCTTCGCGAAGGGCGACCCGCCGCGGCAGGTTCTCGTTGCCGCTCAGCATCCGTCCCAGGTCGGCCAGGTACTCGACGGCGGCCACGGCGCCGGCGATCCCCTCGTGGTTCTGCGTGCCGGTCATCCATTTTCCGGGCGGGTGCAAGGGAGCCGGGCGGACCTTGTACGCCTCCAGCTCTTCGAGCAGTTCCCGACGCCCCCACAGCACCCCCACGTGCGGCCCGAAGAACTTGTATGCCGAACAGACCAGAAAGTCGCACCCCAGGGCTTGCACGTCGATCAGCCCATGAGGGGCGTAGTGGACCGCATCGACGAAGACCTTGGCGCCCACCTGATGCGCCCAGTCCACGATGTCGCGCACCGGTTGGATGCTGCCCGTGGCATTGGAGGCATAGCCCACCGCCACCAGTTTCGTCCGCTCGTTGAGCAGATGCCGCAGCTCCTCCAGGTCGAGCGTGCAGTCTTCGTCGCGGATGCCGGCATAGCGCACGGTCGCCCCGGCATCCCGGGCGGCCAGCACCCAGGGGGAGACGTTGGCGTCGTGATCCAGTCGGGTCACGATCACCTCGTCACTGCTTTTCCAGGTGCGCGCCAGCGCCCGGGAGAGGCTGAAGGTGAGCGTGGTCATGTTGGCCCCGAAGATCACGCAGTCCGGGTCGCTGGCCCCCAGAAAGTCGGCCAGCACGCGGTGCGCGTCGGCCAACAGTCGCCCCGTCTCCTGCGAGGTGGCGAACAGTCCGCCCTGGTTGGCATTGCTATGCGCCAGGTAATGGCTGACCGCTTCGATCACGCGCTGCGGCGTCTGCGTGCCTCCCGGACCGTCGAAGAACACGGCCCGGTGCTCGCCGACCCGACGCGAGAGAGCCGGGAACTGGCGGCGGCAATGCTCGAGGATCGGCGGCGTCAGTCGCATCGTCGCTCCTAACCTCTGGGCAGCATGTCGACCGTTTCGCGCTGGGGATGTCTCCGGAAGGCGCTCCCTGCCGCTGAGCCCTCCCTCTGCCTGCCGAGGCCGCGCTGCGCAGAGCCGCCATTGTAGCGTGCTCCGGCCGGCGGCAAACCACAAGGCTCGGGGTGTCAGCCCCCGTCGCAGCCGTCCTAGGTGGGATACTCCCAAGGCTTGCGGTACGGGCGGGCCAGCAGGCGGTTGGCCTCCTCATCCCCGACCACCTCTTCCCGCTGGCCATCCCACTGGATGCTGCGCCCGAGCTTCAAGGCCAACATGCCCAAGAGGCTCATGTTCGTGGAGCGATGGGCGATCTCGATGTCGCAGACCGGCCGGCGCCGCTGGGCAATCGCCTCGAGGAAGTCGGCGAACAGCTCCTGGATGTTCTGATGGTCGGGCATATTCAGCTTCGGTTCTTCGTGCTGCACGGGGGACCGCGGGTTGACCGGGTAGAAGGTCCAGCCCTGCTGCCATCCCTGATGGAAGGTGCCTTGCGTGCCGTAGAAGTAGCAGCCGACGTTCTCCCCTTTTTCGGCGCTGTTGCCGGCGTACTGCCGATGTTCCCAGACGGCGACGAACGAGTCGAACTCGAACTGGACGACCTGGGTGTCGGGGGCGTCGGTCGTCTGCCCCTCTGGGCCGTGGACGGCCGGTCCTTTGATGAACCGCCCGCCGACGGAGGAAATCCGCCGCGGCCACAGCTCCTCCGTCCACCACAGGATCTGGTCCATCCAATGGATGCCCCAGTCGCCCAGGGTCCCGTTGGCGTAGTCCAGGAACTGGCGGAAGCCCTTGGGATGGATCTTGCGGTTGAACGGACGCAGCGGCGCAGGCCCGCACCACAAGTCCCAGTTCAGTCCCGGCGGCGGCTCTTCGTTGGGCTGGGGCGATTCCGGTCCGCCTCCATAGTGCACAAACGCCCGCACCATCCCGATCTTGCCTGCCTGGCCTGACTTGAGGAACTTCATCCCTGAGACGCAGTGCGGCGAGACGCGGCGGTGCGTGCCTACCTGTACCACGCGATCTGTCTCGCGAGCTGCCCGCACCATCGCCCGTCCTTCCCGGATCGTGTGGCCGATCGGCTTTTCCACATACACATGCGCCCCCGAACGCACCGCAGCGATCGTGATCAGCGGATGCCAGTGGTCGGGCGTGGCCACGATGCAGATTTCCGGTTTCTCGCGGTCCAGCAGCTCGCGGAAGTCGCTGTAATGCCGAGGCTGATCGGCCGTTTGCGGACGCAGCTTCTCGGCCGCTGCCTGAAGCTGGCTGGCGTCCACATCGCATAGACCAACGACCTCGCATTGCCCGCTGGCCACCGCTTCGTGCAGGATGTTCATGCCCCACCAGCCCGTGCCGACCAGCGCGGTGCGGTAGCGGCGCACGCGCGAGCGGGCATGCACGGCCGGCGCCGCCAGTGCCGTACCGAGCACGGCACCTGCCGCCAGCGACGACTTGAGGAAGGTGCGACGATCGCCGTTCATGGGCCACCTCTATCGAGGAAAGAACAAACCGCTCACCCCCGCGCAGGTCCGGGCCAGTGCGTGCAGGACCGCCATCGAGCGGGCGACCTGCCACCTGCCCCATCGTCCGCCATCCGACCTGCGAGCATACCACTGGCTTACGTGCCACGGCCATGGGTGCCCAACTTTCGTGGCGCAGCTTGGCGCGCTGCGGCTGCAGCGTATCGCTCCGCAGCCTGGCAGGCAACAGTCGCCCAGAGCCAGGGCAGCCGGTCCTGCCGAGCGATACGCCGGACAGAAAGTTTCTGGAAAATCATGCTTGCCGGCGGCGGAGCGGTTGGCGACAATGCGGTCAACAGGACACAGACCAGGCAGGAACAGACGAAGAGGCCCGCTTCCGCCGCCGCTGGTCAGGCTGTGAAGCCCGCGTGCGAAGATCGGTTCGCCCGCGGTCTGGGGGGAGGAAGGCTGGCAAGCGATCTTCGTCTGGATCCGCGACCCGTCGAGGCAGAAGGAGCAAGACGTGATCGCCTATTCGCGCCGCCGGAATGAGTCGCTTCCGTCTGCAAGCTCTCTCTTGGTTCTCCCTCGGCCCGAGGCATCCGCCTCGCCGCAGGAACTCTCGGCGTTCCTGGTGAGCCTGCTGGTGCATCTGTGCGCGCTGGTCGTGCTCGGCTTGCTGCCGACCCGCCCACGCCAGCCCCCGCTTGTGCTGGCCGTGCAGTCCTTGCCGGTGGAGGAGCTGCAGGAGCTGCGGATGCCCCAGGCCGTGCAGTTCCGCGAGCTACCGGCCGAGGAGGTGGGTGCCGCCAGCGCTGCAGGGCTGGCGGCGGCGATGTCGCTGGCGCCGCACGTTTCGGAAGTGTCGATCATGCCCAGTCCGTGGCAGGCCCCGACGGTGGACCTGGCTCCGCTGGAGGTGAATCAGGTCGTCGAGACGGCCTCTGCGCGGTTCTACCACCAGAACCTGGTGGTCCGCGGCGCCGCCGGCGAAGGGACGACCGGGGCGGAAGGGGCGATCGACCGGATCACGCACGAGATCCTCCTGTCCCTGGAAGAGCGTAAGACGCTGGTGGTCTGGATGTTCGATCAGACGGCCAGCCTCGTCCCGCAGCGGCAGGCACTGCGGCAGCGTCTGGGGCGGATCTATCAGGAACTGGGCATCTTCCAGGTGGTGCCGCAGGATGCCTCCGTCAAGGACGAGGACAAGCCGCTGCTTTCCGCCGTGATCGGCTTCGGGCGGAACTTCCAGGTGATGACGCTCAAGCCGACCGACCAGATCGCGCAGATCCAGCGGGCGCTGGCCGACTTGCCGCTGGACGACTCGGGGACGGAGAACGTGTTCGCCGCGGTGCTGGAGGCGGCACGCCGCTATGCCCGCTACCGCTACACCACGCCCAGCCGACCGGAGCCGGAGCGGAACGTGATGCTGGTCGTGTTCACCGACGAAGCTGGGTCCGACCCGCAGCGGGCCGAGGAGGCGATCAAGATGTGCCGGCGGTGGGCCATGCCGGTGTATGTGGTCGGCGTTCCCGCGCCATTCGGCCAGCGGCAGACGCGGATGAAATGGATCGACCCCGACCCGCGGTATAGCCAGGAAGTGCAGTGGGGCATCGTCGAGCAGGGTCCGGAGACGCCGCTGCCCGAACTGGTGCGGATCGCCTCCGCCGACTCGGGGGAGTACGAGGAGCCGATCGACTCGGGCTTCGGTCCGTTCGCCCTCACCCGGCTGTGCTATGAAACGGGGGGCATCTATTTCGCCGTGCATCCCAACCGCGAATTGGACCGCCCTGTGCGGCGGCAAGAGATCGCGCCGTACTCCTCGTACCTGGCACGGTTTTTCGACCCCGAGGTGATGCGGAAATACAAGCCGGAATATGTCTCCCTGCCGGAGTACCAGAAGCGGATCACCCAGAACAAGGCCCGCTGGGCGCTGGTGCAGGCGGCCTCCAGCTCCCAGGAGCTGCGGCCGATGGAGAATCCGGTCTTGCGGTTCGTGAAGCGCGGCGAGGGTGAGGCCGAGTTCGTCCAGGCCCTGTCGGCGGCGCAGCAGGCTGCCGCCGCCCTGGAACCCAAAATCAATGCGCTGTATCAGATCTTGCAGCAGGGGGAGGTGGACCGCGACAAGGAAACGGTGCTGCGGTGGCAGGCCGGCTACGATCTGGCGATGGGGCGCACGCTGGCGGTCAAAGTCCGCACCGAAACGTACAACGCGATGCTCGCCGCCGCCAAACGCGGACTGAAGTTTGCCAACCCCAAGAACAATACCTGGGTCTTGCGCCCCTCCGACGAAATCAGCGTCGGCAGCCAGTACGCCAGGCTGGCCGAGCGTGCCAGGATGTACCTGACGCGAGTGATCCGCGAGCACCCCGACACACCCTGGGCCATGCTGGCCCAGCGCGAGCTGAGCCAGCCGCTGGGCTGGAGCTGGCGGGAGGAGTTCACCGATCTGTCGCCGCCGCCCCCCGCCCCGATGGCCAGCAACAACGCTCCGCCCACACCGGCCCCCGAGCGGCCGGTGATGCTCCCGCCCCCGCCCCCGCGGCGTCCACCACCGAACTTGTGACGCGCAAGGGCGAACGTCGCGTCCAAGGACGGCGCTGCCTAGCGGACAGCCCGCGGCGGGCCGGTCGGACCGAGCACGATCAGCAACCGCCGCCGGTCGCGCTCCACGATCGTGGCGAGCTGCCGCTCGTCGGGTGCCAGGGCGATGCGCAGCAGCCGCTGGCAGGGGAGCGTGAGCGACAGCAGCGTCTGTCGCGTGGCCATGTCCACCACCTGGATTTTGCCCTGCCCGTCCG
>Ga0101944_10005004_pt1 | contig 15614 bp, 15 predicted proteins | sample DewCreD2012metaG_FD_75245 | JGI IMG/M metagenome (GOLD analysis project Ga0101944, IMG submission 75245) | Hot spring sediment bacterial and archeal communities from British Columbia, Canada, to study Microbial Dark Matter (Phase II) - Dewar... ...
GCCTGCAGCGGTTTCGCAGTGGCTATTCGGCCAAAGCACGCCTGCTGAGCGAGGAGCTGGAAAAATACCGCTCGCGCGAGCTTCGCCAGGACAATACTGTGGAGACATTGCTGGAGCGGCAGCGCGAAATGCACGTCATGCTGAACCGCTCCCACATCATGCTGGCGAAGGCGCAGAACGCAACCGCGATGCTCAGTCTGGAGTTCGGAGAGCTGGCGCGCGCGCTTCCGGAGACGGTCTCTGCCCAGGCGGAAGCCGACCCGGAGCAGGCCCAGACCGTGCAGTATGAGATAGACGACCGCATCCGGCGCATCAACGACCTGTTCCGCATGACCGGCGAACTCTCTCAGGAGATCGCGGAGACGCTGGAGGGTACGGAGAAGGCAATGAAGGGAGGAGGGGCAACAACCGCGCAGAGTCCTCCGCAGGAGCCTTCGATCCAGGACGAGAAACCTGCCGCCGTAGCCTCCCCCGCAACAGGTCCTGCATCCCCTCAGGAAACAGCAGCGTCGGACCAGGCCCCGGCCGCGCCCACTCAGGAACAGGAGTCGAATGAGACCGTTCAGGAGTCGAATGATACCGTTGAGGCGGTAGTCGTCGAAGAAGAACCGGCTCAGGAGCGGGCCGCCGGCGATGCTGCCGCGGCTCAAGACACGGATGTCCGGGAGGCCGTTTTTTCCGAAGTGACAGAGCAGGAGAGTCCTTCCCCTCCGGAGACAGTAGCAGCCGCCGGAGGAGATCAGGAGCAAAACTTTGCCAGCCCGACCCGTACGGCGGTTCCGCCGCCGAAGGATATTTTCGTAAGTCCCGCCCCCACCCCGCGCCGCAAGTTGTCTAGCGGAGTAGTCTCCGGGGCCGGTCCGTCCCGCACAAGGGCTGAACAATATCTTGCAGAAGGCACAGACGACCGGGACGGCAGCGAAGCCGCAGAAGCCCGCGAGGCGCTGGACCGGCTTGTCCGGGAGCAGGAGGAGCGGGATGCTCAGGCCGGAGGGATCCCGAAAAAGCGAGGATTCTGGTCCCGTCTTTTCGGTAGCTGAAAGATCTCCCTAGCGGAATAGCCAGAGCGCCATCGCGCCGAATGCAAGCGCAAGGAGCGCCGCTGTCGCGCGCAGCAACATCCGCCGTCTGCGCTCCCGCGCCTCCGCTGGCATCCAGTATTCAAAGTCGTACTCGTTGATTTCGTTGACGCCGTAGCGGTCTTCTTCTTCGGGCAGGTAGTCGTCGGTCTGACGGATCTCCATCGCATCTCTCCGGCGTCCGGTTCTCCGCGCGTCGCACGTGCTATAGTGTGCCCGGGATGATTTACGACGCGCTCACAATGGCGGCGTGCGCGGCCGAGATGTCGCAGGCGCTCACCGGGATGATAGTCCATCAGGTGCGCCAGCCGCTCGAACTGGAGGTGGTTCTGGTTTGCCGGGCCGGTGGACGCGAGGCGCAGGCGCTTTTCAGCGCGGACGCCCGCTTCGCCCGGGCGCATCTCACTGGAATCCGCCGCCCCGTGCCCCCCACCCCGCCGCATTTCTGCCAGCTTCTTCGCAGGCACCTGGAGGGAAGGCGCATTCAGTCTGTCCGGCAGGAGGGCAAGGACCGCATTCTTCGCCTCACTTTCACGGGCACAGATAGTGAATCCCGCACACTGGTCTGCGAGGTCATGGGCCGGCACTCCAACATCATTCTGCTGGACGGTGAGGGAACCATCCTGGGCGCCATCAAGACTGTGGGCGCGCGGCAGAGCCGGGCCCGCCAGATCCTGCCGGGCCGCCTGTACGAACCACCCCCTACAGGCAGGCTGGAGCTTGCAGACGCCGGGCCGCAAGAGTTCCGGCGCATGTGGACCGAGAAGTTCGGTGACACTCCCGGCAACCCAACCGAGGTGGCAGCCTGGTTGGTCCGCGAGTTCTCCGGAGTCAGTCCCGTCCTTGCCGCCGAGGCGTTCCACCGCGCCGGCAGTGCGGAGCCCGATTCCGTATTCCGGGAGCTGGAAGCTCTGCTGGGGCTTATTCCAGGGGGGCCGTTTGCGCCGGTGATCCTGCGGGAGCCCGGCCGGCGCACCGAAGAGGTTTATCCCGTTCCTCTCAAGCACAGAACCTCCGCGGCTCAGCATCCCAGGCCTCGCATCTCCGAAGCCCTTGAACACGCTGTCCGGGAGGAGATTACGGCCCGTGAGCTTGAGGACGAGCGCTCGCAGACTCTTGCGGCGATACGGCGCAGCGCGGAGCGGTTGCGGGAAGAGATCCAGGAGCTCGAAGCCATCCTCCAGCAACCCGAAGAACCTGACGCGCTGAGGAGGATGGCCGAGAACCTGGCGGCGTCTTACCATCTTATCCAGCCTGGAAGCTCCTGCGTGGAGATCCCCGACTATTTCGACCCTTCAATGAGGCCTGTCAGCATCGAGCTGAGACCGGATCTCAGCCCTTCGGAGAACGTGGAGCGGGCCTTCCGCAAGGCACGCCGCGCCGCCGACCGCATCCAGCACGCGGCGGAACGGCTGCCCGCTCTCAGGCGGGACCTTGCCACCCTGGAAGAGACTTGCCGGCAGGTGGAGGAATCCGCATCTGTAGCCGAAGTTCGGGAGCGCAGGGCGGCGCTGGAAAACGCCCGGCTGGTGCCGCCGCCGCAGGCCACGGGTCCGGCAGAAGCGAAGGAGCGGCCGTTTGAGGGCCATCGCATTCGCACTGTCATCTCCGAAGACGGGCTGGAAATTCTGTACGGGGAAACTGCGGAGGCCAACGACTATCTCACGCAGAAGGTAGCTCGGCCGGACGACGTATGGCTCCACGCGCGATCCGTAACGGGAGCGCATGTCATCATCAGGACCGGGAAAGGACGGACCGCCCCTCCCGCCACCCTGCGACAGGCAGCTGAGATCGCGGCGCGAAACTCTGCGGCGAGGCATTCATCCTATATTCCGGTGGACTGGACGCTGAGGAAGTATGTGCGCAAGCCGAAGGGTTCCCCTCCCGGGCTTGCCACCTACACGCACGAGAAGACGATCCACATCACCGGCGGTAGTTGACCTCGATGATCACGTCGCGGATGCCGGGGCGCGAGCGGAGAATGCGGTGGATGATGTTCATCTCGGCCTCCAGATCGCAGTTCTCTCCCCGAAGCGAGCGAACCTCTCCCCGGATATAGACGACTCCGTGCATGGAGTTCACCTGCAGCATCGTGTCGTCTATCCTGCGCCGGACGATCTCGCGCCGGACCAGTCTGGTTGTGGCTGCATCTTCTGCAGGCATAGGCTGCACCCTCCGGTTCCGCAGCTCTCACGGTCCGCCACTCGCCCGCAGCTTCGCGGCGGCCACAGCACCCCTGACATCATGATTTTACCGCACTCGCGGCGTTACCTGCGTGGACGATAATCCGGACAATCTATCGCGTTGGGGCGCTCAGGCCTGCGGCATGCATCACGGTAGTCGAAGCGGCAGCTATCGCACAGGTATTTTGGCGCGCCCAGCCGCGCACGGAGGACTCGCCAGAACCTGATGATTCTCCGGCGCAAGCGCTCCAGCGGACCGGGGCGCGGGCGGAACGCAGGTTCCCCCGGGAGTGGCGCCTTCCTCATAACACCGCCCTCTGAGCAGCATCCGACGGGTGCTCCAGTCCAAGCTGGCGCAACCGGAAGCGCATTGCGGCCGCAGACACGCCGAACCGCGCCGCCAGCACCCGGGACTTATTCGTCCTCTCTGGATGCCCCAGCTCCGCCGCCTGACGGCGCGCCTCTTCCTCCGGCATCATCACATAAACGGCAAACAGGGATGCCAGCCGCTCCTGATCATGCGGCGCGAACCGGAGAGGGTGCTGCGGATTCTCAGCCAGAATCTCGAAGAACTCGTGCCAGATTGCCAGAGAGACCTTTCCGGCCAGATGCCGGGAATAGCTGATTAGATATTCTTTGCCAGTGCGGCACCACGCCGCCTTTACCCCCCGCGTCAACAGAGCGGGCTCCACGCGCACCCCCAACCGGGGCAGCAGCGCCACCGGGTCGCGGGGGATCTGGGAGAAGCCCAAGCAGCGGCAGAAGTACCCGGCAAACGAAGCGAGATTGCCTGCTCTGATGCTCCCCCACTGCCGGACCAGGCGCGCCATCAGCGCATCCAGTTCCTTTGAGGTGGAGGCAAGAGGCGCAAAAGGGCCGCGTGATTCCGCAACCCCGGGACTCAACGGCATCAGACAAACTCCTCGGGCAGAATGCGCAGACCCTCCGCCCGCTCATACAACCGGATGATGGCGAGCTTTGCCTCCGTCGGGAGAGTCAGCATGGCATAGGAACCTGCGCGGACTTCCGGGTCTTTCATAACGAACTCGAAAGCCCGCTGGATCCGCTCCTCCCTGGATTCCCCCTCTTTTTCAGGCACCAGCACCGGCGGCAGGAAGCCAGCCTTCCTGAGCAGGTCCTCCACGCGGACCCGGTAGACCCCCGCCAGACGCGCCAGCACCTTGGCGGAAGGCGAGCGGCGTCCATCCTCCAACTGATACAGATACGGCGACGAAATCTGCGCCCCGCGCGCCGCTTCCGGGACCGAAAGCCCCGCCCGCTCCCTCAGAGTTTTCAGGTATGCTCCGATCTCTTCCATCTGAAGGGCCGCTCCGGAGTGACTATATCACAACCCGTGATATCGAACAAGTGTTTGTCAACTCTGCTGGATGGCCGCCCTTCGCTGCGAAATCGGACCCTTTGATCAGGCGGGTGCCAGTCCCCACTTGCGCCGCGTCTGTTCTTCGGCGCGCTTGAACAGCAGATTGTCCACCAGCGATCCGAAGACGCCGATGATCACGATCACGGCCAACACCGCCGGCATATCGTTCACATTGCGGCTGACAATCAGCACCTCACCCAGGCCTTTCCCGGGAGAAAGGAGCTCCCCCGCCATCAGGGCTCTCCAGCTGAAAGCCCAAGCCAGCCGCCATCCAGACAGCATCTGCGGAAGCGCCGCCGGCAACACCACGGCTGCGAACAGTCTTGCGCCGCTCGCGCCCATGGTCATAGCGGCGCGGATCCAGAGAGGCGGGACATTGCGGATGCCTGCCTGCGTGTTGACCACGATGCTCCAGACGGCTCCCAGGAAGACAATGGTGATGATGGATGCCTCCGACAAACCCAGCCAGAGCACCGTGAGTGGCAGCCAGGCGATGGAAGGGATAGCCTGCATACCGGAGACCAGCGGCCCGAGCAACTCGTCCGCCGTGCGGTTCCGCGCGAGAAGCAGTCCCAGCGAAATCCCCATCGCCAGCGCAAGACCGTAGCCGATGGCCAGCCGCCGGAAGCTGGCGGCCACAGCGACCAGCAGCGTCCCGTCCGCCAGCCCCTGCACCAGGCTGGAACCCACCTCAAGCGGGCCCGGAAAGAGATACGGCGGCCACAGCGACAGCCTATATATCGCTTCCCAGATTACGATCAGGAGGAGGTAGAAGCTTAGTCGTTTCATGCACCCAGTCCGAATCCAGCTCCGCCTGCGCCACGCGGTCTATCTCGACGCGCAGGGATTCCATGATCTGTTTCTCGATGTAGGCCAGTCCCGGCTCTGTCAAATCCCGTGGACGCCCGGCGGGCACGCGGAATTCCTGTTTGATGGAAGCCGGACGGGCAGAAAGCACCAAAATACGGTCCGAAAGGTAGACCGCCTCCCGGACGTTATGGGTGACGAAGATGACGGTCTTGCGGGTCTCCGCCCAGATGGCGGTCAACTCCTCGTGGAGGAGCGCCCGTGTCTGCGCGTCCAGTGCGGCGAAGGGCTCATCCATCAACAGGACGCGCGGGTCCATGGCAAGCGCCCGCGCGATGGCAACCCTTTGCCTCATCCCGCCGGAAAGCTCGTGAGGATAGGAATCGGCAAAGCGGGAGAGATGCACCATCTTGAGAAACTGGCGCGCTCTGACGGAACGCTCTTCCCGGGGAAGACCGGCCATTTTCAGGCCGAACTCCACGTTCTTCTGCGCGGTCAGCCAGGGGAACAGAGCCGCCTCCTGAAAGACGACCACCCTGTCCACCCCCGGCCCGGTGACCGGTTCACCATCCAGCATCACCGTGCCGCTGTCTGAGCGGTCCAGTCCCGCGATGATGTTCAGGAGCGTGGACTTCCCGCATCCGCTCGGCCCCACCAGACTGACGAACTGGCCTTCCGGTACCTCCAGGTCAATGGGAGAGATCGCCTGCACCGTACGGCCGTTGGAGGCGTATGACTTGGTCACTCCCACCAGTTTCAGCATATCAACCCCCCTCCCGACGACCCATCTCGCCGACCAGCGACTCAACAAGCCCGTCGCGCCGGGGGAGATAGCCATTCCTGGCGCTGATCCGAGCCATCTCAGCCAGGACGGTAGCATCAAGAGTCTGATCGAAAATGCAGGATCGGAATGCGTTCTGCGCCACAAGCCGGGGCAGACTCTTTCCTGTCCATTTCTTGATCTGCTGCTCTGTAAGCGCCGCAGCGCGGGCCGGATCCCTCCCCATCTTCGCCACAACCTGCTGGTGCGCGTCCAGCCACCTGCCAAGCACCTCGGGATGCCGCCGCCCGAAATGTTCCGAGGCGACAAGCACCGTAACCGGACTCTCCCGGAAGATCTCCCGTCCGGCCGGGATGTCCATCTCCACGGCGCGTCCGGAATGGATCAGGACGCTTCCCCACGGCTCCGGCAAGAGAGCCGCTCCAGCCTGACCAGATAACAGCAGCGCATCCGCGTCCGCCGGGTTGGCCTGCGCCAGCCGCACACCGCCAGGGCCGTCCGTGCCCACACCCAGCCGCTCCAGCAGCATCCGCATCTGGACGTCCTGGGTATTGCCGAACTGCGGCACCAGGACAACCCTTCCGGCCAGCCCATCCAGGCCCTGGCGAGCCACAGCCGGGATGGCCACCAGGCGCACACCGCCGCGGCAGACTCCCGCCTGAGCCGCCACCGGCACCCCGCGTGCTTTCGCCGTGAGATAAGGCACCGGGCCTACGTAGGCGATATCCAGTGCGCCTGACGCCAGGGCCACCATCAACTCCGGTCCGGCGGGGAACACGCGAGACTGGATGGTCCAACCAGGCGGAAGCGCCTTCTGGAAAGAGCCGTCAGCCAGCCCGACCAGCGCCGGAGCGTGGGTTACGTTGGCGAAGAAACCCACGCGGACGACGCGGTCTGCGCTGTCTCCCGACGGGGAGCATCCCCCGAGAGCCAGCAGGCACAGTAACAAAGTCATGCGGACAGAGAATCTCGACATAGTTGATTGAGTTAGTCCATTATGCCCCTGCCGCGCCATACTGTCAACAAGGTTGTGCCCGCCGGAAGGAAATAGCGCGAAAAAGCCCGGCGCTACGCGCGCGCCGGGCCCAAGGCTGAGAGCCTGACTGCCTCCTACTTCGAAACAGCGTTCAGACCGATCTGAACATCCCCCTTGCTTGCGTTCTCGATGCGCGCCTCACCCGCGAAGCGGTTGCCCGTGATAATCGCAGACCGCACGCCTTCCCCCAACCGGATCTGCAGGCGGTCTTCCCGGAAGAAAGAGTTCGTAATGCTGATCTCACCACCGGCCGCGTCAATGCACGGAACCTTTTTGCCGGAGGCGTCCCAGTTCACGAAGTTGCACTGGGTCATGCTGAGAAAACCTTTTCCCGCGGTCCTCGCCACGATCTCGTGAGGCCCCCAGAAGGCGCAGTTAGAAAACTGCACCACACCCGTATGGGAATCCCGGATGTCCACCACCACCTGCGAGCCTTTGCCCCCGACGAACTCCCCGTTGGTGATCAGGAGCCCTGGAGCCTGCGTCTCCTCCACCAGGATGCATGTCTGCGACCAGTCGGCAGCGATCCCCAGGAAATTCCCGTTGCACGCTCCGGCCTCACTGCGGTAGAAATGGTATCCCACCTTGCAGCCGTAGCTGAAAGTGTTGTGCATGAACTCCCAGTCCGACCGTCCGATGGAGAACGCCACGCAGTTCTGGAACAGATAGTCCAGCAGGGCCTGCCACTCCGGGATGTTTTCCTCTCCGGAGCGCTGCCAGTAATGCGGGTTGAAATGGACGTTCTCAATACGTCCGATGTCCGTACACTTGTCAATATGAATGCCGGCCTTCAGGGGGCATCCGAACACGTTGCGGATGTAGTGGAGCTCGTTCGGCTTCTCGCCGAAGTCTATCCCCTTGTAAGGATTGACCAGGGTCACGTCTATGACACTGCCGTGCATCCCCTCACCCTGAATGGCCCAGGGATAAGGCACCGTGCCGGGAATGCGCTGCTCCGGATAATAGATGGTGACCCCCCGGATGCAGCTGTTCGGTGAAAGGCGGATCAGAGGATCGCCCGTTTCTGAGCCCTTGCCCGCGTAAGCCAGCAAAATCGTACCCTTGCGGTGCTCAGCGTGATGCGGAGCCTGCCACGTGCCCCGCAGCGTGACGCCCGGAGGCACAACCACCCCTTCTTCCAGCCGATACCGCCCTGCAGGCAGGAATACCTCCCCACCTTCGGCCGCGGCATCCAGCGCCTTCTGGATGGCCGCCGAGTCATCCGAGACGCCGTCGCCTCTGGCGCCCGTCTCCCGGGCGTTGATCGTCAGAGCCATCGCCAAATCACCCCCCTGGACAGCCGCCACAGCCACGAACGCCGCCACGGCAAAGCACAATCTGGTCATAAGCGGTCTCCTCTCGCTTTCGTTCGCGGAGCGGGGAGGCTTACTCCAGAGACGCCTCCGCCCGCACTGTGCCCGCCCTTTCGTGGCGGGCGATCACCCGGACTGTGCCTCCGGCAGGCGCTCGCACGACCCATTCCGCCTTCAGCCGTTCCTCAGTGGCATCCGCGTGCCAGCCGTAAGGACTGACCTCCGTGTAGGCCCGTCCCTCCAGCTGGCGCATCTCTTCCCGGAGCTTGCCGGACTTCAACTCTGCGCCCTCCGGCAGTTCGATCTCCACCACCACAGGCCGCACAACCTTGCGGTCCAGCGCCCGCTTGGTGACATATGTTGGCAGCCATCCGGTGTTGTCCACCACCAGCCGGATCCGGAAGGTCTGGCCGCCCAGAGGCTCCACGTCCAGGCGTCTCAGCTGCAGCCGGGGCGAGATGAGCGCCTGCCAGACCAGCCAGTCCGGGAAAAGGGCCAGCTCTTTCTCCAGAAGGTGCGGCGGCGGATTGCGGAAACAGTACATCTCGTCCCAGCCACCCAGTTCGATAGCTCCCAGCTGCGGATGCTCGAAAGGATACCAGTCCACGTACCCCTTGCCCTCCAGCGCCTCATCGCTCCACCGCAGCATCTTGAGATCATCGTCGAAGGGGTGCTCCCGGTACCACTCGATGAACTTGTAATCCTGGATTCCCGCCTGACGCTGAGGGCTCCAGATCTCCACCGTCCAGGCGAACATCCCCAGATGGTCGTACATCCAGTCGTCGGAGACTCCCGTGATGACCTCCTTGGGATGATAGCGGAAGTCGTGGAACACGCTGACGTTGGGATAGCCCGTGATCTCGGTGCCTTTCTGGCCAATCTTCTTGTATGTCCAGAGATCCTCCGCAGGGAACTCATCGTCGCTCTGGGTGCCGTAGGGACGGAGCAGCACTCCAGAGTAGGTGTGGAATGAGACGCCCCCTGTGATGTTAGGATGCGAGGCAAGAAAGGCCGCCATCGCCCGGACCTCGGGTTCGCTGGTGGGGAAAGGCCCCGCTCCCTGCTGCTCGAACTCCTGACGCCAGTGGGCCGGGAAGTTCCTGTTCAGATCCAGCCGCTCTTTATTGGGCATCACACTGAGCGTCACGCCGTCCCAGTTCTCCAGGATACCTTCCGGCAGAATGCGGTAGAACTCGCCTTCGCGCTCCTCAGGCTCCCGGCGCACCATCAGACGAGGCTCTTGCGGACTCTTTTTCCAGGGGCCGTTCGGGTCGGGGATGCGCATACTCAGGATGCGCCCGTCGCCATCCACATCCTGCCGCCGCAGCCCTTCCAGAGGCTCTTCGTCGTAGGGATAGGGCCGGGTGCTGGAGCGAAGGAAGCGTGGCGGGTCAGAGAAATACAGCTCCGCCCCGTCCGGGTTCAGGCGCGGAACCACGTAGAATGCGCGCGTATCCAGGCAGTGGGTGATATCCGGATTGCTGCCATACTCCTGGGACAGGCGCTTCAGAAAGTAAAGGCAGGCGCTGGAAGCTGAAAGCTCCGTTGCGTGAATGTTGCCGTCCACCCAGAAGGCAGGCTTTTCCGCAGCGGGGCCGGTGGCCGAACTCGTGACGGTGACACACCAGATATCGCGGCCTTCATGGCTTTTGCCGATGGACTGGATGCTCATCAGGTCCGGGCGGGAGTGGACCAGGGCAAAAAGCTTCTCGGTCAGCTCAGCATAGGGCAGGAAATGGTCGAAATCCGGGTCGGGCACCAGAAAACCTCCGGGCAAAAGAGTTCGTGCTACCCGGCTTTTCTATTGCGCTTGACGCTTCTCCTGCCCCAAGTGGTTCTCGTGGAAGATCCTGCCTGTGTGTCCAGGACGCACGGATAATGAACGGGGAGGGAAATGGACTGGAGGCGGCGATCGGAATCGAACCGATGCATAAGGGCTTTGCAGGCCCCTGCCTTACCACTTGGCTACGCCGCCCCGCAAAAGAGAGAACGGGAGAGGCGGACCACAGGTCTCAGTCCGCCTCTTTGCGAATCTTTAGCCCCGGCCCGCCGGGCTTCAGGGCTGCAAACTGGAGCGGGAGACGGGATTCGAACCCGCGACATTCAGCTTGGGAAGCTGACGCTCTACCACTGAACTACTCCCGCACGCCCTGCCTGACAGGACTGATGCGGTCTTCCGTCCGGTCGCGCCATCTCGACTGATGTGCTCCCGCGCCTTGAACAACCGCACCTCAGTCTGTCCGGCTCCACCGCCTTGCCGCGGTGAGGAAATACAATGGTGGGCGATACTGGATTTGAACCAGTGACCTCCTCGGTGTGAACGAGGCGCGCTCCCACTGCGCTAATCGCCCGCAATGAGCCCGGAGCCCGGCGGACACGGCTTCCAAACTGGTGGGGATGGAGAGATTTGAACTCTCACGAGCAAGCTCACTGCCCCCTCAAGACAGCGCGTCTACCAGTTCCGCCACATCCCCACGCCATCCCCCCGGCGCTGTTATTCTAACACCGCCGGAAGGCACTGTCAACACAAACGGACCCGTCTCACCAGACAGCGCCCCACCCTTTCACGCCTGTTCCAGACGGGCCACAATAGCCGTCACGTTATCGGCATCCGGGCGCGCTGCCGCCATCTGGACGACCCTCCGGACGCACACGTCCGGATGCTTGCCGTGACGATGAAGGGCCTCCTCGATCTGCCGCTCGCTCAGACCGTCCCAGAGACCGTCCGTGCACACCAGAATCAGGTCTTCCGCCCCGACCTCGATCTGTATCGTCCGAGGGGCCAGTTCGTCATCGCCCCATCCCACCGCACGAGTCACGACGGTCAGATCCTGATCAGGAACCCCGTCACCGCCGGGTGGCAACGCTTCAGCGGACGTCCGCATCCAGTCGTCGTCGGTCAGTTGCACCAGCCTGCGCCCTCGATGCAAATAAGCGCGGGAGTCGCCCAGACTGGCCACGAATAGACGCCGCTGCGCTAGCAGCGCCACCGTCAGGGTGGTTCCCATTCCATCCAGCAGTGGATCGGTCCGGGAGACTTCGTAGACCTCATGGTCCGCCCGGCGGAATGCTTCCAGCAATGCATCCCGGGCACGCTCCGGCGAGAAAAACCCTTCGGCTCCCAAGACAGCCTCCCGGGCGGCGCGTACGGCGACGGAACTGGCGATCTGGCCATTCTGCCTCCCGCCGATCCCGTCCGCGACTATCAACAGACCCTGCACCCACTCCGGCGACGGAGGATCCACGACGCAGACGAAAGCGTCCTCGTTCGTGAGTCTCCGCCCGGTGGCACTGAGCGCATAAGCGCGCACCCGCAGCTTTCCCGGCAACTGCCGCACGGGCGGCAGGGGTAATGCTCGGCACCCTTTTCCCGAAGGGAACACAGGATCGCGGACCTCCCCATCGTTCGCGCTCAACTCAGAAGTCCGGCTCCGTGTAGTGGCTGGCAGCCGCGGAGCGGACAGGCCGGTGCGCCCGCACCCAGGCGTCTATGACCGCATACAGCCACGCGAACCCTGCACCGCCCCAGAGGAGCCAGGAGATCAGGCTGACCCGCTCAGGAGCCACCCTTCCCGCCGCCGGCGAGAACCCCAACGTCAACAGAGTCAGGATGCGGAAGAAATCGCCGGTCAGCAGCAACACAACCATCACCACCCCGAACGCGCCCGCGAGAATGGCGGCCTTGGCGGTCTCTCCGTTATACCATTGCCCCAGCCCAGGCCACGCTGCCGAAGCCAGACACGCGAGCGCTGCACTCCTGCCCAGTGGCCGGGCAGCCTCTCCGGCAGATGCCAGAACAGTTTGAAGCTCTTCGGCCTGTCGGGCAGCCTCGGTGGCGGCGAGGACCAGTTTTGCGTATTTGGTCTCAGCAGACGCCAGAGATGGATTCGATGTGAATGCCCTGCGATAGGCATCCATCGCCGCTTCGCGTTGGCCGCGCTCAGCAAGGACATCCCCTAGAAGCTCCAGCGCCTCCGGCGCTTCTCCCCCGATCTCGATGGCCTGCCGGCAGGCGCGTTCAGCGCTCTCCAGGTCTCCCCGCCGCAGGAAGACCACAGCGCTTCTGAGAAGCTTCTGAAACTCCTCCGCCGCAGGCTCGTCCCGCATCAGTCCTGGCTCGCGTCTCCCCGGCGCTCCTCCATGGTTCTCCACAGAGAGTCCAGATCATACATCGCCCGCGCTTCAGCGGTAAAGATGTGAACCACCACGTCACCGTAGTCCAGCAGCACCCAGTTGGCGTGATAGTCCCCCTCCTGCCGGGCCCGCTGGCCCCCCTTCTCCTCCATAGCCTCGACTACCGCATCCGAAAGGGCCCGGATGTGCACGTCCGACGTTCCGTGCGTCACCACGAAATAATCCGCCACCAGAGTCCGGCCGGTCAGATCCATCACCTCCGGAGCGATGGCCTTCTTCTCCTCCAGAGAATCCAGGATCAGCTTCAGCTTCTGTTCCGCAGACAGCTTGGACGATAGAGAGGGCATTGTTTCGGTTCACCTTCCGGCGCTTCGTCTCAATAGTAGTCACGGCCCACGATGACGACGACTCTGGCGTCAGCCGGATACTTCGCATCCGGCTCCAGGCGGTCCGGCCGGCAATTCAGCAGCTCAGCGATCGCCAGGGTCTGGACATCATTGGGATCCCGCGCCAGCACCACCGATCGCTCATAGTCGAACCGCCGGGCGTTTCCGGTCTTCGTCACGCGGTATCCCGCTCCGCGCAGCACTTCTGCCAGACGCTCCGCCGAACCGGCCACCCCGGACCCGTTCAGCACAGCCACAGTGGGCTTGGGAGCTTCGAACTTCAGCATCTCGGCGACAAGCGCCGGGATCTCATCCGTAGCTGGAAGATAGTAGCTGATCCCACCGATGTTCGCGGGGGCGCCAGGCAGGGTCGCTGTTTTCACAGCATCCTCCGGGATGTCCTTCGCGAGCCTTGCAAGCGCCAGGATCTCCCGTGCGCTCAGGTTCGTCTCCACGTTGGCGAGAATCTCGTCAATGGACTGCGGTAGTTTGGTCCAGTTCTCCGGCGCCGTGACGCGCCGCGCCAGCGCGCGCAGGAACTTCTGTTGACGCTGGATGCGGGAGAGATCGCCCATCCGGTCATGCCGGAAGCGGACATACTGCAGCGCTTTGTCCCCGTCCAGGTGACGGTAACCCTTCTTCAGGTTGATATACAGGCCGCCGCGGCGGTCCACGTAGCGCATATCCTTCTCGATGTCTATCTCGACGCCGCCGAGCAGGTCCACAAGATTCTTCAGACCCTCGATATTGGTCTTCACATAGTAGTGGATGGGCACGCCAAGCAGGTCCGCCACCGCCTGCGCCGAGGCCTGAGCTCCGCCGTGCACATATGCGGCGTTGATCTTTTCGTAGGAGCTGCGTCCGGGCAACTGCACCCGCGTGTCGCGGGGAATACTGATCCCCTGCGCCCTGCGGTTCTTCAGATCCACGGCTGCCACGAGTATAGTGTCCGTGCGGCCCCGCACGGACGGGTCCTTGCTGTGAGTATCGTCCTCGCCAAGCACAAGGATGTAGATGATGTCCCTGCCGTCGAACGGACGCTCCAGCACCAGGCGCGAAGCGGAGGTGTCCAGCTTCTCACTTACCAGTCGGAGGGCCGCCCCGCCGGCCGCCATCGCCAGAGCTCCCACCACAACAAGACCCCACAGCAGCTTTTTGCGCCAGTCACTCATCCCCATCCCTGTAAAGATTGTTCGCCTGAATGTAGTCCACCACAGCAGCCGGAGCGGTGTAGCGGATGCTTTTGCCCCGGCGGACGCGTTCCCGGATATCTGTGGAAGAGATCTCCATCAACGGGCTTTCGACCAGATGCAACCGGGCCGGAAAGCCTGCGGGAAGAACCTCCTGCGGGTTGCAATCCCAGCCCGGGCGGCAGGCCACAATGAACTGTGTCAGGTGGACCAGTTCGTCCGCCCGGTGCCATCCGGGAATCTCCCCCACAGTATCCATTCCCACAATGAAGTAAGGTTCATCCTCCGGCCACAGCCGGCGGAACTCCCGTACGGTGTCTATGGAATAGGTCGGGCCAGGCCGGTCAATCTCGATCCGCGACGCTTCAAAACACGCGTTGTCCCCGATCGCGAGGCAGACCATGTTCCAGCGGTGCTGCGCCTCTGTCACGCGCCAGGCAGGCTTGTGGGCCGGAGCTCCGGCGGGCACGAATATCACCCGTTGGAGACCGAACTCCTCCCGCGCCCGCTCCGCCATCAGCAGGTGGCCGAAGTGGACCGGGTCAAAGGTGCCGCCCATAATGCCATACGCGCCCAACTCCGTCCGCTAACTCCGGATCTGGCCGTCCCCGTAGACCACATACTTGTAAGTGGTCAGCTCCTCCAGGCCCATTGGCCCCCGCGCGTGCAGCTTCTGGGTGCTGATACCGATCTCCGCGCCCAGCCCGTACTGGAACCCGTCGGTGAAACGAGTGGACGCATTTACATAGACTGCCGCCGCGTCTATTTCGTTCTCGAACCTGCGCGCAGACTCGAAGTCTCTTGTAATGATGGCTTCCGAATGCTTAGAGCCATAGTGGTTGATGTGCCGGATGGCTTCGTCGAGCGAGTCCACCACGCGCACCGCCAGGATCATCGCCAGATACTCGGTAAACCAGTCCTCCTCGGTCGCAGGCACGGCCGCTGGGAACAGAGCCCGCGTGCGCTCGCAACCGCGGATCTCCACGCCTGCATCGCTCAGCCTCTGACACAGCGACGGCAGAAGCTGCCCGGCAACATCCGCGTGCACCAGGAGGGTCTCCATTGCGTTGCACACGCCGCAGCGCTGCACCTTGGCGTTGAAGGCGACGTCGGAAGCCATTTGCAGGTCGGCGGAAGCATCCACATATGTATGGCAGTTGCCGACGCCCGTCTCGATGACCGGCACCTTCGCGTTCTGCACGACGCTCTGAATGAGCCCCGCGCCGCCTCTCGGTATCAGGCAGTCAATGAGTCCGGAAGCCTCCATCATGGCTGTGGCAGCGGCGCGGTCGGTGGTCTCCACCAGCTGTATCGCACCCACAGG
>Ga0101944_10005006_pt1 | contig 15607 bp, 10 predicted proteins | sample DewCreD2012metaG_FD_75245 | JGI IMG/M metagenome (GOLD analysis project Ga0101944, IMG submission 75245) | Hot spring sediment bacterial and archeal communities from British Columbia, Canada, to study Microbial Dark Matter (Phase II) - Dewar... ...
CGTGGATCTGGTCGAGCCCCGCACGCGGCATGAGCCGTCCATCCGCCGTCACGATGACATCGTCCTTGCGACCCTCCACGGGCCCCATCAGCGGCAGCGGCCGGCCGCACGGGCACGCGTCGTCGCGCAAGTAGCCGACGTCCTCGCTCGCGTACCGCAGGAGGGGCATCGAGTAGTTCGTGAGCCCCGTGTGGATGAGCTCGCCGCTCTCGCCGGCTGCGGCCGGTTCACCCCGCACGCGGTCCACCTGCACGATCCCGAACTCCGCGTTCTGGTGATAACTCCCCTCGGTGCACTGCTGGCTGACCACGAGCCGCTCGCCGGTGCCGTAGCGGTCGAAGACTTTCCCGAAGCGGCGCTCGATCGTGCGGCGCTCGACCTCCGACACCGACTCCGAGCCGGTGAAGACCGCCTCCACCGGGATCGTGGCGTCGATCGTGTCCATGTACCGGGCGAGCGTGAAGATGCTGGACGGGTACGCGGCGATGAAGCGCGGGGCCCAGCGCCGAAGCTGATCGACGTAGCGGCCCATGGTCTCGTGCGCCAGGTGGAAGCCGGACAGGTAGATGCGCCGGTCGAGCCAGTCGTAGCGCCACAGCGGACCATCGCGCTGGCCGGGGGGCACCAGCGTGAAGCCGCGCAGGAGCACGACCCACTCGCCCGGCCGCCAGCCGGCCCAGCCCCAGTGCCGGTGGACGAGCGCGTGGTCGAAGGTCACGCGGTCCTTGTCGAGCGCGAAGTGGAGCGGGATGCCGGTCGTCCCGCCGGTCCGCCCGGTGGTCACCCGCGCGTCTGGCACGGCGCGCGAGCGGAGTGCCTCGCGGTGGGCGCGCACGTCCTGCTTCGTGAGCACGGGCAGCTTGTAGAGATCCGCCGGCTCGCGGATGTCGTCCGGCCGCAGCCGGCGTTCGTCGAAGACGCGCCGGTAGTACGGCACCGTCTCGTAGCAGTGGCGGACGAGTGCCCGCAGCCGCTCGGCCTGCAGCGCCGCAAGGCGGTCGCGCGGCCACCACTGGCTGGCCTCGAGCTCCGCCACGTAACGTCGGAAGGTGGCCGAGCGGCGTTCACGCACCTTCAGCAGCCCGTAGCCCGTCACGAAGAGGTGCTGCACCGCGACCGGGCTCGCGCGGTAGGCGCGCTCGAGCAGCGGGTGGTCGTAGATCACGCCGAACGTGCCTCCGCCCGGAGTTCGACCGCACCGCGCCAGCCGAAGTGGGGCCGGAACCGGAGCGTGACGGCGCCCTGCAGCGCCTCCACGGTGCCCGACCACTCCGTCGCCGACGACACGACGTGCACCGCCTCAGGCCCGAAGTCGGCCACGCCGAGCGTGCGCATCGTCCAGCCGCGCGCGAGCATCCGCAGCCGACGCCAGTCGAAGCCCATCAGCGTGGCGCAGACGGTGTCCACCGCGAGCGGGTTGAGGCCCGCCACGACCAGCCCGGCCTCGACCGCGTCGGGGGCCTCGGGGCCGTTGCCGTCCCCGGCAATGAGGCCGTCCACGACGCTGAGGTAGCGCAGGGGCCGCTGGCGGCGCGCGCCGGTGCCGTCGAAATGGAAGAGGCAGCGGTTGAGGTCGAGCACCATGCGCCAGGTGGTGTCGTTGCCGTGCCAGTTGCCCGAGCGCACCACCTGCTGCGTGTCGCCGAAGACGGCGCGGCCGACCCGCTTCACCGCGCGTGCCCATGCGCCGCCGCCGCCGAGCCGGGCCAGCAGGCGCTTGAAGGCGATGATGCCGCCGCTCTGGACCCGGTTCGCGAGGTCGGAGGTGGGGAATTCGTCGCCCCGCTGGTCGGGCGTCCCGAGGGTGTGATGCGGCAGGCAATTCCGGTAGCCGTTGATGCCGACGAGGTTCTTCAGGCTGACGGTGATCCCCGTCTTCTTGTGCGTCTTGAGCTTCGGGAGGTTGATCACCACGTCCGCATCCATCACGGTGCGGCACACCACGTAGGCGTGGCGATCGCGATTGTGGAAGCGGGCGGTCTCCGCCATGTCGTAGTCGGCGCCGTAGAAGCGTCCGCTCAGCGCGTAGTCGGCGAATTCGGAGTCGGCGCCCAGTTCCACGGTGGTGTAGCCCGCCGGGTCGCCGGGCAGCGGCTCGCGCCGGTGGGTGATGTCGCCCTCCTGGTACCAGCGGTCCCGGCGGAGGTCGAGGAGCTGCACGTCCGTGCCACTGGCTCGGCCCCACGCCGCCACGGCGTCGAGGCCGGAGCGCCGCACGATCTCGCCGAAGTCGGAGTCGGTCTGCGGGCCGTCGCAGATGACGACCCGACCGCGGCCGTCGAGTGCCAGCAGCACGTAATCGAGCACGGCGCGGGTCACCGAGCCGTGGGTGATCACCTGGACCCACTCCGCGTGGCGGACGCGGTGCCACTGGCTGATCAGGTTCGGCTTGAGCACCACCGTGTCGCCCGGCCGCACCAGTGCGCCGAGCGGGTTCCACCCGGCCGTCCCGAACCGGGCGGCATCGAGCCCCAGGAGGCGGAAGCTCTCGCGCACTGCCGCGTAGGCCGCGTTCGGCTCGGTCGACACGGTGCCACCGCGGTACTCCGGGTAGGGCGCGTCCGGGTGGAACGGTGGTGTGGAGGGATAGCGCGCCGGGCCGCGGTGCACCGCGACCGTCCGCGCCAGCTGCGCCGGTATCGGCTGGATGGGCTCGGGCGTCATCGTGATCACAAGGTACCGTGGCCCGGCAATGGCGTCACGGCTCCCGGAGCGCGGCGCGCAGCAGGTGGTCGAGCCGCGTCGCGAAGGCGCCGAGCGAGTAGCGCGCCTCGTAGCGCCGGCGCGAGGCCGCGCCCATGGCCGCACGGCGGGCGGGGTTCGCGGCGAGTCCGGCAATCGCCTCGGTGAGCGCGGCGGGGTCGTCGGCCGGGACGAGCAGCGCATTCTCGCCCTCCGCCACGGTCTCGGGGATGCTGCCGGAGCGTGTCGTCACGATTGGCAGGCCGGCGGCCATCGCCTCGAGCAGCACGAGCGGCTGGCCCTCGGGCTGCCCGGGCGGGAAGACGAAGACCTCCGCCGCCTCGAGCAGCCGCGCCTTCCGCTCGCCCTGCACGACGCCGGCCATCTCCACGTGTGCCCCCACCGCGGGGGTCGCCAGCAGCGCGCGGGCCTCCTTCTGCCCGTCGTACCATGCGCCCGCGAGCGTGACGCGCACCCCCGGCACCGCGGCCGCGAGCCGCTCGACGGCGCGCAGGACGGTCAGGTAGCCCTTGCCCACGGCGAGGTTGGCGAGATACAGGACACGCAGGCCATCCGAGGCCGGCCGCGGCGGCGGTGGGCCGGGATCGGCGATCCCGTTCTCCAGCACCTGCACGCGATGCGGCGGCACGAGGCCGTCGAAGTTCCGGGCGGCGGCGGGCGTCAGCACGAGGGCGCACGCGGCGCGCCGGCCGAGGCGCCGGAGCAGCCAGCGGCACCAGGGCGGGCCATCGCGGGCGAGCTGGCCCAGCGCGCTGCCGTGCAGGTGGAGCACAAGCCGGGCGCCGAGAAGGCACGGCACCGCCACCCAGAGCGCGTCACGGAGCACCGGCAGGGGCGCCTGCGAGAGCGGCAGCAGCAGGAGCGCGGGCCGCAGGCGCAGGGCCGCCCACCAGATCTCGACCATGTGCCGCAGGCCGAGGACGACGTTCCCGACGTCGAGCCGGCCGATGTTCTCCAGGCCGCGGCGGTCGGCGGTGTCCACGTGACCGACCTCCCACCCGGCCCGCCGCAGGGCCGCGACGACGGTCTCCGTCATCACGCTGACGCCGTGGACCGGCGGCGTGGCGGGGCCGACGACGAGGATGCGCGGCCGGTCAGCCACCGGACGTCGCGGGGCCGTGGGCCGCAGGTGGGGCATGCGCCTGCCGCAGGAGGACGCCGGTCAGGAGCATGTACGGGATCATGAGCCGCGCGTCCTCGAACCAGTTGTCGAAGAGGAAGAGGTAGACGAGCAGCAGGGTGAACAGCAGCAGCGCCGTCGCCAGCCCGCCCTCCAGGGTGCCGCGGGCCCGCTGCACGATCCGCCGCAGCCGCAGCGTCACCACGAGCCAGAATCCGGCGAAGCAGGCGAGCCCGGGCAGCCCCAGCTCCCCGTAGATGCTCATGTACGTGAAGAACGGCTGGTTCACGACGCCGGACGCCCACTCGTTCGCGAGCAGCAGCTCGCGGTTCCAGAAGGGCAGGATGAAGCGGAAGGTGTAGTCGCTGTACGAGACCGGGATCAGCGGGTTCGCGCTCGCGAGGTGCTCGCCGGAGAGGATCATCGCGGCGTAGCTCGAGTAGCGGCCCAGGCCCACGCCGGTCCACGGCAGCTGCGGCGCGACGGCGGGCAGTTCGGTGAGCGTGTTGGCCAGCGCCGCCGCCTTCCCCGGGAGCACGCCCGTGCTCCCCGCCGTGAGCACGATGAGGTTGCGGGCATACAGCACGTTCTCCCACTGCGTCGCGGCGACGATCGCCACGGCCAGCAGGCTGAGGCCGAGCAGGCCGGCGACCGTGCGCGCGCTGGAGGCGAGCAGGAGCGAGGCGGTGGCGATCGCGGCGAGGAAGCACAGCATCGAGTGCACCGCCGATGGCGTGAGCCAGCCGAACACCAGCAGCGCGAGCACCCCGAGGCGCGCGGCGCGGCCGAGGCGCGTCACGTGGCGCGCGACCTGCCAGGCGAGCAGCATGCTGAGCGCGAGCTTGAGGGACACCACGTGCGAGTTCTTCCCGCTCAGCAGGAGCGTGCCGCTGAACCAGTCGCCCGCGGCGAGCCCGTAGACCTGGAAGGGGTTGGCGAGGCGGAACCCGATGAAGGCGAACATCTGCAGCACGCCGATCGGGATCTGGACCACCGACACCACGAGGAGCACCCGCAGCAGCGCGCGCAGCGAGACATGGTCGCCCACGGCGTAGGCCAGGGAGAACACGAGGAAGGGGCCGAACCAGCTCACGACGCCGAGGAGCAGGTTCGGCAGCTCGGTCGCGTTGACGAGGGCCGAGATGACGGTCATGACGGCGAGGAGCGCCACCAGGACCGTCTCGCGGGCGGGCTGGGCCAGCCGGCCGCGCGCAAGGACGATCGCGAGGGGCCAGCACGCGAACGGGACGAACTGCGAGGCGATGCGCGACGGGCCGAACGACACCAGCACCAGTCCGGCGAGGACCAGCGTCGTCAGCGTGCGGCGGGAGACGCGCAGCGCGGGCGTCGCGAGCGCCGGGAGCGCGGCGGCCGGCCCGCTCATGCGGACCGCCGCGCGAGGGCCGAGCATGCCTCCCCGACGAGCCAGCCCGTCGCGAGGGTGCCCGCGAGCGCGGGCGCGAGCGCGCCGGGGGCGCCGCCCGCCAGCACGAGCCCGGCGAGGGCGGCGAGGGCGCCGGCGACGAGCGTCAGCACCCCCGGGGCGACCGCCCGGCCTTTCGGCATGGAGTAGCTGCCGTGGCGGACCACGCCCGCGAGCACCGCGGCGAGGCCCGCCGTGGGCGCGAGGCCCAGCAGGGACCAGTGACCGCGCCACGCGAGCAGGCCGGCGGCAAGGCCGGCCGCGACGAGCGTCGCCACGGCCCCGAGCAGCGAGGTGCGGCTGTTCCGTGCGGCCTGGTCGGCGCGCATGCGGAGGTTCACGAGCAGCATCGCGGGGAGGCCGGCCGTCAGGCACGCGGTGTTGAGCACGATCGCCGATCCCGCGCCGGCCGCCGCGCCGAGCAGCAGGCGCGCGACGAGGCCGGCGAGGGCGGTGACGCCAAGGGCGACGGGAGCCGTCACCACGACGCTCCAGCCCGCCTGCCGGCCGAAGTCGTGGCGATCAGGGAGCGTGTCGGGCGCCGCGGCGCGCAGGGGCAGCAGGACGGCGGCCGCCGAGGTCACGAGCAGGGTGCTCGGCGCGTTGAACAGTCGCGTGGCATACTCGAGCGCGGCCACGCTGCCGGCGGGGCCGAGACCGGCGACCGCGCGCACCGCCACGTTGGAGAGCGCGAAGAGGGCGGCGGCGACCATCACGGGCAGGCCGCGACGGACGTAGGCGAGCGCGAGGCGCAGGTCGCCGCCCGACGTGGCCGGCGCGGGCAGCGGACCCGCCAGCACGAGGGCCACGCCCGCCCCGGCGACCGCCCCGAGCAGCGGGCCAAGCAGGTCGAGCGCGCCGGGCAGCGGCAGCACCAGCCCGGTCACGATGCCGAGCGGGACGAGCGCCGGGAGTGCCCCGGCGAGGAAGAACCGGTGCGCCCGTCCCAGCCGGCACCGCAGTCGTACCGTCAGGAGGCCGGAGGCGCAGAACAGGAGGATGGCGAGCCCCACGATGGCGACGCCGGTGCCGGCCGGGCGCAGGCTGGCGGTGGACTCGAGCGGGCCCCCGAGACCGACGAGCGCCAGCGGGCTCGCCAGCAGCAGCAGCGGGACCAGCCCCCGCTCGAGACGGTCGAGCATGCGCGCCGCGCGCGCGCCGCGCGCGCCGCGCAGCCCCGGGAGGACCGCGGCGTCGAGCGCGTTCGTCACCGACGTGCCGAGGCCGTACGGCAGGTTCGTGGCGAGCAGCATGAGGTCGGCCTGCGCCGTGACGCCGTAGAGCCGGCCGAAGGCCACGTCGCGCGCCAGGCCGGCCGCGAGGCCGAGCAGGCTGCCGGTACCGAACCGTGCGGCGCTCGCGGCGAAGGCGGGCGGCGGGGGCCGGTGCGCGGTCGGCTGGGCCGTCACCGGCGCGTGGTCAGGGGCCCGGCGCCGGGCGCACCAGTGCGAGCCCGAGGCCGGCGAGCAGTCCCGCGACGGCGCCGGCGACGCCGAAGACGGAGCGCCTCGGGAAGGACCGTCGCTGCGGCACCACCGCCGAGTCCACCACCGTGAGCACCGGGGTGTCGTTGACCTCCTCGATGGCCGCCGTCTCGCGCTCACGGCCGAGCGTGCGCACGATCTCCTGCTGCAGCTCCGCCTTGCGACGGAGCCGGGCCTCGGCGAACTGCAGGGCGGGGGACTGCTGCCAGCCCCGGTTGGCCTGGTAGAAGGCCTGCAGTTCGCCCTCGGTCGCGCGGAGTTCCCGCGTGGCCTCCTCGAGGCGCTGCTCGGTGAAGCGCCGGCGCGCGCGCGCCTGCGACTGGCGCGTGTGCGAGTTGAAGACGTTCAGCAAGTGCGCCACCCGGTTGGTGACCGCGGCGGCGAGGACCGGATCGGGGGTCTCGATCGACACCTCGACCAGGTCGGTCTGGTTGTCCACCCGCGTGCTGACGCGGGCGGCGAACGCCCGCCGCGCGCGCTCGAGGCTGTCGGCTGGTGACCGTCCGCCGCGGTCGAGCCGGTCGAGCAGCCGGACCGAGTCGCCCGAGGCCTGGGGGTAGCGCTGGAGCAGGAGCGAGTCGAGCATCGAGCGGCTGCGGGCCAGCTCGGCATAGAACCGCGGCGATTCGCTCTTGTCCGCGCCGAGGTTCACGCCGAACTGGCCGGCGATGCCGGAGAGCGCGTTGGGCAGGCGTGCAGCCGAGCGGCCCTGCGGGACGAACGACAGCGTGGCCGTCCAGCGGGCCGGGACCACGAAGGTGAGGAGCAGGCCGACCACCCCGCCCGCGACCGCGAGCGCCACGCTCGTGCGCCAGCCGGCGCGGAGCGAGCCGGCAAGGGCGCCGAGGTCGATCTCGTCATCGGCCAGCCCCGCGTGCGGCGGCGCCTGGCCCGGCAGGCTGGTGCTCATTGCGTCAGCGCCACCACGATCACGGTCGAGAGGGTAGCGAGGATCGAGGCGACCGTCGTCGCGACCACCGCCGGCGGCAGCCCGCCCTCCTTCTTCTCCTTCTCCGGCACGAAGACCCGCGCCCCCGGCTGCGGCTTGCGGCTCCGGCCGCTCTCCACCTTCCCGTTCGGCTGCTGCACGTATGACCGTCCCTTGTCCGCCTTCGCGGTGAAGCCTCCGGCCGCATCGATGTAGTAGTCCACCGAGCGGCCGGGCACGAATGCCACGGCGACCGGCGAGTTCACCGCGCCGCCCACCTGCACCACGGGGCTGTACTCGGGAATCACGATCGAGTCGCCCGCGAGCAGGATGATGTTGTCGCGGAAGGTGGAGTCGCGCAGCACCCGCGGCAGGTCGATGCCGATGCGTCCCTGCCGGCCCTCGGCCCGGTGGAACTCGATGCCCGCGGCATAGGCCTCCTGCGTGAGGCCCCCGGCCCGCTCCAGCACGTGCAGCAGCCGGTCGCTCTTGGAGCGCAGGGTGTAGCTGCCCGGGTACTTCACCTCGCCGAGCACGGCCACGCGCCGCGGCAGCTCGAAGTCGGGCTGGCGCAGGATCAGCACGTTGTCGTACGGCTTCAGCTCCACCTCCGGCGCGCCCGCGCGCGGCGCCGGCAGCCCCGGCGGCCCGAGGTAGCGCCCGGACGCATCACGGTCGAAGACGTAGCTCGAGTCGAGCGGCACGCGCCGCGTCACGGCGAGCTCGCCCGGCCGCCGGTTCTCGGGTATCGACGCGATCTCGGCCTCCGTGAGCAGCGCGTCCTCACGCAGGCCGCTCGCGAGCAGGAGCGCGTCGCGCATCGTCATCCCCTCGCGATAGGGCAGCCGACCGGGCCGGCGCACCGCGCCGGTCACCACCACGTAGCGCTCGCTGCGGAAGCGGGAGCGCGAGAACGCGGTGATCTCGTCGTCCTCCTGCAGCTCGAGGTCGTCGGTGACGGCTCCCGTCGTGTCGCGGAACGCGGAGCGCAGGGCGGATCGGGTCGAGTCGCCGCGAAGCCGCGTCACCAGGATCCCGCCTGGCCCGACGTACACGTCCGGCTTCGGGCCGCCCGCCAGCCGTAGCGCCTCGCTCAGCCGCATGCCGGGCGTGAAGCCCACGGGACCCGGCGTCCACACGTTGCCGCGCACCAGCACGCGGCTGCGGAGCCGCTCCCGCACCGAGAAGACCACCACCGAGTCGCCCGCCCGCACCGGTATCGCCGGTGGCAGGCCGTCGGCGGTGGGGGGGGCCGTCACCTCCACGACGACGCGGTCGCGGCCGTCCACGCCGCGCTCGTCGGGCGGCAGGATCCGGAAGATCTGCACGCGGTTCTGCTGCGCCGACGCGTCGAAGCCGCCGGCGGTGGCGATCAGGTCGCGCAGCGTCTCGCCACCCTTCACCTCGTAGATGGCAGGGCGGATGACCTCGCCGGTGACCTTCACCTGCGCGCCGCGCGGGCGCACGAAGACCACGTCCCCAGAGCCCATCGCGATCCGCGGCGGCACGATCCCCGACGCGAGATAGTCGTACAGGTCGATCGTGCCCAGCAGGCTGTCCGCGCGCCGCACCTCGATCTGCCGGAAGCTGCCCTTCGCGGTCGGCCCGCCGGCCGCATAGATGGCGCCCGCCGGCCCGCTCGCCGCCGACACCTGGTACGCGCCGGGGCGGGCCACGTCGCCGAGGACGTACACCTGGATGGTGCGCACCCGCGCGACCGAGAGCTGGAAACGCGTGCGCGCCGTCGGGCCCCGCCGCAGGCCGGAATAGACGCGCCCCAGCCGCGCGTACAGCTGGTCCTCGAGCTGCGAGAGCGTCATGTTCGCGGCGTACACGGGGCCCACCTGCGGCAGCACGAGGAAGCCCTCGCGCGTGATCTCGAGCTGCCGGGCCTCCTCCACCTCGCCGCTCAGGATGAGCACCAGCACGTCGCCCGGCCCCAGCAGGTAGTCCTTGCCGACCGGCGCATCGAGCGGCGCCCGGAACTGGGTCGTGGCGCGGCGAAAGACGTTGAGCCCGAACACCTCGAGTCCCCTGGTGTCGGCCTCGAGCGAGTCGCGACGCAGCGAGTCGGCCACCGCGCGCGCGGAGTCGGTGAACTCCCTGAGCGAGTCGACGGCCTCGGCGGAGACGACCCCGAGCATCTGGGCCGCCTCGAGCATCCCCGCCGACGGCCGCACCACGCGCGTGGCATCGGCGCCGACGAGGTAGTCGTCGAGGAAGTTCTCGGGATAGCCCGCGGCCCGCAGCCGGGCGCGGATCTGGTCGGGGGTGAGCCCCGACTCCGCGATGCGCTGGCGCAGCTGCGCCGCAAGGTCGGGCCGGCCCTGCAGCATCTGCCGCGCGACGTCGGGCGGCATCGTCTGCGCGTTCGGCAGCCCCGGGATCCCGCTTTGGCCGGTCGGGGGCGTCGGCTGCTGCGCGTGCGCCGCGGCGACGCGGGCGCCCAGCAGGGCCAGGGTGGCCATCGCGGCTCGCAGGATCCGGGGCAGCAGGGGCGTCGTCGGACGCATTTCTCTCCTGGGCATCAGGCCGCGGTCTCGCGCGGCGCCGCACGGTCGCCGGCGCCGAGCACGCGGCTCCAGAACTCGAGGTACCGCCGCGCGAGCGCGGCATTCACGAAGTGCGCGAGCACCCGCTGGCGCCCGGCGGCGGCCAGCGCCTCCCGCCGCGCCGGGTCGGTCTGCAGCACCCGCAGCGCGAGCGTCAGCGCGTCGGCGTTGTCCTCCTCCACCACCAGCCCCGCGTCGCCGACCGCGTCGGGCAGGGCCCCGCACGCGCTCGCCACGACGGGGACGCCGTGCGCCATCGCCTCCAGCGCGAGGCGGCCGTCGGGCTCCACCCAGTGCGGCGTGCTCCGCGACGGGATCGCGAGCGCGTGCAGCGTCGGCCACAGCGCCGTCACCTGCTCGTTCGGGAGCCCGCCGCGCCACACGACGCGGGACGAGATCCCGACCCGCTCCGCGAGCGCCTCGAGCGCCGGCTGCGCCGGACCGGCGCCGACGACCGTGAGCATCCAGTCGCCGCGCAGCAGCACCAGCGCCTGGAAGAGCGTGTCGAGCCCGCGCTCCGGCAGCAGGCGCCCCACGAAGCCGAGCTGGAACGGCTCGACCGGCGCGCGGCGCGTCACCAGCGGCGCCTCGATCCCGCGCAGCGGCAGGATCGTCGCCGGCACCTGGCGCCCCTCGGTCAGCAACTCGAGCGCGCGGCGGTTGATCGCCGCGAGCCCGGCCGCCCGGGCCAGCACGCGCTGGCGCCGCATTCCCTGCAGCAGCGACGGCGTCCGCCGCACCCCCTCGCTCCCCACCACGACCACGGGGAGCCGCAGCCGGCCGGCCGCGGCCACCGTCGCCGCCGCCACGGGGCTCGACGGCTCGCCCTCGACCTGGATCACGTCGGGGCGGAAGTCGCGGAAGAGCCGCAGCAGGCCCCGCCGGCTCCAGCGAAGGTCCCCCATCGCCCCGCCGCCGACCTTGATCGGGACGATGCGGATCCCGTGGTCCTCGCCCCAGGTCACCGTGCGGGCCTCCCGCTCCCCGGGCGCTCGCCAGCGCTCGGGCACCGCCGCGGCCACGGTCACACCGCTCGCCGCGAGCGCGTGCAGCCGCCCGCGCTCCGCGGGGTCGGCCAGGGCAGGCGACACGAGGACGGCGCGCATCTCAGCGCGGGGTGCCGGGTCGTCGCGGTGGGGTCAGGCACATGCGCGGGTTAATTTTACACGACGGACCCCGCACTCACAGGCCACCACGCGACGCCGATGCGCATCCTCCACCTTGCCAAGTACTACTGGCCCCGCTCGGGCGGGATGGAGCGCGTCATCCAGGCGCTCGCCGAGGGGGCGGCGGCGATGGGGCACGAGGTGGGCGTCATCGCGGTCGAGCGGCTGGGCGGCGGGGGCGCCGCGAAGCGCAACCGCACCCTCGTGACCCGGGCCTTCTCCATCGGCGGGCTCGGCTCCGCCGAGATCGCGCCGGGGTACATCCCGGCCGCTTGGCGGCGCGCCGACATCATCCACGTCCACCACCCGCACCCGCTCGCCGACGTCGCCACGCTGCTCCGCGCCGGCACCGCGCCGATCGTGGTGACGCAGCACGCCGACGCGCACCGCTGGGCGTACCGGCAGGTGGCGCGGCTCGTCCTCGGTCGCGCGGACGCGGTGGTCGTCCCCAGCCGCTCGCACCTCGCGCTCTCGCAGGAACTCGTGGGCTTCGAGTCGAAGGTCGAGGTGATCCCGTTCGGCATCGACGAGGCGCGGTGGACCCTGGTGCCGCCGCCGGCCCCAGGGAACCACCCGCGGGCGCTCTTCATGGGCCGGCTGGTTCGGTACAAGGGGGTGGACATCCTCCTCCGCGCGCTCGAGCTCGTCCCCGACCTGCGGCTGGACATCGTGGGCAGCGGCCCCGAGATGGCGCGGCTCAAGACGCTGGCACGGGCGCTCGCGGTGAGCGACCGGGTGCGGTGGTTCGGCGAGCAGCCCGACGACGCCGTCGCCCGCCGCATGGCCGATGCCGACTTCCTGGTGCTCCCCTCGGTCTCGGCGCAGGAGATGTTCGGGCTCGTGGTGCTCGAGGCGATGGCGGCCGGCCGGCCGGTGGTCACCACGGCGATCCCCACCGCGGTGCGCGAGGTGAACGTCCCCGGCGTGACCGGTCTCGAGGTGCCGATCCGCGACGTGGGCGGGCTCGCGACCGCGATGGACGCGCTCGCCCGCGACCCGGAACTCCGCCGGCGGATGGGCGAGGCCGGTCGCGAGCGCGTCCGCCTGCAGTTCTCGCGGCGGCTGATGGTGGAGCGCCACCTGGCGCTGTACACTCGTCTGCGGCAGGGGCTCTTCATGCCCCAGCCCGCGGGGGTACCGCGCGCCGTCACCGAGCCGTCGGCCTCGTCGGGCCCTTAGCTCAGCCGGTTAGAGCAGCGGACTCATAATCCGTAGCGCCCGGGTTCGAATCCCGGAGGGCCCATCATGGCAATCGTGTCCCGCCCGTCGTGACCGCGGCGCCGTACCCGCTGCGGCTGAGGCCGATCCTGCTGGAGAAGACCTGGGGAGGCGACCGGCTCGCCGCGTTCGGCAAGCCGGTCCCGCCCCGGGCGCGCATCGGCGAGTCGTGGGAGGTCGCCGACCTCGGCGCCACCGCCCCCTCGGGCGCGGGGGGCGGCGCGCAGCGCTCGGTCATCGAGAATGGCGCGCTCGCCGGCGCCACGCTGCACGAGGCGCTGCGGGCGTGGGGCCGTGGCCTGCTCGGCGCCGCCGAGCCGACCGGGACGGGGGAGTTCCCGCTGCTCATCAAGCTGCTCGACGCGCGGGAGCACGTCTCGGTGCAGGTGCATCCGAGCCCGGGATACGCGGCGCAGCATCCGGGGGTCGCGATCAAGCACGAGGCATGGCTCGTGGTCGAGGCGGAGCCGGGTGCCCGCATCTTCGCCGGGCTGAGGCATGGCGTCGGCGCGGACGAGTTGCGGTCGGCGGTCGCCGCCGGACGCGTGCGCGACGTGCTCCAGTCGGTGCCGGCGCTGCCCGGCAGCTGCCACACGCTGCCCAGCGGTATCGTGCACGCCCTGGGCGCGGGGGTGGTGGTGGTCGAGGTGCAGACACCGAGCGACACGACCTTCCGCCTCTACGACTGGGTGGGCGAGTACGAGCGTCCGTGCCGGGCGCTGCACGTCGAGGAGGCGCTGGAGGCGATGGCCCGGATCGATGCCCCGCCGCCGCGGTACGTGCCCCCGCGTCCCGGGCGCACCACGATCGCCGAGACGGCGCGCTTCACCGTGGAGGCGGCGCGCCTCGCGCCGGGCAGCGTGGCCTCGCTGGCCCCCGGTGGCGCGACGTGCATCGTCGTGCAGGTGGTCGCCGGGGCCGTGCGCGTCCATGCGGGCGAGGCGCTCGCGCTGGAGCGGGGCGCGGCCGCCGTCGTGCCGGCGGCGCTCGTCGCGCGCGCCAGCCTGGAGGCCGGGCCGCTCGGCGCCCTCGTCGTGCTCTCCTCGCCGTGCGCGGGCTGACCGAGGCGTCGCATCGCCCGATTCTTGCCGCCCGCCACGGCCCTGTGTATCCTTGCGCCCTCCCGGGCGATTAGCTCAGCTGGTCAGAGCGCTGGTCTCACATACCAGAGGTCGGGGGTTCAAGTCCCTCATCGCCCACTCCCCCCCGCCCGCCGTCCGTCCCGCTCAGTCCAGCAGCCCCCTGATCCGGAACCCCGCCGTCGCCTGAATCCGGCCGACGAAGTCGTTCGCGGTGACGCCCGGCTGGTTGTCGGCGTTCTCGCGGCGGTGGTAGCCGGCGCTGGCCGTGACCGCGAGCGGCCCCTGCCGGCCGGTGACGCCCGCGGCCAGCCGATACGTCTTCTCGACCGTGCCGAGGAAGCGCTCGGGGTAGGTGGCCAGCTCGTCGCGAGGCGGGAGCGGGTCGTTGATGCGGCCCTCGCCCTGCCGGATGAGCGTCGCCTCGAGCGAGCCGAGCCAGTTCGGGGTGACGGGCCGCGTCGCGGTGAGCGTGAGCTGGTCGTAGTCGGCGAAGTTGCGCCCGAGGCCGCGGCCCAGGTCGGTGAAGTTCTCCTGCGGGTCGAAGGTGCGGAAGGCGATGCTCGTCGCCGTGGTGTAGAGCGCGCGCCAGCCGACCTGTCCCCCGAGGCCGCCCGACAGGCTGACCGTGCCGGCGAGCCGGTTGGGCGTGGGCGGTTCGCCCTCGCCGCGATTGGTGTCGAGCTCGTCGATCGCCACGTCCACGTCGAGCAGGAGGCCGGGCCGGATCCGCCAGTGCACGTCGAGCCCGAGCATCTGGTTGCCGCGGTCGCCGAGGCCGTTCGCCGTGGCGAAGCGGACGATGGTGAACGGGTTGGCGAAGAAGCTCTGCGGGTATGCCTCGCGCCCCGCCATGACCGACGACTCCCACACGCCGACCTGCAGGGCGCGGCCGAGCTGCACCGACGCGCGGTGCACGAGGAAGAAGCGCCGGATCGGCTCGCCGTCGGCGTCGAGCGTGTCGCGCAGCTCCGACCAGGTGGCGAGGAAGCGGAACTTGCGGGTGTTGATCTCGAACGAGAGGTCGGCGGTGGGATAGCGGAAGTTGCTGGTGGCGATGCCGTAGGTGCCCTGCGGGCCCCAGCTGCGGTCGATCTGGCCGTAGAAGAGCCGCAGCCACTTGAACTGCGCCGTCACGTACGCCTCGGGGAAGCGGGAGGTGACGGGGGAGTAGTCGGTCACCTCGTTCTGGCGCGGGAAGTCGGGGTCCTCGCGCAGGCGCTGCTCCACCGCGATGCGGCTCACCGCCGCCGCGCTCGCGCCCAGCCGCACGCGCAGCTCCACGTCGGCGTACGGCTGCGTGTTCCCGATCCCCGCCGCGCGCTGCAGGTCGCGCCGGGCGTGGGTGTACGACTGCAGCCCGCCGTTCGCCAGGATCTCGAAGGTGGCCGCGTCCTCGCCCGGCGGCTCGTCGAAGTAGTCCACGAGGCTGCGGATGAGCCGCCCGGTCGCGTCCTCGGTGTCGCTGCGCTCGTCCTCGGCCTCGCGCAGCACGCGAAGCACCTCCGACCGCAGGATCGGCCGCACCATCGGCGACGGGTCGCGCACGGCGCCGGTCGCGAAGAGGTGCTCGAGCTGCGGCAGGCGCGGGTCGTCGAGCGAGACGTAGGTGGAGACCTGCGCGTGCAGCGCGCCGGCGGGCGGCAGCAGGCAGGCGAACACGACGGCCACGCGGGTCAGGTGCTCCCTCATCACGACGCACCGGGGGTCGAGGACCCGGCTAGATTAACCGCCATGGGCCGGTTCGTCATCGTGGCGCGGCGGGGCGGGCTCGTGGAGAACTGGCACCGCCTGCACGTCGCCGTCACCGATGCGGACGGCCGGGTCGTGGCGGCCGCGGGCGACCCGCACCTCGCGACCTTCTGGCGCTCGGCGGCCAAGCCCTTCCAGGCGCTGCCCCTCGCGCAGGACGGCGTGCTCGAGCGGTTCGGCCT
>Ga0101944_10005008_pt1 | contig 15605 bp, 18 predicted proteins | sample DewCreD2012metaG_FD_75245 | JGI IMG/M metagenome (GOLD analysis project Ga0101944, IMG submission 75245) | Hot spring sediment bacterial and archeal communities from British Columbia, Canada, to study Microbial Dark Matter (Phase II) - Dewar... ...
AGGCGCGAGCGAGGAGCATATCCGGAGGAGATCTGTGACGAGCGAGCAACGAAGAGCCGGGCCCGCAGCCGCAAACAATGGGTCTGGAACTTTCGCGGCGCGGTACTGAGGATTCGTCGATGTTCACCTGGAAGACCGAATGGAAGCCGCTGGCCTTGATCGTGGGTCTTTTCCTGGCCTGCTTCTTTCTGCCGGTGGGCGAACAGCCGCCGGGCGCCCCGCGCTTCAACAATGCGGTGCTGGAGTCGCTGCATCTCGCCAAGTGGTACGCGCAGGAACACGTGCTGCTTTGCCTGGTGCCCGCCTTCTTCATTGCCGGTGCGATCGCCGTTTTCGTCAGTCAGGCCAGCGTGATGAAGTATCTCGGGGCCAAGGCCAACAAGCTCGTCGCCTACGGCGTGGCTTCAATTTCCGGCACGATCCTGGCGGTCTGTTCGTGCACGGTGCTGCCGCTCTTCGCCGGGATCTACCGCATGGGCGCGGGGTTGGGGCCGGCCTGCGCGTTCCTCTATTCCGGACCGGCGATCAGCGTCCTGGCGATCGTGCTCTCGGCACGCATTCTGGGGCTGGAGATCGGTACCGCCCGCGGCGTGGCGGCGGTGGTCTTCAGCCTGCTCATCGGTTTGCTGATGGCTTTTCTCTTTCGCAGGGACGAACAGGAAAAGATCGAGGCCCAAGCGGGGATGCCCGAACCCGAGGTCAAGCGGCCGCTCTGGAAGAACGCCCTCTTCTTCTTCTTCCTGGTCGGAGTGCTGGTCTTCGCCAACTGGGGCGCACCGCGCGACGTGCGGGTGGAATACCGGCAGGCCGATGGCACTCCGACAACGGTCGTTGCGACGATCGACAAGGAGAACGCGCAGCAGGTGCATCTGCTGCTGGATGCGCCGGAAGGGGCCGTGGACCGGAAACGCCCCGAGTTGACGCTGGCGCGGACCGAGATCGTGTCCATCGAATTGCAGGCCTCTTTCTGGAAGACGCTCTTTCTCGCGAAGTGGTGGATCACGGCGGCCTTTGCCGTGCTGTTGGGCGTCCTTCTCGTGGCGTGGTTCGAGTTCCCGGCGTGGAAGATCGGTCTGGCCGCGGGAGCTCCGGCGATCCTGGTGCTGCTGTGGCCGTATCTGCCCGAAAACTGGGCGCAGGCGTTGCACGAGTTCAAGGCGCTGAGCGTCTTTGCGGTCGCCGCGGTGCTCTTTTCCTGGGCGGCGAGCACGCAGGAGGGCGAGCCGGCCGAATGGTTCGGCGCCTCGTGGACGCTGGCCAAGCAGATCCTGCCGCTGCTGCTGGGAGGCGTCCTGGTTTCGGGGTTGCTGCTGGGGCGCCCGGATCGCGAGGGCTGGATTCCGAACGCCTGGGTCAGCGCGGCGGTCGGCGGCGACGGACTGTTGGCGAACTTCGTGTCTAGCGTCATCGGCGCGTTCATGTACTTTGCCACGTTGACCGAGGTTCCGATCGTGCAGGGACTCCTGGGCAGCGGGATGGGCCAGGGACCGGCGCTGGCATTGCTGCTGGCCGGTCCGGCCTTGTCGCTGCCGAGCATGCTGGTGATCCGGAGCGTGATGGGGACGAAGAAGACCGTTGTCTTCATCGTGCTGGTGGTGACGATGTCGACGTTGACGGGATGGGTGTACGGGATGCGATGACTGAAAGGAGACCGATCGTGGCCGATTGCTGCTGCAGCGAGAAGAAAACGAAGACCGTGTTGCTTTACGCCTGTTCGGGGGGCGCGAATGTCGCCGAGATCAGCGATCGCGCAGCTCGGCAGTTGATGAAGAAGGGGGCCGGCACGATGTTCTGCCTGGCCGGCCTGGGGGCCGAGATCCAGGGCATGATTCAGACGGCGAAGGACGCCGACCTGAATGTCGTCCTGGACGGTTGTCCGATGGACTGCGCCAAGAAGATCTTCGACCGGCTCGGGCTGAAGAACTACATCCAGATCCGTGCGACGGACCTGGGCATCGAGAAGAAGAAGGGCGTGCCGGTCACCGACGCAGAGATCGAGAAGATGGTCGCGAAGGCGCAGGAATCCGTCAATAGAGCCTGAGGGCCGAGCGTCTGAAGTTGCCGGAGGGATGGACGAAAGAAGTGTGTTGAATGCCCAGCCCATGTCCCCGGTCCGGCTGGTCAGCGTTGACACGCAGAAAGGGTAGACCATGAAGAAGATCCAGATTCTGGGTACGGGTTGTCCCAAGTGCAAGAAATTGGCCGAGAGTGCGGAGATCGCGGCCAAGGCGCTGGGTATCGAGTACGAACTGGCCAAAGTGAGCGATATCAACGAGATCATGAAGTTCGGCGTGATGATGACGCCGGCGCTGGTGGTGGACGGGCAGGTCAAGGTGGTGGGCAAGGTGCCCACGCCGGAAGAGGTCAAGAAACTCCTGGCGTGATTCGCCATGGGAAAGGACGGAATTCGATGAGCCATAGTGAGATGAAGCGGTCTTGCTCCGCCATCCGCATGCTCTTCCTGACCGGCAGCTTGACCTTTGCCGCCATCGCGCCGGCATTCCTCGCCGCGTGCTCCGGCCCGGCCGAAGTGGGCCGTTCGTCCAAGCCCGAATCCCCGCCCCCATCGCCGCCGTCGGATGCTTCGATCCACGTGGCGAAGCCGGCCGAGTCGGCCAGGCCGCCCGATCAGACCAAAACCGACGCGTCGGCTCAGGGTCCCTCTGCCGAAGCGAAGCCCGCCCAGCGACGGCCCAAGCTGCTCGATCTGGGGGCGAGCAAGTGCATCCCGTGCAGGATGATGGCTCCGATCCTGGACGACCTGAAGGAGACGTACCAAGGACGGGTGGACGTCGAGTTTATCGACGTCTGGAAGGACGCGGAGGCGGGGAAGCGGTACGGAATCCGGAGCATCCCGACCCAGATCTTCTACAATGCGGAAGGGAAGGAACTGTTCCGCCATGAAGGATTCCTTTCCCGGGAAGAGATCCTGGGCAAATGGAAGGAACTGGGCGTCGATCTGGGCGAGGTGGAGCCCCGAAAGTAACGGATGACGAGCGGTGTTCGATCGAAAGGGACATGCGCATGAGCTGGAAGAAGATCTTGTCCGGCCTGCTATTGGCGTTCGTGCTGGTCACGATCGGCTTCGCGTTCGGCAAGGAGGTGACGCTGCGACGGCTGCGGCTGCAGTTGCCGGAAGAGGGCCTTTCGACCGGCGGCGCGCCTGACGCCGGGTCGGTTCCGGAACGCTCCTCGCCTGCCGTGCGCGTGCTCTACCTTCACGGAACCATTCGCTGTCCGACCTGCAACGGCATCGAAAAGACGGCGCGCGAGGTGGTGGAGACGGAGTTTGCGGCGGATTGGCGCGCCGGTCGGCTCGTGTGGCAGGAAGCCGATTTTCAGATGCGGGAGGATCTGGCCCGGCGGTACGAGGTCACGACGAGCACGCTGGTGGTGGAATCCGCGCGCCGCTCCATGGAAAGCCCACCCGATTTCGAAAAGCTCGAGGGAGTCTGGGAGCGGGCCGGCGATGCCGCGGCACTGCGCCGGTACATCGCGGAGGCCATCCGGAAACGCTTGAGTGGCGGAGGAACCGGTTCGTGACCTGGTGGGCGATCGGTTCGGCGTTTTGGCTGGGCATCCTGACGTCGATCAGCCCCTGCCCGCTGGCCAGCAACATCGCGGCCATTTCCTTCATCGGAAGGCGCGTGGGCGAGACAAGGGTGGTTCTGCTCTCGGGTGTTCTTTACACGCTTGGCCGAACCGCGACCTATCTTGCCTTGGCCGTCCTGATCCTGGCGGGCCTATTGGCCAGCGGCGAGATCGCGCGTTTCCTGCAGCGCTACCTCAATCAGATCCTGGGTCCGGTGCTGATTCTCGTGGGCATGATCCTGCTCGAGATGCTGGGCGAGAGCCTTTCGCTCAACCTGGCCGGGGAGGGCGTCCAGAAGCGGGCGGCCAGGGGCGGCTTCGGGTGGGCCGGCATCCTGGGCATCCTCTTTGCACTCTCCTTCTGCCCGGTCTCGGCGGGGCTCTTCTTCGGCGGCTTGTTGTCGCTTTCCGCGGCGCACGAATCGCGGGTGCTGCTGCCATCGCTCTACGGTGTCGGCACAGCGCTTCCGGTGCTCGTTTTCGCGTTCCTGATGGCCTTTGCCGGCCAATCGGTGGGCAAGGCCTTCGACAAGCTGACAACGATCGAGAAGTGGGTCCGCACCGCAACGGGCGCGGTTTTCGTCCTGGTGGGCCTTTACTATTGTCTCGCATATGTGTACGGAGTGAACCTGATCGGGTAATATGCATGCGTTGTGCAGGGTTCCGCGATGGCCCTGCGAAGAAGAAGGGAAGGGGCTGACGCGATGAAGAGACTGCTGGCTGGCGGAGCCGCCGTGGCTCTTGCGATGGGCCTGCCCTGCGCGGCAGGCGCCTGGGCTGGAGAAGGCGACGGCACGACAAAGCCGGAAGCCGGGACGGCCGCGGCCAGGAGCAGGGGTCAGGCGGCCATCGAGGCCGCGGTCAGGAACGGGAAGCACCTTTTCATCTTCTTCTTCAAACCGGACAACGAGCGTGCCAGGAACTTGCGCCCGCTCTTCGATGAAACGATGCAGGAGCTGGCCGACGAGGCGGATGCCATCGCCATCGACGTCACCGACCCGCTCGAAAAGGAACTCGTGGAGCGATACCGCGCGGATCGCGTGGTGTTGTCGATGGTTTCGTTGAGTCCCAGCGGGCAGATCGCCCACGCCTTTGTCGGCATGTTTCAGAAGGAAGACCTGAAGAACGCCTTTGTGACGCCTGCCGAAGAGCGTTGCCGGAAGCACTTTCAGGAAGGCCGGGCCGTCCTATTGAGCGCGCAGGCCGGCTCGAAGGAAGACCGCGACCGCGCCCTGGCCGGCGTGAACGCGTTCAAGGCCGATCCGGGGTACGGCCACCTGGTGGATGCGGTCGAGCTGGCCGCGGACGATCCCAAGGAAGTTCGGCTTCTCCGGAAGCTCGAGATCGATCCGAAGACCGGGCAGACCGTCACGCTGCTGCTGTTCCCGCCCTTTCGCATCATGGGGCGTTTCGTCGGCGCGACGCAGAAGTCGGCGTTGGCCAAGGCGATGCTGGCGGCGTTGAACGCCGGCTGCGAATGCGGGCGGTGACGGGGCGGCCGGGTTACCCGCGCACGAGAAACAGCACGCCGAAAACGACCATCACGATTTCGACGATCGCCACGAAGACGCGCTCCGGCAGGCGGTCGAGGATGCGTTTGCCCAGATAGGAACCGACGATCATGAGCGGCCCCAACAGGGCGCCGATCGTGACCGCATGAAGGCTGAACGCGCTGGCCGCTCCGTAGGTGACCATCTTCGTCACGTGCATGACCGCGGTCCCCAGCGCCTCGGTGCCGATATACCCGCCGCGAACCAGGCCGAACGCCAGGAAAAACGGTGCCAGGAAGGGTCCCGCGCTCCCCACGGTCGCCGACACAAAGGCGAAGATCCCGCCGATCGCAGCGAATCGTCGCACGGGAAAGCCCTTCGGCTGTTCCGCTCGCCACCGCCTCCAGATTGCGCAGGCGATGAGAAAGAGGCCCAGCAATCGGACGAGCGTCCGATCGCCCATCCGCGTGAAGAAGATCCCGCCCAGGATCGCCAGGGGTACCGCACCCAGCGAGAACCACCACACGACCTTCGCTTGGACCTCGCGGCGGTTGAACCACACCCGGCTCAGGTTGCCGATGAACTGCGCCAGCGTGTAGGTCGGGATGGCGTCTCGCGGACCCATGAGCGACACCAGCACCGGCAGCAGGACGATCCCGCCGCCCGTTCCTGTCACGGCCGCAATCGTGGATGCGACGAAGGCGCAGATCGCCAGCAGAACGCCCTCCGGCCACAACGTCATTTTCGGTTCGCCTCCGCGGCGGACAGGCTTCCTCGCTCCGCGCTCACGTCCGATCTCGTTCCCTTTGGAATGAGGGCCGCGCTTCGCCGTCACCCGTTCCACGGGCGATGTCGCCGAGCCGGTTCAACCGCTGCACCAGCTCCTCCAGGCGCGGGTCCAGATACTGCGCCAGACCTTCCGGGAGTTCGCCGTAGCCTCGCAGATGTTCGCTCTTCAGTTCGACGACGGCGTCGCGCGTGGCCAGGACCTGCTGGAAGATCGCGCCGGCCGAGGTGCGCGTTTCGCCCTTCAGGCCGAGGGCGCGCTGCAACGCCCTCAGCAGGTCGCGCATCTCCCCGATTTCCTTCAGGAGCGCCTGTTGCTGCCCATGCGACAGGACATTGCGTTCGTTGTAGATGACCGAATGGCATTCCCGACCTTGCGCCCACTGTTCGCAGGTGCAGAGCGCCTCGTCGAGCAGCAGCAGGACCGCATGGGCCGCCCGTCGATGGCCTTCGCCCAATTCCCACACGGCCTCGCTCACGCTTTTCCCGCCCCGTGATCGGTGAAGACGGTCCGCAGAACGGCGTCGCGGCTGATCATCCCTTTGAAGCGGCCCGCTTCGTCCAGGACCGGCAGACGTTTGATCTTGTGCGCCGTCAGCAGCCGCACGGCCTCGTCGATGCCCGCGTCCTCGCGGATCGTGACCACGTCGCGCTTCATGACTTCGGCGGCCGTCAGGGTCCGGACCCGCTCGGCGCAGGTCATGCCCCCGCGCTCGCTGAAGATGCTGACCAGATACCTCCAGAATCCGGCGCGGTCGTCCGAGAATGCCTTGAGCAGGTCCCGGTCGGAGACCAGGCCGAGCAGCTTTCCGTCCCGGTCCACCACCGCCGCACGCTGGACCTCGTGCGCGCTCAGTCCCTCCAGGATCTCCTCCACGGTCGTCTCCGGCGGAACGCTGAACACGTCGCGTTGCATGACGTCGCGCACGACGTGAACGTCTTGAACCGAGATGTGGTTCGCGCGCAGCTCCTTCCAGTCCGGCGCCTCCCGCGTGATGGCATGGAAGATGTCGTAGCGGGCCAGCACGCCGACCAGCCGGCCGTCCGCATCCACGACGGGAAGCCGTTTCAATCGCCTGGCCAGCATCGTGTCCACGGCCTCGACCAGCAGCCGGTCCTGGCCCACGGTCACGACGGGCCGGCTCATGATCTCGCTCACGAGCTTTCCGCCGAGCGCATTGAGCGTCGTGCTGATGCCGGGATGCCCCAGCTCGTCCAGCAGACCCAGTCGCACGGGCATCCCCGCGCGTTCGATCAGGTCGCCTTGCGTGACGATGCCCACCGGCCGGCGCGACGCATCCACCACCGGCACCGCGTGAAAACTCCCGGAAAGCAGCAGCCGGGCCGTCTCGCTGGCCGACGTGTCGGGAGTGACCGTTTTGGGGTCCCGGGTCATCGCATCGCGCACGTGAAGCTGTTTGGGCAGGAGCGCCTTCCGGGCGCAGTGGCACACGACCTCCAGATCCTGCACGCTCACGATGCCGTCGGTCACCATGCCCGAGATCTTCCGGAGCACGGCGTCCGCTTCGGCCGCGGGCAGGACGATCTGGATCTGCACCGGCATGTTGTACGAAAGCACTTCGATCCGGTTGGTCGAAAGGTCTCCGTTCTCGTAACAACCCGCCATGCCGCGGGAGACGACGCACCGGGCGCCGATCTTGAGACCGCGAACGTACTGCAGGACGACCTCGTGAAGCAGCTTCCCCTGAAAACGGGCGCTCTCGTTCGTAAAAACGGTGATGCTCTTGTAGGCCAGCATGGTCGCCTCAGCTCCAGAACCTCGTGCCTAACCACATCCCGCCGACCACCAGCGCCAGTCCCGCGACATTGTTGGCCAGGACGTTCGCCCCGGCAAGCGTCAAGGAGCCGGGCGTCGCATTGGCGGTCTCCAACGCATAGGTCGAAAAGGTGGTCAGCGCACCCAGAAACCCGGTGACGAAGAACAGACGCTCCGCGGGATGCGTGGTCCCGCGCTCCGTCAACCCGAAGACCAGGCCGATCAGCAGGCAACCCGCCAGGTTGACGATGAGCGTTCCCCAGGGAAAACCGCTGCCGAACCATTTGGCCGCAGCCAGCGAAACGCCGTAACGACAAACCGCGCCGATGCTTCCTCCGAGCATCACCAGCAGGACATTCTTCATCGAACTACCTCACGATGGTGACCGCGCAATGGGCGTAACTCAGCACGCGCTTGGATACCGAACCCAGCATCCAGCGTTCCACGAAAGTCTTCCCGCGGTGGCCCATGACGATCAGGTCCGCCTTTTCCTGGTTGGCGAAATGAATGATCTGTTCCGCCGGATGTCCGACCCGGATCTCGAAACGCGGCGCAACGCCGGCGGCGACGGCGGTCTCGCGAAGCAGCGCGAAATGCTTCTGGTAGAAACGCGTCGCGCTTTCCAGGACCGCCGCCGTCTCCACGACCTCGGCGGGCTCCGGAGGACGGCTGACCGCCAGCACGACCAGTTCGGCCCGGTATTTCTGCGCCACGTCCAGGGCCCAATCGAAGGCCTTCATGGCCTGCTCCGAAGTGTCCGTGGCCATGACGATCTTGCCGATCATGTGGTGCTCCTTTCCGTTGCCGGCGCGGCCGGGACGGGTTGCACAGGCGCCGTTTCGGTCGAGCGGGCATCTCCGAGCAAATGCCGGGGAAGGTAGAAGGCATTCGCGACCAGCGTCGGAACGACCGCGCTGGCGATCACGGCCGCGACCAGGTACGAGTACTGCGCCTGGTCGATGATCTCGTGGGAAAGCCCGAAGAGCGCCGAAATGCTCCCGAACGTCAGGCCCGTGGACATCAGCAGCGTCGTGTACATCCCTTCCTGCCTGGAGTTCCCGAAGAATCGCGTGGCGGGATAGACGGCCAGGCACTTGGTCACGACTTTCGCGCCCAGCAGGATGACCAGGACGAACGGTGCAGCGAGGAGGGCCGGAACGGAGACCAGCGACCCGGCCCGGATGAAGTAGAACGGCGTCAAAAGGCCGAAGGTCAACGTGCGCAGCCGTCGAATCAGGTGATGGTCTTTGCCCACCGTTCCGGCCAGGACCATGCCGATGAGATAGGCGGGCAACACGGCTTCGCTCTCGGCCCAGACGGCCAGCCCGCCCAGGCCGAACAGGAGCAGCAGCAGGTACTTGGCCTCCAGTTCCGATGGCCGGCCGCCATACCGTTTGAAAAAGCGGGGCGTCAGCCAGGGGAGAATGGCGAAGGCCACGAATCCGGCCGCGGCGAAGACCAGCATCTTCATCGAGAACGGCGCGAAGATCAGCCCCAAGGCCAGCACCGTGCCCAGATCGGTGACGAAACAGGCGGCCAGCAGCGTCTTGCCAAAGACCGTCTGGTTGAGCCCGAACTCCAGCATGACCGCGTAGACGACCGCCACCGACGTGGTGGACAGCGCCACGCCGGCCAGCCAGCTCGCTTGCGGCGTCCAGTGAAGCGCCCAGTAGGCAACCGCGGCGCAGCCGAGAAACGGCGCGGCGAAACTCGCCAGCCCGATGGCCAGGGCCTCCTTCCACTTCTCCCTGAAAACCACCGGGTCCAGCTCGGCGCCGGCCAGGAACGTCAACACGATGGCGCCGGTGCCGGAAAGGAATTTGACCCAGGAGGAATCCGTCGCCAGCAGCGAAGCGCCGATCAGCGCGCCGATGACGAGCTGCGCGACGGTGCCGACCACGATCTCCGAAAGGGCCGTGGAGATGCGGAACCAGATGGAAAGGAGCGTCGCCAGCAGCGCCAGCCCCAGCCAAAGGGCCGCGGTGAACCAGACTTCCTCCATAGGCGTTCTCCCAGGAATCGTCTCGTCTGCCGCCGGGTTCGCGTCGCGCTAGCGGCCGAAACGGGCCGCCTTGCCCAACTCGTCTTCGATCTCGATCAGCCGGTTGTACTTGCAGATGCGCTCGCTCCGGCACGCCGACCCGGTCTTGATCTGGCCGCCGCCCATCGCCACCGCGAAATCGGCGATGAAGGCGTCTTCCGTCTCGCCCGAACGATGCGAGATGACGTAGCCCCAACCGGCCTTCCGGCACATCCGGATGGCTTCGATGGTTTCCGTCACCGTCCCGATCTGGTTCAGCTTGATCAGGACCGCGTTGCAGCTCTTCTCCGCAATGCCCCGCGCGATGAACTTGGTGTTGGTCACGAAGAGATCGTCGCCCACGATCTGGACCTTGTCGCCCAGGGCCGCCGTGTGCTTCCGGAACCCGTCCCAGTCGTTCTCGGCCAGACCGTCCTCGATGGAAACGATGGGGTACTTCTCGATCCAGCTCTTGTAGAGCTTCGTCAGGTCCGCGCTGCTCTTCTTGCCCTGCCCGGACTTGGAAAGATGGTATGCGTCGTTCTCGAAGAACGAACTGGCCGCCGGATCGAGCGCGATGGCGACGTCCTTGCCGGGCTTGAAGCCGGCTGCCGCGATCGCTTCCACGATGACGTCGCAGGCCTCGTCGTTGCTCTTCAGGTTCGGCGCGAAGCCGCCTTCGTCGCCCACGCTGGTGGCGTAGTTCTTCTTCGTCAGGATCTTCTTCAGCGCGTGGAAGGTTTCCGCTCCGTAGCGCAGCGCCTCGGCGAAGCTCGGCGCGCCGACCGGCATGACCATGAACTCCTGGAAATCCACGCTGTTGTCCGCATGCTTGCCGCCATTCAGGATGTTCATCATCGGGACGGGCAGGCAGACCGCGCCGGGACCGCCCAGGTATGCGTACAGGGGAAGATTCGAGTCCAGCGCCGCGGCGCGCGCCACGGCCATCGAAACGCCCAGCATGGCGTTCGCCCCCAGCTTCCCCTTGTTGGGCGTGCCGTCCAGCTCGATCATCAGCCGGTCGATCTCGGCTTGGCGGGCCGGATCGAGCCCCGCCAGCTTCGGGGCGATGGTCTGATTGACATGGGCGACGGCCTTGAGGACGCCCTTGCCGCCATACCGTTTCTTGTCGCCGTCGCGCAGTTCCAGGGCCTCGTTCTCGCCGGTGGAGGCGCCGGAAGGAACCGCCGCACTGGACACGATGCCGTTCTCCAGCGCCACCGAAACCTTCAAGGTCGGATTGCCTCGCGAATCCAGAATCTCCAACGCACGCACGGACTTGATGGGTGAACGCATGATGCGGCTCTCCTTGAATCGGAAAACGAGGCCCTTTCTCGTTCCAAGCGGGCAAGAAAAAACCCCGCCTGGCGGCAGGGTTCGGCATCGCAAACCAAACTCCCACCGCAACACCGTTGCGCAGCAGGAGTCATCAGCCCGGAAGGGCGGTTTATGCTTGGGGGGACTCCATCCCCGTACCCCATACGCTAGCCGGTGGGGGGGCGCTGCGCAAGAGGTTTGGCCGGGATCCCTTTTCCTTCTTTCGCGCTTAGCCCTGATGGGCTACCATTCCCTGCATGACACGAACCGCTTGGATACTGCTGGTCGTGCTGATCCTCGTCACCGCCGCGGTGGCGACAGGCCATGTCCTGCTGCGGCGTTCGGGCGGCGAGGAATGGGCACCCGGTGCGGACCGCGGCACCGCGGCACCCGACCGTCCGCGGGAACCGCCCCCCCCTCCGCTCAAACCCGAAGAACAGTGGACCCGGTCGGTCGAGCTGGCGAAGAAGGCCCTGCAGGAATCCCAGTGGGCGGCGGCTGAAGCGCATCTCGAAAAGGCGCGAGAGATCGCCCGGGGGTTCCCGCCGCCGGACCTGCGCCTGGCGGAGAACGAGTACCTGCTGGCCGGCACGTATCGGCAGCAGTTCAAGGACGCCGAGGCGTTCATGTCGTGCAAGGCGGCCCTGGAGATCCGCGTCCGGCATTTCGCGCGCCTTGTCCGCGGGAACAGCCGCATCGCGCAACTGTTTCATCATGTCCACGGGACTGCCCTTTTTGTTGTAACGGCCATAGGTGGTGGGACAAGTGGACATGGCCTCGACCACGGCGAAGCCTCGCTTGGCGATGGCGTTTTCGATGAGCCGGTCCAGGAGTGTGACATGATACACGGTGCCGCGCGCCACGAAGGGCGCTCCGGAACTCATGGCCAGATTGCAGATGTCGAACGGCCGCTCGATGTTGCCCATGGGAGAAGTCGTGCTGCGGTCGCCCGAGGGCGTGGCCGGGGAATACTGCCCGCCGGTCATGCCGTAGATGTGGTTGTTGATTACGATGGCGGTGATGTCAATGTTTCTGCGGGCGGCGTGGATGAAGTGGTTGCCGCCGATGGCGGTGGCGTCTCCGTCGCCCATGACCACGATCACCTGTAGAGCCGGATTGGCGAGCTTGAGGCCCGTGGCGAACGCCAGGGCGCGGCCGTGCGTGGTGTGCAGGGTGTTGAAATCCATGTATACGGGCATGCGGCCGCTGCACCCGATGCCGCTCATGACCACCACATCGTCCTGGGAGAGCTTGAGACGGTCTATGGCTCGAATCAGCGACCCCATGACGATGCCGTTGCCGCAGCCCGGACACCACAGGTGCGGGAACTTCTTGTCAGTGCGCAGATACTTGTACAGCAGGTCGCTGGTGCGGTGCGGCATGCGGTGCGGAAGGCTCACGGCTCCACCTCCAGGATCTTGCGCAGAATGGTTTCGGGAGTGAGCAGTTCGCACTTGTAATCGGGCAGGGACACCACGCGGCATTTGCCCTGGGCGTGGCGCTCGACCTCGCGCACGAGCTGGCCCTGGTTCATTTCCGGCACGATGATGGTGTCCATGCGCTGGGCCAGGCGCTGGACCGCGACCACGGGGAACGGCCAGATGGTGAGCGGGCGCACGAGGCCCACTTTCGCGCCTCCGCGCCGCGCCATGACCACGGCGCGCCGCGCGCTGCGCGACACCGACCCGCAGGCGAACACCGCGGTTTTTGCGTCGTCCACGAACTCGGCCTGCACCATGACGATGTTCTTGCGGTTCTGCTCGATCTTCAGGCGCAGGCGCCGGTTGAGCGCCTCGATTTCCGCGGGCTTCTGCGTGGGAAACCCGTGCGTGTCATGGGTCAGCCCGGTGATGTGATAGCGGTAGCCCTCGCCGAAAGCGGCCATGGGCGGCACCAGGGAGGGCGTTTCTTCATAAGGGATATACCACTCCGGGGGCATGCTCGGGCGCGGCCGCTCCATGATGTCCATTGGCTCGTCCAGGGGCAGGATGATTTTCTCGCGCATGTGCGCGATGACTTCATCAAGCAGCAGAATGACCGGCGTGCGGTAGCGCTCGCTCATGTTAATGGCGGTGATGGTGAGCGTGTAGGTTTCGGGCACGGAATTGGGGCAGAGCACGATGATCGAGTGATCGCCGTGAGTGCCCCAGCGGGTCTGCATGATGTCGGCCTGTGACGGATGCGTGGGCAGGCCCGTGCTGGGACCGCCGCGCTGCACATGCGCAATCACGCAGGGGATTTCGGCCATGACGGCGAAGCCCAGGTTTTCCTGCATGAGGGAAAAGCCGGGGCCGCTGGTGGCTGTCATGGCTTTTGCGCCGCCGATGCTGGCGCCGATGATCGCGGCCATGGACGCGATTTCATCTTCCATCTGAATGAACTTGCCGCCGGCCGCGGGCAGTCTGCGCGCCATGAGTTCCGCGATTTCCGTGGCCGGGGTGATGGGGTATCCGGCGAAGAAATTCACGCCCGCGGCGAGCGCGCCTTCCACGCACGCCTCGTTGCCGCTCATGAGCAGCGCTTTCTGCCCTTTCTTGAGCGCTCCAGCGCGCGCGGCGCCGTTATTTTTCTTTCGCGTTACGGCCGGTTGCTTTGGGTTTTTGTTTTTCGTTGCCATTGCCGGAACCATTCCTCACGCGCGTGATGGCGAAATCCGGACAGCGCAATTCGCAGATGCCGCACTGGATGCAATCATCGGGACGGGCGGCCACGGGCCTCTGCTCGTCAGCATCGAAATCCAGAACCTGTTTGGGGCAGAACTCCACGCAGATGCCGCAGCCCTTGCACCACTTGTAATAAATCATTACGGGCGCGTCCTCGCCGGGGACTTCGCCGTTGCGCGGCTTTTTCACCGAGGGATCCTCGATGCGGTTCCGCGCCTTGCGGTTGTTGTTCTCCTGGACTTTCCGCGCCACTGCGTATCAGCTCTTTTCCGGGTCGCGCTTGTGCGCGCCCCGTATAATCAGGTTCCCGTGCGCGCGCGATTTGTTTCCCCGATGCACAATTTGCTTCAATCCTAATATAACGGGTGTTCCCGGAGTTTTCCGCAATCAAACGGTTTGCGTGGATTCCCTGCTTTGCCCTCCCATAGTGTATAATCTGCATGAAAAGCGGCCCGGGGCCGGGCCGCGCAATCAGCTTGAATCGAGAGGAGACAGGCATGGAAATCAAAAAAGTTCTGGTGCTGGGCGGAGGCACCATGGGCAACGGCATTGCGCATGTGTGCGCCCAGTACGGCTACGATGTGATTCTGCGCGACCTCACTGACGAAATTCTCGCCCGCAGCCTGGGCGTGATCAAAAAGAACATGGAGCGCCAGACGGCCAAGGGCGCGCTGACCAAGGACGCCATGGACGCGGCCCTGGCGCGCATCAGGCCCGTGACCAGAAACGAGGACATCGGCGACGGCGTGGACCTCATGGTCGAGGCCATCTTCGAGAATGTGGAACTCAAGAAAAAGGAATTCGCGGTCATGGACGAACTCCTGCCGCCCCACGCCATTCTGGCCACCAACACCTCCTCGCAATCCATCACCAAGGTGGCGTCCGCCACAAAACGGCCGGACAAGGTCATCGGCATGCACTTCTTTAACCCCGTGCCCATGATGAAACTCGTGGAAATCATCCGGGGCTACCTCACCAGCGACGAAACCTGCAAGGCCATCGAGGACATGACCCTCAAGCTGGACAAAACCCCCATCGAGGTCAACGACTACCCCGGTTTCGCCACCAGCCGCCTCATCATGGTCATGATCAACGAAGCCATTTTCGCGTACTGGGAAGGCGTGGGCAGCGCCGAGGCCATTGACACAGGCATGAAACTTGGCATGAACCACCCCATGGGGCCGCTGGCTCTGGCCGACCTCGTCGGTCTGGACATCTGCCTCAATGTCATGAACACCCTGGCCGCGGGCTACGGCGACGACAAATACCGGCCCTGCCCCCTGCTCAAGAAAATGGTGGATGCGGGGCATCTCGGCCGCAAGACCGGCAAGGGGTTCTACGATTACACCAAGTAACTTGCGTGGTTTTATTGTTGGAATTGGCTGTAATTGCTTGACAACAAAAGGCTGCAAGTGTTAGGATCCATAAGTTCAAAGGCTGTTTTATTTATATACATTTACGATAAATAACGCGCGAAAGAGAGGTTGGAAAAGGATGAACATTAAAAAAAGTTTCACAATTGCGGCATTCATTGTCATGATGGCGGCCGTGGCCCTGCCCGCGCTGGCGCAGCCGGGGCCGGTGGTGCTCACCTTCATGGAGAGGGTCGAAGCGCAGACCGACGCGTCGTCCAGCACGGGCAATGTGAGCGGCGAGACATTCCTGTATTCCATGGTGTCCGCGTTCCGCAAGCTGGACAAGGATGTGACAGGAAATCTGTACTACCTGAACAAGTACAGCATTGACGACGGCGCCAACGCATCGCATATCTGGGGCGTGAACATTGCGCGCTCGTTCTCCAGCAAGTGGAAAGGCGATTTGAGTTACTCGCACAGCAGCAACCCGCAGCGCAACACCCTGCCCAGCAGCGACAGCGACCGCTTTTCCTTCGGCCTCACCTTCAAGGTCAACCCCATGGAGAAGGTCCGCCCGCGCTACACCCTCAAGACCACCTACAGCAC
>Ga0101944_10005009_pt1 | contig 15602 bp, 14 predicted proteins | sample DewCreD2012metaG_FD_75245 | JGI IMG/M metagenome (GOLD analysis project Ga0101944, IMG submission 75245) | Hot spring sediment bacterial and archeal communities from British Columbia, Canada, to study Microbial Dark Matter (Phase II) - Dewar... ...
GGAATCTCAATCTCTGCACAATATACATCATCTTCTATATCAAAAATTCTGAGAATATCCTTACGGATTTTCCCGAGATAACCTGCCCTTTCCTTATTTATTTCAATGAGAATTCCGACTTCAGTTAAAGCATCGGTAGTAGAATACGGAATAAATTTAATATTGTCAAGGAAAATTTTTTCAAATAAAGTCTCAATTTCCCCTTTTATGTCGAAAATATCAATATTTTTTGGTTTTTTATCCCAAATTACTGGTTCTTCTCTACCCACCATTCCCAATACCAGAACTTCTTTCTCAATATAATCAGGAATAATATATCCTTTCCCTCTACCAGGTTTATGGAAATAAACTTTACCTATTTCAAATAAACGAAGGTCATTACTCCCATGATAGATGTTATGACGAATAACTTCAAGCATCGAAGGTATCATCGTCGTCCGTAAGGTCGACATGTCCTTACTGATCGGGTTTATGATTTTTACAAAATTGTCGGAAAATTTAGAACTTATTGCTTCCGACTGCATACTATTTGTTACAATTTCCCGAAAACCAGTCCCAGTAATGATTTCTCTTATTTCATCATTAAAATCGTATTCTGGTTTTACATTTGAGAAGGTAACGTGTGAATTAGTTTTTATAGGGATATTGTTATAGCCGTATCCTCTTGCAATTTCTTCTATGAGGTCTATTTCCTGATCTATGTCAGGTCTGAATGTGGGTATTTCGAATTCAAGTATAACATCATCATTTTTTTTAATCTGACGAATATACTTAAAATGAAATCTGCTAAGTATATTTATTATCTGATCATCAGTAAGATTCACATCAAGAAACTTATTTGTATAATTCACACGAAGATTTATAATTTTAGGTTTAATTTTTTCAGGGTAAACATCTATTCTTCCTTTAAGTATTTCTCCTCCAGCATATTCCCTGATCAACTCAGCGGCTCGGTCTACCGCCCATTCGGTGATATTAGGATCGGCGCCTCTCTCGAATCTTTGAGAAGCATCTGTACTTAAACCATAGTATTTTGAAGTTCTACGAATACTTTTTGGATTAAAATAGGCACTTTCAATTATTATATTTTTTGTTCGATCAGATATTTCAGAATTCTCACCACCCATTACACCCGCCATAGCAACAGGTCGTTCTTTATCACATATCATCAAGGTTGTATCTAACAATATCCTGGATTTATGATCAAGCGTAACGAATTGTTCTCCTTTAAAAGCCCTTCTAACAACTATGGTATTATCTTTTATCACATCATAATCAAATGCATGAAGTGGATGACCGCATTCCATTAAAACATAATTAGTTATATCGACCACATTATTTATTGGACGAAGTCCTATTGCTTTTAACCGCTGTTGTATCCATTCAGGTGAAGGTCCTATTTTGAGGTCAAATAATACTCTTGCAGTATAGCGTGGACAATTTTCAGTGTCAGATACATTAACCTTCGCATAATCTTTTATATTTTTATTACTTTCTTTTATTTTTATGGGGGGAATTTTAAGATCTTTTCCGATTATTGCTCCCAGTTCTCTTGCAATACCGATATGAGACATTGCATCGGGTCTATTTGGTGTGAGGCCAATTTCAAAAACCGTATCATCCAATTGAAAATATTTAGATAATGGAGTACCTGGTACAGCATTCGGTTTCAGAACAAGTATTCCCTCTTTATCCTCTCCCATTTCCAGTTCATATTCGGAGCAAATCATTCCCGAAGATTCTACGCCACGTATTGAGACCCGTGAAATTTTAAATGGTTCGCCTTTTGGGTCATGCTGATTTCTGGGAACAACGGCATCAATCAGGGCTACCGGTACTTTTTGATGAGGGGCCACATTAGGTGCACCACAGATAATTTGTAGAACTGACTCACCAATATTAACTGAACAGACTGTAAGTTTATCCCCTTTAGGGTGTTTTTTTACATCAATTACTTCACCTACAACAAAATTTTTATATTTTTCACCCAGAATTTCAATAGATTCGACTTCGAGTCCCATCATGGTCAATTTTTCAGCTAACTCATTGACTGAAATGTCAAAATCTATATAATCATGAAGCCATTTGAGTGATATTTTCATAATAATGAAAAGTTTTAGAATTGTTTCAGTAAACGGACATCATTTTCATATAAACTTCTAATATCGTCGATGCCGTATCTTAGCATTGTAATTCGATCTATACCCAGGCCAAATGCATAACCTGTAACTTTTGATGAGTCATATTTAACGTACGAATATAGGTTTGGATGTACCATTCCGCAACCCAGTATTTCCAGCCATCCGGAATATTTACAAACTCGGCATCCTTTTCCTTTACACAGGAAGCATGTAATATCCATTTCCGCGCTAGGTTCTGTAAATGGAAAGTAACTGGGTCGAAATCTGTATTTTATATCTTCACCAAAAAATTGTCGGGCAAATGATACGAGGGTTCCCTTCAATTCGCCAAAGGTGACTCCGACATCAACATAAAGTCCTTCAACCTGTTGAAACAAGCAATAACTTCGTGCACTTATGGCTTCGTTTCTATAAACCCTTCCTGGTATAATTACTCTCATAGGTGGTTTATTATTTTCCATCATTCTGATCTGGACAGGTGAAGTATGTGTACGTAACAAAACATTATCACTAATAAAGAACGTATCCTGCATATCCCGGGCGGGATGGTCAGGTGGAAAGTTTAATGCTGTAAAATTATGATATTCATCTTCAATTTCAGGGCCTGTAGCGACATCGAAGCCCATTTTAAAAAATATTCTTTTTATTTCATCCAGGGTTTGAGTTATGGGATGTTTGCTACCGATCCATTTTTTTCGACCGGGTAGGGTAAGGTCGATTTGTTCTTTTTCTTTGATTGCAAGGCTGTTTATGGCGAGTTTTTTTTCATCATACAAATTTTGAATTTCTGAACGAAGGTCATTGAGGGATTTTCCCATAATTCGTTTATTTGAATCCGGGACATCCTTGAGAGTGTCGAACATTGATGCAATCAGACCTTTTCTTGCCAGAAATTTGACCCTGTATGCTTCAAGCATGTTCGCATCCTGAACCAATTCAATTTCGGCTAATGCAGACCTTCTTAATTCTTCAATTTTGTCCAGCATTTGTAAATTTTGTTTATAAGAAATTAAAATTACACAACAATTAAATTATTTAATTAAATCAGATAATTTCCAGTATAAATAATTATGATGATGCGAACTTAACAATTTCTTCAAATGCCTGAGGCTTATTTGCAGCCATATCGGCCAGAACTTTTCTATTTATGACGACACCTTTTTTCTTCAAAGCAGTTATTAACTTCGAGTAAGTTGTGCCATGAATTCTGGCTGCTGCGTTTATACGTGTTATCCAGAGTCCTCTGAAATTTCTTTTCTTAAGTCTTCTGTCGCGGTAAGCATGTTGTTCTGCTTTATCGACATGATGTTTGGCAATAGTATATACTTTACTTCTCGCACCCCAGTAGCCTTTTGCGCGAGCGAGGAATCGCTTACGCCGGCGATGGGAGGCAACTTTGTTTTGCGATCGTGGCATAGTTGCTCTTTTCTCCTTTCGTTAAATAAATGTTAGTTTTAAAATATTCTTTAATGTAAAAGCATTTTAATTTTCTTTTGTTCCTGTTCGGATATTAACGTTGGTTTTCGGAGATGACGTTTTCTTTTCTTCGATTTTGACGTCAAAATATGGCTCCGATATGCCTTACGTCGTTTAAATTTACCCGTTGCTGTTATTTTAAATCTTTTTTTTGCTGCTGAACTTGATTTCATTTTAGGCATAATATTTTCTCATATTTACTTTTTTGTATCAGTTGATGTTTGTTTTTTTTCTGATTTCTTTTTTGAACTTCTATCGGGTGCAAAAATCATCGACATGCTTTTGCCTTCTAATTTTGCAATTTGTTCAACTTTTCCAATATCCGAGAGTTTCTCCTCAAGTCTATGAAGAAGACTTTCACCCTGTTCTACATAAGTTATTTCACGACCCTTAAACACAACTGTTGCTTTGACTTTATGGCCATCCTCTAAAAATCGTCTTGCATGTCTGGTTTTAAATTCAAAATCATGGACATCGGTATTTGGATGAAAACGTAATTCCTTGACATGGGTAACCTGTTGATGTTTTCTTTGAAGTTTATCTTTTTTTGTTTGCTCATATTTATATTTCCCGAAATCCATTATTTTACAAACGGGTGGTGTTGCGTTTGGAACAATCTCAATTAAATCCAGCCCACGTTGTCTGGCAATTTTTACAGCATCTGCGGGATGCATGATTCCAACCTGTCCGTTTTCATCTATTACTCTAACCTGAGGTGTTTTAATTTCCTCATTAATCCGAACTCGATCTGCTCCTTTTATAGTTTTTTCTCCTCTATTGGTGGTAATGATTTATCTTTAATTTCTTTTACAATTTTTAAAACAAACTCATCTAATTTTTGAACACCTGAATCCCCAATTTTATGCTGACGTACGGAAACCGAATTATCTGTTTTCTCTTTTTCGCCGATAATCAGCATATAAGGAATCTTCTTTGTTTCCCATTCACGAATTTTATAATTAATTTTCTCGTTTCTATCATCCACTTCTACTCTAATACCGGCTTTTTTCAATGTTTCATAAACGTGATACGAATATTCTTTTTGTTTATCAGTTATTGGTAAGACCACAATTTGCACCGGTGACAACCAGAGTGGAAACGCTCCTGCAAAATGTTCTGTAATGATTCCCATAAATCTTTCAAATGAGCCGAATATTGCCCTGTGGATAGCAACAGGTCTTTTTCGTTGTCCATCTTCAGTAATATATTCCAGATTGAATCTCTCCGGGAGCATAACGAAATCCAGTTGTATGGTTGCGATCTGCCATTCACGACCCAATGTATCTTCAATCTGGATGTCGATCTTCGGACCGTAAAATGCTCCTTCTTTTTGTTTGAGGGTATATGGAATATTATTACATTCCAGAGCGTACTTTAAACTTTTCTCTGCGTCTTCCCACAAATTCGGATCACCCATTGCTCCATCAGGTTTAGTGGATAAATTATAGGAAGGTTTTAAGCCAAACACTGCATAAATTTTATTTACCAAACCGATCAACGAGTTTATCTCGTCCAGGATTTGGTCAGGTCTGCAATAAATATGTGCATCGTCCATAGTTATTTGTCGGACGCGGAACATTCCTCCTAATGCTCCAGATATTTCGTTTCTGTGCAACCTGCCTATTTCTGAATATCGGAGCGGTAGATCTTTATAACTTCTAATCTTATGCTTATAAACATAAGTACTTTCAGGACAATTCATTGGCTTGAGGCTATAGGTAGTATCTTCCATATCGAAGATGAACATATTTTCGCGATAATATGACCAGTGTCCTGATTGTTCCCATAAATCTTTTTTAACTAATATTGGAGTATTTATTTCCTGATATCCATTTCTATCCAGTTCTTCTCTGAGAAATTTTTCCAGTTCACGGAAAATTATCATCCCTTTTGGAAGCCAGAAAGGAGCACCTGGTGCAACGTCATGAAAAACAAAAAGGTCAAGTTCTTTTCCTAATTTACGATGATCTCTTTTTTTTGCTTCTTCAAGCCGGAAGATATATTCATCTAATTCTTTTTTAGTGGGGAAGGATATTCCATAAATTCGTTGGAGCATTTTATTTTTTTCATTACCTCGCCAGTATGCGCCTGCAACGCTCAAAAGTTTTATCGCTTTCAAACGTCCGGTTGAAGGCACATGGGGTCCTGAGCAGAGATCTGTGAAATTCCCACTATGGTAGAATGTGATTATTTGTCCGCGCAATTCTTCCAATAATTCTAATTTATATGGATCTCCTTTTTTTCTAAAATACTCAACTGCCTCATTCCATGATTTTTCTTCACGGATATATGGCGCATCATTCTTTGCGAGTTCATACATTTTTGATTCAATCACCTGTAAATCCTGGGGTGAAAGTGTATGATCACCCAGATCTACATCATAATAAAAACCTTCATCGATAGCGGGTCCCACACCAAATTTTGCGCCAGGGAAAATTGATTCAATAGCTTCGGCCATCAGATGAGCCGAACTATGCCAGAATGCCTCTTTGCCCGATTTGTCTGTCCATTTAAGTATTTTCACAGACGCATCTTTTTCTATTTTACGTGAAAGATCCCACACCTCACCATTCACCTCAATTGCTAGTGCTTCACGCATCAGACTCTGACTTATATCTGAGGCAATCTCGATGCCAGTGATTCCTGATTTGACGGTTTTTTTAGAACCATCCGGGAATGTAATATTTATTGTTTGCATTTTTATTTAACAAAAAATCGGATTTCATCCGACTTCAGAATAAATTTATTCCATATTTCGGACTTATTTCTGAATTTCCAATCTCCTTTCTTGTGGGCTCTATAGGATTCGAACCTATGGCCTCTACCATGTCAAGGTAGCGCTCTAACCAACTGAGCTAAGAGCCCCAGTTTTTTTGTTGTGCCGGGGACCGGAATCGAACCGGCACTCCTCTTGCGAAGAACAGGATTTTAAGTCCTGTGCGTCTACCAATTTCGCCACCCCGGCGGCTCCCTGTATCAGAATAAAATAAAAAATTCTGATGATTTATACTAAGAGGCGCCGGGCGGATTCGAACCGCCGCATAAAGGTTTTGCAGACCTCTCCCTTACCACTTGGGTACGGCGCCAATAGATTTTTGGTTTAAAAACAAGCCCCGCCACCTGGTGGGCCGGAAGCGGCGGGGCAACTTAAAGAGGAATTATAGAACTCGATTCCCTTTTTTATCGGAATCAAGGTAACCCCAATTTGATTACCTCGAGCGGGAAACGGGATTCGAACCCGCGACATTCACCTTGGCAAGGTGACGCTCTACCAACTGAGCTATTCCCGCAATTATCAAATTAGAATATACTGAAATTTTTACGCTTGCGCAAATAGCAATAACTTACTTAATGGATTATTATCAGTCTTGTCTATAAGTCATTAAAAGTAAACAATTTATAAAATATTAATGCCCTATTTTCCGATTTTAAGGTCGAGATATGAAGTTTTTATAATATCCTCCTTTTTTATTTGAAAATAATCCATTAAATAATAAGATAATTTTTCTGAATTTCTTTCATCATTTTGAACCGGAATTTCGAATTCTATAAACCAACCAAGCCCTTCTACCTCATCAATATGAATTCTTGCATTTTCATATATACTGAAATATCTATATTTTTTTACGATGGTAACAACACCCAGAGCATCTTCTAAAATTCTTCCTATATTACTTTCTGATGGAAACTTAGATACTTCGTATACCGATTTACGGATATCATTTTTCTCATCACGAAGGTAATAAATAAGTTCAAATTCGCCTTCATTTATCTGCCGAAGTTTAAATCTGCCCCGCGATACTTGATAATAAATATCCTTTTGTAAAATTTTTTTAACTGGAACGGGAACAAGTGTCTCCAACTTTTTTAATGCATCTTCTGGATTGTGAAGGTAAGCTTTAACTTCAAGGTTAACTGGCATGTAAATCAGAAATTTCTATGAGAATCAATTTCACGAGATCTCAAGTATTTCATATTCCAGCGTTCCTGCCGGAACCGTTATTTTTATTTTTTCTCCTCGTGTTTTTCCCAGCAAACCCTTCCCGAAGGGGGATGTTATTGATATTTTATTTTCCTCGTAATTAGCTTCCTCGGGGGAAACGAGTGTGTAAATCACAACTTCATCGTTTTTTAGGTCTTTTAGTGTTACTGTAGAAAGAATATAGACCTTATCATTGGGAAAATTTTTTCTTTCTATTATCCGTGCTCTGGAGATTGTTTCTTGCAGTTTGGCAATTTTCATTTCAAGGTGTTGCTGTGCTTCTTTAGCTGCATCATACTCAGCATTTTCAGTTAGATCGCCATAACTTCTCGCATCATGTATCTTTTGGGCAATTTCTGCTCTACCATGGAGTTTTAAATGATGTAACTCTTTTTCAAGTTCCACCAATCTTTCACGGGTAAGATAAATTACACCGTTATTATTTTCTCTATTCATCACCTGATAAACAAGGATAATTTAAATATATATTTTTTGGAAAAAAATAACAGCCATTACACTATCAGCAATGGCTGTTTTATTGTTAATAATCTACAATAAGAAATAAACAAATGCAAGTAAAATATTACTTGGAAGAATCGAGCAATATTAAATGACCTAATTTATCCCTTTTTGTTTTCAAATATTTTTCATTTAGGGGATGTGGTTTAATTTCCAACGGAATTCTCTCAACCACATCCAGGCCATATCCCCTTAATCCGATAATTTTTTTCGGGTTATTCGTCAAAAGTCTGATTTTCCCGACACCAATATCGCGGAGTATTTGCGCACCGATTCCATAATCTCTTAAATCTGCGCGAAAACCAAGTTTTTCATTTGCCTCAACCGTATCATATCCTTTATCCTGAAGGGTATAGGCTTTTAGTTTATTTAATAATCCGATCCCGCGCCCTTCCTGACGCATATATAAAATAACACCGCATCCTTCTTTCTCAACCATCGACATTGCGGTTTTTAACTGCTCATTGCAATCACAACGCATCGATCCAAAAACATCTCCGGTCAGGCATTCTGAATGAACACGCACAAGGACCGGTTTATCTGGTTCAATATTCCCTTTCACCAGGGCTATATGTTCTTTATTATCGTGATTGCTCCTGTATATATGTATAATAAATTCGCCATAAATAGTCGGAAGGTGCGTGGAAACCACTCTTGATATTAATTTTTCCCTCCCCATTCGATAGTGGATCAAATCCTGGACAGTAATTATATGTAAATTAAAGTTTAACGCTACCTTTATAAGATCAGGCAGTCTTGCCATTGTCCCGTCATCATTCATGATTTCACACAGGACGCCGGCGGGATAAAGACCTGCGAGGTTACACAAATCAATAACTGCTTCGGTATGACCGGCACGACGCAGGACACCACCTTCCATTGCACGCAGAGGAAAGATATGTCCGGGTCGGGCTAAATCGTCAGGTTTTGTTTTGGGATCAATTAAGGCATGCACAGTCGCATTTCGGTCAAAAGCAGATACACCCGTTGTTGTTCCATGAATATAATCCACCGATACTGTAAATGATGTATCATGCAATGATGAATTACGTTCCACCATGGGTTCAAGTGAGAGTTCATCAGCACGTTCAGAAGTAAGTGCGACACATATTATTCCCCGCCCATGTTTTGCCATAAAGTTAATAATTTCCGGTGTACATTTTTCCGCTGCCAGGACAAGGTCGCCTTCATTTTCACGATCCTCGTCATCAACAACGATAATCATTTTTCCCTTACGGAAATCTTCTATGGCATCACTGACTGTGCTTAGTTTAAATTTTTCCATAAATTTAAAAGATATTTTTAATTGGTTTTCCCGATAGAATCGCCTGATGTTTTCAGTACGGTAGAAATTGCTGACCTATCTACTTTAACTTTCACATTATCTGCTATTTGAACTAGAAAAGTTTTATCATCAACGCTTATGATAGTTCCGTGTATTCCGCCAACTGTAACGACCTTATCACCTTTTTGAATTTCAGTCAGCATTTTTTCACGTTCCTTTTGTCGTTTTTGTTGAGGCCGGAGTATCATAAAATAAAAAATTAAAATAATCAGGGCAAACATGATCAGGGTGCTGAACATACTTCCGCCCCCGTTAGCACCTTGAGAAGGTGCCATTGCAAAAATTTGAATTATATTCAATTGTCTCTCCATTATTGTTTATGAATATACTGATATTTCTTGTATTGTTTTATTTAAAATCTCTTTTTTCCATGCGTCAAAGCGATTCTGCATTATAGCATTCCGTGCATTATTCATGAGCCACTGATAATAATACAGGTTGTGTATTGATGCAAGTTCCAGACCTAGTATCTCCTTGGACATAAAAAGATGTCTCAGATAGGCACGAGAATAATTTCTACAGGTATAACATTGGCATTTTTCATCTACAGGCATAGTATCAAAGCGGTAGCGTGCATTGGTAATGGTTATTATGCCGTTCTTCGTAAAAAACGAACCATTTCTGCCATTTCTCGTCGGCAGTACACAATCAAACAGATCTACACCCCTTTCGATTGCTTCTAATAAATTTTCTGGAGTTCCCACACCCATCAAATATCTTGGTTTATCCGTTGGAAGGACATCTGTACACAATTCTACAATTTCATACATTTTTTCTATCGGCTCTCCGACCGCCAGTCCGCCTATTGCATATCCGGAAAAGTTTAAATTCATTAAAAATGAAGCTGATTCAATCCTTAGGTCTTTGTATATACCACCCTGCACAATTCCGAATAAATTTTGTTCGTAATCATATAAAGATGATGATGTCTGAAATTTTTTTAAACACCTTTCTGCCCACCGCATAGAAAGGTCATTTGAATTCTTAATTTTCTCTTTTTCAGAGGGATATTCGACACATTCGTCTAATACCATTATAAAATCTGCACCTATCACCCTCTGGATATCGATTATGTCTTCAGGTGTTAAATTATGCAATGAACCGTCGATGTGCGATCTAAATTGAACACCTTCTTCGCTCACCTTCCGGTATTCGGAAAGACTGTATATCTGAAAACCGCCGCTATCTGTGAGTATCGGCTTGTCCCAGTTCATAAATTTATGAAGTCCACCTACTTTATGTAATACTTGAACTCCTGGTCTTAAGTATAAGTGATAAGTATTACTTAGAATAATATCAGTGCCAATTTCCTTCAATACATCTTGGTTCACACATTTAACGCTACCCTGTGTAGCGACGGGCATAAATGCTGGTGTTTTAACTAAGCCGTGGTCGGTATAAATTTCGCCCGTGCGTGCTTTTCGGTCAATATTGATTACATCAAACCTCACAATAGAAAAGTAGCGATTTAAACAGAAAATTCCAAAATATTATACTATTTATCATTTTTTATTGATTTTCTATATTTCACATAAATAAAAATACCAGCAGCAATACCACCCACAATATCGGCTATCGCGTCGTATAAGTCTATGGTTCTCCCCGGTATATACTCCTGATGAAATTCGTCCATGATACCATAAAAGATCACGATTGATATTGATAAAAAGATTCTCGGGATAACTTTGGGATTGGTATCATCTACAGGTTGGAGGGCTCTATAGATAAGAATACCAAAAATAAAAAATAAGGTAAAATGAATTAATTTATCGAACGCTAACAATGATTGCGAAGGTAAATATTTAGATGGGATAGATGTTGCAAAAAAGATCATAATTGCCCACAAAATGGCAGGCATTTGATAGCGGATAATTTTTTTTGTTTTTGGATTCAACAGATATTATTTCTTTCAATTTCGAGGAAGGAACGAGAAATATAATTTTGCACATCTGAGGCAAGTAAACTTTTTTCACCAAAATTATTACGAGCCTGCTCCCCAGCATATCCATGGACGTAGACACCAGTATATGCTGCGATTGTTCTTTGCATTCCCTGAGCCCATAGACCACCAATAATTCCTGCAAGCACATCCCCCATTCCTGCAGTAGCCATTCCAGGATTTCCGGTAGAATTTACATACACAAATCCATTTTCGTCCGAGACTACAGTCGGAGCACCCTTCAGTACAAGTGTCAATTTATACTGTTTTGCAATTTTTCTTGCTATTGATACTCTATTAATATCAATTACTTTAGAAGTGATCCCTGTAATTCGGGAAAGTTCACCTGTATGTGGTGTGATTATGATATCTTTACTAAGATGATTTTTAAGAATAGAAATTTTTTCTGACAGATTATTTAAACCATCTGCATCAATTAAAATAGGTTTTTTACATTCCATGACGATTTGCCAGATTAGCTGGCAGGTTTCATTATCTCTGGAAATTCCCGGTCCGCAAATTATTATATCAGCCCAATCTATTCTTTTTGATATTACTTCAAATGCTTTTAAGCTTAAAGTACCTTTTGAGGTATCAGGTAAAGGTTCGACCATTACTTCTGTCAATTTTCGGGCAAGAATTGGATAAACCGATGCGGGAGTTCCCAGAATAACTGTTCCCGCTCCGGCTCTTAGTGCACTAACGGATGTCATTGCTGCGGCGCCTGTATAACCTGGTGAACCGGCAATAACATAAATTTTCCCGACACTATGTTTATGTGCATTTCTAGGTCGTTTTGGCAAAACAACTCTAACATCATTTCTATTTACAAGAAATGTTTTAACAGATTTACCAGTTTCAATTACCCGTGGTATTGAGATATCAATATTAATGATCTCACCAGCACATTCGGCCCCCTGGTTGCAAATAAGACCGATTTTTTTTGAATCCATTGTTAATGTCATATTTGCTTTTACAGCAATATTTACCACTTCTCCAGTGTCAGCATTCACACCAGATGGAACATCAATGCTGATTTTATGACATTTCTGATTATTGATCCAGTTAATTATTTCTGAATATGGTTTTCTAACTTCTCCGTTAAATCCTGTACCAAATATTGCGTCAACGATCAGGTCAATTTTAGAAAATATTTTTAAATCTTTCAGCGATTTATAATTATACAAACTGAGCCGATTATTGTTGCTCAACCGTGAAATCTTTTTTAATATAAAGTAATTTACTTTGGGATCTTCTTTTAATTCTTTTTCATTCGCCAGTGATAACACAATAATTTTTGCACCCTTGTTGAATAAATGTCGAGCGACAACATATCCATCACCGCCGTTATTACCCTTTCCACACACGACCAATACCGAAATATTTTCCAAATCTGGATACTTATTTTCAATGCATTCAGCAATACCACGCCCGGCATTTTCCATAAGTATAATGGAAGGTATTTTTAATTTTTTGATAGCAAACCGATCTCTGGTCTGCATTTCTTCGGATGTGAGAACTGGCTCCACAGTTATTTAAATGCTGTAATTATAAATAATAATGAATTGGGGAATATTCCAAGTACAGTAACCGCTGCCATACTTAAAATTATTACCAAATAACTCCCGATAGAGATACCAGGAGTTGGTTCTGAGATCCCTTCCTGGAAATACATGACTACAACAAGTTTTAGATAATAATAAATTGAAACAAGACTCATTAACACACCAAGTATAGCCAGCCAGGTATAGCCGGCGTCAATTGCGGATACAAAAACGTAGTATTTCCCAAAAAATCCTGCAAATGGTGGTATACCGGCAAGTGAGAACATAAAGATAGACATAAACGCTGCGATTGCCGGCTTTCTTTTCGCCAAACCGGAATAATCATCATAAGTTAAATTAGTTTCTTCTTTTTCAAGCAATGATAAAATTCCAAACGCGCCAAGATTCATAAATGCATACGAACACACATAAAAAATGACTCCATTTCTACCTATCTGGTTATTCGCGACAATGCCAACCAAAATATAACCGGCATGAGCAATACTTGAATATGCGAGCATCCGTTTTAGATTTGATTGTGAAATCGCCAGAATATTTCCAACTATCATTGATAGAGATGAAACTACTATAATTATATTTGTTAAATCTTTACCTCGTGAGATATCAGATGTAAGAAATAAAATTATTACGGCGGCAAATGCGGCAGCTTTGGCACCGGTTGACATAAATGCTGACACAGGTGTTGGAGCACCCTGATATACATCAGGTACCCACATATGAAATGGAACTGCACCTACTTTAAAAGCAAGAGCAACGAATAAGAAGCCGGTGCCAACCCAGAAAAATGGAGATTTTGAAATTGTTTCATAATTATTAAAAATAAAAGCTATTTTTGTAGTACCAGAAGCACCATAAATTAATGCTATTCCATAAAGCAAAAACCCTGAGGCAAAAGCACCCATGATAAAATATTTAAGTGCGGACTCATTTGAAAGTATCCGCTTTCTCATAAAACCGGCAAGAACGTATAGACATATTGACATTAATTCCAAACCAAGAAATATAACTATTAAATCAGCGGCGGTTGCCATTAATACCATTCCGATTGTGGCAAAAAGGATAAGCAAATAGAACTCTCCATAATGAGCATTTTCTTTCTCAAGAAACTCTTTTGCCAACACAATAGTGCCTATAGCCATTATTGAGAACAAGCCGGTGAACAGACTACCCATCCCCCCAACATTTAGCATTTCCTGTAAGGTGGTACCTGAAAGATTAATGGTTCTTAAGGATAAAATAAAAGTGGCAACCAGACCTATAATACTCATCGCATAACTAATTTTTTCACTCTTTTTAACGACCGCTTCTATGAACATTACGAGTATGGAAGTCACCGACAATATTAAAAGTGGTGCATAAGTTATAATATTAAATTCGTCTTGATTCATCATTTATTTAGTAAATAAATTTAATATTTTTTAAGTTAGAAATTTTAAATATTATTGTCAATTACATAGATATCATTTGAAGAATAAAATCCAGACAATAACAAAAACCGGTAAAAGTATAGGAATTGAGTATTTATAAATATATTCACTGAAATTTGGTGTTTTGGCGCCGTATTGTTGACATATAGATTTCACCATAAAATTTGGACCATTTCCAATATAAGTCATTGCTCCAAAAAATACAGCCGAAATTGATATTGATTTGATATACATACTATGGTTCGCAATTAAATATGCCACCTGAATTTGACTTACCGTAAGACTGCCGCTGCTTATATGATCAGAATAATAATTCATTAGAATTATTTAATGAGAATACAAAAATTGCCCATTTCAATTATTCTCTTGATGTTTTATTAAAATCGAGTAGAGAAAAATGAAAAGAAGAGACTTTATTAAGAAAACAATGGAATTATTAGCCATTGGTGGATTTTTCTTCTCTACTGAAGATATTCTTGCTAAAAGAAAGAAAAAGAGCAGACCGAGAAAAAAAGCAAGTTTAGAAGTCATATTAACAAATGAAAGTGTTTTCGAGAAGATACTGAAACAGGCTGAACAAAATAACTGGAAAACAAAGAACATTGGAGAAGTAGTAATAGAAGTGGCTAAGTGCTTTTTAGGCAGACCTTACGAAGGCGGAACGCTTGAAGTGAATGGCGAAAACGAAGAAATAGTTGTTAATTTGATTGAGTTTGACTGCGTTACATTAATGGAAAGTTCACTTGCATTTGCAAGAATGCTCAAAAAAGGTCTTGCTACGATGAACGATTTTGCGGGTGAACTTGAATTTATCAGATATAGAAAAGGAAAATTAGTTGACTATACTTCAAGACTGCATTATACATCTGACTGGATTACTGATAACGAGAGCAAAGGTGTAGTCGCTGATATTTCAAAAAGTTTAGGTGGAATACCTATTCAATTCAATGTATTTTTTATGTCCGAAAATTCCGAATTATATCCAGTGCTTCGAAAAGTACCTAAGATGATTGCTGAAATTGAAGTTTATGAAGAGCATATAAGAAAAAGAACTTATCATTATATCCCAAAAGAACAATTTTCTAATATTGAGAATAAAGTCCAAACGGGTGATATAGTTGCAATTGTAACAAACAAGCCTGGTTTGGATTTTTCGCACGTTGGACTTATTGTCGCGGAAAATAATACTGTAAAACTGCTACACGCTT
>Ga0101944_10005010_pt1 | contig 15601 bp, 23 predicted proteins | sample DewCreD2012metaG_FD_75245 | JGI IMG/M metagenome (GOLD analysis project Ga0101944, IMG submission 75245) | Hot spring sediment bacterial and archeal communities from British Columbia, Canada, to study Microbial Dark Matter (Phase II) - Dewar... ...
TTGCGAGCTTCAATGGGGCCACGCCTTTTCAGGCGTGGAGACTGGCCGGTCGCGGACGTACGGCTGCGCCGAGGGATAGGGGGCTTCAATGGGGCCACGCCTTTTCAGGCGTGGAGACGTGGCGGGCGCGATCCGCACCGTGATCGCCAACCCGGCTTCAATGGGGCCACGCCTTTTCAGGCGTGGAGACCACTGCGTGCCGGCGGCCTCCAGCGCGCGGTCTGGATTGCTTCAATGGGGCCACGCCTTTTCAGGCGTGGAGACGACGTCCTGACCGACGAGATCAAGGCGCGCGACGATGCTTCAATGGGGCCACGCCTTTTCAGGCGTGGAGACATCACATAGGGATACATACTACGGACATCGAGTACGTGCTTCAATGGGGCCACGCCTTTTCAGGCGTGGAGACGGTGAAGGCACCCCTCAAGATGCATCACGCTCACCCTAGCTTCAATGGGGCCACGCCTTTTCAGGCGTGGAGACCTGTTGGCCGGTCATTTCGAGCTGATAAAGCCAATAGCTTCAATGGGGCCACGCCTTTTCAGGCGTGGAGACGCGTTCGCGGCCGGGCCGGCGCTGGCGCCGGGCGTGATGCTTCAATGGGGCCACGCCTTTTCAGGCGTGGAGACACCCCGGAACTGAAGCCGAGCGCATTCCTCAGGATCAAGCTTCAATGGGGCCACGCCTTTTCAGGCGTGGAGACCTATCACCGTCAAGACTTACATCCGCGGCAAAAAAGGGCTTCAATGGGGCCACGCCTTTTCAGGCGTGGAGACCAAATTGACGAGCACATTGAGCCAAGATGTTGTGGCCGCTTCAATGGGGCCACGCCTTTTCAGGCGTGGAGACCTCTTATTCGCCGCGCCATAGCCTACACGAAGGAGGAACGCTTCAATGGGGCCACGCCTTTTCAGGCGTGGAGACTGCCTCAACACAAAACGAGACGGTGCGGACTCTGCGCCGCTTCAATGGGGCCACGCCTTTTCAGGCGTGGAGACGGCGAACAGTACATAGCCGAAGAAGGCGGCGGTGCGTCGCTTCAATGGGGCCACGCCTTTTCAGGCGTGGAGACCTGTACGGCGACGATGTGACGCGGAAGGATGCCGAGAGCTTCAATGGGGCCACGCCTTTTCAGGCGTGGAGACGCTCCAAACAACCCGGCCCGAATGGGGCTATATGTCGTGCTTCAATGGGGCCACGCCTTTTCAGGCGTGGAGACGCCGCACACGTGAAAGCCCACTGTTACCATTGCAGGGCTTCAATGGGGCCACGCCTTTTCAGGCGTGGAGACGTCAGCCCGCTGGATGAAAGCGGATAGCCGGAGAGGTGCTTCAATGGGGCCACGCCTTTTCAGGCGTGGAGACCTGCGGCGAAGAACAACCCAAATAGCCGGCAAGTTGCGGAGCTTCAATGGGGCCACGCCTTTTCAGGCGTGGAGACATCCCCTGATAGTACTTGTTTCCTATATCTTTTGCGAGCTTCAATGGGGCCACGCCTTTTCAGGCGTGGAGACTGGCCGGTCGCGGACGTACGGCTGCGCCGAGGGATAGGGGGCTTCAATGGGGCCACGCCTTTTCAGGCGTGGAGACGTGCATCATCTCCCTGCCAGCGCTCAACACATCTGGCGGCTTCAATGGGGCCACGCCTTTTCAGGCGTGGAGACGATGCCATCATCCGAGACGTGCGCCTGCCGTGGTCGGTGCTTCAATGGGGCCACGCCTTTTCAGGCGTGGAGACGGCGGCTTTGTGCTGGCACTGTGCGGCGGAGCGTATCGCTTCAATGGGGCCACGCCTTTTCAGGCGTGGAGACATTTGTTTGCGTTCTGATTTTACTTGTTTCGGCAAAGCTTCAATGGGGCCACGCCTTTTCAGGCGTGGAGACGGCAATATCGATACGTGTATCTGGAGGTTCCCAAAAAGCTTCAATGGGGCCACGCCTTTTCAGGCGTGGAGACTCGGCGTCCCGCCTCACATGGTCGGTCTAACGACCGCTTCAATGGGGCCACGCCTTTTCAGGCGTGGAGACGCCAATGAGGCCGGCACTCTCCGCTCGCGCACCAACGGCTTCAATGGGGCCACGCCTTTTCAGGCGTGGAGACGCTCGATGAGCCGGCAGGTCGCCGCGCTCATCGTGGCGGCTTCAATGGGGCCACGCCTTTTCAGGCGTGGAGACGGCGCAGACATGTCGCGGCAGTCATCGCTACAGCTAGGCTTCAATGGGGCCACGCCTTTTCAGGCGTGGAGACGTTCGGCGAGGTCCTCGGCGTCTCGGGCCAGCAGGCCAGGCTTCAATGGGGCCACGCCTTTTCAGGCGTGGAGACCGCCGTAGCGCGCTCACGGTCGCCGTTGGGCAGGCGGCTTCAATGGGGCCACGCCTTTTCAGGCGTGGAGACGACCCCACGATACTCGATAACAGAAAGTCGTCTTGCCGCTTCAATGGGGCCACGCCTTTTCAGGCGTGGAGACCTGGACCGCCGGGGGTCATCCGCGCGAATTTTTGTTGCTTCAATGGGGCCACGCCTTTTCAGGCGTGGAGACGGCGGTAACGCTCCACCCCCTCACGCCACACACGCAAGCTTCAATGGGGCCACGCCTTTTCAGGCGTGGAGACCTGACGCCGCGCCGCCCACAGGCTGGCGCCGCGCCCGCTTCAATGGGGCCACGCCTTTTCAGGCGTGGAGACTCGGCCAGTGGCGGTAACGGTAACGCGATCATCAATCGCTTCAATGGGGCCACGCCTTTTCAGGCGTGGAGACCACCTATAACACTTCGCAGCAATCGGCGCTCCAAAGGCTTCAATGGGGCCACGCCTTTTCAGGCGTGGAGACAGCCAGGCCGCCGGACGACCGCCGCCCTGCGGTTCAGCTTCAATGGGGCCACGCCTTTTCAGGCGTGGAGACGGCCAATAAGCCACCTCCAAGCCTGATACAAGACATAGCTTCAATGGGGCCACGCCTTTTCAGGCGTGGAGACATCGTCGACCGCCAGGAGCGCATCCGGCGCATCATCGCGCTTCAATGGGGCCACGCCTTTTCAGGCGTGGAGACTTACACTGAAATCGGAGGAACGAACCCGCCATTTGTGCTTCAATGGGGCCACGCCTTTTCAGGCGTGGAGACCTGTGGCTGTTGTCCGCAAAAGGACAAAAGCACCTTAAAGCTTCAATGGGGCCACGCCTTTTCAGGCGTGGAGACGTGTGACTTCCATTTTGTCTCTCCTTGATGGTTAGGGCTTCAATGGGGCCACGCCTTTTCAGGCGTGGAGACATGCCTGTTCTTTCGCTCAGCCGCTTCAGTGGTGGCGCTTCAATGGGGCCACGCCTTTTCAGGCGTGGAGACCAGGTTGCGCTTTTACCTATCCAACCTATCCGATAGGCGCTTCAATGGGGCCACGCCTTTTCAGGCGTGGAGACCCCGCATAGGGGAGAGATCAAAGACAAGAGAGATGGAGGCTTCAATGGGGCCACGCCTTTTCAGGCGTGGAGACTATGCTGAGACGGTGTATGTCTCGATTTCCTTGACCTGCTTCAATGGGGCCACGCCTTTTCAGGCGTGGAGACGGACTGGCCGCGGTTTGATTACTTGCACACACTCCGTGCTTCAATGGGGCCACGCCTTTTCAGGCGTGGAGACAGTGTCTTGCACACGCTCGAAATATGTGGGCGCGTCGTGCTTCAATGGGGCCACGCCTTTTCAGGCGTGGAGACGATATTCCCCGTCTCACTGTACACGCGGATGTTGGTGCTTCAATGGGGCCACGCCTTTTCAGGCGTGGAGACATTGCTATCGGGCAAATCGCGGAAACGGATACCGCCGCTTCAATGGGGCCACGCCTTTTCAGGCGTGGAGACCACGGCCAGCCGTTTGCGCTCCTGCCCTGGCAGGAGAGCTTCAATGGGGCCACGCCTTTTCAGGCGTGGAGACAACGTCGCCTCGCGCCCATCCACAGGATTGAGCGGGCTTCAATGGGGCCACGCCTTTTCAGGCGTGGAGACGAGATTTACGGATGCGCCGCCGACAGGTCGCAGGCAGCTTCAATGGGGCCACGCCTTTTCAGGCGTGGAGACGGCCGGGATGCCGGCCGTCGCCGCCGCCCGTGCCGTGCTTCAATGGGGCCACGCCTTTTCAGGCGTGGAGACAGCCACAATGTCGTAAGGAAGGTCGAGATGCCCGACAAGGCTTCAATGGGGCCACGCCTTTTCAGGCGTGGAGACCGGCGCATCCCTGTATCACCTATTCGCCGACGGAGAGAAGCTTCAATGGGGCCACGCCTTTTCAGGCGTGGAGACTGTCTGCAATGACATAGGAACTTTCGAGGGCACACAAGCTTCAATGGGGCCACGCCTTTTCAGGCGTGGAGACGTCGGTTGTCGGGCGGCAACGGACCCCGACCCCTATCGCTTCAATGGGGCCACGCCTTTTCAGGCGTGGAGACGGTCTTATTCAGAACGAGCGCTTTTTCGTGGTCCGAGCTTCAATGGGGCCACGCCTTTTCAGGCGTGGAGACCACGGCCAGCCGTTTGCGCTCCTGCCCTGGCAGGAGAGCTTCAATGGGGCCACGCCTTTTCAGGCGTGGAGACCCCAGGCGTGATAGCGCTTGTCTCCGCCGGTATCTGTGCTTCAATGGGGCCACGCCTTTTCAGGCGTGGAGACCTTGATGATAATTTTGTTCTCGGCCAGAAAGTCGGTGAGCTTCAATGGGGCCACGCCTTTTCAGGCGTGGAGACAAGCGGAATGAGCTGGTCGGCAAACCCGCGCGGTCCTGCTTCAATGGGGCCACGCCTTTTCAGGCGTGGAGACGATAGCGCAGATGGCGGATTTCCGCGCAAACGGCCCGGCTTCAATGGGGCCACGCCTTTTCAGGCGTGGAGACCGGCTTTGATTTTGAACGACAAGCAAAGAATACGCGCTTCAATGGGGCCACGCCTTTTCAGGCGTGGAGACTAGCGGCGCGCTCCGCGTCAGGGGAATTTGCTGGGGTCATAGGGGCTTCAATGGGGCCACGCCTTTTCAGGCGTGGAGACGCCTGCGGGAAGTTGTCGCCGCGCGGCAAACGGTTGCTTCAATGGGGCCACGCCTTTTCAGGCGTGGAGACGAGGTGACGCCTCATGCCGTCGTCGCCGGCGATGATGCTTCAATGGGGCCACGCCTTTTCAGGCGTGGAGACCGGCGTGTCTTTGGCAGACTGGAAACGCGCCTTCACCGAGCTTCAATGGGGCCACGCCTTTTCAGGCGTGGAGACGATGCCATCAGCGACGACATCCCTTTATACGGGCGAAGCTTCAATGGGGCCACGCCTTTTCAGGCGTGGAGACGATCAGGACGCGCGACACATAGCCGCGCACGGGTCGCTTCAATGGGGCCACGCCTTTTCAGGCGTGGAGACCCATCTCCAGGCCGGAACGACCAAAGACCTTGAACAGGCTTCAATGGGGCCACGCCTTTTCAGGCGTGGAGACGGCGGTACGAGGGGTTTATCCGCGCGATGGCGAGGGCTTCAATGGGGCCACGCCTTTTCAGGCGTGGAGACCACCGTCGAACTCGCTAGTCGAGGCTACTACGGTGGGGCTTCAATGGGGCCACGCCTTTTCAGGCGTGGAGACACGTAAGTCCCGCAGTTGCGCGGGAACGTATCGTCATGCTTCAATGGGGCCACGCCTTTTCAGGCGTGGAGACTCGCCAGTGACGAGTGACCGCCCGACGGACTGTGAACAGCTTCAATGGGGCCACGCCTTTTCAGGCGTGGAGACGACACTAACCACCATCAGTCACCGTCCCCGTAATGGCGCTTCAATGGGGCCACGCCTTTTCAGGCGTGGAGACACGCGTTGGCGGTAGGGGACGTGGCGGAACGGGCGTCGCTTCAATGGGGCCACGCCTTTTCAGGCGTGGAGACTTGTCCTCGGCCTCGCCCCACTCGACCTGGCAGGCCCGCTTCAATGGGGCCACGCCTTTTCAGGCGTGGAGACGTATGCGTGATCATCGGCGCGGCGCTTCTCTGCGCCGAGGCTTCAATGGGGCCACGCCTTTTCAGGCGTGGAGACTTGCATCGAATATAGATTCCGCGACTGTCAAAACTGCTTCAATGGGGCCACGCCTTTTCAGGCGTGGAGACGCATTTCCTCCGGTCTGATTTGATGACCAAACGATAGCTTCAATGGGGCCACGCCTTTTCAGGCGTGGAGACATGTGCGCGCCAGTCGCTTGTTTATGGCGCTAACAAGCTTCAATGGGGCCACGCCTTTTCAGGCGTGGAGACGAGGCCCCTTGTCTGCCGCTAAAACACGATGACAAGCGCTTCAATGGGGCCACGCCTTTTCAGGCGTGGAGACAGGTGATTAGCTTCATGGGCGATAATCCCTCCGCTAGCTTCAATGGGGCCACGCCTTTTCAGGCGTGGAGACGGCGCAAGGAGGAGGGGAAAAGTCGCGGACAAGTCGCTTCAATGGGGCCACGCCTTTTCAGGCGTGGAGACCCTCGTGCTGGCCGACGCGCATCAACGCGTATTGAGCAGCTTCAATGGGGCCACGCCTTTTCAGGCGTGGAGACGCCGGCAGGTCGCCGCGCTCATCGTGGCAATCACGGGCTTCAATGGGGCCACGCCTTTTCAGGCGTGGAGACCACCCAACCCCGCACAACGCGCCACACTCACACACGGGCTTCAATGGGGCCACGCCTTTTCAGGCGTGGAGACTTCCCCATAAGACATCCTGCACCAGTCGCCATAGTTGCGCTTCAATGGGGCCACGCCTTTTCAGGCGTGGAGACGGTGTATACGCCCAGCCAGCCGCCGGAGGGAAACTCGCTTCAATGGGGCCACGCCTTTTCAGGCGTGGAGACCAGCCACGTAGTGGACAGAGACGGCGGCAACGCCAGCGGGCTTCAATGGGGCCACGCCTTTTCAGGCGTGGAGACCTTTGTATCTACTCGAACCTTCACGCCAGGCTGACAGGCTTCAATGGGGCCACGCCTTTTCAGGCGTGGAGACGTCTTCTTTAGCGACCACAACCTGTCGGCGTAGGCCCGTTGCTTCAATGGGGCCACGCCTTTTCAGGCGTGGAGACGAGTCGTTCGAGATCGTGGATGATGGCGTGATTGACCGCTTCAATGGGGCCACGCCTTTTCAGGCGTGGAGACGAACACGAACGCGCCATGATCGAACCGCCGCTAGCGCGCTTCAATGGGGCCACGCCTTTTCAGGCGTGGAGACGCCCGCGCCGATAGACCGCATTGCGGCGCGGGTCAAGGCTTCAATGGGGCCACGCCTTTTCAGGCGTGGAGACATCCCGCAGATGATCGCCAGAGTGCGCGGCGCGTCGCTTCAATGGGGCCACGCCTTTTCAGGCGTGGAGACATGCCGGCTATGTTGGCGTTTCTCAGATAATGCACCCGCTTCAATGGGGCCACGCCTTTTCAGGCGTGGAGACGCCCGCGGCGCTTGCGCCCGCCTGTGGCGGGCGCGCGGCTTCAATGGGGCCACGCCTTTTCAGGCGTGGAGACGTGCCTGAACCGTAAAAATAGCGCGTGGCGAGCTGTGGGCTTCAATGGGGCCACGCCTTTTCAGGCGTGGAGACTCTATGCAGCCGAAACAGCCTGTCTCGAAAGACGCCGCTTCAATGGGGCCACGCCTTTTCAGGCGTGGAGACTTACCGAGCCGATCGCCGCAGCGATCGGCTCGGCGCTGCTTCAATGGGGCCACGCCTTTTCAGGCGTGGAGACGATGAGCGCCATTATCCGCTTTGCGAGGGTCACATGAAGCTTCAATGGGGCCACGCCTTTTCAGGCGTGGAGACAGGCCAGTCAGCAATTGTGTGAGCACGCTCCCATCCACGCTTCAATGGGGCCACGCCTTTTCAGGCGTGGAGACGATGCGCGGCAAAGACGCCGATAGAACCGACCTCGCCCGCTTCAATGGGGCCACGCCTTTTCAGGCGTGGAGACCAACCGTATCCGCGTAACACCGAAGGGCGTTAGTTGGCTTCAATGGGGCCACGCCTTTTCAGGCGTGGAGACCTGCGGCGAAGAACAACCCAAATAGCCGGCAAGTTGCGGAGCTTCAATGGGGCCACGCCTTTTCAGGCGTGGAGACGGCAATATCGATACGTGTATCTGGAGGTTCCCAAAAAGCTTCAATGGGGCCACGCCTTTTCAGGCGTGGAGACACTCGATCTGGGCAAGGTAATGATGACGGAATATTGCTTCAATGGGGCCACGCCTTTTCAGGCGTGGAGACAATGTTTACGGTCGGGACATCGACCTATATCCCGGCAGCTTCAATGGGGCCACGCCTTTTCAGGCGTGGAGACGACGACCACCGACCGCAAAGACGCGGCCACTGAAATTGCTTCAATGGGGCCACGCCTTTTCAGGCGTGGAGACGATCTCGGCGGGTGAGGGGTCGTCCGCACTCGGAGCAGCTTCAATGGGGCCACGCCTTTTCAGGCGTGGAGACGGGCCGCTTTCCTCAAGGCTAATTTGCTGCCAAAGAAGCTTCAATGGGGCCACGCCTTTTCAGGCGTGGAGACATTCGGGGCGCGGGATCTCGAACGCGCCCGGAAGGAGCTTCAATGGGGCCACGCCTTTTCAGGCGTGGAGACGGTCTTTGTGGCTGGATGAAGTATTCGGTTTCAAGCGCTTCAATGGGGCCACGCCTTTTCAGGCGTGGAGACGCCCGCATACCTGCGGCCGGCTATGCAAGCCGCACTCGTGCTTCAATGGGGCCACGCCTTTTCAGGCGTGGAGACCGTGCTCGGCGACGAGGCGCTCGGCGCGGGGGCGACCCGCTTCAATGGGGCCACGCCTTTTCAGGCGTGGAGACGAGCTCCGCCTGCCCGGCGGTCGTCTTGCGAACGGAGCTTCAATGGGGCCACGCCTTTTCAGGCGTGGAGACGCCCCCGACACCCCCGACACCCCCGCCGCCGGCCCCGAAGGCTTCAATGGGGCCACGCCTTTTCAGGCGTGGAGACGCTGACGCACTACGCGGCCCGCCACGGCATACAGCGGGCTTCAATGGGGCCACGCCTTTTCAGGCGTGGAGACGAGCCTTTGCGCCCGCCACTGCCGCCGGCACAGACGCGCTTCAATGGGGCCACGCCTTTTCAGGCGTGGAGACTGCGCACGTCGTGACCGATGCGCCGCAATGCGCGCTGCTTCAATGGGGCCACGCCTTTTCAGGCGTGGAGACCGTGTACTCGGTATACACCTGGCGCACATGGACGCCGCTTCAATGGGGCCACGCCTTTTCAGGCGTGGAGACACGTTGACGATGCTGGCCAGGCCGCCGGCCAGATCGGGCTTCAATGGGGCCACGCCTTTTCAGGCGTGGAGACGTCCTGGTTCACCGGGACGAGATCATCGTCCCGCAGACGCTTCAATGGGGCCACGCCTTTTCAGGCGTGGAGACGGCGCGGAAGTCGCGCAACGTGGCGCCCGTCTCGTCTGCGCTTCAATGGGGCCACGCCTTTTCAGGCGTGGAGACCGCCCGGCCCGTAGCGGCGGGCGACTTGCAGCATGTTGCTTCAATGGGGCCACGCCTTTTCAGGCGTGGAGACAACTCCGGCATTAGCCAATTCCAGAGTAGCATTACCGGGCTTCAATGGGGCCACGCCTTTTCAGGCGTGGAGACCTGGCCCCGGATGGCGGCGCGGACGGCGACGCCGACGGGCTTCAATGGGGCCACGCCTTTTCAGGCGTGGAGACTGCCGAGATTTGGATCAAGACTAGCCCGGAGCAGACGCTTCAATGGGGCCACGCCTTTTCAGGCGTGGAGACATGCCATTCGCCGCCCCCAATTACACGCAGACCCCGCTTCAATGGGGCCACGCCTTTTCAGGCGTGGAGACGCGCTATACTCAAACTCGGGCGCGCAAGCGGGGACGCTTCAATGGGGCCACGCCTTTTCAGGCGTGGAGACCTGCCGAATAGGGTAGCGTTGACGATCCATTGGTCGTCGCTTCAATGGGGCCACGCCTTTTCAGGCGTGGAGACGTTCATAGCCCTGATCATCATTCTGGCTGAGGGCGTCAGCTTCAATGGGGCCACGCCTTTTCAGGCGTGGAGACTAATCGGCGTTGTAGATGCACAGCGGCTGAGTATAGGCTTCAATGGGGCCACGCCTTTTCAGGCGTGGAGACGGCTCAGCCCGCTTTCTCCCCATCCACAATCGCCTGGCTTCAATGGGGCCACGCCTTTTCAGGCGTGGAGACGACCATGAAGGCAGCGGTGGTAGTGCTGGTGCTGGTGGCTTCAATGGGGCCACGCCTTTTCAGGCGTGGAGACCAGGCGTGCGCTGGCGCTCTTCGCGGGCGTGCTGCACGGCTTCAATGGGGCCACGCCTTTTCAGGCGTGGAGACCAGATATCGCCCGATGCGGGCGACGCCGGGAATAGGGTGCTTCAATGGGGCCACGCCTTTTCAGGCGTGGAGACGTGAGCGCCAACGCCAGCGCCAGCGCCAGAAAGCCGGGCTTCAATGGGGCCACGCCTTTTCAGGCGTGGAGACGACCGGCGGCGATGTACGCTGCCGCCGCCTCGCGCGGCGCTTCAATGGGGCCACGCCTTTTCAGGCGTGGAGACACTCGTCCGGGGTCTTGGCGACAATCTGCTGGTGGGTGTGCTTCAATGGGGCCACGCCTTTTCAGGCGTGGAGACCTACTGGTGGGCGACGGCGACCGGCACCGCCTGTACCTGCTTCAATGGGGCCACGCCTTTTCAGGCGTGGAGACTTCGCGGTGGAGGCCCCGGACCTGGCGGCCCGCCGGGCTTCAATGGGGCCACGCCTTTTCAGGCGTGGAGACCTGCCCTACGTCAGGGACGAGAGCGGGGCAGTCTCGACTGCTTCAATGGGGCCACGCCTTTTCAGGCGTGGAGACGCTTGTCCGAGTGGGCCACACACCCGAAGGCCGCTGGCTTCAATGGGGCCACGCCTTTTCAGGCGTGGAGACATCGCCGCACTCCGGGCACCCGCCGACATATCCGACCAGCTTCAATGGGGCCACGCCTTTTCAGGCGTGGAGACGAACACATTGGCCAGCATGTCGCCTACCGTGTCGCGGGAGAAGGGGATGGAGCCGCGCTTGCCGCGTGTCCGGTGACCGCGCTCATTAAGCAGCCGAGCGATCTCCATGTCGCTCTTGGTCCCAGTGCTATAGACAGCGAAGGCCTCCTGGACGGCAGGCGCAGTGTCCGGGTCCAGCTCGGCATGCTCGCCATCGGGCGCCAGACGGTAGCCGAACGGCAGATCGCCGTTCCAGAAGCCCTTCTCGGCCCGCGCCCGTTTCCCTTTCTTGGTCTCGGCGCTCAGATTATCCAAATACCACTCGGCAAAGGCCGCGAGAAGGGTCAGCATCACCTTGCCAATTGGCGTCGTGAAGTCGAATTGCTCAGTGGCCGAAGCATAGGCTACCCCCAATCGGCTGAACTCGCGCATGTAGACTAGCACGTCGGCAATGCTGCGCGAGAAGCGATCCAGCTTGTGGGTCAAGACGACGTCCGCCTGGCCATCACGGACTGCCGCGATCATGCGCTGGAATCCCGGACGCTTATCGGTTTTGCCCGATGACGTCGGCTTCTTCCGGCCCGGCAACGGCAAGTCATCCACGAACGCAGGGAACTTCGCAAGCTCTGGGTTCAACTCGGAGCCAGCGAGACCATTCACCGGGTCCAGATATACACCCGCAATGCGCCATTCACGCGAGTGTGCGAACGCGGCGCAGATCTTCAGCTGCGCTTCCAGGCTGTGGCCCTCGCGGGCCTGCTCGTCTGTGCTGACGCGAAGATAGATCAGCGCGCGCAAGCGGCCGTTGCGCTCTGAGGCAGCGGATGGCTTCATGGACTGTGTCTATTCAAGGTGGACAGACGGGTCAAAAATAAAGACCCGGTTGGTCGGATGACAGTGTACCACACTGATCCGACGCTACCCGGCGGGCGATCCGGGCCAGTGCGTCCAAGAGTGCGGGCGGGCAATCATCCTGGACCGCCAGCGCCTGGGCCTGAGAGTGAGTAAAGCCGTCAGGCGGCAACAGGCGCGGCGGTTCGCGGCGGTGCTCGTGTGACAGCAAGGGGATTAGCAAGTCGGTCATTACTCGCAGCCGGACTTCGTGTGAGTGTCAGTTATTGAGCGCCTCGTCTCCAAGCACTACGCCATCATTGGCGATCTTGGCCGACTCGACGTAGCGCAGCGGCATCGCCGGCGAGCTCCATCCGCCGGCATCCTGTAGCCGATCAACAGGCGTCTTGTTGCGAGCCGCGGCTGTTGCCCAATAATGCCGGCAGTCATGGGGCGCGAGCTCGGGAACGCCGACCGCCGCCCCTAGCTCGGCCACGCGCTTGTTCACCCCGCTCCGCGTCATGCCGATCCGGCTCAGGCGGCCGTTCTTCAAGCTCTGGCGCAGCAGCAGGCCCATGGCCGGAGCGTCGCCTGACTGGATGTAGGCGCGCACGGCCGCGAGCAGAGCGCGCGGCATCCGGTGCGTCTGCCACTTGTCCACTTTCGGACGAAAAAACCGGATCGTGCCGGCTTTCAGGTCCACTCCCGACACCTGGAGCGCGCAGATCTCGCCGACGCGCAGGCCCATAGTGAGCAGCAGGCCCATCATGACGGCATCCCGCCGCCCCTGCGGGGTCGCCGGCTGAGCGAGAAGGCGCATGGCCTGCTCGCGAGTCAGTGGCGCCGGCGCCGATTTCTTCTGGCCGATACGGGTGAGGGGGCGCTGTTCGTCGATGCGCCTCCCCTCGGCCCGGCTGTAACCACGGATGGCCCGGATAAGTGCCAGTGTCTCAGTGGTGATGGCGCCGGCCTGCGCCGCCAGGGCCGCGTAGGTCTTAATCGTTGACAGCCGCACGCCCACCGTGCCCATGCTGAAGCCTTCCGCGAGCATCCAGCGCACATAGCCCGCCACGAGGCCGTGAGTGATAGGCCGCCAGGCCTCCGCCTCTGTGCTGAGCTTGCCCGGCCGGATGCCCACCGAGCCAAGATAGGTCGCAAAGCACGCCAGGTCGTCGTCCTGACGACTGACCGTGTTCGCGGCCTTGCCAATCCGGTACGCGGAGAACGCATGCCGAGCAGCCGCGCGGTCCGCCGCCTGGGCAATGGCCGTCTCGGCGGACGGCATGATGAGACTCTTATCGCTCTCCATTTATATAAATAATGGGGAGCTATTCCCTACAGATCCATAGGCCGTAATGGCCGAAGGCTTTTGTCGTGTGGATTGATAGTCAGCATGGCGCCCTACAGATCCACGCGCGGCGCGTAATTGCGATGGGTCATGATATAAAGCACAACCATGATCGCTGGCAGCGCCGCGCAGGATCATTTTCCGCCAGCAGCGTGCCGTCAAAGTCGTAATACTGGACGACCTCGCGCACTGGATCAGCTTCACTGCCATAGCCGCGCAACGCTATGACTTGGACGACCTGCTTCACCCGGACTGATATCGGCGTGCTGTGAGTAATGCCTCGGCTCATTTAGATCACTTCTCCTTTTTCGGATCTAGCCGTGTAACATAGCAGATCGGATCGCAAACACCACCCAGCCATCTGCAGTGATCCGTAATTCGGCGTTAAAAGCAAGCCATCCCATAGTCGTCCTGGTCGTATGTGTCGGCGTCAGCCCGGATCTCGTCCAGGCAGTTGTCGCAGTAGCCGCGGGAGTCGAAGGGGTCTGAGCCGGCGCAAAACCGGCCACAGACAGGGCAGAAGCCCGCCTTGCGCGCATGTTCGTGGCAGTAATACGAGTGCAGTTGGTGTGTCCGGTGGCGCATCCATTGCCATAGCGTCCCGGTCGCCTCGATAAGTCTGAATGCACGGACCAGATGCAACACATCGGCCATAGCTTCGCGCCACGTGCCTCGAACAGGCTCAAGGCAATCTACAGAGGCCTGCCGAGTACAGTCAGGCTGATCGCATGGCGGTTCCAGATCGCACCGCTGGCACTGCAAGCAGCCATCGAAAGCAGCAGCTATGACGTGTCCGTGGAAAGCGCATTGCAGCCGCGCCCACAAATTACTGACGAGCGCTGGCACATGCCAACCAAATAAGTCGATCCTGACGCCGCGGTCACGATGCCATGCGACGCCAAGCCAATCATGATCGCGGAACCTGGCGGAGCCTCCGTCCCAGTCATGCCACGTCGGTATGCTGGGCAAACTGGCGGCGACTGACCGGCCCCCGAGGAGTTCCACTCGCAGAAACAGCAACGGCATGTACAGGGAGAGCCTGAGCACGCGGCGCTGGCTAAAAACATTCTGTATCCGGCGGACATCGAAACGCGGAAGCCAGGGTTCGAGCAGTGGCATACGCGGCGCCCGGCCCCGCAGCGCCAACGCCCACCACACCGCAAACGAGACGATCAGAGCATCCCGCTCTGACAAAGCGATGATCATGTTTGAGTCGTCCGGGGCGTTGTAGTCCAGCGCCGGCGCATCATCAGCGATCTGGACAGGCCAATTCACCAGACTGGCCGGCTGATGCCAGCGATAAATGTTGTGGCTCTTCGTGATCCAGGGGCGGCGCAAGGCAAGACGCATGTCGTATCTCTTACCCATCCAGGGCACCTGCAAATGATGCCGTGTCAGCGTGAATTGGAACGAATAAAGCTCCGTGCTCCGATAGACGCCGCTACCGGCGCATTTCCAGCATGGGGCACCGTCGTCCCATTGATCCTCGCCTGAGCCCGAGCACTCCCAGCACTGAGACTTCTGGACTTCTTTGTGCACGTCCGTGCAGTAACCGCTTTCGTAGAGCATCTTCACCAGACGGTTCTTGAGCTGGTATACCCATCGCCCGGCGTCGCTCTTGACGCGCTGCCGGCGGGTCCAGACATTGAGCGACCTCATCACGTCGCAGGCGTAGCGCAATCCGCCCCGGCGCCAATAGACAAGCAGCCCGAACAGCCAATATCCGAGCAAGACGCAATAAGCTTTCATCGGGTCTCATTCATCTGAAGGATGGTGCGCAATTCTTGTTCGCGCTCGCGCGCCGCTTCGTCAATGCGGCGCGAAAAGGACTCAAAGTCTTCGTATTTGCCAGCAGCGTAATCCATCTGCCAGCGCGGCCTCCAACCGCGCGGCCTTCGAAGCCGGCGACTCGCCGCTGGCCCACTGGACGGTCACACGCACCGGGAGCTTGCCGCGATCCAGACGCGGCATCATGTCGAACTGCACGTAGTTCTCGGCGCCCTGCCCTTCCAGAAGCGCCGCCGCCTGATCAGCCAGGATCGCAATGCCCGGCGCATCGGCAATCATTTGCCAGCCATGACCATCGGCCTTGAACTCGCCCAAATCGCCTACGACAAGTCGCGCAGTGCGCCAGGCGATCCACCAGCCAGCCAGCCGATCAATCCAGTCCAGCATGATGACCTACAAATCCACGCGCGGCGCGTAGTTGCGGTGGGTCGCAATGTAGAGCACAACCATGATCACGGGCAGCGCCGCCATCCCGGCCAGGAACGCGGCCCCCAGCGCGAACGGCATCAGTCGTTTTTGTATGGACGTTCTAGGCATGATTGACCCCCTGACGCAGATAGCGCCTGAGCATGGCCAGATTGCGGTTCCGGGGCTCGATCCAGGCCAGGCCCAGGGCCCAGAAGAAATCCGGCTCCTCGAGA
>Ga0101944_10005011_pt1 | contig 15601 bp, 12 predicted proteins | sample DewCreD2012metaG_FD_75245 | JGI IMG/M metagenome (GOLD analysis project Ga0101944, IMG submission 75245) | Hot spring sediment bacterial and archeal communities from British Columbia, Canada, to study Microbial Dark Matter (Phase II) - Dewar... ...
CATTGTGATTGCGGTGCTTGCGCCCCTGGTGGGTGACCTCGACCGCTCCCCCCCGAAGCAGGACGGCCGTGACCAGCTGGATCACCCCGAGGTCCCAGCCGTATCCGATGCCCTGGAAATGAGTCTCGAGCATCTTCCCGGTCACCTTGTTGCCGTATTTGTGCTCGCGGACCAGGTACGCCAGGATCTCCCGGCAGATCTCGGAGGCCAGGTTGGGAACGAATTTCCCTCCCTGTTTGGCGACCAGGTTGAGACCGTTCTCCCCGTCGTAAAAAACCGGAGCGAGCCCGTTGAGGTTCGCCGCAAGGAGGAAATCCCGGGCCTCCGTCCCCTTGAGGGGGCGAATCCCCATTTCGAGCTTGGGGTAGAGGTCGGGGATGACCCAGTTGAAAAGGCTGGAGAACACCTCGGGGAGGGATTGCCCCAGGGCGGAACCGTCCCGCTGCACGCCGCGGAAAAAGCCGGAGCCCGACTTGAGGGCATCGACGAGCTTCCCGCGAAGGTCCCGCTGATAGCGATCCTGGCGCAGCTTTTCGTCCGCAAGGCAGCCGGCCTCCTCGGGGGTGAGCTTGCCGTGGGCCGCGTGCCTTTCATGGGTGGAAACCATTTCCCGGGACCGGAAGACCTCCTGGACGAGTCGATGGATCTCGTCGGTGCATCCGGTGACCCAGAAGACTTCCTGGGCGTTGGAGACGCTGGATTGTCTCCCTTCGTCACAGCGAGGCGCGAATTCTTCCTTGTCCTGAGCCATCAGGATCTTCAGGGGAATCTGCCCGTCGCTCTCGACCAGTTCACCCTCGACCCAGATTGCAGGACGGAAGGGTTTCAGACCGTGGTATCGATAGGATCGGACCTTGGGATCCGAAAAGATCTCCCGGAAGAGCTCCCTGAGGATGCGGTTGCGGTCCGCAGGTTTCGGGTCCAGGCCGTTTCGCAGGGTGTCCCAGGTCTTCTCCTGAACGGTGAGGAGCTTGTAGCCCTCCTCGGTATCCCGGATCATCTGGGCTTTTTCCAGAGCGTCGAGGGCGGCCTCCACTTCAGCGCGGATGGATTCCGACTCCACCGAGGGGTGCAGGACCACGGCAAGGTTGTGGACCGTCCGGGGAAGGTCCTTGACCGATTCCAGAAGCGCGATCGCTTTGGCCGCCCGGAGAGCCATGGGGTTCTCCGGAAGCTGTTTGGCAATGGAGTCGACCTCGCGGACGGTCTCGGAGGGGAGGAGATTTCCCAGGTAGAGAAGCTCGTAAACCTTGTCCAGGGTGACCAGGTCCCCGAGGGGAGCGTCGGCGAGACGGGTGCGGGGGTTCACCATCATCTCCTGGGCCTGCTTGATGATGGTGCGGTTGCTGCCGCCGATGTGTCGGTGGGCCCCGCGTTTCAACCTCAGGCCCGACACGATGTCGATGCACAGATCGATCTGGTAGGGGAGATACGGATAGAGCGCGACGAAGTCTCTTTCGGTAATGGAGACGTTTCTGCTGGTGCGCTCCAGGGTGCAGAAGGTCTGGAGTCGCCCTGCGTTGGCCTGGTAGAGCTGTTCCAGCAGCGCTTTCCCTTCCGAGTTCTTCTTGAGCACTCTCTCTCCCGTGATTTCCGGGATGTCGGTCTGTTTCAGATCGATGGGAATCCTGAAGCGGTCCTGGAGGCGGGCCAGCTCGATCTTCTTGGAATCCAGGGCGTCGACGATTTCATTGAGCTTCTCCTGGGACGTCACGACGATCCAGAAGGGCGCAACAGCCTGCCTGGCCCTGACGCGATTGACGCCCTCCTTTCCCAGGGCCTGAACGACCGCCTGCAGATCCAGCATTTTGTCCACGCTGCGGGAGACGTACTGACCGACTTCATCGATGATGAAGATCAGGGCCTTGCCGGGATCGCGCCGGGAGGTCAGCTCGAACGCTCGCTCGGCCAGGAGATTGGCGGAGATGTCGGCGCGACCGGCCCCGACGGAGCGGGCGTAAGAGTCCGCCTGCGGATAGGTGCTCCGGTCCATGGCGTGGAGAACCGCGCTGGCCTCGTTGATGGCCAGGCCGAGTTTGCGTCGCTTCTCCCAGGGGTTGCCGTGGGTTTGTGTGAAGCGCTGCAGGAATTCACTCAGCCGGCCGTCGCCTTCCAGGGTGATCTCCAGTTCGGCGAGGTCCAGATCCTCGGCGTACCCGAGGTCCCTCAACAGGGCTTTGTAGATGACTTCGGTGATCCGTTCCCCGGCGGTGCGGACCCCCCGGTCCATGGAGACATCGAAGATGATCGCCCTGATGGGGAGGGTTTGATTCAGGATGTCCAGAAGGCCGCTGACCTTTTCGTCTTGCACGCTCAGCTTGAACAGGTCTGAAGCCGATCGGCCCGCAACTTTCCTGGCACCCACCGTGTAGCCCAGAATCTTGGCAAAGGAGGACTTGCCGGATCCAAAAAACCCGGACACCCATATGCCGATGCCTTCCCTGGGATTCTGGGAGACCTGAAGGATCTCGTCATAGGCCGTGCGGAAATGCTCCTTGATGGAATCCGTGGCGATGTACTCTTCGAGCTCGCTCAGAACGGCCTCTTCATTGGTCTGGTCGACTTTGACGACCTCTTCGATCTTCCGGTCGATTCGTTTGGCGAAGAGGGATCGAATGGCTTCCATCAATGGCCTCCGTATATTTTCACGCGGTAATTGTAGGCGCCGAGGTTCGCCCGATCGGGCAGGTTCATGAAGCGCAGATCCGTCCTTCCCTCGGCTGTCCCCGGATAAAAGAGAATCATGGGAACCCTGGTGCGGCCGTGCATTTCGTCCAGAAGGGTCGAACAGCGATACATGCCGGGGGCGAGAGCGGCGGCCCGGACGAGGAACATGACGTCTTTCTCGGGATCGAGCTTGCCGGCCTCCTCGGTCAGCAGGTTTCGCAGGGGGAGGAAGTCGTCGTCGGAGAGGAGGTGATATACGGTGGTCTGAGCCCGATCGAAACCGAACTGCTTTTCTTCGGCAATGATGGAGTCGAGACCCTCGGTCTCTTGGATGACTTTCCAGAGCAACCTCGCCAGTGAAATGAACGTGACCCTCTTTCCATGGTTTCCCTCCAGGGAGTGGGCCAGGAGCCTGACGTGCTTTCGGCACGCGTACTCATCCCAGGGATCATAGCGAAAAATGGCGAAAGGAAGATCGTGATAGGCGCTGATCCTCAAGGGACAGGCCACAAGGTCTTCCTCAAGGACCCGGATTTGTTCTTCGAGTAATGACATCCGCCATCTCCTCGGCTGTGCCCGCATGAAACTCGATCCGATAGAGATTCCCGGCCGCATCGTAGCGAAGGAGTCCTCGCTGGTGCGCTTCCAGGAAAAGCCTTTCCACGAGTGCCGGAGTCATCAGGAAAAGCCGCCAGTCCGAATGGTTGATCAGGCCGGCCCCCGAGCAACCCAGCAGGTTCAGCAGGAAAGCAATGTAGGCAAAGGACTCGATAGGCAAATAGACGGGAGCGATGCGCTTCTTCGCTGTCCCTTCCAGGATGCCGAAGTCTCTGAGAGCCGCAAGAAGTCCTCGCGCGACTTTCAGCGTAACCGTGGGGGACCATTCCTGCTGCCGGCTAGAAAGGGCGCTTCTGATCCATCGAGAGGCATCGTCAACACTCACACCGAGGCCAACACTCCGACTCCGCTCCGAAATGAACAACTCCACGAAGTCATAGAGCAGGGCATCCGAGCGGGCGGTTATCCAGTAATAGACGGGCTTCAGGATTTCCAGGCCAACGTTGCGGTCTTCCAGAGGTCGAACGATTCTCCACGCTTCAGGAGGGTCACCCTTGATAAACCGTTGTGAAAAGGCCCGTCTAAACAAATCAGAAGCGCGCGCCCGTGTCTCCTTCCCCAGCAGATTCGTTGTGAGCCCGTGGTTGACCTGCTCCTCCCATCCGCCCTCCTCCTGCCAGTGCCGGACAAGCAGTCGCATGTCCTGGAGGAGAGCCCCGCCTTTTTGAAGGCGAGTCGTATAAGGCCCCTGAGCGCTTGATTCACTCTTCAAGAGCTGGATTTCTTCCGTTCCTTGACTTTGGCAGTCCATGCAGTGTTGCTCACCAAACACCCTAAATCTGCCGCCGTTTGTCTCTGAATGATGAGTGACTGATGAGTCATCTTGGCCTTCGCCCTCACGCAAGCAAGGCCCCAGGTGAACACCTCTCCCCCTTCATCTATTGTGTTCGAGTTTGAAGGGATGCTGCCCCGGTCAGAATGCCTTGCCCGGTATCTACCATAAACCAAGCCATCACTAAACACATGAACACTATCCAAAACAACCTTGATCATGGGGTCTCAAGATCACTTCTTGGCGGGTTTTTTTGAACGGCGAGAGGACCGGATCTCAGCTTCCATTTCCCCGTCGGTCATCTTGTCGAGCCCCGCTTTTTTGGCGTCCAGCTGAATCTCCGCCAAAAGAGCGTCCTTTTTGACAAAATTGCGAAGATAATCCTCCACGCCCAAAATCACCACCGCCGGTTTTCCCCGACGGCTTACCAGAAAACGACTATTATCCTTTTGGGCCTCTTCCATCACCTCACCCAGGCGAGTGCGGACGAAGAGGGCGTCAATCAGTTTGGTCATAGCTTTTTCGCTCATCGAGCTCCCCTTAAACTCATTGGTTAAATACACAGTCAACTACATTGTAGCACAGGGGAAGGTCTCGTTAAGGCGGAGTCGGGGTTGTCCGGGATGCCCCCGATCATCTGGGTGAATTCTATGGATGAAGCCACCCATAGCATGGCTTTCCAAGCCACACACAAAACTGACAATTCACAAAGCAATACATGGAAATTCAATGCCTTACACCTTGAGCCCAAGACTATGAATCCGTAGGTCAGAGGTTCGAATCCTCTTGGGCGCACCAGAAAATTCAAGGGGTTACGGTTCATGGACCGTACCCCTTTTTTGCTTGTTTGAGAAATCGTGTCAGGATTTCCAGCGGCAGGGCCGCGGGCGTCTCTCGCAGCCCTCTCCGCATCGGCGGCCCCGTGAGGATGGGTCTCGATCGTGGCACGGTCCTCCTGCCCCGGGTCGTCTTCAGGATAGACCCTGTTGCCCAGCCACGGATTCTCTCATCGACAGCGTGGTGTGGACCTGCCCCGCCGGTGGAGTCACCCCGTTTCGGCCACTCCGGCTTCATTGACAGGGGTGTTTCGTGTTTCTAGCTTTGAGCATTGAGCCGTTGATGCTTCGCGGACCGAAGAGCGTTCCAGAGACCGAGACGAGACCGGGAGGCCTTGAATGTACCTCGTAGCCTTGAAGATGCTGGTGGGAGACCGGGGCAAGTACCTCGGGCTCATCATGGGTCTCACCTTCGCGGCCCTGCTCATCACCCAGCAGTCGTCCATCTTCACCGGCCTCATGACCCGCACGTTCAGTTTCATCAACGATCTTTCCCAGCCGGACATCTGGGTCATGGACCCCAAGGTGCAGTTCATCGACGACGTGAAGCCTCTCCAGGACACCGAGCTTCTCCGGGTGCGGGGCGTGACGGGAGTGGAGTGGGCGGTGCCCCTGTACAAGGGTCTCCTGAAAGCCCGTCTCCAGGACGGCAATTTTCAGATCGTGAACGTGTTGGGCCTCGATGACGCGACCCTCATCGGCGGGCCTCCGGTGATGGTCCAGGGAAGCCTGGCGGACCTCCGCACCCAGGACTCCATCATCGTCGACGAGGTTGGGGCTTCCACCCGTCTGGCCAGGAGGTCGGTAGAGCCGGGCGGCGGGGCCACTCCCCTCGGGGTGGGAGATGCACTGGAGATCAACGACAGGCGCGCCGTGGTCGTCGGCATTTGTCGCGTCTCGCGAACCTTTCAGTCCCAGCCCGTTATCTACACGACCTACAACCGGGCCACCACTTTCGCCCCCCGCGAGAGGAAGCTCCTTTCCTTCATCCTCGTCAAGGGGGCCGAAGGCATGGACCCGAGGGAGCTTGCCGGAAGGATCGCCCGCGGCACCGGGCTGGCGGCCTACACGGCCGACGCGTTCAAGCGGCTCACCTTCGATTTCTACATGAGGAACACCGGCATCCCCATCAATTTCGGGATCGCCGTCACGCTCGGATTTCTCATCGGCACGGCCATCGCGGGTCAGACCTTCTACAACTTCACCCTGGAGCACCTTCGGTACTTCGGGACCCTCAAGGCCATGGGAACGACCAACGGGGTGCTGCTGCGCATGATCGTTCTGCAGGCCCTTGTGGTCGGGGTCCAGGGGTATGGACTGGGCATCGGCGGGGCGGCTCTATTCGGCTACCTCATGCGGGGCACGCAGCTGGCTTTTCGGCTGGTTCCCGAAATCCTGATCCTCGCCGGGGCCGCCATCGTGGTCATTGTGACCCTTTCGGCCCTCATCAGCGTTCGCAAGGTCATGAAGCTGGAGCCGGCCATCGTTTTCAAAATGTAGGAAGCCCATGTCGAGCAACGGAGCGGCGGTAGTCCTGAGAGGCGTCACCAAGTCCTACGGCTCGGGCTCATCCCGGGTCCAGGCCCTGCGCGGGGTGGACCTCGACGTGCGTCTCGGGGAGCTGCTCATGCTCGTGGGTCCTTCCGGGTGCGGCAAGACGACCCTCATTTCCGTGGTGGCCGCCATCCTGGACCACGACGAGGGCGAAATCACCGTGTTCGATCGGTCCCTCGGGTCCATGAGCCAGCTCCAGAAGACCCGCTTTCGGCGGGACAACATCGGCTTTGTGTTTCAGGCCTACAACCTGATTCCGACCCTCACGGTGGCCGAGAACGTCGCCATACCGCTCCTGATTCTCGGGAGCCGCAGGTCGGCCGCCCTGAGCCGGGCCAGGGACATGCTGGATGCCGTCGGGCTTGGAGACAAACTGAGCGCGTTTCCGCCGGCGCTTTCCGGGGGGCAGCAGCAGCGGGTCGCCATTGCCAGGGCCCTCGTCAACGACCCTCGACTCATCGTCTGCGACGAGCCCACCAGCGCCCTCGATGCCGACACCGGCAGGCTGGTGATGGACGTCCTGCGGCGGAGCGCGCTTTCGGAGAGCCGAGCCCTCATGATCGTGACCCATGACAACAGGATCTTCAGCTTCGCGGACCGCATCGCCCGCATGGACGACGGCAGAATCACCCTGGTGGAGCCCCAGGTGGCGACATCATAGGAGGCCCGATGATCAGAAAGCTTGTCCTTCCAATCTTGGCCGTTTGCGGCGTCGTTTTCGCACTGTGGACGGTCCGTCAGGGTTCTAAACCCATCGTCTATTCCCAGCCGGTGGCGGATCCCCCCAAGGTGGAATTCCCCAGCCGGATTTCCGGTGCGGGCATCGTCGAGGCCAGTACCCGGAACATCTCCGTCGGAGCCCACCTGCCGGGGATCGTGGCCCGGCTGGACGTGAAGGTGGGTCAACGCGTGCAGGCCGGCCGGCCGCTCTTTTCCATCGATGACCGGGCCGCCGTGGCGGACCTGGCCGTGCGCGAGGCCAGGGTGCTCGAGGCCGAGGCGGTCCTGCAGGACCTCAGGGCCCAGCTGCGCAACGCGGAGAATGTCAAGGAATCGAGAGCCATCAGCATGGAGGAGCTCAACAAGCGGAGATACGCCGTGAAGGCGGCCGAGGCCCGGCTGGCCATGGCTGTGGCGGAGGTCAAGGCGGCGCGGGTGGATATCGACCGCCTGACGGTCCGAGCGCCCATCACGGGAGACGTGCTCCAGGTCAACATCCGGCCCGGCGAGTACGCCCCGAGCGGTGCGACCTCGCAGCCGCTCATCCTCCTCGGCAGCCTGGACACGCCTCATGTGCGGGTGGACATCGACGAGAACGACGCCTGGCGCTTCAGTGAAACGTCCCCCGCTGTGGCTTTCGTCCGGGGGAATCCCTCCCTGCGGACGAATCTCAAGTTCGAATACATCGAAAAGTATGTGATCCCCAAACGGTCCCTCACGGGGGAGAGCACGGAGCGGGTGGACACCCGGGTCATGCAGGTCGTCTACAGTTTCAGCGGCGGAGACCTGGTGGTTTTGCCGGGACAGCTCATGGATGTGTTCATCGAGGATCGCTCGGCTCGGGCGTCGACTCCCGAGGTGCGGGATGAACCGACGAGGCGGCCATGAACCGTGGTCGGGGTCTGGAGCCCATGCAAGCTCTCATGGTGAGAAGGGGATGCCCATGATGAACCGGATTCCCTGTGTCGGCGAGACGGCTCCCCCATTCGAGGCCATGGCGTTTCATGCCGGGCTGGAAGTGGAGGTGAGCCTTGCCCGTTACAGGGGCCTCTGGGTGGTCCTGGTCTTCTATCCCGGCGACTTCACCTGCGTGTGCCCCACGGAAATGGCGGCCGTCGCCGTCAAGTACCCTGCGTTCCGGGAGCTCGGCGCCGAGGTCCTCATGGTGAGCACCGACACGGTGGAAACACACCGGCAGTTCCAGGACCGGTGTCTCTCCCGGATGGTGCCCGGCGGTGCGAGGTTCCCCCTGGTTTCCGATCCCTCGGGGGCCGTCGGCTCCCTCTACGGTGTCTACGAACCCGAAGGGAAGCGGGTGCTCCGTGGCCGTTTCATTATCGACCCCGACGGGGTCATTCAGTCCCTGGAGGTGGTGGCCGAGCCGCTGGGAAGGAGCCTTGCCGAGGTCCTTCGGCAGCTGAGGGCCTTCGGGGAGCATCGGGCCACGGGACGCTGGATGCCCTGCGGCTGGGAACCCGGGAAGCCGACACTGGCCGCTCCGGATGCGTCGGGCCAAGAGGAAGGCCCCTGGGAGAACTGGAGACCCCGCAACGCCTTTTGAATCTCGACCCGAAGGGTGGCGGCGGTATGCCATGAAAGCACCGACCCTGATTCTTAACGCTCGAACGGAGAAGGAATCCTCATGGGAAAGACGGACAAGAGCAGCCTCATCGCGGTTGAATTTGAGCTTCAATGGAAGAGCCCTCAAGGAACGCATACCGACTGCATCTTCGCCGAAAAGGCTCATTTGTGGCGGGATATATTTCCCGCACCGCTCCTCGAAAAGCTGATTAACCGGGAGGTTGGCGATACCGTGGAGCATTCCTTCGGAGTCGGCGAAACCCTTCCCGGTCCGGTTCCCTCGAAACGGTTTCGGGTCAAGCCCTCACAGATCGACACCCATCCCCGCACGGGAGCGGTGATCCAGCCCCGCCGGGGGCGATTCTATCCCAGGGGCATCCTGAAGGGAGTCCCCAATGTCTTCAGGGCCAACATGGAGCCGTTCCGGTGCGTCGAGGTGACGAGCTCGGAGATCGTCGTCGATTTCAACCACCCGCTTTCCGCCGATGCGCTGCACGTCAAGGCCGCGGTGCGTGACATCCTGGGCGGAACGGCCGGAAAGGGGGGAGGCGGAGGCAGCAGGGACTGGATGGAAATCATCACCGCCGGACCGGGGATGCAGGTCCGCGGGGACGGCGGACCGACGGATTTCCTTTCGGACGACCCCTTTTCGCGTTCGAATGAACGACCGGACGCAGAGTTCTACAAGGAGCCCAGGTTCGTGAACCACCTGGACGACACGGCGATATCGGTCGTTTCCGGCCTCTACGAACGGCTGATTCATGAGGGCGACCGCGTGCTGGACCTGATGAGCAGCTGGACCTCTCACCTCCCCTCCCGGATGAAGCTTCAGGACCTCACCGGACTGGGGCTGAACCTCGAAGAGCTGCGCAGGAACGAACGACTGACCCGTGCCGTGATTCACGACCTGAACGAAAACCCGGCTCTGCCCTTTGACGACGCCTCCTTCGACGCCGTCATCTGCACGGTGTCCGTGGAATACCTGAAGCGGCCGCTGGAGGTCTTCAGGGATGTGGGACGAATACTCAGGCCCGGCGGATGTTTCGTCACGACCTTTTCCAACCGCTGGTTTCCGCCCAAGGTCGTGAGCATCTGGGAGCAGATCCACGAATTCGAGCGCATGGGGCTGGTGTCGGAGTACTTTCTGCTCTCCGGCGAATTCAAGGACCTGAGAACATACTCCATCCGGGGCCTGCCGAGACCCAAAGGGGACAAGTACGCCGGCGAGCTCTCGGTTTCCGACCCCATTTACGGGGTCTGGGCGTTCCGTCGGTGACTGGCATCAAGACATCTTCAACCACACGGAGGTTCCAGGAATGAATCATTCAGCGGCTGATACGGGATCCGGCAATGCATGGATCATCGAAACGGTGGAAAAGGGATATGTCGGGGAATATACATCACATCTCATCGATACAAAAGGCAAGGTACACATATTCTATTTCGATTATATCCACGGTAACTTGAGGCATGCGGTCAAAGGTCCTGACGGATGGACCGTGGAGACGGTTGATCAGGAAGGCACCGTGGGTCAGTATCTTTCCATAACGGAGGATGGAAAAGGGATAATTTTTATCAGCTACAGGGACCAGGGGAAGAACCGATTGAAAATGGCGGTATTTGATGGAAACAAATGGGACTTTGAAGTTGTGGACACGGAGCCTTTTTCGAGTATTGACACTTCCATCGGTGTCGATACCGCCGGCAGGATTTACATCAGCTACCATAATTTCCATGAGGGCACCCTCAAGCTGGCGGTCAAGGATCAGGGGGTGTGGCGTATAGAGGTGGTGGATGACGGGCGGAAGGCATCGACTACCGTGGGCGGGTTTTCCTCTATCCGGCTCGATTCCCGGGGCCGCGTTCACATCAGCTATATCGACAGTGTGAACGGCCTTTTGAAATACGCGGTCAAGGACGGCGATCAGTGGACCATCGAAGCCGCCGACGACTGCGAATTCGTCGGCAGCTTCACCTCCCTTGCCCTCGATGGGGACGGAAACCCCTACATCAGTTATACGGTTGACAAAATGCCGAACAAACCGGACCTCTGGCTGGCCAGGAAAGCCGGAGGCAAATGGATGAACGAACTGGTGGACACCGAGCGGGTTGCGGGAAACTACAGTTCCATAGCGCTGGACCGGAATTCAGATATCTACATAAGCTATTCATTCATGAAGAGGCTGAAACTGGCGAGAAATACCGGCGGTCTCTGGAACTACGAGCTCGTGGACACCAAGGGCACCATAACGTATACCTCCCTTTCCCTGGACAAGGAAGGGTTGCCTCACATCGCCTATTATGACAAGGACATGGGGGTCAAATACGCTCACCCGGCCAAAGCCGCTTGAATCCATGGGCATCGGGTCATGAGGTCTCCGAAGTGGCATGGGGAGGGCTCGACTCGTCGACCATCGCCGGTGGCGGCGGGTCCACCTCGGCGATGTGATCATCCACCCATGCCGTCAGCAGGGTGTGGGCTATGGCGAGCACCACCGGCCCCACGAAGATGCCGATGAGGCCGAAGCTGATGAGGCCCCCCACCACGCCCGCGAAGATCAGGAGCAGGGGGAGGTCGGCGCCGCGCCTGATGAGGACGGGTCTCAGGAAATTGTCCATCGTCAGGACCACGATGCTCCAGACGAGAAGAAAGGTGCCCCAGCCCGGGCCGCTGCTGTAGTAGAGCCAGACCACCGCGGGGATCATCACCAGCGCGGCGCCGATCTGGGCGATGGCCAGCATGAAAATGAGTGCGCTGAGAACCGCGGCGAACGGAATGCCGGCGATGAAAAGGCCTCCGGCGGCCACGACCGTCTGGGCCAGCGCCGTCACCACCACGCCCAGGGCCACCCCCCGCACGGCCTGCCCGGCCAGCAGCACGGACTGCTCCCCGCGCACTCCCGCCAACCGCTTTCCAAATCGCCTGACCCACGAGGCCGCCTGCTCGCCGTTGGCGTACAGGAGCGCCGCAAAGACCACGGTCAGCAGGAATTGCAGCACCAGGCCGCCGAAGCCGCCCACTTCCGAAATAAACCATCGGATGGCGCTTCCGCCGTAGGGGGCCAGCCGGGACAGGAATTCCTGGATTCCCTCCATGGCGGCCTTTTCCCATGCCAGCGCGATCCCGGAGCCGAGGAGCGGCAGCCTGCTCACCCACTCAGGGGGAGGTGGGATCTCGAAGCTGGAGAGCGATTTCACCCAGCCGGCAATGAAATCCGCGTTGGACACGATGGTGTCGATGGCAAGCCAGAGGGGCACCAGCAGAGCGCAAAGCAGGATCAGGGTCATCACCGACACGGCCGCCCATCGGCGTCCCCAGAGCCCGTCCTGGACGGAGACCATCAACGGCCAGGTCGCCGTCACGATGGTCACCGCCCAGATGAAAGCTCCGAGGAAGGGCTTCAGGATCCAGAGGGAAGTCCCGATGAGCAGCCCGATGAAAAGCACCGCGAAGAAAGTGCGGGTGATGTCGTTTGATCTCTCATTCATGACGGGCCATGGCCAGTATGGCTTCGGTGTAAGCTGTCTTGAGATCCCCGAGGTAATTCGGGTCGATCCTGCCCTTCCAGGTCTCGACTTCAAGGAACCTTTTGGGTATGGAAACGGCGCGCGGGTCGTACCCCGTCCGGAACCGCACGCGCCATCGCAGTCTCTGCACATGGTCGGAGACCGTGCGGGTTGCGTCCGCCAGCGCCGTGTAGCCGACGGAACTCAGGCAGTCCGCCAGGACCTCTTCTGCATAGACGCCCCGGGCGAAAAGGCAGCTCACCATGGAGGTGAGAAGCACCCTGGCCCGCTCGTCCTCGATCAGGAACTCGACGGCCGCTTTCACGTCGGGCTCCTTGTCCTTCTGGTCGTAGGAGTAGCCTCCCGTGTCCAGGTGCGAATGCCGCAAGCCCAGGGCCTGCGCAACGAAAAAGACTTCCCCGGTGGCATAGCCGGCCATCTCCTGGCCGAGAACGCACGCGAAGTCCTCGCCCCCATAATGACGGGCCGCCTTCGAGGTTCCCTGGGCCAGGATACGGTAGAACTCGTTGGAGGCCGCGCCCAGGTGGTGAACCGCCTCCTGGTAGGCTTTTCCGTCGCCGAACTGGAGGGGGACAAGGGTCTCCCCGGTCGAAACGATGTCCTTTTCAAGGGCTTCCGTGGCCCAGGCCAGGGCGACGCCGGCGGACATCACGTCGAGCCCCGCCCGCTCGACCACGTCGAGGAGAGCCAGCACCTCGAAGGCATTGGTGACGTGGAGCATGGCCCCCATGGCGAAGATCGGCTCATGATCGTAGGACACCTGCCGGTACAGGTATCGGTTCTCCCCCATGAATCGCTCCCTGACGAACCCGAGGTGGATGCACCCGACGGGGCATCCGGCGCAGGCGGCGTTGCGGAGCAGGGTGTCGCGGGCGAAGGTTTCCCCGCTGATGCCCTCGATGGCCGGGTCGGTGGTCTTCTGGAGATTCCGAATGGGAAGGGCGTGGATCCCGTTCAGGACCGCCATGTTGATGGTGGTCCCGTAGTTGTGGTACTTCTCCATCATGTCCGTGTCGGTCATCTTCCGGTGCACGTCCGCGAAAAGCCTTGGATACGCTTTTCCTTCGGGGAGCGGAAAGGAGCCGTCTCCCAGGACCACGATCCCCTTGAGGTTCTTTGCGCCCATGACCGCCCCGGAGCCGAGCCTTCCGAAATGGCGGTAGGTGTCCACGTTGATGCACGCCATGGCCGAGAGATTCTCGCCGGCGGGCCCGATCCGCCAGATGCTGCGGTGGCCGGCTCCCTTGTACATGCGGCGGAGCATCTTGCCGGTCTTGAAAAGATCCATGCCCCACAGGAAGTGGACGTCGCTCAGGTCCAGGTGCCTGGAGCCGATGGAGAGGCATGAGGGACGGCGCGCCTTCCCACGAATGACGAGTCCGTCGTAGTCCGCGAACCGCAGGGAAAGGGCCGAACGCCCGCCGGCATGGCTTTCGGCATACTGGTCGTGATGGGGAGACTTGAATGCGCAGACGGTCTTGCTCATGAGCGGAAAATAGCCCGTGAGCGGGCCTATGGCGAAGATGAGGGGCTGCTCCGGGTCGTCCCACGGCCGGTCCGGAAGTCCATGCTTCTCGAAAAGCATGGCCGCGAGACCGCTGCCGCCCGCCACAGTGTCCCTGCCGTCGACTTTTTCGATGCCGCCCCGTCCCGATTCCAGGTCGACCACGAGTACCCTGAAATGATCCCTGATCATACCGCGCCCTCCTCGACGTTCCGGTCCTCTCGCCTTTCCCCTCCGGCGCCACGCTCCATGAGCTCGATGCAGTCGTGCGGGCAGAAGGGGACGCAGCGCCCGCAATGGATGCAGACGAACGGCTCGGCGGTCTCATCCAGGAAGATGGCGTCCACGGGGCAGGCCCTTGCGCACTCGCCGCAACGGATGCAGAGGTTCTTTTTCACCACCACGCCGCCGCCCTTGCGCTGGGAATAGGCCCCGGTGGGGCAGGCGGCGGCGCAGGGCGCCGGAAGGCAGGCCAGGCAGGTCCTGGCCTCGAATCCCGTCGAGAGCCCTCCGGAGGATGAGATGCGTATCCCGGCCGTGTCCCAGGAGAGGTTCTTGTGGACGAGGCGGGCACAGGCAAGCGAGCAGGCATGGCATCCGATGCACCGCTCCATCCGTGGCGCATGAAGGATCTTCATCGAGTTTTCTCCATTGGCGAGGAATCAGCTGTCAGCTGTCAGCCGTCAGGTATCAGCCGCCGGCGGTTGGTTTATCGATTCGAGGACTCACTCTTGCCGGGGCGCTTGGAGGTCCCCTCTCCCCCCATTCGGGGGAGAGGGAACAACCGCAAAACGTTGTGCAGACTGGAAAGCTCGTCGCTGGACTACCGCACGAAGGCCTTGCGTCCGGCGTACACGGCGGAATCCCCCAGCTCCTCCTCGATGCGCATGAGCTGGTTGTATTTTTCCACCCGCTCCCCGCGGCACGGGGCGCCGGTCTTGAGATGACCGGTAGCCATGGCCACGGTGAAGTCGGCGATGAAGCTGTCCACCGTTTCGCCCGACCGGTGCGAGACCATGGAGGCCCAGCCGGCCTTGCGGGCCATTTCGATGGCCGCGATGGTCTCGCTGAGCGAGCCGATCTGGTTCAGCTTGATCAGCACGGCGTTGGCGGAGTTCTCGGCGATGCCCCGGGCGATGCGCGCCACATTGGTGACGAAGAGGTCATCTCCCACAAGCTCGATGCGATCCCCCAGCTTCTGGTTGAGCAGCTTCCAGCCCTCCCAGTCGTCCTCGGCCAGGCCGTCTTCCAGCACCACGACGGGATACCTGTCCGCCCAGGCCGCCCACAGCTCGACCATCTCGGCCGAGGAGATCTTCCTCCCCTCGGTGCGCAGATGATAGAGCCCGTCCTCGTAGATTCCGCTCGTGGCGGGATCGAGGGCGATCATGATCTGATCCCCTGGCTTGTAGCCTGCCTTTTCGATGGCCTTGAGGATCAGCTCCACGGCTTCGGCGTTGGTCTTCAAAGCCGGTGCGAAGCCCCCCTCGTCTCCCACGCCGGTGGCGTGCCCGCCGGATTTCAGGACACCCTTCAGCGCCTGGTAGACCTCGCTCCCCCAGCGAACAGCCTCCCGAAAGCTCGGCGCGCCGACGGGGGCGATCATGAATTCCTGGAAGTCCGTGCCCTGCCAGTTGGCGTGCGCGCCGCCGTTCAGAATGTTGAACATGGGCACGGGAAGCACCCGGGCCGCCACTCCTCCGAGGTACCGGTACAGCGGCAGGCCGGCCCAGTCCGCCGCGGCGCGGGCCACCGCCAGGCTGACCCCCAGGATCGCGTTGGCCCCCAGCTTGCTCTTGTTGGGGGTGCCGTCCAGGTCGA
>Ga0101944_10005012_pt1 | contig 15600 bp, 9 predicted proteins | sample DewCreD2012metaG_FD_75245 | JGI IMG/M metagenome (GOLD analysis project Ga0101944, IMG submission 75245) | Hot spring sediment bacterial and archeal communities from British Columbia, Canada, to study Microbial Dark Matter (Phase II) - Dewar... ...
ATCAGGTATATGGATATTTCATCGTCATATATCATGATGACTTGAAGCAAGAAGATGTCTGCTTGCACAAGGCTCTCTATAATGCCTGCAGACAGCAGGCCGTTGATACGGCAAACAGGCTGGGTGTGTATCTATGCTTGCCTCCGGCTTTCGAAGGGGTTTTACCCAGCATGGAAGGCTCTTTGGGAGGTAGCGAACGGATCATCGAGCGTTTTCCAGAGAACTATGTGAAGTCGGTGAATGCCGCCCATGAGCTGAAAGATCTTGTGGATGTGGAAAAGGTCGAAGAGCAGGCTATGCAAGTGAGAGATCAGATTCTTGGCCGGTTAAAAGACAAGAATCTGTTTCCCAGTTTTAGGGATATGATGGGATGGGGGCGACAATACATGGAACTGAAACGGTTGCAACGGTACTACCGTCGAACATTGAAACGGCACAAAAACATATTCGAAGCGTTGACATCCGGGAATCAACAAGAGATCAAATTCTGTGAATCCTTATATCGAAGGATTTATCTTTCACCGACAGGTGAAGTCACCCCATGCTGCTACATCTATCAACCCTTGGGCAATGTATCGAATGAATGCATCGGGGATATCTGGAATGGAGAAGCCTATCGGAATTTCAGGGCGAAATTCCTTTCAGAAAATCCTCCCAAAGAATGTGTTGGTTGTCATAACATATCTTGGATTCGGCCGGTGGATGTGGTTCGAGAACTGTGTTAGTGCCTGACCGTCCCCCTTTCTCACTGTTTTACGGTTTGATGGTTTTGCAACACAGCCCTGCCAAAGGTGGAGCAGCCCCGAATCGGGGTTTTGCTTCAAACATTCAATAAAGGATATTCATGACCCATTGTGTTCAGAAACCTGTTTCGGTGACTGTCGTCGTCCCCTGCTACAACCAGGGGGTTTATCTTGCGGAATCGATCGGCTCGGTCCTGGCCCAGACGATCGAGGATGTGGAAATTCTGATCGTCAACGACGGCTCGACGGATCCCGAAACCATCAAAATCCTCGACACCTGTGATTATCCCCGGACCCGGGTCATCCACACGACCAATCAAGGATTGCCTGCGGCACGGAACAACGGCATCCGGGAAGCCAAAGGACGCTATATCCTTCCTTTGGATGCGGATGATCGGATCTCTCCCGGCTATTTGGAAAAAGCCGGTCGGATCTTGGATGAAAACCCGGGGATCGGGATCGTTTACGGCCATGCCGTTTTTTTCGGGGCTGTGGAAAAACCGTGGAACCTCCCGGAATTTTCCCTTCAAGAAATGATAATCGACAACATCCTCTACAACTCCTGTGTGTTCCGGAAAGCCGACTGGGAAACCGTTGGCGGTTATCGGACGGACATGGTTTACGGATGGGAGGATTACGATTTCTGGCTTTACCTGATCGAACAGGGCAGGCTGGTGTATCGGATTCCGGAGGTGATGTATCACTACCGCATCAGACCGGACTCCATGCTTCGAACAACAAGCCGTGAGCAGAAAATCGAGATGTTCGAGCGGGTGTTCCAGCACCATCGGGAATTCTTCGAACGGAATATCCGCTTGTGGATCGATCGGCTGATCGATATTCCTGTGGACCGAACCCGGAAATGGATGGCGCAGGTCTATGTCGATACCGGCATGGGATACAACGAAAAGCAGATGCTCGTGGCCTATGTCGCCGGGGATGAGCGGACCCTGGAATTCGATATCAGCCGATTTCAGCACGTTCAAGGTATCCGAATCGATCCGGTGAACGGCCCGGCAGTCATTTGCCTGCATCGGATCGAGCTCCAGGATGTTTCGGGGCGGAAACGCAAAGCAACCATTCGATTCCACAATGCGTTGAGCGAAGAGGACGGTCATTACGTCTTTACGAATGCGGATCCACACTGGATCCTGGATGGTGTCGACGGATCTCTCCGATCGATTCGCGTCGATCTGGATTTTTTGGCGATCGGAAACGATGCCTTCGACCGGCTTCTGAACCATCAGAACGCTCGGATCGCCGAGCTGCAACACGCGTTGCACGAAAAGACGATCCAGGATCGCAGACAACGGGACAGGCTTGTCCGTTTAGAAACGGTTCTTCAGGACAAGGACCGTCATATTCGCAACATCGAATGTTCGTTAAACCGCATCAAGGGCTCGCTGATCTGGCGAACGGCGGAATTCTGCCGGAAATGGCTGGTGTTTCTGCCGATGGATCTGGCACGGCAATCGTTCAAGGCCGCCGATATTTTGCGCAGAGAAGGAACGCGGGGACTTTGGCATCATCTGTGGCTGCATCTCACCAAAGAGGATCGGGACCAACCGGAAGAGCCACCCGGGGTTGCACGAATCGGGCTTACCCAGGCCGATTATGAAATCTGGATAGAGACCCATCGCCTGAGCGACGAGCGCCGCAGCGAGATGCATCGCCGGATCGCCGCAATGACGCTGAGGCCGAAAATCAGCGTCATCGTTCCGGTGTATGAAGTCGACGGCATCTGGTTGGAGAAGGCCATCCAGTCGGTTGTGGATCAGGTCTACGACAACTGGGAACTTTGCATCGCAGATGACGCTTCCCTGTCAGGGCATATCCGGGAAATTCTTCAAAAATGGGCGGATCGGGAACCCCGCATTCAGGTACGCTTTCTCACCCGAAACCGTGGAATCGCCCTGGCCTCCAATGCGGCTGCAGAGATGGCGACCGGAGAGTGGGTCGGCTTTCTGGACCATGACGATACGCTCTCACCCGATGCGCTTTTCGAGGTGGCATCGGTGCTGGAGCAGCAGCCGCAGGTCGATCTCGTGTACAGCGACGAAGACAAGATGGATCTCGAAGATCACCGGCTCGAGCCGTTTTTCAAACCGGATTATTCACCGGATTTGATATTGTCCCAGAATTACATCTGTCATTTTACGGTGGTTCGAAAAAGCCTTTTCGATGCAGTCGGCGGTTTTCGGGACGGGTTCAACGGCTCCCAGGACCACGACCTGATCTTGCGGATTCTCGAGAAAACCGATCGGGTGGCGCACATTTCGAAAATCCTGTATCACTGGCGGAAAATTCCGGGTTCGACGGCAGCCGTATACGATGCCAAGTCCTATGCCTGGGAAGCGGGCAGAAAGGCCATCGAACAGACGCTGAAGGCGCGAGGTGTCGAGGCTGCCGTGTTCTATGGAAGATGGCAGGGAAGCTACCGGGTGAAGCGGAACATTTCCGGCAGGCCGTTGGTCAGCATCCTGATTCCCTTTCGGGATCGGGCGGATCTTCTTGAAACATGTATCCTGTCTGTACTCGAGCGGTCGAGCTGGCCTGCATTCGAAATCATCGGTATCGACAACGGAAGCTCGGCGCCGGAGACAGAAAAGCTCAAGCAACGGCTGGTCGATATGGATGCCCGCGTAAGGTTCGTCTCATATCGAGAGCCGTTCAATTATTCCGCCATCAACAATTTCGGCGTCTCCCAGGCGAAAGGAGAACATCTCGTTCTGATGAACAGCGACATCGAAGTCATCACGCCCGCCTGGATCGAGGCTCTGCTCGAGCACAGCCAGCGTCCAGAAGTCGGGGCCGTCGGAGCGAAGCTTCTCTATCCGGACGGTCGCATCCAGCATGCCGGGATCGTTGTCGGCATTTTCGGAAATGCCGGTCATCCCCATCGATTCTTTCAGGCAGATGACAACGGGTACTACGCCAGACCCCATGTCATTCACAACGTGAGCGCGGTGACTGCTGCCTTGATGATGGTGAAAAAGTCCCTCTATGAAAGTGTCGGCGGTCTCGATGCGGAGCATTTGGGGATCGCCTACAATGATGTGGACTTTTGTCTCAAGCTTCGGCAGAAAGGGCTTCTCAACGTTTTTACACCCTATTGCGAGGCCGTTCATCATGAATCCGCATCCCGGGGGTATGAGTTCACATCGGAAAAGCGGGAGCGTTTCGACCGGGAGCGGCTGGTGTTTGAAAGCCGCTGGGCTGGGGTGATCGATGCCGGCGATCCGTATTACAATGTGAATCTCAGTCTGCAATCCGAAGATTTCGCCATTCGGCTGTCGGAGTGAATCCCGTGGGCGATCGAAACTGGATGGAGCGCGTTCGAAATGCCGTCGGCGAGGATCGAGCAAAAATCCTCTCGCTTTTCGGCGTTGGCCTGGTGATCCGCCTTGTGTTGATGCCTTTTTTCGCTCACGTCGATTTTCTCTCTGAATATGGGAGAATGTATCAGGTAGTTGCTACGGGGAAGCCAACCCTCTATCTGGGCCGAATCGTCGTCGTTGTCATCGAGCAGGTTTCTCTTCGTCTGTTTCTGCCGTTTCTGCCTGATGCAGATACGATGCTGCGGTTCAATGACACGGGCCAGGCAACGGCCGGGCTGAACGAATATTTTCTTTTCGTAAGTGATCCACATATTTTCAGGACCTTGTTTCTGCTCAAGATCCCCTACCTGCTTTTCGATATGGGGACCGTTTGGGTGCTTTTCCGGTTGATGGCCGGAAAGGCCGGGCAGAAAACGGCGCTTTGTCTATGGCTCTTCAATCCGGTCACTCTTTATGCCTTCTATGTATTCGGTCGGTTCGAATCCATTCCCATCTTTTTTCTGTCCTTGACCCTGCTTTTGCTGCAGAAGGGGCGCTTGGTTCTTTCTGCCTTGACCCTCGGGTTAGCCCTCAATTGTCGTGAAATCATCGTTCTCTACTTGCCTTTATATGGGCTTTCGCTTTTCGGGAAACAGTGGAACCGAAACGTTCTTTTCCGCCGGATGATTCCGGCATTGATCGTTCTCTTCACGATGACCGTCTTGCCGCTTTGGATGAAAATGAGATTTGAAACCCCTCTTGCGACCGGAGGAGGCGGCGTTCAGGATATGGAAAGTGCTCAGGCCCTGTTCGGGATGCGATTCAACTGGTTCGTGCCTTTCGTATTTTGCTATGCAGCGATTTGCCTCTGGCTGATCGAAGAGCGATCGCGCGATCCCTTCGAAAGGTTTTTGACGGCTACGGGGCTTTGTATCTTGAGTTTTCTGCTGCTTGTATCCCACAGCGCCCATTATGTATCCTGGATGGTGCTCTTCCCGATTGTCGGGTTGTATTTCAAAAAGCCGATACTCAAACCCTTTCTGATTTTCTGTGCGTGCTGGATGGCCACATGGGCGATACTGACCGACGCCGGGGTATTTACCCTATTTCTGGCGTCTCCGCTGTCCATGAATTTTTTCCGTTTCAAAACCCTGCTCGATGTGTACGAAACGACACTTGGGCATTTTGTTCCAATGGATCGCAGCATGCTCATCTGGTCGATGAAAACCGTCTATGCGGCATCTATCGCATATATGATGGTGTTGTTTTTCCGAAAGCCCGAGGCGCGCCATGTCTGAAAGGCCGCAGATCATGAAAATCCGAGGCAAGACAGCGTCCCGTCGCGACCAAGGGGTGTCGTCTTCGGCAGCGGTTCCCCTCATCATCGGCCTTTTGGGATTCATTCAAGCGATGGCTGTTTTATGTGGGTTTTTGTGCGACGATGCCCTGGCCCAAAGCGGGCCGATCATTCCGATCCACATCCAGGGCAGGTCAATCGAAAAGCCGTGGTTTCTGCACGATATGGTGGTGACGGAGGACAAGCGGTTTCAGGGGAAGGGCCGGGATCCCCATCTTGTCAGCCCCGAGCTGGGGATTGAGCTTGGCAAGGTCCAAGGCATCGTCCTCAGTATTTGCGGGTATCCGGACAAAGATCCGATTCCGATTCAGGTGTTTTGGCAAACCGATGCCAATGGGTTCCGGGAAGATGCCAGCTTTCAATTTTCCATCGAAGCCACATCTCACCCCAGAAACGTTTTTCTGTCCTTTGCAGATACCATTCTTACCGAATCGGACACGGAGCGGCTGTTGTCTATCCGGGTGGATTGGGTAAGATCATCCGATACCATCGGGTTTACGAAAATGGATGTGCTGCTTCGAGGGGATGTGCTTCCGGAAGATGTGATCCTGCCGGTGATGGCTAGAGCCCCGATTCGGGAAATTCCACTCCAGGAAGACTTCCTGCGATATGGACCCTATCGGATCCACGATATGGTTGTTGAAGACGACGATACCTGGCAGGTCAACGGGGAAGATCCCTATATCGAAACGGCGAATCTCAATGTTCGTCTGAAACGGATCAAAGGGATGTTCCTTCGCTTTCGGATCAGCGGCCGAGAAAACCCCTATCCGTTTCAGGTGTTCTGGAAGACCTATTCGGCCGATTACGATGAAAAGCGCAGCTTCTGGCTTCGTACCCGGGTCCAAGATGGTGAAGGCACCTTCTACATCCCGTTTCGGGTGCTCCCGGCCGATGACATGCTGAAAACGATCCGGGTCGATCTCGAAAAATGTCCGAAATGTCGATTCGAAATCCTGGAAGGCAGGCTGATCACCCAGGAAGACGCAACGCTTCTCCGGCAGGTTCCCCCGAACATTATGGTGGCGCTGGGATATAGTGTCTATGGAAACGGTATCCTTCGGGACATGGTGGAAAAGGCACGGCGGGACCCCGGGTTTCTGGTGGTATGGGGGTTGATCGTGGTTGTCGTTGGAGGCGTAACGGGGTGGATGGGACTCGCTTCCAGGAAGAAGCTGGGCGGAAGTTCATGAAACGTGACCTGAAGGCGCTACAGCAGGAAATGTTCGATGTGGTGATCATCGGTGGCGGAATCACCGGGGCTTGCCTGTGTCACGATGCCGCCTTGCGGGGCATGCGGGTAGCACTCGTCGAAAAAGGGGATTTCGGCGGATTCACCTCCTCGGCTTCATCCAAACTCATTCATGGGGGGATTCGGTATTTGCCGACCGGTCAGTTCTGGAAAGTGCGGGAGTCCTCCGAGGAGAGGGCCGTTTTCCACAACATCGCGCCGCACCTGACCCGAATGCTGCCTTTTGTCGTTCCTACGTTTTCGGGCGGGCTGATGAAAGGTCGGGCCGCTTTGATGGCCGGCCTTTTGTTGTACGAAGCCATCGGATGGGGATTGAACGAGCGGATTCGGGATCCGTCCAAAAAAGTCCCGAACAGCCGTTTCGTTGGAAAGCACGAACTGACGTCTCGTTTCCCCTTGCTCGGTCGCCTCGAAGGACTGAGCGGGGCCTATGTGCTGTATGAGTCCCACATGATGAGCTCCGAACGGATGACCCTGGCGTTTCTCAAGACGGCTTGCCGGAACGGCGCCGTTGCGGCCAATTATGTACGTGCGGTCGATTTTTTGCGTGCAAACGGGAAGGCGGTGGTCGGGGTGGTGGCCGAAGATGTCCCGACAGGACAGCGTTTCGAGATCCATGGTCGGATCGTCGCCAATGCCGCAGGTCCTCATATCCCATTCATCAACGATCTTCTCCCCGAGCTTCGTTTGAAAAAGCGTCCCTCCGGATATTCGAAGGGCGTGCATTTGGTGACCCGACAAATCTTGCCCGACCATGCCCTGACCCTGACGACCCGTAAAAAAATCGAGGGGGTGATTACCCGAGGCGGGAGACATGTGTTCATTATCCCCTGGCGGCACCGATCCCTCATCGGCACGACCGATGTGCCGTTTTCCGGAAATCTCGACGATGTCCGGGTGACCGAAGCCGACATCCTGGATTTCATCGATGACCTCAACGCCTGTCTTCCTGGGCTTGATCTTTGTGCTCAGGACATTCATTATGCGTGGGCGGGGCTCTATCCGCTGATGGTGCGGGAGATCAAACCCGATACCTATCAGGGAACAGGAGAATACCAAATCGTCGATCACGAGAAGCAGGACGGCATTCAAGGCATCGTTACGGTGTTCGGCGCCAAGTATACGACAGCCCGCCGGGTGGCCGAAAAAGCGGCGGAGCGAATCTCGGCCAAAATCGGCAAGCTGAAACGGTTCCGTACCAGCCGAAGCGTCCCTCTGGCAGGCGGCGACATGGGCGATGTCAACCAAACGAGGCGTCACGTGCAACGACTTTACGGGGATCGGCTTGAGCCGGAGATCATCGATCATCTGTTCTTCTTGTATGGAACGGAAATGCACGATGTGATTCGCTACGGTGCGAAAAACCCGATGCTTCTGGAGAGGCTTTGTGACGGACTTCCCACCATCGGTGCCGAAGTCGTTTATGCTGCTGATCAGGAGATGGCGCTCACGCTTTCAGATATCGTCTTTCGTAGAACCGATTGGGTCACAGCCGGTCACCCTGGGAAAGAGGCTCTCGAGCGAGCGGCCGATTTGGCGAAGCGGTGTTTGGGTTGGGATGAAGCGCGAATGAAAGCCGAGATGGTCCGTGTGGAGAAGGCCTTTGAGGTGATCCGATCCATTCGCAAAGAGGAGTTGCGATAATAGTGGGCAGTGGGCAGTGTTTTTCGGCCCATTTTCATTCCCGGGGGTGGCAAAAACCCGTCGTCATGACCATTTATTCTGACAGATGAGATGAACAATACCCCAAGCAAGAACAATGTGCGATCCGACAGCCCCTTTCAAGCAAACCCAGTGGTTGTCCATATTGCTCCCACCCCTTTTTTTGCCAACCGAGGTTGTCATATCCGGATCGAAAACGAGATCCGGGCGATCTCTTCTTATCCGTATCGCGTCGTTGTGGTCACGTACCATCATGGGCGGAATCCGGAAGGTATCGATGTGCGACGAATCCCCTCCATTGCCGGATATACCAAAACCGAGGCAGGCTACTCGCCATTCAAGTTCTTGGCGGATATACTGCTCTTCTTCAAGGTCTTTTCCGTTTGCCGAAATGAAAAACCCATTGTGCTGCATGGGCACTTGCACGAAGGGGCCTTGATCGGGTGGGCGGTTCGGTCGTGTCTGATCCGGCCCAAGCCGGCGCTCATTTTGGACATGCAGGGAAGCCTTTCCGGAGAGCTTTCCGCCTATGGCGCGTTTTCCGGAAAACGATGGGTATTGAGGGCCTTTGAATGGATCGAAGGCCGAATTTGTCGAATGGCCGATCATGTGCTTTGCTCTTCTCTCAATGCATTTCAGTGCCTGGAAAGATTTACCCGGGGCAGGGTTTCAGCCGAAATTCTTGCAGACATGGTGCCGGATCGATTCTTCGATGAACCCGATCGCTTAACACTTCGAAGAAGGCTGGGCATCGACGTCGGGAAGCGTGTGTTGATCTATACGGGGGGGCTTCTTCCGGCAAAGGGGGTGAATGAGCTGATCGAGGCAGTCCGAATCCTTTTGGAAACCCATGGAGATCTCGTGTGTATTTTGGCCGGATATCCGACGGATCGGGTGTTGGAAGCGGCCCATCGGTATGGATGGGCGGGCCGGTGTCGGATTCCAGGGGAGATTTCCTATGATGTTCTATCCGATTGGCTGGGTGTGGCCGATGTCGCCATCGACCCAAAGCCGGACGCTGGCGCCCAAGAGGCAAGCGGAAAAATCGTGCATTACATGGCAAGCGGGCTTCCGGTGGTTTGCTTCGATTCACCGTCCAACCGGGCGCTTTTGGGGGATGCCGGCTTTTATGCCGATGGGGCGAAAGGGCCTTTGGGGTTGGTTCGGGGTGTCGAGAAGGTGTTTTCGGATATGGAAGATGCAAAACAAAAGGGGCTTTTGGGAAAGCGAAGGGCGCAAGAGATCGTTTCGCCGGGCGCCGTCGGAAAGCGGCTTGCTGATGTGTATCATTATCTTGCAAAGGACCGAGTGGGTGTCTCATAAAGGAGTGTGCTTTTGAAAACAGCCTTGGTGACGGGTGCAAACGGATTTGCCGCAAGCGTGTTGTGCAGAAAGCTGATCGAGCGAAATTACCGGGTTCGGGGGCTTGTCCGAAAGGGGGCGGATTTGCGCTTGCTTGAAGGCGCCGATGTGGAGCTCTTTTATGGTAATCTTGGCGGAGTGGAGCCGTTAACCGATGCTTGCACCGACGTCGATGTGGTTTTTCACCTTGCGGCGGCCTACCGGAAAGAAAACGTCCCCCCAAAAACCTTCTGGGACGTCAATGTCAACGGCACCCGAAAGGTTCTCGATGCCGCAATTCAAAACGGTGTTCAGCGGTTTGTCCATTGCAGCACGATCGGTGTCCAGGGCGATATCAAACATCCCCCGGCAACGGAAGATCATCCCTTCGACCCCGGGGATGCCTATCAGCGGTCGAAGCTCGAAGGAGAGCTTCTGGCGCGCGAGACCTTCCGCAAAACCGGATTGGCCGGAGCCGTTGTCCGTCCTGTCGCCATCTACGGACCGGGGGATACACGGCTGCTCAAGCTCTTTCGCCACATCAACCGGGGGACGTTCCGGATGATCGGATCCGGGAACACCCTGTACCACATGGTGCATGTGGAGGATCTGGCACAAGGTTTCATCCTTGCAGCCGAGCATCCGAACGCCGTTGGTGAGGTTTTCACGATCGGTGGGGAAACCTGGACGACGTTGAACGAACTGGCGGAGATGATCGGCCGTATTCTGGGAAAACCGGTTTCCAGGCAGCATATTCCGGCAAGCCTTGTGTGGGCGGCAGCCATTTTATGCGAAGCCGTCTGCAAACCCCTCAATTTGCCTCCGCCCCTGTATCGACGAAGGGTTGCCTTTTTCCTGAAACATCGGGCTTTTGATATTTCAAAGGCAAAGCGCCTTCTCGGATACGCTCCCAAGATTCCACTCGAGGAAGGTCTGCGGCAGACCGCCGAATGGTACCGAAAGCAAGGGTGGTTGTAAGGCGGGATGGGCTATGGGCGATAGGTGATGGGGAGGAGACAGGAGACAGAAATCAGGAATCAGCAATGGTTTCTATGGATCGTGAAAATCAACCTGACATGTTGGGGCGGTCCCATGCGGCCGCCCTTGTGGAACAAAGGATCGTATTTTCATCAATTGATAGGTAAGGTGCTCCTTGTCATGAACATGGATCGTTTTTGGATCAGGTATAACCGATGAAATCCTTGCAGTTGCGCAGCATCGATAAACCCGATTTGCACCGGTTGCTCCATGATACCGGCAAATCCAGCCTCGCCCGATATCGGGACAAGGCCTGGGGGGATGTGGGATGGAGCCGGATGCTGGTAGGTGAGTTGATCACGGGAATGCTCTCCGGTCTTCCCGGCGGCGTCGGGTATTTTTGCAGACAGCGCTTTTACAGGCGTTTGTTTCGGAGGATGGGTAACGGGGTGATCTTCGGAAGAAACATCGTTCTGCGCCATCCTGGACGGATCTCCATCGGAGATGAAACCGCCATCGACGATGGAACCTTGCTCGATGCGGCAGGGGCAGGTGAGGAAGGCATCACGATCGGAAATCGTGTGATCGTCTCCAGAAATTGTGTGATCCAGGGCAAGACAGGTCCGGTGGTGATCGGAGACGACTCGGACATCGGCGTGAACACGGTGCTGACTTCTGTCAGCGGCATTGATGTGGGGGATCATGTGCTGATGGCTGCAAACGTCTATATCGGAGGGGGCCGGTATCATATCGAGGATCGGCATGTCCCCATCCTGCAGCAAGGCGTGTACTCCCGAGGCCCGATTCGGATCGGAAGCGGCTCCTGGATCGGTGCGGGCGCCATCGTTTTGGACGGGGTCCGGATCGGAAACGGATGCGTGATCGGTGCAGGCGCCGTTGTGACCCAAGATATTCCCGATTTCTGGATTGCCGCTGGAACTCCGGCAAAACCGTTCCGTCATCGTTTCGAAATCCGGGAGGACCGTTGAACCGATGGATTGACAGGATACCCGTTTTTGCGGTCTGCCTCCTTTTTTTCTGGGGGATCCCGGAGGTTCAGACCTCTGCTGCATCCGAAATCGAGGCATTGACCGGTGCCCATACCCGGGTCGTCTGGCTTCAGGATCATGGGGACGGCACCGACAGCCTTTGCCGCGGCAACCAATTGATGGTGATGGGCTTGGACAGCCGGGACGAAAAGGGAGAGCGGCCTCTTCTTTCCGCTGTTGCAGGATACCGCAAGCCCTTGATGACACCGGATGGCAAGCGGGTGGTCTTTTCCCTGCAGCGGCCGGAGATGATCTTTGTCGTCAACTGGGACGGGGGGCTTCCGACGGCTCTCACCAAGGGCATGGCGGTAGCCGTCTGGGCCGAACCGAAAACCGGAATGACCTGGGTGTATGCCGTGCGAAAACCCGATCCCCAGGATGAAGATCGGTTTTCCGAAATCGTTCGCTTTCCGATCGATCGACCGGAGGTTGAAGAACTGGTCTGGAACAAGACGGCCGTGAACAAAGACAATTTTCAGCTCTCCAGAGACGGGAATACGGCCTGTTCCACCCTGCCCTGGCCATCGATTGGGCGGATGGTGTTGCCGAACCGCTCTTCCCAGGTATATGCCAAAGGCTGCTGGCCTTCGATGGCACCGGACGACAGCCGCCTGGCTTGGGTCTTCGACGGCTCCCACAGGAACCTGACGATGTTCCCGGCCGACGGCGGCGGACCGTGGCGGGTAGCGATCGATCGGGCCAAAGGGATCGACGGCTTCGAAGTCTATCATCCCCGATGGACGAACCATCCAGGGTATCTTGTGATCACCGGTCCATATAAGATTGCAGCAGGGGCCAACGCCATCCGGGGCGGCGGAGCCGGGGTGGAAGTATATCTCGGAAAATTTTCGGCGGACATGACCGCAGTGACCGACTGGGTTCAGGTGACGCACAACCGAAAGGCCGATTTTTTCCCGGATGCATGGATTGCCGGTGGTGAGCGGGCCTCACTGAGATTGGAAATCGGGCCCGGAAAGGGCCTTAGGGCCGGGAAAACATCGCTGCCCAGATCAATCACAATGGAGGGAGCGCTTCTTGAAATGAGCGACATTCCGGATCCTTCGGCCATTTTGCCGTATCGAAACGCTTTTGCGGTGTATCGGTATCGGGTGATATCCGCCGATGGTTCCGATGCTGCTGGGCTTGAGGTCGGAAAGGAAATCCTCGTGGCGCACTGGGTCATTCGGGACGGGAAGAAGCTCTCCGGATATCCGAGAAGCCTCGGAAGGACCTATCGGATGACGATTGAAGACATGGCCATGCATCCCGAATGGGAAAGCGAGCGCCTGATCCGGGACATGGATGCCTGGGATCTTCCCCTGTATGTCGATGTGTCGGGATAAGCCCGCATGGTCTTCAGCTCGATCCTTTTTCTCTTTGGATTCCTGCCGCTTGTCCTTCTGGTGTATTTCCCCATCCCATCTCGTTTCAAAAACCTCTGTTTGACGCTCTTCAGTTACGTCTTTTATGGGTGGAGCAATCCCCTGTTCGTCCCCGTGATGGCGGCATCCACGATCATCGACTATGTCTGCGCCCTGCGGATTGCCGCCCATCCTGTACAGCCCTCCGATTTCCCATCCGAAACCCCCGCTTCAATCCTCGCATCCCGAAGAAGGCGTTGGCTCATCCTTTCCCTGTGTACCAATTTGGGTCTTCTTGGCTTCTTCAAATATTTCAATTTCGGCATCGATACAGTCAAAACCGTGTTGGCGGCGTTCGGGCATGAATCGGCGCTTGCCGACTGGACACTTCGGGTGACGCTTCCGCTCGGGATCAGCTTCTATACGTTTCAGTCGATGAGCTATACGATCGATGTGTACCGGGGGAAGGTCGAACCGACAAGGAATTTCATCGATTTCGCCTGTTTCGTCTCCCTGTTTCCGCAACTGGTTGCAGGCCCCATCGTCCGTTATGCCGATCTGGCCCAGGCCCTGATCCGGCGGACCGTAACCGTTCATGGGTTTGCCCGAGGAGTCGCCCTGTTGTCGGTTGGGCTTGCAAAAAAAATCATCCTGGCCAATCCCTGCGGCAAGATTGCAGATGTCGTCTTCAATGCGCAGGGCTTGGATGTCTGGATGGCCTGGTGGGGAGCGGTGGCATACGCCTTCCAGATCTATTTCGATTTCAGCGGGTATTCGGACATGGCCATCGGTCTGGGGATGATGTTCGGATTCAGCTTCCCGACCAATTTTGACTCGCCGTATCGTTCGCAGTCCATTACGGAATTCTGGAGGCGGTGGCACATGTCGCTTTCGAGCTGGCTGCGCGATTATCTCTATGTTTCGTTGGGCGGCAACCGGCTTTCTCCGATGAAAACCTATCGCAATCTCATGCTCGTGATGCTGCTGGGCGGGCTCTGGCACGGCGCGGCGTGGACCTTCGTGGTGTGGGGAGGGCTTCACGGCCTCTGGCTCGCCGTGGAGCGGGCCGCTGGAAAACGGCCGATCTACGCCGCTCTTCCGAAACCGTTTCGGATCGGACTCACCTTTTTTCTGGTCACCTTGGGATGGGTGATGTTTCGATCTCCGAATTTCAGCCACGCGCTTCGGTATTACGGCGCCCTCTTCGGTCTCAGCCCGGTTTCGGAGAACATTTTCCTGATATACGGCATGGTGGCTCGGCCATGGGACTGGCTTGTCATGGGCATCTGTGCCCTCATCGTCTGGACGGCCCCCGCTTCCCGCAACTGGGTGATGGGCTGGAGCCCCTGGAAGGCCGTCGTCTGCGCGGGGCTCTTTGTCTTCTCCGTTGCGATTTTGCTGACGCAGGGGTACAATCCATTCATCTATTTCATTTTCTGAGCGGATGCTTGGAGAGCCCATCCAACATGAATGATGAACGAGGGATATCTGCCAGCGATCGGTTGATGGTCTTCGGATTTCTGATGGTCCTTATGGGTGTGGCTGCAGCCATCGGGGTCGATGCCGTGCGGCGAGACTCGGGAAGGCGGGGGGCCGGTTGCCCTGCGGAAGGATTTGCGGCAAGCCGTTCCCATCTGAAACCCATCGGATGGGAAGCCATCGTGCAGGCGAACGACAGACTGATTCAGAAGATGCGGGATACCGAAAGGGCCATGGAATCGGGATTTCCGCTGCGAAACCGGATCTTCGATCTCCTGCTTCCGGTATATCGAGGGTTTGGGACCTCCGTCGACAAGGTCGTGCCGGGTAAGGACGGGTGGCTGTTCTATGAACCGGACCTGCTTCATCTGACCGGGCCGGGATTCCTCAAGAAACCTGAAGATCCAAGGATGACTTCGGATCCTTTATCCGGGGTTCTCGATTTCTACCGGGAGCTTCAAAACCGAGGTATACGGCTCCTTGTCGTGCCGATTCCCGGCAAGCCGTCGATCTTACCGGAATACCTGCAGCAGGGCGAGCGGGGTCTTGAAGGGCCGTTGAAACATCCGAGCTGGGATGCCTGGATGATGGCTCTGCGGCGTTCGGGCGTGGATGTGCTCGATGTGCATGGGCTTTTGTGGGAACGGAAACAGAAGGGACAGACACCGTATCTGCGCACGGATACCCATTGGACGCCGGATGCGGTGGATGCCGTCGCTCAGGTTCTGGCGAAGACGGTCGAACCTCTCTTGGCCGGAGGGCCGCTGCTGCAGATGGAGCGGCGATCCGTTCAGGTCAGCAACCGGGGCGACATCGCGGTGATGGTTGATCGGGCGGCCTCCCACCCGCTGCATGATCCGGAAACCGTTCGGATCGATCAGGTTCTGCTCGGAGGGGCGATCGTGTCGGAAGAGCGGTCCGCCCAGGTGCTCCTGATCGGGGATAGTTACAGCAATATCTATTCTTCGGGTCGCATGGGCTGGGGCGAAGGGGCGGGGCTTGCCGAGCAGTTGGCGTTTCATCTCCGGCAACCGGTCGATCGGATCGTTCACAACGATGCC
>Ga0101944_10005013_pt1 | contig 15593 bp, 13 predicted proteins | sample DewCreD2012metaG_FD_75245 | JGI IMG/M metagenome (GOLD analysis project Ga0101944, IMG submission 75245) | Hot spring sediment bacterial and archeal communities from British Columbia, Canada, to study Microbial Dark Matter (Phase II) - Dewar... ...
TTTCTGAAAGCGTGCTCGAATACTTCTGGTTCAATTTCATAATAATCTTTGCGATTGTTTTCAGGCATCCAGGCTTTCCTTATAAGTCTTTTATCACGAAGTCTCCTAACAATCTGACTGATGGGACCTTTGCTTCTGCCAAGTTGTTTTGTGATTTCATCTAAAGAAAGTGGTTGAGGTGAGAAGAGTAGAAGTGCAATTATGTGTCCCATTAGCTTATTTAACCCGAAAGCTTTATAAGCATCACCGAATCTTTGAATTAACTCTTTTTTAATTTTTTCATCGGTGGACATAGATTTTATCGTTTTTTATTTTTCAAACGATAGAAACTTAAAGTAAACAGTCTTTAAAGTCAAGTGTTTTCGTTATGATTTTATAAATGGGCTAATACTATCGCAGATGACAAAATTTTTTCAGCTTTTTTAGGATGGTACTAAATAATAAATAACATAAAAGTAAAAAAGTAAGATTTGACTTCTAAAATTCAGTCTATTTTAACAAATTCTTCAGATACTTCCCAGTCCAGGAATTTTCATTTTTTGCTATCTGCTCCGGAGTTCCTGTTGCAACAATATATCCACCCTTATCACCTGCTTCCGGACCTAAGTCAATAATATGATCCGCACACTTAATAACATCAAGATTATGTTCAATTATTACTATTGAATTTCTTCTTTCAAGCAGGGTCTCAAAAGCTTGAAGAAGTTTTGAAATGTCGTTGAAATGAAGTCCTGTGGTTGGCTCATCAAATATAAATAGTATATGTTTTTTCTCTCGTTGAGCAGTTAAGTAAGAAGCGAGTTTAATTCTTTGTGCTTCTCCACCGGATAAAGTTGTCGAGGGCTGCCCCAGTTTAATATAATCTAATCCTACGGCAGAAAGAAGGTTCAACAGCTTAACAATCTTTTCTTTATCCTGAAAGAAATCAATAGCTTCTTTAACAGTCATATCAAGCACATCAATTATGTTTTTACCTTTGTAAGTAATTTCCCGAACTTCTTTTTTAAAGCGGGTTCCTTTACAATCTTCACATTCTAAATAAAGGTCAGCAAGGAACTGCATTTCAACCATTATGTAGCCCTCACCCTGACAGGCTTCACATCTTCCGCCGGGAACATTAAAAGAGAAATATCCCGGAGTATATCCCCTTGCTTTTGCCTGATGAATTGATGCGAAAACTTCTCTGATTAACTCAAATACTTTTATGTAGCTTGCCGGATTTGAACGAGGACTTCTTCCAATTGGACTTTGATCAACAATTATCACATCATCAATATACTCGGCTCCTACAATGTCATCATATTTACCAACATTTTCAGGAGCCATTCCGAAATATTTTGCTAAACCTGCGTAAAGAATATTATGAACTAATGTGCTTTTGCCAGAACCACTAACTCCTGTTACTACAACAAATTTATTCAATGGAAATTCGACATCAATATTTTTCAGATTGTTTTCTCTGGCTCCAAAAATTTTAATTGATTTGGTCGGCAGTTTATTTCTGACTGATGGAACAGGAATTTTTAATTTACCTGACAAGTATTTTCCGGTAAGAGATTTTGGATTATTCATAATTTCTTCAACTGTTCCTGAAGCTATTATTTCTCCGCCTTTAACACCAGCTTCGGGACCTAAGTCGAATATCAGGTCAGCATTTTTAATCATTTCTTCATCGTGTTCGACAACTAAAACAGTATTTCCAATATCTCTTAAATTTTTTAATAAAGAAATTAATCGGGAATTATCGCGAGGATGTAAACCAATGCTTGGCTCATCTAAAACATACAAAGTTCCCACAAGTGCTGAGCCTAAAGATGTTGCGAGATTTATTCGTTGGGTTTCTCCGCCGGAAAGAGTGTTGCTTATTCTATCAAGAGTTAAATAAGAAAGACCGACATTATTTAAGAATCTCAATCTTTTAATAATTTCCTGTAAAACACGTTCTGCTATCTTGAAATCATAATCGTTTAATTCTAACTCTTCAAAAAATTTTAATGATTGTTCAATGGGAAGTTTAACGATATCGTGAATTGATTTCTCTGCAATTTTTACTTGTAAAGCCTCTCTTCTTAATCTGGCTCCTTTACAAGCGGGGCAAGTAGTGTATCCTCTATATCTGCTCAGAAGAATACGTATGTGCATTTTGTAAGTGTTTTTTTCAAGCTCTTCAAAAAATCCATCAATTCCAATGAAACTTCCAAAACCTTTTCTTATTAAATCAACTTGCTTTTCAGTTAATTTATTAAAAGGAATATTAAGAGGAATTCCAAACTCTTTTGCGTTTCTTATCAGCTCTCGTAAGTAAATACTATGTTTTGCTGATTTGAATGGAGTAATAGCACCTTCCATAATGCTTAAGTTTGGATTGGGAATTACAAGATTCATATCAATTCCCATCACTTTGCTGAATCCCTGACACACAGGGCAAGCACCAAATGGATTATTGAACGAGAAAAATCGTGGCTCAGGTTCTTCGTATCTTATTCCGCAACATTCATAAAATTTATTGAATTCTTTTATTTCTCCTATTTCTGCATCAATTAAAGACAAACGATTTTCGCCTTCTTTAAATGTAACTTCAATAGAATCGGCGAGTTCATCAACATTCTCTTTGTTGAGTTTGAATCTTTCAATTATGACATAAACATCTTTTTTTGATTTCGGTAAATAATTATTTTCATTGAAATCGTGATAAGCGTTTTCAGAATAAATTCTGAAGAAGCCGCGTCTTTTGATTAGTTCTAATTCTTCTTTAATAGAATGACCTTCGTGGTCGTGCATTGGGAAAGCGAGATAAAACTTAGTCCCATTTTGTTTTTCTTTCAACCATTCAATAACGGTTGAAGTTGTAGCTTTCTTTACTTCTTTGCCGCAGGAAAAACAGATTGTCTTTCCAATTCGGGCAAAAAGTAATCTCAAGTAATCATAAATCTCGGTAGTTGTTCCAACAGTTGAACGTGAAGTTTTTGCACCAACTTTTTGTTCAATTGCCACAGCAGGCGAAATTCCGGAAATGAAATCAACATCCGGCTTGTTCATTCTTTCTAAAAACTGTCTTGCATAAGAAGAAAGACTTTCAACATATCTCCTCTGTCCTTCAGCATAAATTGTGTCAAACACCAAAGATGATTTACCGCTTCCGCTGACCCCTGTAAAGACAACAAGTTTATTTTTAGGTATTTCTAAAGTTAAATTTTTAAGGTTGTGCTGTCTTGCACCAGAGATAATTATCTTTTTATTTGATGTTCCGTTCTTTGCCATAAAATTATTGTAATATCAAAGTACTAAATTAAAAAATTCATTTAAGAAGTAAGAGATATTTTTATTTAGCCACGAATTACACAAATTAACACAAATTGAAATTCAATCTGTAAAGAAATCTAAACATTTTAATCATCACTAATCAGAGCAAATCAGTCTAATCTGTGTCATCTGTGTGTAAATACCCTAACGGTTCTCTGTGTTTTTCTCAGCGGCTCTCTGTGTAATTTTACTATTCACCAATTATCTAAAACCAAATACTCTAACCAAGTAAACACTCTGAAGTAATGATTTAATAATAAATTGATATTAATTTTTTATAAAAAATTAACCTGCCTTTAATAATTTTGACTTCCAAAATTTCTAAAAGTAATTTGTAATAACAGAAAGAGAGCTAAAGTGAAAAAGACAGCAATTTTTATTTTTCTAATATTTATTTCATTAAATGCACAGACCTACCAAAAAGGAAATGTGATTTTTATTCATCCGGATGGAACGGGATTAGCTGATTGGAATGCATTAAGACTATTGAAGGTCGGTCCCGATAATGACTTGAATTGGGATAAACTTTCAAATATAGGATTGTATCAGGGACATATCAGAAATCGGGCAACAGCTTCATCAAATGCCGGAGCTACTATTCACGCTTATGGTGTTAAAGCTGATCTTGATGATTTCGGACTTATAGATGGAGAAATTCCTGTTGCACGCTCAGGTAAAAGAATGAGCATTATGCAGGAAGCAATGAAAAACGGAATAGCCGTTGGTATTATCAACTCCGGCTCAATTGAAGAACCAGGAACAGCAGTTTTTCTAGCAAGCAACGAAAAAAGAGCTAATTATCAGGAAATTACAAAAGATGTTATTCAATCTGGTGCTGATATAATTTTTAGCGGAGGAGAGGATTTTCTTATTCCCAAAGGTGTTAAAGGAAGACATTCGTCTGATGGCAAAAGAACAGATAATCTAAATCTAATTGATTGGGCTTTACAAAATGGTTATAAATTAGTTTATACAAAAGATGAACTTTTGAATTTGAATTACAATCAAAACGATAAAATTCTTGGCGTTTTTGCTGCCCGCTCTACTTTTAACGATGAGACAGAAGAATTTTTAAGAGAACATAATTTGCCAAATTATTATCAATTAGCTCCAACCCTTGCCGAAATGACTGAATTTGCTTTGAAATTTTTATCTTCAAAAGGCCAATTCTTCTTAGTTGTTGAAGAAGAAGGAACAGACAACTTTGGTAATCAAAACAATGCAAATGGAAAATTAGATGCTTTGAGCAGAGCAGATGATGCTATTGGTGTAGTTTTGAATTTTATGAACCAAAATCCAAACACAACCCTATTAACTGCTTCAGATAGCGAAGCGGGAGGACTTGAAGTTGCCGGATATGAAATAGATAATTTGGAACAATTAAAAGTTTTACCGGAAAGAGATAGAAACGGTTCTCCTTTAGATGGAAAATTTGGTACCGCAACAGAGCCATTTATTTCAAAACCAGATAAAAATGGAAAAGCTTTTCCTTTTGGAATTGCCTGGTCTTGTTATGGTGATGTTACCGGCGGAGTTGTTGCAAGAGCTCACGGCTTGAATGCAAATAAGATGAACGGCAAAATTGACAACTCAGAAATTTATAGAATTATGTATCTGACATTGTTCGGAATTTGGTTAGATTGAATTATATTCAACTGCATAATTTAATTTTAATAACTAATTATGAGTTCGACTAACCTTATTCGGAAAATTATAAAGTTTTTTAATCTCGAATCAGAACTTGAAAATGCGGATGTTATTTATGAAGAGATTAGAAACGGAATAATTTTCAAAGGCACAAAACTGTGGATTCTCATCTTTGCAATAATTATTGCTTCAGTGGGATTGAATATGAATTCCACTGCAGTAATAATTGGAGCAATGCTAATCAGTCCTCTTATGGGTCCGATAAACGGCATCGGATATAGCATCGCAACCTATGATTTCGACCTATTCAAGAGCTCCATAAAGAATTTTAGTTTTGCAATAATTGCAAGTCTTGTTGCTTCAACTACTTATTTCGCAATAACTCCCGTTTCAACTGCTCAATCGGAATTGCTTGCAAGAACAAGTCCAACTTTTTATGATGTGATAATTGCTTTGTTTGGTGGATTTGCTGGGATTGTAGCAATAAGCTCAAGATTTAAAGGTAATGTTATACCGGGAGTTGCAATTGCAACTGCTTTGATGCCTCCACTTTGTACTTCGGGCTATGGGATTGCAACCGGACAGTTTAACTTCTTTTTAGGTGCTTTTTATCTATTTACTATAAACTCGATCTTTATAGCTTTTGCTTCTGTTTGGGTTTCACAAATACTCAAATTTCCAATCAGAAGAGAAATTGATAAGGCAAAGAAAAAAAATATTAATAGAGTTATTACTATCATAATAACTCTTGTTTTATTACCAAGTATATTTTTCGGTTATAATCTTGTAAAAGAAGAAAGATTCATTCAGAATTCGAACAGATATATTTCAAACATAAGCGTAGTTGAAGGCAATTTTCTACTAAAACACGAAATAATTCCTTCAGAGCAGAAAATAGTTTTAGTCTATGGCGGCTCTGCACTGACTGATGAACAAAAGAAAAACATTATCAGCAAAGCCAAAGATTTTAACCTCGAAAAAGCTGTTATATCAATTGAGCAAGGATTGAGACTTGATAAAATTAGCGACATCACTCTTGAAAGATTCAAATTGAAAGAACAGCTAAATAATCTTTCTTCGGCAATATCGCAAAGAGATGCCAAATTGGATAGTATTGCTAAAAAAGAAAAGTTTGGACAAGGATTGTTAAGTGAATTAAAAACTATTTATCCTCAGATAAAAGGCGGGGTTTATTCTGAATCTTTGTATTACCACGATTCTCTTGCTTCGCCCCCAAAAATGCATATCTTTGTTTTAGACACTAAAACGATCATCTCTAAAAAGGATAAAAGCAAAATACTTGAATGGGCAAAGAAAAGATTGAACAGTTCTGATGTAAGAATCATTTTCAACTAATTTATGCAGCATCTAAATATTGAAATAAAAGCAAAAACTGGAAATCAAAATCAAATCAGAGAAAAATTGACCTCACTCGGAGCAGAATTCAAAGGTACTGACTTTCAAACGGATACTTACTTTAATGTCAACTCTGGCAGATTGAAATTAAGAGAGGGAAATATTGAAAATCATCTTATCTATTATCAACGAGATAATAATTTTGGTTTAAAACAATCAGATGTAATTTTATTTAAATCAGAATCCAACTCAAACTTAAAAGAAATTTTGAAAAATGCTTTAGGAATTAAGGTTGAAGTCAGGAAACAGAGAGAAATTTATTTTATTGATAATGTTAAATTTCACATTGATCAAGTTGATTCTTTGGGTGCTTTTGTTGAAATTGAAGCAATTGATATATCGGGACAGATTGGCAAAGAAAAATTATACGAACAATGTAATTATTATCTAAACCTGTTTGGAATCTCTGAAAAAGATTTTGTTTCAGTTTCTTACAGTGATTTAATTTTAGAGAACAATAAAACTTAAAGGAGTTTATGTCAAACAATAAAAGACCAAGTTGGGATGAGTATTTTCTCAAATTAGCAATGCTTGCCTCAGAGCGTGCAACTTGCCCGCGAATGCATTGCGGATGTGTATTGGTAAAAGATAGATTTGTATTAGCAACAGGATATAATGGTTCCCTTCCAGGGCAACCTCATTGTGAAGATGTCGGATGTTTGATAGTTGATAATCACTGCGTAAGAACAAATCACGCAGAAATAAATGCATTAGTTCAGGCAACTCGACACGGGGTAAATGTTCAGGGCGCTACTGCTTATATAACAAATATGTCTTGTACAACCTGCGCAAAGGCGTTAATTGCTGCAGGTATAAAACGCGTGGTTGTATTCTCAGATTTTCACGATACACTTGCAACTAAGTTTTATACTGATGCAGGAGTTGAGATAGTAAAACTTCCTATGCCGGATAGAATGATAAATTATGATTTAGAAAAGTATTCTTCAGCACGTAAAACAGAGAAATCAAAATAATTGTTGAAAAATAAAAAACTTTTAATCTTCCTGCCGATATTGCCTGTGATATTTTGGGGCTTATCCTTTATTGCCACAAAACAACTTCTTACTGAAATATCACCGGAAACTATAATTGTAATGAGACTGCTTCTTGCAATTGGACTTCTTGCTTTAATTATCACTTACAGAAAAATTTCATTTCGAATAGATAAAGAGAATGTAAAAAAAATTTTTGTGCTTTCTGCGATTGCTGTCTTTCATTTATGGATACAAATAACCGGATTGAAATTCACTTCGGCATCCAACACCGGTTGGATAATTGGCACAGCTCCGATTTTTATGGCAATTTTAGGATATTTTTATTTCAAAGAGAAATTATCTTTAAGCAAGATTTCAGGAATAGTTATTGCATTTGCAGGACTAATTTTTTTAATCGGCAAAGGCAATCCGCTTGAAGTTGATTTAATAAAGAACATCGGTGATTGGCTTGTTTTGTTAAGTTCATTTACTTGGGGAGTTTATTCGATAATTAATAAAAAAATCAGCTTAGATTTCTCGCCGCTTAAAACCATTTTTTATCTTTTTATAATTATGCTAATTGTAATTCTGCCTTTTAATATGAACAAACAAAATATTGTCTCAATTATAAATCTTTCTTCATTAGGATGGTTTAATATTTTATTTTTAGGATTGTTATGTTCTGGGGTTTCTTATGTGATTTGGGCTTATTTATTAAAGGAAATGAGTTCAGTAAAAGTTGGTGCATATCTTTACATCGAGCCGTTTATAACTTTTATAGGTGCGTGGATTTTACTGAACGAAGAGATAACTTTATCTATGTTGATAAGCGGTTTAGTGATTACTTTTGGTGTTTATTTGGTGAATAGAGAGTAACGCTGATTTTTTGAATTTCAAATAACAATCTCACCCTTAAGATAAAAAATTAGGTTCATAACTCCACCCAAAGGATGGTATTGAATTTCGTTATTCAATAAATTGTAAATAGAAGCGTTAATTCTAATTCTATCCTTCCAAAATGTTTTTTGTAATGAAACATTCAGCAATAACATTCTTTCCATTTTATTCGAGTAATCAGGCCCTTTAATGGGATTTTGATATTCATTTATCATAAAATACTCATACCATTCTGTTTCACCCGAATAACAAATATTAACGGATAAAGTTAAATCTTTTGAGGGTGAAAAACTTATTGAATAATTAAATTTATACGGTGGAATTCTTCTATGAAATTCTGAGACTAAAAAATTAGCAGAAAATATTTTTGTAAGTGTATAAAGAAATTTATGAGATAACTTTTCGGTTAATTTATCTTCAAAGCTAAAAGTTATTTTGCCCTTGGTTAAATTCAAACCTTCTTCTTCAAACACATCTTTTCTGAGCAAAATATTTCCAACATTATAATGTCTGAAAGATCCCAAGCGAATGTGCAAATTGGTTTCTCTTTCATACTCAAATTCAATATTAACAACACCATTTTTATTTGGCTTATGTTGATAACCAAATTTAATTTGTTGAAGTTTAGGAAGATTAAAAAAATCATAAGGTATTTCAGTCTCTGAAGGTATCAAGATGTAACTAAACAGATTGTTTTTTATACCAGAAAAAAAACTAAAATTTATTTGAGAACTATTGAAATCGTATTGATTGTAAAATTGCAGGCGATAGATTGTTGGTTTAGAAATTTTATCAAGACTTAATGATAAAATTTGATTAAGATTACTCGTTGGTCTCAAAGTTATTTCTGAATTAAATGAAAAATGATGATGAGTAATTTGAGCATTATAGATTCTATCCTTAATATCGTTATAAATATAATTTATCCCTGAATTTAGACTTAAACTTTCAAAAGATTGATTAAACTGTAATTTAGAAACGAACCATTTTTCAAGATTATTAAACTCAGGCAGGGACATATATTTTGAGTTAGCAAACGAATTAAATCCGGCATTGAAATCAAATTCCAAACCCGAAAAATTTGTCAGTCTAAATTTATTAGAAGAATTAAATGAGAAAGAAGATGTCTCGATAGGAATTTCTTTATTGATATTCTCCATAAAAAATAAATCTGAACCATAAATAAATCCTGTTACTGCTTTTCCTGTTTTTGTGAATGAGGCAAAAGCATAATGCTTTCCTAAAGAAGATTTTGCAGAGATATCCAATGATGCACCAAAAAATCTCACTTGAAGATTTTCAAAAGCAAATTGTGGAAGCCGTGCAAGTATTTTGGGGTCAGTAGCTGGAAAAACTCTATCAAGGTAATTTAAATTAAATGAAAAATCATTTTCCTTGTAACCTAAAAATGCTTGAGTATTTGGCCCAACCTGATCAACATTTTCGGTAGCAAATTCAGTATAAGTATAAGGTCCGGGATCTCCAATTTCGTTTCCAGACGAATGTGTAAAGACAAATTTATAATCATCTGTGTTTTCTTTTAGAATTAAGTCTAAGACTATTCCCTGAAGATATTCATTTTTATAAAACGCCGATCCTGAAATTGCTATTATTGAATCAATCTGTTCAGGGTGTATAGGTAAGTGATTTATATTAAAAACCTCTGATAATCCGAAAAAAACTTTTGTACCATTGATAAAAATGTGGATATCGTTTTTAGAATTTGTCAAATCTCTACCCGGATTAGGTCTGAATCTGTAACCATCTGTTGAATAAAGATCGAGATGTGTCAGTAGTTGAAAAATATCAGAAAGTTTCACGATGGGAATAAGTTTAAGATCATCCTGAGAAATGACTTCATAAGATTTAATTTGAGAAAAAGAAAAAATTTGAAAAAGAATAATCAGCAGAATTATTTTCTTCGAAGCATTCAATTAAAGAACTCCTCCAACCAGTCTGGGGAATTAAACTTGTATTTTAATCCCATTTCAAGATTAATAAAATCAATAGTTTTTCTTGTATAAATTTTTTGAAATGAAGAAAGAATTTCAGCTTGCCAGTTTTTGTTAATCAAATATGAAAATCCGAGCAAATATTTGATAAAAAATTCTCTTTCAACTTCACCGGCGTCATTAGTTAAACTCAAATCAAGGTCTGTAAATCTGAATTCAAAAATCCCAAAATTTATTTTTGCCTCGAGATAGAAATCATCAAAAATTTTAACTTGATTTTTATACATAAAATAATAATCTATTCCATAGAAATTTTCAGCGGATGGTACTTTCTTATTAAACTTTGCCAAATTAAATCCGAATCCAAATTCTCCGATATCTTCTTTAGCACTCAAATTTAACCCAAAGGCAGGGGATATACTCCAGTATTTATCAAACTTCTTGGTATTGATGTTATTTATAAAATTTAATCCCAAGTTTAGTTCGGTAGATTTCTCTTGCGGGTAGAGGATAGAAAGCCCAGATAATAAAATTAAAAACAAAATTGAATTAACTTTTTTCTTCATAATCTTTACATACAAAAATAAACATATACGGTAAGAATAGTTGAATTTTATGAAGTGATTATTAAATTTAAAAGTAAAATCTGAGGTAGTTATGAAGATTATAATCTTTTTAATTGGTCTTTTCTCTTTAACAATTTTCTCTCAAACCAGAACTGATGAAGCGATTGATTCACTTTTGATAAATGCAAAAAAGGGAGTTTATTGGGGCTTGATGAATATTCCTGTTAAGAAAGCAAGAATAGACAAATCGCTTATCAATAATGACAGACTGATTGCAAAAGTCAGGGTCGTAAAAGAACTAAACGGCGTTAAAGTTGAATCAACCGGTTACCACAGCACAAATGAAATGACTATTGTTCTATATCGCTCTGCTGATAGTTTAATCAAAGATGGCTACATTAAAAAAGGCGATCTTGAGACTTATTCAGATGATGAGTAAAATAATTGAATGAAAACAGATTCGTTTAAATCATTTATACCTCCTCAACTATTATTCAACTTATTTACTATCCTATCAGTGTGTTTATTTTGTAACTATCCTACCACCCTTGCTCAGCAAAAATTCCTTGATTTTAAACAGAAAGATTTCGGACTTTCGCAAAGATTAATTGATGAAGAAGATGGATTACCAACAGTTGTAGTTAATAAAATTCTTTACTCAAAAGATGAGTTCTTCTGGTTAGCTACCAACGAAGGTCTGATTAAGTATGATGGAATTAAGTCTGAAATTTTTAATAAAAATACTAAATCGGATTTTCCATACACTTATATCAATAATATTATGTTGGATTCTAATGGAATAATCTGGGCTGGTAATAATCTCAACAATTTATTTTTTATTAAAGATGATGAATTATTAAAATATTCTCTGTCAAACATAGATGCAGTTATTGGTTTATTATATTCAGATTCAAAAGGAAACAAATTTGCCGGGACACTAAAAAAAGGTCTTTTCAGAATTGAAGAAAATGAATTAAAGAAAATAAAAATCAATGCAAATCTCACTAACGAAAGTATCTTATCAATAACCGAAAGGAAAGAAATTAATCAGGTTTTAGTTGGAACGCAGGAAGGTTTATTTGTCCTTAATAAAAATGAACTCAATCCAGTGAATAATCTTGAACTACCTTCAAATTGGATACGGTCTCTTTTTGTTGATTCAAAACAAAGACTTTGGGTTGGAACAAATATGGGGCTTGCAGTATTTAAAGATTCAGCTCGTGTAATTTCAGATTTATTCAATGACTTAAACAATCTCTTGATTTCAAATTTTTACGAAGATTACGATGGAAACATTTGGATAAAAACTTACAATAAAGGCATTTACATTTTTAATGAAAACAACAAAAAATTGATTCACTTTGATTATCCAAATAAAATACTCTCTGATAGAATTATCTCTGTTTTATTTGTAAACAATGGAGTGATGATTAGTGATGTGAATGGAGGAATAAGTTTTCTCAGACCAAAACTTTTAAATACAATTTCTGCTGACAATGGTTTACTTGATGAATATGTCCAGTGCATTTATGAAGACAAACCTTCTGAATTTTTAGTCGGAACGGTTAAGGGTTTGTATAAAATCACGAAAAATGGAAATAACTACATCATTCAGAAATTAAGTTTATTGGAAAAGGAACATATTTTTTTCATTAAAAGAGACAAGCAAAACAATTTGTTAATCGGAACCCGAACAAAAGGTTTGGTGATTTATAATAATGGAATTAAGAGGTGATACGATGCCAGAAATTCTTTTAGCGTAAACTACATCAGAAATGTTTTCGTTGATGATGATAATACATATTGGGTCGGAACAAATGGCGGCGGAGTTTACATTATTGAAAATAATCATATAAAAAATATAAATTCAAAATCAGGGCTAAGTAATGATTTTATTTCTTTTATTCATAAAACAAAAGATGGAAAATATTTGGTTGGAACCTCTGGCGGAGGTCTGAATTTTATTCAAAATGAAAATGTTGTAAAAGTTCTGGATACTTCATCAGGGCTACCCAGCAATGTCATTTCCTCTTTCTTTGAAGAACAAGATGGAACTTTGTGGCTAACCGCTTCAGAAGGAGGAATAGTTAGAATAAAGGATAATTCTATTCATAAAATTTTATTTACTCACGGGCTTCCAACCGATATAATTTTTAATCTGATTTTAGATAAAAACAACTTCTTCTGGTTTACAAGTAAAAGGGGAATATTTAAGATAAAGAAAGATGAATTAGAAAATTTCATTACACGAAATACAAATAAAATAAACCCACAGATTTTTACAACCTCTGAAGGAATGTTGACTGAAAGGTGTGTCGGAGCTTCCATTCAGACAGCCTGTAAAAGCAGTTCAGATTTTATTTTTGTGTCAACATATAAAGGATTAGTCGTAATAAATCCTGAGATTGACGAATTTCCTTCGGATAAAATCAATCTGTATATCAAAAATGCCTTTGTCAATGGTTTAAAGATTAAAAATTTTAGAGAAAAAATCGGTCCTGGCGTTAATAGACTGGAAATAAATTACTCTGCAAAAACTCTCATCAATCAAAAAAATATTAACTTTCAGTACAAACTTCATCCAATTAATAGTGATTTTAATTATTCCTTTTCCTATCAGCCGTTGGTATTTGATGATTTGAAACCAAATGAATACGAATTAATATTAGTTGGGTTCGATATAAGTAAATCTACAACAGATACCCTTAAATATAAATTTTCTGTTTTGCCTTTTTTTTATGAGACAACAGAGTTCAAAGCTGCTTTGATTTTTATATTTCTATTGATTTTTGGTAGTGTAATTGTGTTGGTTGTGAAATTAAAATATTCAAAACGAATAAAAAAGTTAGAAGAAATAAATCAAATTCAAAAAGAGCGAATGAGAATTTCTCGGGATATGCACGATGAGCTTGGAACTTATGTGACAAGATTATCTCTTCTTTCTGAATTCGCTAAAAGAAATTATGATAATAAAATTCTTGTTGAAAATTATTTGAATGATATATCAGCCACCTCCAATGAATTGGCTCTTTCAATGGACGAAGTTGTTTGGACAGTTAATCCTAAAAATGACAAGCTCGAAAAATTGATTTACTATTTAGTTCAGTTCTTTGAAAATATGTTCTCAATCACTGAAATAAACTATAAAGCAGAAATACCCGACGACATTCCAGATATAGATGTGAAAGCAGAAATTAGACATAACACATTTTTAATTGTAAAAGAAATTGTCAATAATATTTTAAAGCATTCAAAAGCAATGGAAGTTCTATTGTCAATTAGAATCACTGGTAAAAAATTAATGATAATAATTGCTGATAATGGAATTGGTTTTGAGCGTTCTGATATTGTTCAATTTAGTAATGGTTTAGATAATATCAATCAGCGTATAACTAATATAAATGGTGTTCTCAATTATTCAACAAAAAAGAATCAAGGCTCTGAATTTGTTATAGAAATAAATTTATAAGATTAACACAAATGTGTTAGTTATGAATATTTTATCTCTTTTATTTTTGCTTTTGTATGGGATTTATTAAACCGAAAATACCAGTTGCGGTAATTGAAAATAATTCAAACATCGCTTCTTCTCTTGAATTGTTAATTAACGATTCTGAAGATTTTGTTTGTATTGGAGTATTTGAGACTGTAAAACAATCCTTAGCAAACTTAGTAGGGTTGGAACCCAAATTGGTTTTGGTTGATATTAATCTGAACGATGGTTCTGGCATTGATGTGATAAAAGAATTGAAGCCAAAAATGAAAAGAACGGAATTTGTAATTTTGACAATGTACGAAGATACAGAGTTAGTTTTTGAAGCGTTAAAAGCCGGAGCCACAGGATATTTGTTGAAAAGAACTCCGCCTCAAAAAATTATAGAATCTTTAATAGAAGTTTCTCAGGGCGGTTCACCAATGTCTATGGAAATAGCAAGAAAGGTAGTAAATTTTTTCAAAACACCTGCCTCGCCGTATGAAATCAAGAATGATTTGACGCAAAGAGAATTGGATGTGCTTTCATTGCTGTCTAAAGGTATGAGATATAAAGAAATTGCCAATAGTCTTAATATAGGGGTTGAAACAGTTCGTTCTCATCTACGCAACATTTATGAAAAACTTCAAGTTAAGAACGCTACTCAAGCAGTTTTAAAGTATCTTAATCGAGAAATTAGTTAAATCCCTCATTCATTTCTTTTATTAAATTCAGGCGAATGTAATATCAATCACCAAATTTTGCCATCTAACACTTTTGTGTTAAAAAGTGTTTTTATCTGCTAATTATCTTCCCTTCAAAAATTTGAGGTATATTATTATGAAAATTTTACTTTTACTCGCAATTTTCTCAAATGTTTTAATCTCACAAACCTGGTTTACCACTCACCAATCTGCTGAGTTAATGGTATCTGGCGTCGGTTTTAATAATACTGGTGGACCATTAAAGTTTAATCACCCAACTGGTATTGCAACAAGAGATTCAAACTTCGTTCTATGTGATAGATTTAATAATCGCGTTTTAATCTGGAATACGGCTCCGGGAATATTTTATGCAAAACCAAATTTAGCCCATCGTTTAACAACCTTATTTAATATGATTGTTCTTAACAGTAAAAAAACAATCATTCCGGCAGTAATCAGAAAAATGAAAGTGCTGTTGTAGGTTGGTTTAAATTCTTCGCTGTAAACAATTCCAATAATAATGATAACAATCAGCATTATAGTTAAAACAAAAGCAAGAATTTTAGCTCGCAGCTTTTCACTGTTCACAAGTTCCTGAATTAATTTCTCATCGGAAATTTTTCTATCAACTCCGAGATGATCTAAAAGTTTATTCAGTAACA
>Ga0101944_10005015_pt1 | contig 15591 bp, 15 predicted proteins | sample DewCreD2012metaG_FD_75245 | JGI IMG/M metagenome (GOLD analysis project Ga0101944, IMG submission 75245) | Hot spring sediment bacterial and archeal communities from British Columbia, Canada, to study Microbial Dark Matter (Phase II) - Dewar... ...
AGTTGCTCGCGCACCTTCCGCGAGCAGGGTTTCGAGGTGGACACGGCGCTGTCCGGCCTCGAGGGGGTGCGCAAGGCGTCGCGGGGCGATTTCGATCTGATCATCACCGACTACATGATGGCGGACATCAACGGCATCGAGCTGGTGGAGTGCGTGAGGCGCACCAATCCGCACGCGCCGGTCATCATGATCACCGGGTATCCCACAAATGATCTCGAGGTTCGGGCCGCCAAGAACGGAGTGTTCGAGTATCTGGAGAAGCCGTTTTCGCCCGAGGAGATCAACCGTGTGGCGCAGCGGGCCATCCAGTGGCGCGAGCAGGCGCGCGCCGAGGACCGGCAGGAGGTGTACGGGCGGCTCATGGAGAAAATCGATCTTGTGACCGGGGGGGTGGGGTTCAGCGCGCCCGCGGCGGTGTGCCACGCGGTCACGCGCACCGTGTCCCCGGGCAAGGCGCGGCTGCCTCTGGTTCCGCTCTTGATTCTGGGCCTGTTCGCGGGCATCTACATCGGGTTCGGCGCGGCCCTGGCCACGCTTGTGGGGCACGACGCCGCGGCGTTCATGGGCGTGGGCGTGGCCAAGCTGCTCTCGGGCCTGGTCTTTTCCGTGGGCCTGATTCTTGTTGTGGTGGCGGGCGCCGAGCTGTTCACCGGCAATAACCTCATGATCGCCGCCATCGCAGACAGGAAGATCACGACCGGCGAGATGCTGGCCAAATGGGCCATTGTGTACTTCGCAAATTTCGCCGGATCGCTGCTGCTCGTGTGGATCATGTATCAATCGAACCTGTGGAAAACCGCGAATTATGCGGTGGGCGCGCAGGCGCTCTCCATCGCCAACGCCAAGGTGAACCTCACATTTTCCGAAGCCTTTTTCCGGGGCATCGGCTGCAACTGGCTGGTGTGCCTGGCCGTGTGGATGGCCCTGTCCGCGCGCCAGATCAGCGGCAAGATTCTGGCCATCGTGTTCCCGATCACCGCCTTTGTGGCTCTGGGCTTTGAACACTGCATCGCGAACATGTACTTCATCCCCATGGGCATTCTCCTGAAAAGCGCGCCGTTCGCCGCGGGATTGGGACTGGATTTGTCGCGCCTGACATGGGGCGCATGCATCACCGCAAATCTGGTTCCCGTGACGATCGGCAACATCGTGGGCGGCGCCGGGTTCGTGGGCCTGCTCTACTGGGTGGTTTACCTGCGGAAAAAGAATTTGTAAAACGCGCGCGCTCATCGCGCTCCGCTTCAATGAACCGGCACGGCGCATGCGCGCCGTGCTTTTTTCTGGCGCGCTCGTCTGCTGACAGGATGCGCGAATGCGTGTAACATGGAAGCACAGTGCGGCGCGGGGAGAGCGAGGAATGAGAGAGAAACGGTTGGCGGTATTCGCTGTTGTTGCAGTATTGATTTGTGCGGCGGTGTTGCCGCGCCCGGCTCTGTCGGCGGAAGGAAACATCATCGCCTATCCGTCCACCAGCGCGCCGGTTCTGCTTCGGCCCGGAGATTATTTCGAGGCGGGTCTGGAGTGCGGCAGCGCTGCGCGCATCACACGGGTGAGCCTGCGGCCGGGCGCGGGGACGGGCGCGCAACCCGTGCTCGTGAGCAAGGCATTCGATTGCCGGGAACACAAGCGGCTAACCCTGGCCGCGCCCGTGGATGCGCCCGTGGGCCTGTATGATTTTTGCGTGGAGCGCAAGAAGGGCGAGGGCGCGGAGACCGTGTGCCGCGGACACGCGGTGAGTGTGGTTCAGGAGTTCAAACCGGCGTTCCGGTTCGTGGTTCTCACCGATTTCCATGTGGGCGACGAGCGTGGCGGCAAGAACAACCCCGGAATTCCTCTCCAGGAACTGCGCGCAAAGGCCATGGCTGCGGTGAACGCCGCCAGGCCCGACTTTGTGCTTCTCACCGGGGATTTGGTTTACTATCCCACGACATACGAAGCGGACTACGCGCAGGCGCTCCGCGAGGTTCTGGATGGCCTCAAGGTTCCGGCGTTCATTGTGCCGGGAAATCACGACCTGTACGCCATGATGGGCCTGGGCATAGACGGGAGGACATTCTGGGCAGAAGCGTTTGGCCCGCGCCGGTCCGCATTCACTTACGGCCCGTTCCGTTTCATCGGGTTCAACACCTACAACTGGCCCCCGGCGTATTCGGACCGGCTCGACGCCGCGCTTATTGACGCCGTCGGCTCCCGCTCCCTTGGAATCATGGGCCGCGGCGAGTTCGAGTGGGTCAAACAGCAGCTCGAGGAGGCACGGGGCATGAATCTGCGCCCGGTTCTGTTCGCGCATCACGACCCCATGAACATGAGCGCATTCGCTGGCGACGACAAGTTCCCGGTGATCCAGCGCGACGAATTCGCGAAATTCGTCAGGGCGCAGGGCGTGGAATACTATTTTTTCGGGCACACGCACAAAAACTACACGCGCGAGGACGGGGACACGCTTTACATTAGCACGGGCACGGCATCGAGCAGCTACCTGCCGGGCGAGGCGTGGAGCATCCGCATCGTGGATGTGGACGCGGCCGGCAACCTCACCATGCGCCCCTTCGTGGTGTGGACCCCGCTTGTGAGCGCGGGACAGTAGGCGCATGGCGTATGGAAAGATAATCCCGATTGAAGTAGAATATCAATATGGGACAAGTGGGGAAAGGCGGAAGATGCCATGTTGAAATTCAATGTTTTCGTGGAAGAGGACAAAGAGGACGGCGGCTATGTTATTGAGTGTCCGGCTCTCCCCGGTTGCGCGTCGCAGGGCGACACGCTTGAAGAAGCCATTGACAACATTAAAGAAGCGATACGGGGATGGCTCAAAGCCGAATACGGGGAAATTCCGGATAAATTGGACATAAAGCAACAGGTTCTTGAGATTGCCGTGTGACATGGGCAAATTGCCGGTTATATCGGGGAAGGAAGCGATAAAAGCCTTCCAGAACAGGGGTGGCGTATCGCTAACATCGAGGGAAGCCATGTGACTTTGCAGAAGGAGGGCATGGCGTGCAATTTGAGCATCCCGATTCATGGCAACAAAGATGTCAAGAGGGGCCTGTTGAGAAAACAGATCGCAAAAGCGAACCTGACCGTGGATGAATTTGTGGAGTTGCTGGGCCGGAAGTGAATTCAGGATGAGAGCATTATCATAATTGCCGGGCGGAGGGTTTCCGGATGATTCCGGCCGGTCAGTCGCATGGCGGCCCTGTGGCGCGCTTACGCATTCCCCGTTATACTATCCTTCATGTTTTCACACACGCGCCGTCACTCATTCCTGTTTTTCGCGCTGTTGCTTGCGCTTGTTGCATGCGCGGCCCCGGCCGTTTCCGCGGACGAAGGGCTTACGGAACGCACCGAGATTTTCCTCATTTATAAAGGCGGCGCTCCCATCGGGTACTCGCACACGACCCTGAAAAAACTCCAGGGCGGAGATCCGAAATTTGCGCGCTGGGCCATCGAGTCGGAAATCTACATGCGTATCTCGATTAAAAACGCGTTCCGGGACACTCTTCAGCGCAGCGCCGAGATCATCGGCGGCAATCTGCGGCTTCTGGAAATGGAAAGCGCGCTCACAATGGGCAAAGAGAAGTATGAACTGACCGCAAAGTCCGACAACAGCAGCCTGTTTGTGACCTCCAAGAATAGCGCGCGCACGCACCGCACGGAAACCCCCTATCCCATGGGCGCGGTGCCTGTGAGCGCAGCGCCTCTCCTCCTTGCCCGGCTGGACCTTGAAAACGGTCCCGAATCCCGTGTCATCAAGGTGGTGAATCCGGGAATGTACCGGCTGTCCATTTCCGAGATGGCCGTGTTCATAGAGGGCAGGGCGCCCGTGACCCAGGACGGCAAGGTCCTGGATGCGATCCTGTTGCGCACGGAAATGGACGGCCTCGAGACCTTCATCAAGATGGACGCCAAAGGCGCCGTGTACGAGTGCGTGCAGCCAGCCGTGGGCATCAAGCAGGTCCGCGTTTCCGCAAGGGATTTTCAAGCCGTCAAGGAGTTTGAATCGTGGGATGTAACGGACAGCAGCGTGCTGGACGCGGGCCGCAGGCTGCCCAACAGCGAAACCCTTGCCTGGGTGGACGCAGACATCACTTGGAACGAAAAAGCGGAATTGACCCTGACCAGCGCGCATCAGAAAGTGCGCAGCAACTCGACCAGCAGCAGAGGCCCGTACCGGGCCAGTGTGCGCGTGACGCGCGAGCCGCAGGCTCCGGACAAAGCCAAAATTTCGGATGCCGAGCGGCGCGCCTGTCTGGCCGCGGACTCCAAGATACAATCCACGCACGAGGCTGTGCGGGACGCCGCGGCCGAAGCCGCGGGCAAGGAAACCGGCGCGCTCAAACAGGCGCAGCTCATAGCCCGCTGGATCCATGAAAACATCCGCCCGGACCCGGCCACATGGAACAACGACCACGCCGCGGCCACAACCCTGGCCCGGGGCGCGGGCATGAACAAGCATGTCGCGATTCTGTTCGCGGCCATGGCGCGCAGCCGCGGCATTCCCGTGCGCGTCGCCACGGGGGTCATTTACACCGGCGGGCTGCTTATTGCGCATTTCTGGAACGAAGCATATATTGACGGCTCTTGGGTGACCGTGGACGCCACGGCGCCGGACCCCATGCGCCCGGCGCCCGTGCGCATCAAGCTCGCGCAGGGACCGAACACAGAAATCGCCGGAGACCGCGCCGCGCCCGCGATCAAATCTCTGCGCATAGACATCACAGGCTCCGGGCAACGCTGACTCTGCGCTCCCATTCCCACGAGAGGAAGAATGACACCAATGAATAAACCGGAACTGGCCGCGAGAATTAAACAGGCGGCATATCTCGAAGGCGACTTCGTGCTGTCGTCGGGCCGCCGCAGCAAATACTATTTCGACAAATATCTGTTCACGACAAAGCCCGAACTGCTCGGCGCGGTGGCGCGCCTTGTGGCGGAAATGCTGCCCGGAGAAACCGCGCGCATCGCGGGCGCGGAACTGGGCGCCGTGCCTCTTGCCGCGGCCGTGTCCCTGCAAACCAGGCTGCCGTTCGTGATCGTGAAAAAGCAGGCCAAGGACTACGGCACATCCAAGCCCATCGAAGGCGTGCTCGAACCCGGCGATAAAGTGACCCTGGTTGAAGACATCATCACCACCGCGGGCCAGTGCATCAAGGCCGCCAACGCGCTCAAGGCCGCGGGCGCCGATGTGATCAGGATCATCGGCATCATAGACCGCCAGGAAGGCGGCGCGGAAAACATCCGCCAGGCCGGGTTTGATTACGAGCCCCTGTTTGTGAAAGCCGACCTCGGCGTGTGACGCCCGCCGTACCGGCTCGCTTTCCGCATACGCAAAAGGCGGCGAGTCTCCCCGCCGCCCGTTAAGCGCAGTCTTATTGGATTGCCAACAGAAATCAGACGGAAATTCCCTCGGCCACAAACAGTTGCGGCCTGGCGTCGGCTTCGATCACGGCCAGGCGCAACGGCCCGCCCATGGTCTTGACGCCCGTGATTTTCTCCTCGATGGAGGCGGCGTGATGGAGCGCCTTGATGGCGGTCTCCTCCATGCCTTCGCGGGTGTGGAGCATTTTGCGCGGCCCGAACAGCATCTCTTTCATCATGTCCTGCACGGCGCGGCGCAGGGTCATGTTGAAACACTGAACCAGGAACCCGTTGTCCGGGGACTGGTTGTTGAGCGCCGGGTTGTCCGCCACGGCGCCGGCCATGATCTTGCGGCGCTTGTCGTTCCAGCCCGCCACAATGGACCATGTGTGCCGCGCCTGGCGCAGGGTTTCGAGATCCACCTTGGGGTGCTTGATCCGGGACTCGGTCTCCCATGCGCGGGCCGACCGGTTCAACAGCGTAGGCGCGCGCTTGAGCATGTATTCCAGCCCCACGGTCACAACCTCGGGCAGGGTCACGCGCCGCTTGAACGATGAAAAGATCATGGGATTGCCGCCCTCGGCGATGATCGTCTTTCTGTCCACATGCAGCTTCTGCGCGTCGTATGTGTACTGGCTGTTTGCGAGATCTTCGAAATCGTATGCTTTGACCTGCGAACTGTCCGTGGCCACAATGCAGAGCGGCTGTTTGGTAATGCTGATAATCACGGGCATAATTCCTTTCATTCAGAATCGTATTCTGTATTGCCATTATAAACAGGAATCGGCAAATGAAGGCGGGAATTGATCCATATCACAAATTGGAGCGCCCGGCGCGCAGAAATGCACATGTCGGGAATGTCATTACAAAATTCAGGAATCCAGATTCCAGATTAGCGGGAGCTTGCCGCGTGCATTGCTCCGGGGAGCGTTTTGCTGATGCACATACATTAAAATAAATCAATAACAAAGGAGATTTTGCGTAAAATCGCACCAGGGTGCGATCCTGCCTTGAAAACCTGAAAAACCGCAAAAAATTATTATATGGAATCCGCATACCCCATATCAAGGATTGTGTAGTCAATAGCCTTACAGAAAAAATTTAATGTAAATGTTTTATTTTTTTGGGAATTAGACGCTAAAAACGCTCTTGTCAGACAAATCCTTACTTTGTGAAAGGCGTGAATCACGAATTGCGAATCATGCCGTGGTATCGCGCCATCCAGTATGGGAGCAGCCAGAATACGGGCATGGCCTCGCTGCGGCCGCCGTCGTCCGTGTCGAGCTGATACATGTTTTCGGACCAGCGTATGGTCCGGGTCTCGGAATAGGGAGGAACGAAAATGCTTTGCGCGCGGCCGAACCGGTCCGGCGCGGTGTCGTGCGGCAGGTCCGCGCGCCCGCTGTTCCGCACGCTCCATTTGACAAGGTCCAACGGGATCTCCCGCAGGGTGCGCACGGCCAGGTCCAGGCCGTAATTTTTTTTCGCGAAGGCCCCGTAGATCACGATCTGTTCAGGGTTGCGCTCCGGCAGGTCGTTTTCCCACGCGCGCCGCAGGCCTTCGAGGTAATAGCGCCGCAGGGATTCATCGTCTTCATACCGCAACAGGTTGTAGAACGAAAGAAACCCCATTTCGTCGCTGTCGTGGTTGACCTGGAACCGGTCTCCGGTTTCCTTCCACTTGAGGGCGTTCTTGTGGTATCCGTGCCGGGAGACGAGTTCGTGGTATTTATCGAGGTATTTGGGATTGCCGGTGATATGGTGCGCGCTGCGCAGGGCGTTGAGGGCCTGGACCGAGTTCAGGCCCTGGTCGCCCGTTCGGCCCACGGTGTTGACCCACTCGGGATCCCAGTTCCCGTGCGTGGTGACATTTCCGTTTTCGTCCAGCAGGCGCATGCCGTTGTCCACGATATAGTCCGTAAGATCGGCGATCGCGGAGCGGATGATTTGCTTTTCGCCGTCGTCCGCCACAAGATCGTAATACACAGGCAGTCCGAAGTAATGCCCCACAAGTTCGTCCACGCTGGTGTCCGATTTCCAGCACTCGGTTCCGTCCGCGCTCATGCGCCAGTTGTGCGGGTCCGCGCCCGGGCACTGGGCTGCCGGCAGAACCGAGCGCGCGGGCAGGCCTTTGACCGGCGCGATGGTGAGCAGCTTGATCATGGCGCGGAAGGTGCGTTGCGCGTTTTCGCGCGCCGCGGGATCGCCGGTCGCGGCCCAGCGGAAGCTCTCGGCCGCAAGGTACATCTCGCTCCACTGCCCGTCGTTGTCGTCGTCTCGCAGTTTGAAAGAGTCCGTGTCGCCGGGAACTTGAAGCGCGCAATCGGATATCATGCCGTCGCGGCTGTGCCGCGCCTGGGTGATGTGCTCGAACGCCAGCGCTTTTTGTTCCAGTGTGGCCGGGCGCCACGCGATGAAGGACACGCCAAGCTCCGTGGCCGCGAGGATGCCGAACGGATCCCCGGCGTATGCCGCCATATTCAGGACGAACTCCGACCCTGCGGGCAGCCAGCGGTCGCCGGAAAAAAACATCTTGAAGCGGTGAGGCCCGTTGTCTATATGCGCCATGATGCCGGTTCTGGCGGCCAGCAGCGACATTTGCCATGCGCCTGATTCACCGCCCTCTAAACGCAGCGCACACACAATTTCATCATCCGGCAACGGCGCGGCCCAGTCAAATACGAGCGGCTCTTCATCCGTGGCGCATTCCATGAATTGCGGAGACTGGGCGTAGCCTTGCGGCGGGTTTTCGGAAATAAACTGTATGTACGGCGCATCAATGTAATAATCGGACTCGCCGCCGGAGACGATTTGCACGCCCTGGGGCGCGCCGGTTTCGGGATTCATGCTCATGGCGGCGCTGTAGTGCGCAGGCGCGGGCAGCTTGTTTTCCGCGGCGGAAACGGGACAGGCCAGGATTGTCAATAAGAGAAAAGCCGGAAGCGGCGCGCGGCAAATGCAGGCCATGAGCGCGACTGCGGTGTTGTGCCGGAGCGGCGCCGCGCATGTGTGTGAGCGATCAGTACGGATAGTGGTGATCCTCCATCGAGTCTTGTGTGGACTGGTCCACCGCATCGTCAATGACCTGCTGAATGATGCCTTGCACATTTTCATGGGCCTGCTCCGCGGCTTTGTCCGCAGTGTCTTCGCTATCCGCCGGAGCGCTGTCTCCGCTGTCCGCGCCGGCATCATCTTCCGCGGGCGCAATGGATTCCACTTCCTTTTTCAGCAGATCAATTTGTTCCTGCGGCGCAGGCGCGGGTTCTGCGGGTGGCGTGTCCGGCAGAACCGTGGTTGTGAATCCGGGATCGAGAATCACTTCCGCGGCCTCCGAGGCCACGAACACGGCGTCCTCGATGCATGTGACAATGGTCTGGTTGTCCTCGGTGATGAGCACCTCGAACGCGGTTCCGCGCACGCCCGTGACTGCGGTGGGTGTTTGAATCGTGAATGTGGAATCTTTGGTTTTGAGCTTGGGCGCGCGGGCCACAAGGCGGCCGCTGGACATCTTGAGGCTGGTCTTGCGCGTTTCGCCCATGGCCTCCACGGTTTCGATCTCCAGCATGGTGAGCGGATCCATGCGCAGCGCATATCCGTCGAACCAGGTGAGAACCGCTTTAGCGCCCGCGCCGGTTTTCACAGTGTGGCCGGTCTTCACGGACGCCTCTTTGTCCACATCCTTCCATCCCGCGGCCTCGCCCGCACGCGTCTGAACCCCGTCGGCCGTTTCTTTCACATTCACCAGTTGTTCAGCGGAGGCGCGAATACTGGCCGTGAAAATCAACAGCATGAGCATAATCGCGGATTTCAGATGTTGCGGCATGGCAAACCCTCCCGGCTTTCACTCTTATAAGGTCCAAACACATTATAAACCGGAAGCGGCGCGGGCGGCAACGCCGTGGCCGCGGGCGATCGATCGCAGCGAGCGCCGATTGGCAAATCAAGCTTTCTGGAGGCGGAGCGTGAAGGTGGAGCCTCTGCCCGGCTCCGAGGCCGCGGAGGCCGCGCCGCCGTGCGCCTGCGCGATGTGTTTGACGATGGCCAGGCCCAGGCCCGTGCCGCCCATCTTGCGGCTGCGCGCCTTGTCCACGCGGTAGAAGCGCTCGAACACCCGGGGCAGATGCTCGGCGGGGATGCCCCGTCCCTGGTCCCGGACGCGCACCAGCACATCGTCCCCGTCTTCCTCGGCAATGACCGTAATCTGCGTCTCGGGTTCGCTGTATTTGATGGCGTTGTCTATGAGGTTGATGAAAGCCTGTTCGAGCAGGCGGCTGTTGATGAGCGCGCAGAGATCGCTGGGGCATTCGAGGGCCACGCCGATGCTTTTGGCGTCCGCGCGCGCGGAGCAGTCGCGGATTGCGGCTTCAAGCACCGGGCGCACCGGGCCGGGCGCGGTGGCGATGGCGTCCCGGTCCGACTCCTGCTCGATGCGCGAGAGGCTCAACAGGTCGTCAATGATCGCGTTGAGGCGGTCCGCGTGCCGCTCGATGATATCGAGGAACCGGCGCGCGTCCTCGGGGTTGGCGATGGCGCCGTCCTGCAGGGTTTCCACGAACCCCTTGATGGAGGTGATGGGGGTTTTGAGTTCGTGTGATACATTGGCCACGAAATCGCGGCGCACGGTTTCGAGGCGCTTGAGATGCGTGATGTCATTGAGCACCACGACTGCGCCTATGGCGCGCCACTCGTCGTCGCGCAGCACCGTGCCGTGCGCTTGAAGAAACCGGTCGCTGTCCTGTCGCAGAATGATTTCGCCCTCGACCGGGCGGCGGCTCTTGAGGGTGCGCGCCACGAAGCGCTGCAGATCGGTGTTGCGCACCACCTCCTCGAGGGCGCGGCCCTGTGCGTCGGCTGCGGTTACGCCCAGCAGGCGCGCGGCCGCGCTGTTGATTTTTATCATGCGGTTCCCGGTGTCCACGGCCAGCACGCCCTCCATCATGCCCGCGAGCAGGGCCTCGAGTTCATTGCGCTGATGCACGATGGTGCGGATGCGGGTGTCGAGCTGCTCGGCCATGTCGTTCATGGCCCGGGCCAGGCTGGCAAGTTCCTCGCTCTGCGGCAAGGGAAGGCGGCGGCCCAGATTGCCTCGCGCATAGCGCGTGGCGCCCTGGCGCAGCATGTCCAGCGTGCGCGTGATGCGGCGCGTGATGAGCAGGCTCACTATCGCAGCCGCGGCCGCGGCCATGGCGGTCCAGAACAGGATGGGCAGAAAACTGGCGCGCAGCGCCTCGGTTACGGAACGGCGCGGCACGGCCAGGCGCAGCGCGCCCGCCACGCGGCCCTCATGATACAAAGGGCGCGCCACATACAGCATATCTTTGTCGAGCGTGGCGCTGTGGCGGCTTGACGCGCCGGGCCGGCCGGACAGCGCCGCGCGCACTTCGGGGCGGTCCGCATGGTTGCCCATGCGCCTCGCCTCGAAATGCGAATCGCCGAGCACCGTACCGTCGGCTCGAATGAGCGTCACGCGCGCATCCGCGCTTCGCCCCAGGCTCACGGCAAGCGCCTGGCCCGAACGCATATCCAGGTCCGGAATCCGCGGCTCGGCCTGCAACGCCGCAAGGCGCGCGCGCGCCGCAAGATCCCGTTCAAAATTCTCTAAAAAGAAACTGCGGAAATTGCCCAGTCCCGCCCATGTGGCAGTTATCACAACGAAAAATATGATCAGCAGATAGCTGGGGAACAGGTGCCATAGCAGCTTGCGAGGGCGCATGCGGGATCAGTCCCGGAAACGGTAGCCCACCCCGCGCACGGTTTCGATGTGCGCGCCGCACGGGCCGAGTTTCTTGCGCAGGCCCACGATCTGCACATCCACGGAGCGGTCGGAAACGGCGTGGTCGTCGCCGCGCACGGCGTCAACGATTGAATACCGGGAGAACACCCAGCCCGGGCGGCGCGCCAGAAGGTGAAGAATCCGGAACTCCGTGAAGGTAAGCTCCACAGGCTCGCCCTGCGCCAGCACCTCGTGCCGGCCGGGGTGTATCTCCAGATCCTCGAAACACAGCGCCGCCTCCTGGTCGTCGAACGGCAGAGAGCGGCGGCGCAGCACCGCGCGCACGCGCGCGATCACCACGCGCGGGCTGAACGGCTTGGTCACATAATCGTCCGCGCCAAGCTCCAGCCCGGACACAATGTCGCTCTCCTCGCTTTTGGCCGTTATCATCACAATGGGCGTGTTGCGCGCATCCGGTCCGGACTTGAGTCTGCGGCAAACCTCCAGCCCGTCCATGCCGGGAAGCATCAGATCCAGAAGAATCAGATCCGGCGTGCCCGACGCTGCCCGCTCCAGGCCCTCCTCCCCGGAGGTCACGCATGTTACCGCATAACCCTCCTTGCGGAGGTTGTACTCCAGAAGCTCGAGGATATCCTCCTCATCTTCGATGACCAGGATTTTCTCTTTAGACATACAGCGCTCCCGTTATCCTTGGAAATATTGTACCGCGAAACGAGTTTTCGAGGAACCTCCGGAAACTCCGTTGCAGACCAGCGGATGAAAAAGCGACCACTCGCGCATCGGACGATATGGCATGCATGTGTGGCCTGGGATCGGGATTTCAGCACATGCCCGTCTTCCGCGTAAGATGGTCACCGGCTTTTCAGCGCGCCTGCGGAGCTTTTCTGCGGCTTGCGCTCCGTCGCATGAAAATATATCCCGGCAATGTTAGCGGCGTATTAAATAATGAAAAACACCGCGCCTTCAGCCGCAGGCGTGCGCAAACGGAAAACCGGAAAATCAAATCTTGAAAAGCAAACGGAAAAGCGTATAATTACAAAAGCCGCAGTGAGCGGCCGTTGACCCGGGGACGTAGCTCAGCTGGGAGAGCGCTGCCCTCGCACGGCAGAGGTCGTGAGTTCGAATCTCATCGTCTCCAAACGGTAAAACACAAGCATTAAAGCGGTTCTTTGCCCCTTACGAGGGGCTTTCTTTATGCCCGAAACCGGGCCAAAGTTAGAAAAGGTTAGAAAACTTGGCACGTTTCACTCCAGGAATGCAGCGATCTTCTCATCGCGTTTATCACTGACATGAGCGTAAATCATCGTCATCTTGGGATCGCTGTGGCACAAGTAGTGCTGCACATCGTACAGAGTGGCCCCATTCTCAATCATCTCCGTGGCGCATCTATGCCGCATGGCATAGAACCTTCTGTCGGGAAGCCCGAGCTCATGATCGACTTTGTCTCGCACTCGGCGCCATGCTCTTCGCGGAAAGTACGGGAACGGCTTCTCTGGATGCATCTCTTTCAACTGGAATAAGATCTGAAGCACTGATTTCGGGGGCTGGCGGAAATGCTCCTCGGCACCACCTTTCTTCTTCCTGATCCAGTATCTGATGCGCTGTCGTCCGATATCGATATCTTCCCACTCGATGCTAAGAATCTCTTGCAGCCGACGACCTGTCTTCAATGCGAAGAACAGGATCATGTACAGATAGGGGCTTTCTTCTTTGCGAGCCTCTTTGAGAAGTGCATCAACATGCTCAGATGTAAGAAACTGCTTGACTTTGACGGAGGGATATGGCTTTGTCTTGGCCAGCGGATTACTCTTACAATATTCCCATTCGATCGCTCGGTTGAAGATCGCATTTAGCACATTGCGATACCTGTTCCATGTCGTCGGCTTGTTCTTCGCGAGAATCTTGTTGTGGAAGCGGCGGATGTCCAATGGTGTTATCTCGTCTATCATGCGACCTGAAAACTCCCGCTCGATAGGGCCTACACGGGATTTATCAACTGTGTAGTGTTCCCGGTACAAAGCGAACACCTTGGACCTCCCCCCATTGGTTGGACAGAAAATGGGGGTTGTTAAGGTGGGGTTGAGGGGAGGTTTTGTCTTTGGCAGTTAAGGCTTTTGTCTTTGGTTTTGCCTTTGCCTGACGCACGCATGATGCGTGCGCGCGCGCGTGTACGCATGTGCGCATGCGCGAGAGGTTCCCCATGAACCCCGCATTCGATTGTTTCGCTTTGTCGCCTCCTGTCGCAGGGCGGGTTTTCTCTCTGCAAAACGCCCCTGTTTTCCTCTGCGGCGCTTTTTTCTCTATGCCGCCACAATATCATTCGCCGCGCCTTTTCGCAAGCCCTGCGGGGCGATTTCGCCGCCCCTGCTGAAGTACACTGCGGCGGGCGTTTCGTAGCCCAGCGCCTGGTGCGGGCGCACTTCGTTGTACCAGCGGAAATACCTCGAAATCTCCCGCTCCGCTTCCCACACGTCGGCGTAGGACTTCAGGTACACTTCCTCGTATTTCACCGACCGCCACAGGCGCTCGACGAAGATGTTGTCCATGTACCGCCCGCGCCCGTCCATGCTGATCTCGATGCCCCTGTCCAGCAGCGGTTTGGTGAACGCTTCGCTGGTAAACTGCGCTCCCTGGTCGCTGTTGAATATCTCGGGCCGCCCCCGCGAGAGCGCTTCCTCCAGCGCATCCACGCAGAAGGCGGCGTCTATGAAAATGCTCAGCCGCCACGAGATAACATATCGGCTGTACCAGTCCATGATTGCCACCAGATACGCAAATCCGCTGCCCATGCGGATGTATGTGATGTCCGTGGCCCACACCTGGTCGGGCCTCTCGATGGCAAGCCCCGCCAGCAGGTATGGATATTTGCGGTCCTTGTCGTCGGGGATGCTGGTGCGCGGCTTCGGATACACCGCCGCAAGCCCCATCACCCGCATCAGCCGCTCGATGCGCTTGTGATTCACCGCGTGCCCCATGTTCCGCAGCATCTTCGTGATCTTGGGCGAGCCCAGGCTCGGATGCTCCGTGTACATCTCGTCAATCAGCTTCATCAACTTCCTGTTGTACTCGCTTTCTCCCGAAGGCTCGTAGTAGTAGCTCGACCGCGCCAGCCCAAGCAACTCGCACTGGCGGGCCACCGGCAGTTTCTTACTCGCCGGGTCTATCAGCCGCCGCTTGCCCTCAGTCGGCAAGTCCAGATTTTTTTTTAAGCCAGTCCCTCTCGACCTTCAGTTGCCCAATTTGCTTGTACAACTCCTCGACAAGCTCTTCCTGGTTTTTGGCCTCCCTGTCGCGCTTTCCGTTGAAAGCCTTGGGCATCTCTTCCAGCAATTTCTTCTTCCACTGTCCGATCTGGTTCGGGTGCACCTCGTAAAACTTCGCCAACTCCGCCAGCGTTTTCTGCCCCTTGAGCGCCTCAAGCGCAACCTTCGCCTTGAACGCCGGAGTGAATTTCTTCTTCATCGCTCAGTCCCTCCAAACTGGATTCTACACCACCCCTCTTTCCACCTTTAACACCTGTCCAGTTTTGGGGGGGGGGGAAGCTCAGTTCTCCCTACCAGTCCGGCCGGCGTTTCGTTTTTATTCGGGCCGCGGATCAGCGCCGCCGCCTCGGGAATGGAACTGGACTTTTAATGCCCGCCCCGAAGGTCCACCGGGAGTCTTCGGGTTCCGGCTGTTTCGTGGTTCGTGATCCGCGGATCGTGGTTCGGGAAAGACATAAAAATGAAACCACGAATTGCACGAATTAACACGAATCACGATCAAAGTGCTGGGCACAACGGAAGCCTATATTGTTGTTCGTGTTGGCCGGATTGTTGTTGTTGTGGTTGTCAGATTTTATAGACTTCACTGCGATGCCGGACGGAATAAATGGTGATAATCCGGCCCTCATGCTCAATGGAGTATATCACTCTCCAGTCGCCGGCTCTGAGTTTGAACTTGCCTTTGAACGGGCCTATCAGTGGAAAGTGTATGACTGCGTCCGCGTTTTTTCGAAGCCGTTCTATCCTTTGCGCGACATGCAGGGCAACATTTTTATCCAGAGACAAAAAATCCTTCTGCGCCTGAGGGGTGAAATCAACTTCATATATCATAACGTCAACTCAACCCCATATTTTTCTTGACGTCGGCGAACGGTATTCTTTCCTTTGACGACATGGAGGTTTCAAGAGCCTGAATAAAATCCTCTCTAAGTTCAAGCCCGTGGTCCGGATCAAAAAATACCCTTAATTTCTCTTCTATGATTTCACCGATCATTTCCTTGAGTTCATCTTTGCTCAGGTCGGCAACTTTCATAATTCCCGCCTCCTCTTTTACTTTATCCGTATCTGGTGTCTATTATAGCATTTCAAAGCTTTTTCGGGAAACGCGAGGCGCGCTCCATCAGCCACTTTGTTATGAGATAAGCTTTTTCAAGCGCGACCGCTTCGTTTGAAATCCTGAACACCCGCCTTCTAAAATTTTTCGCGGAAAGCAGAGGAGTATGCCCCAGAAATAGT
>Ga0101944_10005018_pt1 | contig 15584 bp, 15 predicted proteins | sample DewCreD2012metaG_FD_75245 | JGI IMG/M metagenome (GOLD analysis project Ga0101944, IMG submission 75245) | Hot spring sediment bacterial and archeal communities from British Columbia, Canada, to study Microbial Dark Matter (Phase II) - Dewar... ...
CTCCACGTTGTTCAGCACCGTCGGGCAGCCGAACGCCCCCACTACCGCCGGAAACGGGGGCCGGATGCGCGGCACGCCGCGCTTGCCTTCCAACGATTCCAGCAGCGCCGATTCCTCGCCACACTCGTATGACCCCGCGCCGGTCCGGGTGAACATCTCGAAGTCGAAACCGCTCCCGAGAATGTTTTTCCCCAGGAAACCGCGGTCCCGAGCCTCCCGAATCGCCCTCTCAACCGAATCCAGGGACCTCCGGAACTCGCCCCGGATGTAGATGTAGCCCGCCTGTCCCCCTACCGCGAGCCCCGCGATCATCATCCCCTCGATCAACTGATGCGGATCGTTTTCCATCAGCAGCCGGTCCTTGCAGGTCCCCGGCTCGCCCTCGTCGCCGTTGGCCACCACATACTTTGGCTTGGGAGAATTCCGCGGAACAAAGCTCCACTTCATGCCTGTGGGGAAACCCGCTCCGCCCCGCCCGCGCAAATTCGAGGCTTTCACCTCCTCGATGATCTGCTCCGGCTTCATCCGTAGAGCCTTCTGGAACGCCTCGTACCCCCCGGTGGAGAGGTAGGTGTCGATGGACCCCGAATCGGGAAGACCAAAGCGCCTCGTCAGCACCTTCACTTCCAGCGGACTCGGTTCGTTGTATAGCATCCCGCTCATGAGAGCTTTCGCAAGCTGTCGATCAGCCGGTCGAAATCCTCCGGTGTGATCTTGTGATGAAAATCGTAATTCACTTGGATGGCCGGCGCCCAGGAACAAGCCCCGATGCACTCGACTTCTTCCAGGGAGAACAATCCATCGGGGGTCACCTCATGGTTCCCGATCCCCAGTTTCTTGCGCGCGTGGTCCCAAAGCTCCAATCCTCCCGTCAGCATGCAACTGATGTTGGTGCAGATCTGGAAGTGGTACTTTCCCACCGGCTTCCGCCGGAGCATGGTGTAGTAGGTGATGACTTCATCCACTTCCATCGTCTTCAGCCCCAGCCGGCGGGAGACTTCCTCCACCAGCTCCGCGGTCACAGAACCAATCTCATCCTGCGCGTAGAGAAGCATCGGGATCAACGCCGAACGCTGGTGTCCCGGCGGACAGCTCCGCAACAGTTCCTCGAACCGCGCTTCCAGTTCCGGGGAGAATGTCATCGGTCCACGTCTCCCAGCACGAAATCTATGCTCCCCAGCGATGCGATCACGTCCGCGATCAGCCGGCCCTCGATCATTCTCGCCGTCGCCTGCAAGTTCCCAAAGCTGGGACCGTGAATGTGCACCCGGTGCGGCTTGGCGGAGCCGTCGCTCACAACGTAGTAGCCCAACTCCCCACGGGGCGATTCAATCGCCTGATACACTTCCCCCGCCGGAACCTTGAATCCTTCGTACACGATCTTGAAGTGATGGATCAGGGCCTCCATCTCTGTCTTCATCCGCTCGCGGTTGGGCAGGACCACCTTGGGCGCGTCGGCCACCCAATCTCCTTCCGGCATGCCCTCCATGGCTTGGCGGGCGATCTGCGCGCTCTGCCGCATCTCTTCCACGCGCACCTCGTAGCGGGCATACACGTCCCCCTCGGTGCGGACGGGAATTTCGAAATCGAATTTCTCGTAGCTCGAATACGGCTCGCTCTTCCGTATGTCCCAGGCCCGCCCGGCGGCCCGGATCATCGGACCGGTCACGCCCAAATCAATCAGTTCCTCCAGAGGAACTTGTCCTACTCCTTGGGTGCGCACCCGCCAGATTGGGTTGTTCGTCAGCAGGTCTTCGTACTGATCGACTTTCGAGGGGAAGCCGTCCAAGAACCTCCGCACCGGGCCTTCCCATCCTCGCGGCGGAGCCAGAGCCAGGCCCCCGATCCGGAAATAGCTGGTCATCATCCGCTGGCCGGAGAACATCTCAAAAATGCGCAGCAGGTCCTCCCGCTCCCGGAAGCAGTACAGGAAGACACTCATTGCGCCGATGTCGATCGCGTGCGTGCCCAGCCACAGCAGGTGGCTGGAGATTCGCGTCAGCTCGGTGAGCATCACACGCATCCACTGGGCCATGGGTGGGATCTCCAGGCCCAGAAGGCGCTCCACGGCGAGACAGTAGCAAAGGTTGTTGGAAAGGTTGGCCAGGTAATCCACCCGGTCCGTCAACGGCACAACCTGCTGGTAAAACTTGTCCTCGCACTCCTTCTCGATCCCCGTGTGCAGATAGCCGATGTCCGGCTCGGCTTTGACAATCGTCTCCCCATCCAGTTCCAGCAAAAGGCGCAGAACGCCGTGTGTGGACGGGTGCTGCGGCCCCATGTTGAGGACAATGCTGTGCCGCTGTTCAACCGGCCCGTCTTGCGCCGTGCTCAAGCCCTGATTCTGCCCCTTCCCCTCTTCGCCCGCCACCACGCCCTCACTCGTCCTTGTACGAATACCGGTAGCCGTGTATGGGGTAATCCTTTCGCAAAGGATGCCCGTCCCAGTCCTCTGGCATCATGATCCGCTTGAGATTCGGATGCCCGCGGAAAACGATTCCAAACAGATCAAACACCTCGCGTTCGTGCCAGTCGGCCGAACGCCACACGCTCGTCACCGAATCCAACTCGGCCGCGCCGCCCCCGAGACGGCACTTCACCCGGAGGCGCCGGTTCAGGTCCATGGAGTGGAGGTGATAAACCACCTCGAAGCGAGGCTCGCGTGGATGCCAGTCGGCCGCTGTCAGATCGGCCAGGCGGTCAAATCTGCCTTCGGCTTTTAAAACGCGGCACACGGCCCCAATCCGCGCCGCATCGATCTCAATCGTCCGCTCCCCAAAGGCCTCCCAGCTCCCCAGAACGGAACCGGGTTCTGCCGCTTCTATCAGGGAGGTAGCGGGAACATCAGCCGGCGTGTCAGGATGCATACCGGCTCAGGACCGCCCCTTCCCCGCCGGGCCGGTAGCCGACCAATCCAGGGCGCCCTTCTTCCAGATGTAGAAAAACCCGCACAGGATCAGCGCCACGAAGATCAGCATCTCAAAGAAGGCGAACAGCTTCAGCTCCCGGTAAACCACCGCCCACGGATAGAGAAACACCGCCTCAATATCGAACAGGATGAAGAACATCGCAACCAGGTAGAACTTTACGCTGAACCGCTCGCGGGCGCTGCCCGTGGGAACGATCCCGCATTCGTACGGCAACTCCTTGACCGGATTTCGGACTCTTGGCCCGAGCAGGTAGGAAGCCGCAATCATGCCGCCTGCGACCGCCACCGCGATTCCGATCTGCACCAGGATGGGAAAATAGACCTGCGGGTAAGATTCAGGCATATTTCTCTTCTGGAAGTCCCCTCACACTTGACTATAATTAGGGGGGAAACGGAGTGTCAAATCTGTTGGGTTCTGTAGAGATCGTCCTGAATGGCCAGCCCCGTGCGGTTGCTGCGGGCCAAACTCTCTTGGACATGGTGCTTTCGCTGGAGTTGGAGCCCTCGCGGGTCGCGCTTGAGCTGGACGGCCAGATCGTGAAACGGGATCTTTGGGCCGTCACGCCGCTGCGGCAGGGCGCTCGCGTCGAGTTGGTCCACTTCGTAGGCGGCGGATAACCTGGTCCTGCGGTTCGAGGGAATCGCTTTGCGCGGGGGTGTATACTGGGGCGCGGTCATCAGGCCGGGAGGGAGGTTTCATGGATCGCCGCCAATTCTTGGCCGTCTCATCCGCGCTGCCTGCCGCGCTCGCCGCTGCGGGCCGCCTGCCCATCAAGAAAGCCCTTTACATCGGCATGTTACCGCGGGAACTGAGCTACGCCGACCGGTTCAAGCTTGCCCGCGACACTGGCTTCGAAGAAATAGAGTGCCAGACGACCCCCGATTCGAAAACCGCCGAGGAGATCAAGCTCGCCGCCGAAAAGGCCGGGATCCGGATTCACTCGGTCATGAACCAGGCGCATTGGAAATTCCCGCTCTCCAGCGCGGATCCGAAGGTCGTGGCCGAGAGTATCCAAGGCATGGAGACCAGCCTCCGAAACGCTCGCTTTTGGGGCGCCGACACCGTCTTGCTCGTTCCCGCCGTGGTCAACGCGGAAACGAGCTATTTGGACGCCTACCGGAGGTCGCGCGAGAACATACTGAAACTGATCCCCCTGGCCCAGCAGCTCAAGATCGTCATCGCTATCGAGAACGTGTGGAACAAGTTCCTGCTGAGTCCAACGGAGTTCGCCGGCTACATCGACAGCTTTCGTAGCCCCTGGGTCCAGGCTTATTTCGATGTGGGCAACATCGCGCTCTACGGTTTCCCTCAGGACTGGATCCGCATTCTCGATAAGCGCATCGTCAAGATCCACCTCAAGGACTTCAGCTTCCGCAAGAACGTGGCGGCGTTCGTGCCTTTGCGCGAGGGCGATTTGGACTGGCCCGCAATTTATCAGGCGCTCGCCGGCATTGGCTTTGCCGGGACGGCAACGTGCGAATTGCCGGCAGGCGATGAGGCCTACCTGAGAGAGGTTAGCCGGAGGGTTGACTTGATTCTTTCGGGAGCTTGAGCCCGACATATGGAGCGAGGACAAACCAGTGAACGATATTGATTCGCAACGCTTGGCCCGGCGTGGATTTCTTGCCTCCGCGGGCGCAGCCGGACTCCTCATCGTGAACCCGCAGAGTGTGCGCGGCACACAAGCGAATTCCGCCGTGCGCATCGGTGTCCTGGGCTGTGGCGGCCGGGGCACGTTTGTGGGAACCGGCTTCCTCAGAAATACCCCATCCCGAGTGGTCGCTTTGGCGGACCTCTTTCAGGACCAGTTGGATGCGGCAGTGGAGAGATTCGCCAACGCCGGTTCTAAGGTCGACGCCTCCCAGATCTTCCGAGGCCCCAAAGCGCATCAGGAGATCGCCTCCTCAAAGGAGGTGGACATGATCCTGATCACGTCGCCACCCTACTTCCACCCTGAGCACCTGGAGAGCGCCGTCGCCGGCGGCAAACATGTGTACGTGGAAAAGCCGGTGGCGGTGGATGTCCCTGGCTGCAAACGTGTGATCGCGGCCGGAGAAAAGGCCGACGGCAAGCTGAGTCTCGATGTCGGTTTTCAGCTTCGAATGGCTCCGCCCTTCATCGAGTTGGTGCGCCGCCTGCACGCCGGCGCCATCGGAGAGATCGCATTCGCGGAGGCGCATTATTTCTGTCCCTTCCTGCCCGGACGCGCCATCGGTCTGGCAAGCCCGGCGGAGCGCCGTCTGCGTCACTGGCTGCATGACCGGTTGCTCTCCGGCGATATCCTTGTCGAACAGAATATTCACGTCATTGACATCTGCAACTGGGCCTTGCGAGACCACCCGGTGAAAGCCGTGGGGGGCGGGGGCCGAAAAGGCCGGCTGGACGAGGGCGACGCCTGGTCCCACTTTTCACTAACTTTCTTCTACCCCAACGACGTTCATGTCACCTTTAGCTCGACGCAGTTCGGCAACAAAGTGTCGAGTGATGTGTGCGAACGCTTTTTCGGACCGCGGGGCAAGTGCCAGATGCCCTACACCGGTCCGGTCAATATTGAAGGTGAGGAACCCTGGACCTGGCGCTGGCCTGCTCCGGAGCCTGGCCAGGCGGCCTCCAAGCCGCCCGGCAGTAACATCGCAACCTCCGACGACGAAAAGCAAAAGGCCTTCATCGAGAGCATTGTCGGCGGAAAGTTCCACAACCAGGCCAATCAAGGGGTCATTTCCGCCCTGAGCTGCATCATGGGCCGCACGGCGGCTTACACCGGCAAGCCTGTGACTTGGGAGGAAACCTATCGCTCCCGCGAGATCTTCGATCCCAGGATCAACCTGGAGAGGCTCTGAACGGGCCGCGCCCGGACCTTAGCCGGCCTGTTCCATGAAGTAATAGCTGATCAAGTGGCAGAGGAACACGTGTGCATCTTCAATGCGGCCCGTGTGGGTCTCAGGCGCGCGGATTTCCAACTGAACTGTCCGCCCGAGCTTCCCCCCGTCCCTCCCGGTCATGCCGATGGTCCGGCACCCCGCCGACGCCGCGTACTCCAGTGCTCGGATCACGTTCGGAGAGTTCCCGCTGGAACTGATGCCCATCACCAGATCACCCGGGCGGGCGAAATTCTTCAATTGCTCCACAAAAACGTTCTCGTAGCCCGTATCGTTGGCGTAGGCCGTGATTGTGGGGAGAGAATCCGTCAAGGCCAGGATTCGAAAGCGTCGGGCGCGGCCGTAGCTGGCGCCTTTGACAAGGTCCGTCACAAAATGGGACGCCGTCGAGGCGCTGCCCCCGTTGCCGCAGACAAAGATCTGCCGGTCCTGCTCCCTGGCTTCGGCAAACCAATGGATTGCTTCCTCAACCTTGCCTAGGTCCAATCCCTCCAGCGCCGTTTGCAGACGTTTTAGATAGTCAGCAGCGAATGACATCATCCTTCGACCCCCGGCGCGGCGAAAGCGGTGTTGGCCAGCGCCAGCGCTCCCCATAGCACACTGTCATCACCCAAGGCGGCGGGGACCACGTCGATTCGGGCACGGCTCCAGGAGGTGATTTGCTTCCGCAGTTCGGCCCGCAGAGGCCCGAAGAGCGCCTCACCAGCCTTGCAGATCCCTCCGCCGATCACGATCCTGGCCGGATTCAGCAGCATGATGGCGGACTTCAACCCCAACGCCAGGTCTACGGTGTAGCGCCTCACGAAATCCGGGTCCCGCAGCAGTTGTTCGGCCGGGCGGCCATAGTCCCGTTCCAGCCAGAGCCCGCAACACATCCGCTCGAGGCAACCCCGGGAACCGCAAAGGCATTCCGGCCCATCGGGACGAACGGTCAGGTGGCCAATCTCGCCGGCATACGAATCGGCGCCACGCCACACCTGGCCGTTGTGAACGATGCCCCCTCCGATCCCAGTGGAAAGCGTCATGTAGAACAGAGGGTCACAGCCCCGGCCGGCCCCATAGACGGCCTCGCCGAGGGCGCCTGCGTTGGCGTCGTTATCCATCACCGCGGGGATTCCCAGTTCCCGCCGAACCCAGCCTGTCAGGTCGAAATCCTGCCATCCGCCCACGTGCGTAGAGAGCGCCACCCGCTGGCCGGCGAAGTCTACGGGGCCTCCGAACCCGATGCCGCAAGCTGTGGCCTGATGCTGGGCGAGCCATCCCTGGGCAATCTCCCGGATCTGCTCCAGCATCCACTCCCGCCCGCCTTCGCGGTCCGTGGCCCGCGACTCACGAAGCTTCAGCCTCTCGCCCTCAAACAGCGCGACCCTGACCTTCGTCCCCCCCACATCCACCATCAATTTCGGTGACAGGCTACGAAACCCCAAATTCAAATTTCGGTGACAGGCTACGAAACCCCGAATTAGAAGCATAATCGATCCCCTCCCCAGTCCGCTGTGGGCTGGCCTGTGCTCCCCCCAGACTCGATCACCCCACCCGCGCCTCCGACTCGCCCTTGGGACTCAGCGGCCGCCACATCTTGTCCCAAATCGTCACCCCGATCGCCACCAGCAAATAGAGCAGTTCACTCGCCACGTAGTTCCTTGGCAGGAATAGGCTCGTCGTATTGCGCGCGGAATGCAGGAATAGAACTGGGATCAGACTTTGCCCTGTCCGGTTAAACAGCCAGGCGAACACCACGCCGGAAGGGATGGAAAAGATCCGTATCGCCGCTCCGACTGCTCCCATCGGATACATGCCCATCAGGTGCAGGGGGACATGCCAAAAGCCCCAGATTGCTCCGATGATTGCACCCGCCGTCAGCGGACTGAACCGACGCTGCATCCGGACTTGCGCAAATCCGCGCCAGCCGGCCTCCTCGTTCAGCGGCCCTCCGAACAGCAGGTACCAGAAGAACGATTCAACCGCCAAGGGCGCCAGCGGAATCGCAGGAGAAGAAGGCTTGTTCGGCACGCTGAAGCCGAGGCTGCTCGCCAGGGCATTACTCACCAGCACGATCGCCGGCCACAACCCCAGGGCAACCAAGTACCACACGGCCCCAAAACGCCATTGCGTCAACCCCCGCAGCAACTCCCTCACTCCCTGCCGCGGGAATCGCACCCCCGAGATCACCGCAGCCGCCATGCCGACCAGAATCAGGTCCGCCACGATCAGCCCAGGCTCCACTTTGTGGTTCCACCAGATATGATCCAGCCACTCCACACAGCCCGCGGCCACAAACGCAATCCCAAACAAAACCGCGAACGAGGACCCCTTCGGCTTGCCATTGCCGGGTTTCACGACCCCGGAGATCAACATCGCGGTAATCGAAGGACCATAGGCCGCTATCAGCAACCAGCGGCTCAGAATGGTCTGGTTCTCAATCCGAATTAGTGACAGGCACCCGTAGATCAGCCAGGAGAAGACGAATGTGCCTAGGAAGAAAAGCCAGATTTCGTATTGCGCCGCCCATCCCCGGACGCCGCCCACGGGAGGCGCGCCGTCATCGTGTGCTCTTTCAGATAAGGATTTCATATTGTCTTGTAAGTGCAGCCCGAGAATCTCTTGGAAAAGGGGACAGGACTGCTGCGTCTTCCCGCCTCACTCTCCAAATACGAATCGCCGGTCTCAGTTGTTCGGGAAAATCCCTGTTCGTGGACGCCGCAACGGCAGCACTTGGTGGCCGGATTCGCTCCCGCAGCCAAGTTCGCCACCGGGGCAGGAGTTCGTCCACTGCCCGCCACGGATTCCGCGTATTGCACTCCTCGCGGCAAACTCGCGGCACTGCGCTTGCGCCGCCCGTCGCTCCCTCACCCACGTTTAGTTGTTTTCACGGTATCATGCTCCAGCGGAACTCCGGCCGGCGCCGGAGGACCAACTGAGAATCTGATGCCATGGAGGCTGCGAATGATAACAAATGGCAAGCGGAGTATTACCCGGCGTGCGTTCCTGCACAGTTCAACGGTCGCGGCCGGCGCGGCGCCGGCCTTCACCATCGCCAAGCCGGAACAGGTTCGCGGCGTCGGCAAGGAGATGTTGAAGCTCGGCATTCTCGGCGTGGGGATGCGCGGTTCCCAGGCTGTTCTGGACACCTGGGCCGGCAACGACAATGTGCAGCTCATCGCCATCGGCGAACTCTTTCAGGACCGCCTGGAGCGCGGCATCGCCAGCCTCAAGGAAAGAGCGCCCGAACAATTCGCAAAGAAATTCAAAGTCCAGCCGGACCACATGTTCGTCGGCTTTGACGCCTACAAGCAGGTCCTCGCCACCGACATCGACATCATCATGATCTGCACGCCGCCGGCCTATCATCCGCGCGATTTCATCGCCGCGGTCGAGGCCGGGAAGCACATCTTTTGCGAGAAGCCCTTCGGCACGGACCCGGTCAATGTCCGCAAGCTGATGGAGGCCGCCAGGAAGGCCGCCGAACTCAAGCTGGTGGTCGTCTCCGGCGCCCAGAGGCACTCGCACCGCCAATACCTGGACACCATTCCCAAGATTCAGGCAGGCGCAATCGGCGAAGTCGTGGCGGCCTACGCCAACTGGGCCGTCAACAGCGGCCCGGTCATGCACTTGCGCCGGGATGTGTCTCCCGAACTGAAGGGCCAGGATGTGCGCGACCCCCGCTGGACGGACATGGAGTTTCAGCACCGCAACTGGTACGAGTTCCTCTGGCTTTGCGGAGACCAGGTGGTGGAACAGAATTTCCACAACATCGACGTCGTTAACTGGGTCATGGGCACGCACCCGGTGAGCGCCGTCGCCTCCGGCGGCGTGGCTTGGCGGCCCCGCACGGAGGCCTACGGCAACATCTACGACCACAACGTCTGCGTTTTCGAGTACCCGAACGGAATGCTCATGACCAGCCACGGCCGCCAGTACCCCCCTTCTACGAAGCACCGCGATGTCAGCGAGATGGTGGTTGGGACAAAGGGCAGGAGCAACTGTCATGACATGTCAACCGCCCGAGTCGTGGACTCCGATTTCCGGCAAGGAGAACTGAGTCCGTACATTCAGGAGCACATCGACCTCGTGGACAGCGTGCTGGGTCTCAGGCCCTACATCAACCAGGGCATCCCCATCGCGGAGAGCACGTTGACAGGCATCATGGCGCGGGAGGCGGCCTACTCGGGGATGAAGATCACCTGGGATATGATCATGAAGTCCCAGCAGGACCTGTTCCCGAAGGTGCTGGACATGAACGCCAGGATCGAAGTCCCTCCGGCGCCCGTCCCGGGGCAGTACAAGTTCATCTGAAGCACGGAGAACATGATGCCACTCAGATGGTTTTCACGCGCACTCCTTCTGGCTGTCGCCGGCATTGCGTCGGCAGCCCCCCCGGAAGCATCCAAACACATCGACCGTGAGTGGTTCAGCCGCACTTTGGCTGAGGAAACGGCTCATTGGCGTAAGGCCGCCCTCCAGCCGGGCGGCTTCTTCGCGGTCTCCCTGGACCGCCAGTGGAATCCCGTCGGAAACCAGAATGGAACGCTCGTCACGCAGTGCCGGCAGATCTTCGTCATGGCCGCCGGCTATGAGCATACCCGCGATTCTGCCTACCTGGAAGCCGTCAGACTGGGTACGGACTTCCTTTTGCGCCACTTCCGGGATCCCGAACATGGCCTCTTCTTTTACAGCACAACGCCGGAAGGCAAGGTGGTCGACGACAGAAAGGACAGCTACGGACTGGCCTTCGCCATCTTCGCGCTCTCCCATGCCGCGCGAGTCACTAAGGACGACCGCTACAGGCAAGCTGCGCTGGATGCCTGGGCCGGGATGAAGCGCCATCTGCGTGACGAAGCCGGTTTCATTAAGCCAAGAACCGACCGTTCCTACACAACTACCATCGGGCAGAACACGCAGAATCCAATGATGCACCTCTTCGAGGCGCTGCTCGCGCTGTACGACGCCACTGGGTCTAAGGAAGTTTTTCGTGACGCCCAGCAGCATGCGGATGCCATCTTCACCAGGCTCTTCGATCCGCAGCTAGGTCGCTTGCCGGAGCTGTTTGACGCCGATTGGAAACCTGCGCCTCCCGAAAAAGCCGGCTACATCGAGTTGGGGCACCAGTTCGAGTGGGCTTTTCTGCTGAGCCACGCCGTGGAGAAAGGTTTTCCAGAGAAATACCTGGCCATCGGCGAGCGCCTGCTCGGCTACGGGATGAAGATGGCCTACGACCAGGAGGAGGGCGGATTCTTCAGCCGCCTCGATCCGCAAGGCGCCGTGATCCGCGGACAGAAGAGCTGGTGGGAACAGTGTGAGGCCCTCCGGGCCTTGATGCACTATGCCGTGCTCAGGGGTCGGGGCGACCTGTGGCCGGCTTTCGACAAGTCTTTGGAGTTCGCAAAGAAGCGGTTCATCGACCCTGAATTTGGCGGCTGGTATGGCTACTACGATCCGGCCAAGGTCACGCAGCGCACGAATAAGGGGACGGCTTGGCAAGTTGGCTACCACGTTTGTGGCTTGTATCGGGAAGCCTTGCGCCTGGCCCGCTGAGTGGGCGGCTGCCGTTCCGCTCCGAGTCGCCTGATCGAGAGTGAGGACGGCGGCAGCCGCGCGTAAGAAGGATGAACACAGGAGTCTGCATTCCAAACGCGATCTTGAACCGGCCGCGCAGCCGGAGTTCAGCGCGGATGGGACGTCGCGGTCAGCTCATGCGACCCCGCGGTTCCTACCCGACGCTGTGCCCGCATTCTATCGGAGCAAGGAGATGACAACGAAAACCCTGGGACGCAGAGAATTGCTGTGCGGAGCTGTGCCTGGCATGATGGCCGTGCCTGCCGCTTCCTATTCCCGAATCATCGCGGCCAACGATAGAATTCACCTCGGGGTCATTGGCTGCGGCAGTCGCGGTTCCTTCGTGATGCGCGAGTTTCAGCGGCATCCCGAGGTGTCGGTCGCAGCGGTGTGCGACGTGTATGGAACGCGCATGGAACGCGCCCGGGCACAGGCCCCGGGCGCGGCCGGTTTTGCGGATTACCGTAAGCTGCTTGAATCCAAACCCCTGGATGTCGTGCTTGTCGCCACCCCGGACCACTGGCATGCCCGTCCTGCCATCGAAGCTCTGAACGCGGGCTTAGACCTGTACGTTGAGAAGCCGCTGACATTTCGCATCGGGGAGGGCCCCGAGATCGTCAAGGCGGCGCGTGTGAACAACCGAGTCTGCCAGGTTGGCATGCAGCAGCGTTCCGGAAAGCACTACCTGGAGGCCAAGCGTGAATACATCGACACCGGGCGGCTCGGCAAGATCACCCATTGCCGTACCTGGTGGCACGGCAACCGGTATTTTCTGGGCCGTGCGCCGGCCTCCTTGAAAACCATGCCGGCCGATCTCGACTGGCCCCGGTTCCTGGGCCAGGTGCGGTGGCGGGAATGGGATCCCCAGCAGTATGTCGGCTGGCGCGGCTATCTCGACTTCGGCGGCGGACAGGTTACCGACCTCTTCACGCACTGGGTGGACGTCGTCCACATGTTCATGGAACAAGATATCCCGGTGTCGGCTGACGCCATGGGCGGCATTTACAACTTCAAGGATGGCCGCACCGCGCCGGATACGATCAACGTCCTGCTGCAATACCCCGGCGAGTTCACCGTGACGTTTGAGGGCATTCTGGGAACGGGAGCAACCCGGGGCGATGTGGAGTTCTTCGGGACGAAGGGCAGGCTGTTGATCAACCGCGAGCGCTTCGAGTGCCACTTCGAGGATGAAGCCGTCCCGCCGGTGGTTGTCAAGGCCCCCCCGTACGACATCACCCGTGACCACGTGGATGACTTCCTCGAGTCGCTGAAGTCGCGCAAACAGCCCAATGGCGAGGTACTCAAGGGCGCCCGTTCCGCCCAGGCCGCTCACCTCGGCAGCATCGCTTTCCTTCAGGGAAGACGCGTGACCTTCGATCCGGTGCGTGAGGAATTACTGTCCTGACCGGTCTCCCAGGTTCGCCTAAGACCGACAGGGCCGGCCCGCCCCATCGGAAACGTCTGCTTCAGACTGCTGCTTCCCTACAGGGCTTCGCTGGAGTACAACAGTCAATGTGCAAGAGAATGCCGGCCTCCCCGGCGGGAGTCAACCATGCGTCTGATCTTAAGTTTCGTTGTGGCCTTGTCCTGCGGCGCCCTGCTGGCCCAGGAGAACCGCGTCATCGTCCGGCCCAAGGACAACGGCGCCGCCCTTGTCAATCCCGGCATGGGATGGATGTTCCATCACTATGACAACGGACTGCGCAACTACGGCCTCCAGTTGGACCCTTCCGACACCGTGGACGAGTTCCCCGGCGCCAACGGCACGTACCTCCGCCTCGCCTGGTCCTACATCGAACCGGAAGAGGGAAAATTCAACTGGGCGATCGTCGACTCCGCCGCACAGCGCTGGATTGCCAAAGGCCAGCAGGTGGCGTTCCGCTTCAGCGCCAGCGAATCCGGCCGCGATCAGCCGTACGCCACCCCGGAGTGGGTCCGTAAGGCCGGGGCCAAGGGCTACTTCTTCACACCGGGAAAGGGCGTCGACCCCGAAGGGAAGAACTGGGAGCCGGATTTCGATGACCCTGTCTTCCTAAGCAAGCTCGAAAACTTCCTCGCCGCGGCGGCCGCCCGCTATGACGGCAACCCCGAAGTGGCCTATATCGATATCGGCTCACTGGGCGTCTGGGGGGAGGGACATACGTTTTCCAGCACCCGTCTGCCCTACTCCGCCGCCACCATGCGCCGCCACATCGACCTGCACAGGAAGCATTTCAAGAACACTCTCCTCGCGGTGAACGACGATTTCTCCCACCAGGGCCGCGGCCTCGAAGTGCTTCTATATGCGCGGGACCGGGGAATGACCCTCCGCGATGACAGCATCCTGGTGTCCGGTGGGGCCCAGGCCTACCACCACGCCTACATGGCGCCGCACTTCTGGCCCATTCTCCCGGTTGTTTTGGAATCGGAACACTACGGTCCTTCCGTCAAGCGTGGCGCCTGGGGCGACGGGAGCCTGTACCTCCAGGCCATGGAAGACTACCACGCCAGTTGGCTGACTGTGCATTGGTATCCGCGCGAGTTCCTGCAATCCAACCGTGAGCTCATTGACAAAATCAACCTGCGCCTGGGATATCGCCTGCAACTCCTCGAGGCCTCCTGGCCCGCGGAGTCGGACGCGGGAACCAGCATCGCTGTTGGCTATCGCTGGAGGAACGCTGGGGTCGCCCCCTGTCTCCCCGGCGGCCATCCCGCCATCACACTCAAAGATGAGAAAGACGGCATCGCCGGCGTCTTTGTTGACGAGGAGTTCGACATGCGCGCTCTTCCTGTCGGCCCTCCCGGCCAGGCCGAACCGGTGGGCCGGGAAGGGAAGAGCATCTCTCAAGCCTCGCGGCCTTTGATTTCCTTCGCGTTGCCCCCGGCGCACATCCTCAAGCCTGGCAAATACAGCCTGTTCGTCTCCGTCGGCACACGAACCGGCACGCCGAAACTGGCGCTGCCCCTGCCGGACGGCGACGGGCAGCGCCGGTACCGTCTGGGGTCTATCACGATCCGTTGAGAGGCCGGCACACGGATGGCTCGGAGCTCAGGCGACCTTCACGCCGCCCGAAGCCCGAGCTTCAGCGTCTTCCTGGCGTAGTCCAGGCTGCGCTCCAGATCCAGCCGCTGCTGAAGCCGCAACGCCGCCGTGTATTCCGGTGGGACCTGCCCGTCTGGCGCGACCATCATGGAATGCATGAAAGAATGGCCCTTCCGGACCAGCCCGACAAAGCGTGCAAACTCAGACGCCTTCGCGTTCGGGAACTCCTTCCAGAAGTCAGCTTCGAGGAAAGGCACCAGCCGCGGCGGTCTCCCCGTCAGGATCTCCAGGTTCACCGCCACTTGCGGGCAAAGCTGCCGGTAGCGCTCGAAGAAACTCACAAAGTCGATGGAGCCTTCGCCTAACGCCACCCACTGCACCGCCGCGCCGCGCGGGTGCTCGAACACCACGGAGTCCCGAATGTGCGTCGTAACGGCGTACGGGCCCAATATCTCCAAAGTGACCATCGGATCCTCGCCCAATGTCACTGGGTTCCCCGTGTCGATCGTGGCCCCCACGAAGTCCCGGCCCGCGGCTTCAATCAGGTCCCTCACCTCGCCTGCCAGCAAGTCTCCGTGATTCTCGATCCCGAACTTCATCCCCAGGTCCAGGGCCTCCGAGCGCACGGCCCGCAGCAGTTTCACCAACGTCTCGATGTGCGCCTCCAACGGAATGCGGCCGCTGCGCTCGCCCCGCCCGCCCAGATAGCAGCGGATCACCGATGAGCCCACATCGTGGTTGGCCCTCAGACCGTTCCGCAGGAACTGCACCGGCTCGCCACGCGAGGAGGGCCAGCCGGACGCCGTTGGACAGATGCAGCCCAGTCCGCCGTCGATCGTCACCCCAGCCTTCTTCGCGTGCTCCCGTACCTGCTTCAGGTAGGCCGCGTCGAAACTCGGGAGATCAAATTGGATCGTGTCCAGTTTTTGGCTCGCTGCATAGTCCAGAAACTGAAAGGCGGTCCATCCGTAGCTGTTCAGCGTGTACGTGTCGAAGCCTAAACGGATGCCCGTCCCGGCCGCCGCTGTTCGTCCTATCGAGCCGGAACCGGCCAGAAGGCCGCCGGCTACGCTGCGCAGGAAGCTCCGTCTCCGCATGTGCAACATTGTCCGGCCTGAGAGGCCCCTCGTCAAGCATCCTGGGGCGCGCCACTTGAGGCTTGGTTGCCTCCGGCGACTTCCCTTGCTCTGCGAAAGG
>Ga0101944_10005019_pt1 | contig 15575 bp, 12 predicted proteins | sample DewCreD2012metaG_FD_75245 | JGI IMG/M metagenome (GOLD analysis project Ga0101944, IMG submission 75245) | Hot spring sediment bacterial and archeal communities from British Columbia, Canada, to study Microbial Dark Matter (Phase II) - Dewar... ...
CAGCGAAGATCCCAGCAGCAGGATGAGCGCCAGAACGAAATCGACCGTGTGGTTGGAATAGGCCTGCATGATGGTGACATTGACACAGGTGAAGAGAATCTGAAACAGGCTTGTGCCGACCACGACATGCATGGGCATGCGCAGCAGGTAGACCATGATGGGCACCATGATGAACCCGCCGCCAACACCCATGATGGCCGACAGAATGCCAACGAAAGTACCCAGCACCAACGGCATGAGCACCGAAAGATGAACCCCGGATTTTTCGAAGTACATCTGCCAGGGCAAGCGCTGAATCATCACGGCATACAGGGAGGGCTTCGAGTTTGATTTTGCGGGCGCGACACTGCTGGTCTTGCGCATCGCTTTCAGGCTGTCCTGAAACATATACATGCCGATGAAACCGAGCATCAGCACGTATGTGATGGAAATCAGGAAGTCGGCATTGCCCATGCCGCGCAGGATTTTGATGATCTGCACACCGAGCGTACCGCCTGCCACCCCGCCGACAAGCAGCAGGATGCCCATTTTCATATCGACGTTTCCCATCCGGAAATGGGCCATCACTCCGGAAGTGGATGCCCCGACGATCTGATTGGAATCCGATGCTGCAGCAACTGTCGGCGGAATGCCGAACATGATCAGAAGCGGTGTCATCAGAAATCCGCCACCGACGCCGAAAATGCCGGATAGAAGTCCGACGATGCCTCCCAAACCGAAAATCAGCAGGATATTGACGCTGCTTCCGGCAATGGGCAGATACAGGTGCAGGGGAATGGTCATCTGCTTTGCCTCCATTGATTAAAGGGTTGAAAAGAATCAAGGCTCAAAGCCCGTTGAAGACGTTTTGTGACGCACCACTTCGATATTGCAGGTAACCGCCTTGCGAATGCTCTGCAAGCTCATATGGAAGGCTGAAGCGGAAACGGATCTTTCCGGCAACCCGAAGATGATGTGGGTGATGCGATTTTCCCGCACAAACCGAATCAGTTCCCGATCGTAGGGTCCATAGGCAATATGATATTTCACCGTCGTTCCGTTCATCCGGGCCTGTTCGATCATCAGGGACAGGCGTTTGTGTACGGCATCCTGGGCAAGGGGAGCCTGCGCGGCATCCATCTTGCTCCGCCCTTCCTGCACCACCAGAACGAAGACATGAGCCTGGATTCGTCCTGCAAGCTGAAAGGCGCGGTAAAGCGCATCCCAGCTTCCGACAACGGATCCCGGCCGGATCGTTGGGGCCCCATCGGTCTGTCGCAAATCGATGGCCACTAAAATCCGTTCCATTCACTCTCCCGTTTGGAAATGATGCTTTTCGCTTCAGGCATTCCTCCCAAAAGCGATTGGCCCGATTTCTCTGATGTCCAGATATATTCCAAATATCGTGCCGCTCGGAACCAACGGTTCCAATCGAAAGGAGTGATCCGATCTTGAAACAACATAACCCATCGATAATCTATGAATTATCACACAGCGGCTCGGAATCTCGGCCAGGAATGACTCTTGGTAATGAAAGAAGGGGATGTTTCAGGAAGGGAGGATGGACGCTTCAGAATGAAACATCCACATGGGATGATATCAAGAACGGTTGAATTTCAATGGGTTGAGAGAACGTTTCGAAACGAGGGCTTCGTTCAATATGGAACAAGGGGGAAGGGGCGGTTGTTGGAGAATTCATCCAACCAAATGGGGGCGCCAAAAGTCGGTAGGCATCATCCGAGCCGCAAGGGAGGAGCGGACGACTGTCTCCTCCCCTGCTCAGGTCCGACAATGAAGGGAAATCGTTATAGATCCACTTTCGGTTATGGATACCACTTGCTGTTCTTCAGCCTCCAGCCTTCTAACACCTGCCCTGCCATGACGGGCGCAGCAGGCTGCGCCCCTACACGCCCTCACGATCTCCCACCACGCCATATTCCTTGAGCCTTCGCCACAAGGTGGTTCGGGGAATTCCGAGGATACGCGCCGTAAGATTCCGGTTCCGGTGGGTCTTTTGGAAAACCGACAGAATATAGTTGCGGGTGACTTCCTCGAGGTTGGGCAGGTCATCTCCATCGGGAAGTTTGTTGAATTCGAGCTGCTGAAGATCGACCGGAAGGTCGGCAGGCTGGATCAGGCTGCCATCGCTCAGTGCGACGGCCCGCTCGATGATGTTTTTGAGCTCCCGAACGTTTCCGGGGAAATTATAGGAAAGCAGCATATTCATGGCTTCCCGGGAAATCCCCTGAACCGCTTTTCCGAAAGCGCGGTTGTAGCGCTGGATAAAATGGTTGACCAGAAGCGGGATGTCGTCTTTTCTCTCGAGAAGCGTCGGCATCCGGATCATGACCACATTCAGCCGAAAGAACAGATCTTCCCGGAAATTGCCCAGTTCCACTTCCTTTTTCAGATCGCGGTTGGTGGCTGCAAGGATGCGGATATCCAGGTCGATGGGCTTGATCCCGCCCACCCGGTAAAACCATTTTTCCTGGATGACCTGAAGCAGCTTAACCTGCATAGAAAAGGGCATTTCCCCGATTTCATCGAGGAAAACCGTTCCGCCGTTTGCCGATTCCAGCAACCCGATCTTCACGGAGTTTGCGCCGGTAAACGCCCCTTTTTCGTAGCCGAAGAGCTCACTGTTGATCAGCTCGGCCGTAAATCCCCCGCAGTTGAAGGATACAAAAGGCGAAAGCCTGCGTGGACTGAGCGCCCGAATCGCCCGGGCGACCAGCTCCTTGCCGGTTCCGCTCGGGCCCTGGATCAGCACGTTGCAATCAACGGCAGCCACTTTGCGGATCAGCTCGAAAATCTCCTGCATGGCCTTTCCGGAACCGACGATCTGCTCGATGGACTCCTTGTCTTCCATCGCCTCCCGCAGGCTCCGGTTCTCCGCTCGCAGAACGACTTTTTCCAGAACGCTGTCGGCAATGCTCCGGATCTGTTTCAGCGAAAACGGTTTGGCGATAAAATGATAGGCACCCTGCTTCATTGTTTCCACAGCCGTTTCAATGGATGCGTATCCCGTCATCATGACGACTTCGGTTTCTTCCGAAACGGCCTTGATCCGGCTCAGTACGGCCAATCCGTCCATGTCAGGCAGGCGGATATCGAGCAAAACAAGGTGGAACGGATTGGCCTGATGTTCTTTCAGGAAAGGCTCTGCAGCGGGATACGTACTGACGGATCGGGAAGGGGTTTCCAGACACCGTTTGAGTCGGTCCAGAATGATGGCTTCATCGTCGACGACGGCGATGCGTTCGCTCATGGTTGATTTCCTTATGCGGTAACAGAATCGCTTGGCGCTACCGGCAGGTAAATGGAAAATGTGGTTCCGACATTCAGTTCGCTCTGTACCTCGATATGCCCGTTATGCTTTTTGACCAGGGCATAGGTTACCGACAGGCCCAGGCCGGTTCCCCTGCCGACGCTTTTGGTCGTATAAAACGGCTCAAAGATGTGTTCAAGCTGTTCCGGCTTGATGCCGCTTCCGGTGTCTTTCACATCGATGCGGATCTGGCGGTTGTCTGGTTCAAGTCCGGCTTTCAAATCGATTTCCCCCCCCTGCGGCATGGCCTGAATGGCATTGAGCAGGAGGTTTAGAAAGATTTGCTCCAGGTTCCGGGTATTGCCCATGATTTTCGGGAGCCCCTCCTCGATGACCGTATTGACCTTGATGCCGGAAAGAAAGGTCTGGTTGCGGACAAGGCGGATCGTCTTCTGGATGACCTCCTTCAGATCGAGCGGCGCCATGACAGGCATCTCGCTTCTGGAAAAATCCAGCAGGTTCTTGATGATTTCCGCTGCGCGCTCGGCCTGATTCAGCATGTCGAGAATGAGCTCCCGGCCTTCCGGTGTAAGGGTTTCCTCGAATTCTTCCAGAAAGGTTTCTGCGGTCAGGGAGATATTGTTGATGGGGTTGTTGAGCTCATGGGCAATGCCGGCGGTAAATGTCCCGATCGCCGCAATCTTGCGGGACTGCACCAGTTGCTCCTGCTTGGATTCCAACTCGATGGCCATCTGGTTGAAGGCATGGATCAGGCGGGAAATCTCGTCCTTTTCTTTTTCGGAATAATCGATGGGATGGAAATTGCCGTCCGTCACCTGACCGATGGTCTGCTGCACCAGGGAGAGGGGCCGAAGGATTTTCCGGAAAAAGAGGTATCCGACCAGTGCAAAGAGAATCAGCGAAACGCAGAAAAAGGCGATCGGCACACTCAGCATCCGGGTGACGGCCAGATGAATCCGCTCCCGTTTGCGTTTGACCAGGTGCTCTGCAAAATCGCCGATCCGCTTTCCCATGCTGCGCACCTGGTCCGCTTGTCCCTGTGGCAGGTGTTGAAGCCCCTGCTGCTCGGCAAACTGCAAAATGGTGCGGTATGTTGTCCAATCCTGGCGAAACCGGACATAGTCCTCTTCTCCGACCACGCGAACGATGTCATCGGCGCTCTGACTGATGATCTTCTCGATACGCTCGAGGTACACCAGGTTTTCTCTTAGACTGTCGATATCGTGGTAGAAGAAGAAATTTTTCTCGTACCGCCTGGCCTCCAGGATGTCGTTGAACAAATCTTCGAATGCTTCGTTCACTGTAAGCTTCTGCCCGATGGTGACGATGCTGTACCAGTTGAAAAAAGCCAGGCCGAACACGAAGACGAAAAAGCCGCAAAAAGCACCGATCAAACGCCCTCGAATGGTAGTCACCATCTCGTTTCTCCCGATACTCAAAAATCATGCCATCCCGTATCGTTTGAGCTTCCGCCACAGGGACACGCGGTCGATGCCGAGGATTTCCGCAGCCCGCGTCTTGTTGTCTTGTGTCTGCTCCAGCACCCAGATGATGTAGTCCTTTTCGTTTTCTTCGAGGGTTTGAAAACCCCGTTTGGGCATGCGGATGCTTCGGGCCAACGTTCGAATGTCCTCTGGAAGCTCCTTTACCGTGATCGTATCTCCGGCGGCCAATGCGACGGCCCGTTCCATGAAGTTTTCAAGTTCACGGACGTTTCCAGGAAATTCATAACTCAACAGAATTTCCATCACCTCGTCGTCGATGGCGGACACCCGTTTGCCCTGGGCCAAGGCAAATCGATTCAAAAAGTGCAGCGCCAGCAGCAGGATATCGTCCTTGCGATCGGCAAGCCTTGGAACGAAAAGCGAAATCACATTAAGCCGGTAAAAGAGATCCTGCCGGAAACGACCCTGAGCCGCTTCCTGTTTGAGGTCTTTGTTGGTGGCTGCAATCACCCGTACATCCACCGGAATTTCCGCCGTTCCGCCGACCCGCATCAACACCCGTTCCTGAAGCACCCGAAGCAGCTTGACCTGCATCGACAGCGGCATGTCTCCGATCTCGTCAAGAAAGAGCGTCCCGCCTGAAGCCGTTTCGATCAGCCCTTTTTTAAGACTGCGTGCACCGGTGAACGCATCCTTTTCATGACCGAACAGTTCGTTGGCCAAAAGCTCTTCATTGAAAGCGCCGCAATTGATCGCCACAAAGCGTTTTTCTGCGCGAAGGCTTTTGGCGTGAACGGTGCGCGCCACCAGTTCCTTTCCGGTTCCCGTCTCTCCGAAGATCAGGATATTGCAATCCGTCGGTGCCACCTGATCGATGGTTTGACGGAGCTTTTCGATTTCGCTGCTGTTGCCGATCAAGGAAAGCTGACGACTGCCGCTTTCGGTGATCTGTTGCCGCAAGGTCCGTACTTCCGCCTTGAGCGCCCGCTTTTCCATCGCCTGACGAACCTGGGCCCTCATTTCCTCGATCTGATAGGGCTTGGCCAGATAACTGAACGCGCCCGATTGCATGGCCTGAACGGCGGATTGCACCGTGGCGTATCCGGTGATGATGATGACTTCGATATCCGGATAGAGCTGTTTGGCAGTCCTCAGGACCTCGATGCCGTCGACCGGCTGCATTTTCAGATCGGTCATCACCAGATCGAATTCGCGTTGATGCAGCGCTTCGATGGCCAGTTGCCCGTTTTCCACAGAAACGACCTGATACCCGTCCTTCACGAGGATATAATGCAGGTTTTCCCGGGCAATGGCCTCATCTTCGGCGATCAGAATCGAGCCCGCCTTCATGATGCACTTCCTTCACCGTCGTTCTTCGGCAGGGGCAATCGAAGGGTGAAACAGGCCCCGGCATCCGGTCGGTTTTCCGCACGGATCGTCCCTCCGTGCTGCTCGACGATGCCATACACCATCGAAAGGCCCAGCCCCGTCCCTTTGCCGACATCTTTGGTCGTGAAAAACGGATCGAAAATCCGACCGATGTCCTCTTCCACAATACCGGGTCCACTGTCGACAACCTGGATGAGCGCTTGGTTCTCTGTGTGGTCCACCTCCGCCGAAATGTGAATCCATCCGGGTCGCTCATCGATGGCATGGACGGCGTTTTCGACCAAATTGAGAAAGACTTGCTGCATGCGCTGGCTGTCGAGATCGAGCACCAGGGTTTCGGGCACATCCACCCGAATGTCGATGGAGGAAGGAATCTGGCTGGACAAAAGCCGAAGAGACCGCTCCACGATGGATTTGAGCGGAGTCGGCAGCAGCTGGAATTCCTTCACTCTTGAAAACTCGAGCAATCCCCGGACGATGTCCCTCGCCCGATGTACTTCCTGGGTGACGTTTCCGAGCATTCGTTTCAGAAACGCCGTATCCCCGCCTTCGAGTTCCTCGATGGCAATCTGGCAGGAGGTCGAAATGTTGTTCAGCGGATTGTTCAACTGATGCGCAATTCCGGATGCCATCGTACCGAGAGAGGCCAATTTGCGGACCTGAACCAGCTGATCTTGACGCTTTTCCAGTTCGGCCACCATGCGGTTGAATGCTTCGATCACCTGCTGGGTTTCATCCCGAAGACGGGGTACCGGGGCCGGTCGAAAATCCCCCTTGGCGATGCGATCGGTGGTCTCTTCGATCAAGCGCAGCGGCCGGATGATCTTTTTGGCGGTGAAGGGAATCAAGGCTGCGCCCATCATCACGAAGACAATCATGGAAAAGATGAGCTGAGCCTTGAGGCTTCGGATGATGACCAATATCCGTTGTCTTTCGAATCGTACGAGCTCCTGGGAAGTGTCCACAAGCGTTTTTCCGGTTTCCCGAAGCTGTTCCTCGATATGGGGAATCGGAGGCTGGGGCTGCTGATTTCTGTTGGCGACAATCTGCTGCATCAGCATGTCGTAGCGCTCGAGCTCCTGCTGGATGCGGCTCAGAAAACTCGATCCCTTGAATTCCCGAACATCGGGAATGATGCTTCGCACCAACTGCATCGCTTCACTTCGGTATTTCTCGTTTTCGGACATGTCCTCCTGCGATCCGTAGAGCAATACGTTCTTTTCGTAGCGACGAATTTCGAGAATGATACTTGCCAGATCGTCGGCCGCTTCGACAAAATGCTGTTTTTTTTCGATTTCCAGCAGATACCGATACGAGATCATGCCGATAGAGCCCAGAATAACCATGACGCTGGTCATCCCGACAACGATCTTCCGGCGGATGTTCAGGTTCAGGGGGATACGCGGCAGTTGCATGGCTGTTCCTCCGCAAGCCGTTCGATGGATGGCCATGCCATCAGGGTTTCTCGAGCACCACATCGATCAAGGCAGGCACATCCTCCGCCGGAACGATCTCAAGCCCTTCGAGGACATCGGCGTCCATCCCTGCCAGATCGACGGTATTCGCCCGGGGAAGGATGACCGTTGTGACCCCGCCGCGCTGGGCTGCAAGCAGTTTCTCCCGAACGCCCCCAACCTGAAGGATGCTTCCGCTCAGGGTCAGCTCTCCGCTCATGGCCACGCGGGGTTTCGCAGCTCGGCGTTTCAACAGGGAAAGGAGGGCCATGACGATGGTCAGTCCGGCTGAACTGCCCTCCTTTGGGATGGCTCCAGCCGGAATGTGAATATGGATGTCCCTGCCCTGAAAGAAGTCGGGATCGATGCCGAACAGTTCCGCATGACTGCGGACGTAGCTCAGCGCCGTCCGGGCGGATTCCTGAAGGATATCCCCCAGGGATCCGGTCAAGATAAGCTGCTCCTTTCCCTTCATGATGCCGGCTTCCACAGAGATGATCTCCCCGCCGAATTCCGTCCAGACGAGCCCCGTCGCTACACCGATGCGGCCGACGGTCTCTGCGCTCATGTGATTGAAGCGTCTTGGGCCTAGAAACTGGATCACCATCTGCCCATCCACCTGAATCGGTACTGCCGATGCCGCCCTCCCCGCCTCCACGGTCGCATCCGGCTGTTGTGGCGGTTGCTGTCGCCCCCCTGCCCCGCTTTCCTGCATCAGGCAGATTCGGGCCAGTTTCCGGCAGACGGCTGCAATCTCTCGTTCCAGGTTCCGCACCCCGGCCTCTTGCGTATAGGACCGAATCAGGGTTCCGACGGCTTCCTCCGTGAATTCGATTCCACGATTCGTAAGACCGCTTTCCCGAAGCTGTCTCGGAATCAGATAACGAAAGGCGATTTGCCGCTTTTCCGCTTCGGTGTACCCGGTAAAAGCGATGACTTCCAGGCGATCGCGCAGGGCTGCAGGCAAGTTCTCGATGCCGTTGGCCGTCGTGATGAACAGAACGGCGGAAAGATCGAAGGGCAGATCGAGGTAGTGATCCATAAAACGGCTGTTCTGTTCCGGATCCAGGATTTCGAGCAGGACAGAGGCCGGATCCCCCCGAAAATCCTGCCCGATCTTGTCGATTTCATCGAGCATGAAGACCGGATTTCGAGCGTTGACCTTTCGGATTTCATTTAGAATCCGGCCGGGCATCGCTCCGACATAGGTCCGACGGTGCCCCCTCAAATCCGCCTCGTCCCGAAGCCCCGCGACAGAGATCCGGATGAACGGTCTTTCGAGCGCTTCGGCGATCGCTCGGCCGATCGATGTCTTCCCGGTACCGGGGGGCCCTGTAAAACACAGAATGGGACTCCTGCCGGATTGCAGCGCGCGTTTTCTTCCCTGAATCTCCCGGATGGTCTCCCGCAGCTCATCCAGATTGATCGGTTTCGGCAGGTAATGGGTAGCCCCTTTCTTGAGGGCTGTCACAGCAGAATTGACGGTCGCATATCCGGTGATGAGGACGATGTCCGTCCTGGGCGAAATTTTCCTTGTGGTCTCCAGCAATTGCAAGCCATCCATCTTTTCCATTTTCATGTCCGTCAGGATGAGATCGAATTCCTGGGTTTTCATCCGCTCCAAGGCTTCGAGCCCATTTCCGGCAGTATCGACTCGATATCCTTCCTTTTTCAAGACGTATGCCAGATTGGTTCGGGCGATCGGCTCATCGTCCACGATCAAAATGAAAAAATCACGCATGCTGCACAGGGTTCGGACTGCCAGATATTCAAGAATCCGCTCCTTGACCTGTCTGAGACCGTAATGCTGGGACTCCATCACCCGTTCGGCCTGATTCAGATCGATATGGATATCGTGCACCATATTCCAGGGCAGGCCGAGTATCAAATCGATGTAGTTCATGCCGATGGCGTATTCGGGCGCGGAAGGATCGGTTTTCTCCAGCCGTTCAAGTTCGGCCATGGCTGCAGCCTCGATGGGCGCCGGCAGAGCGGCCTTCTGAATTTTCAGATACACCGCCGATGGGGCTTCGGACTCTTCCGGGGTCTGCTGAACAGGCTGTTGCTGCCGCTGGGCTTTTCTAAAGAGCATGGCCGTTCTGTCCTTTCCGTTCAGTGCGCTTTTTGGCGAGAAGAAGCCGGTCAGGGGAACCGATTCAATTTGCAACAGGTTGCGTTTGGCGTGTAATAATCGAAACTGGATTCCATTTCAACAAGATACCTATGTAGCTGTTAGCTAGGCGTTGCAAGATGTAACGTCCTATTCTCTGAAGGAGGCGCTGTTCGGTTTCTATCTGTTGTCTGATCCTTCCGGCAAGCCGTTACAGCCCGGCACGGGATCAGGCATATCCGTCACGACAAGAAAATGTGCCGGGGAACCTGGCACATTTCTTGTAGTATCCCCTTCCAGACAGTGGATGGCATATGCAAAAAGAATGCACCCATCCTTCTTGAAACAACATTGATCATGCGGCGTTGAAGGGCCTTCCCATGGAAAAGCGAAAGATTCTGGTACTGAGCGCCGATCACCGGTTTCGGACCGAACTGGTGACCCATGCGGTTCATCTGGCCGAGCGGCTCGATTGCGAATTGCTCGCCGTCAACATCCACCGAACCGAGGTCGATCCCACGTTTCGAGCGGCTGCACAGCTTTCGGGAATGTTTCTGAAATCCCGTGCGGAACCGTTGGGAATCGGCTGCACCCAGGTATTGCGGAGCGGTTCGCCGAAGGGAGTCATCCAATCGATCCAGATGGAATTCCGACGGATCGAAATCATTGTCACGGACATTGAACGTAGCGAAGACCTCGATGGATCGGAACTCTCAATTCCGATCGTCCATGTTCTTTCAAACCCAACCAAAGGAGAAGAAACCATGAAAACCCAAGCCTCGGCAAGTAGAACCCGACACTGGAAGCGGACCGTCCTATACGGTTTGGCGACTGCAGCCCTGTATGCAGCCGTATTTCTGAACGCCGATACGGTGATGTCCTATTTCACCCGAGGAAGCTGGTATGCAGCGATGCCCATCGCAACCGTGTTCGCTTTTTCTTTCGTTCACGGTTCGTTTGCAAGTCACTTGTGGTCCCTTCTCGGCATCGAGGCCATGAAAAAGGATGCCTTGCGAAAAACCGAAAAAGCTGTTGTCGAGAAAAAGCGCACTGCGGTCAAGAGACCTCGAGCCTATGCCCATATCAATCCCTTTCACAACATCTAGTGAAAACGACAACAGTCGGAAGACAGTGTCTGAACGAAAGCCATGTGTTTTACACGACCTGAGCCTGAGAGCAGGCGAAACACGGCTCAGCCCCCTTTTTCAAAAGGGGGGAACAGGAGATCACCCATCGAAAGGGGCTTGAAGCATGCATGACATGATACAGCAATCGGCCAATTTTATCGATTTAAACACATTGTCCATCACGTTTCTGTTTTTCGTCGGATTTATCGGCGGGCTGGTCAGTGGATTCATCGGTTCCGGTGGGGCCTTTGTCCTCACACCGGGCATGATGAGCCTCGGCGTGCCGGGAACGGTGGCTGTCGCCAGCAACATGTGTCACAAATTCCCCAAGGCCATGGTAGGCGCCATTAAGCGCTTCAAATATGGTCAAGTCGACTTGAAATTGGGCATCGTCATGGCCGCGTCGGCGGGCATCGGTGTTCAGGCGGGTATTCAGCTGCAACAGTGGATTCTGCGCATGTGGGGCCAGGCAGGATCGAATCTCTATGTCAGCCTGAGTTTCGTCGTCGTGCTGGTAGTCGTCGGCGGGTATGTATTCAGAGATGCGTTGCGTGCGGACCAGACATCCGATGGAGCAAACAAACCGACGGCTCTTGCGAAAAAACTTCAGTCCATTCACTTGCCTCCCATGATTCACTTCAAGACGGCCAACGTCACCATCAGCCTGTGGTTCACCATTCCCGTCGGATTCGCCACCGGCATGCTGGCTGCCACCATCGCGGTCGGCGGGTTCATCGGAGTACCCGGCATGATGTACGTGGTCGGTGTCGGCGGACTGATCTCATCGGCAACGGAGCTTGTCATCGCCTTCATCATGGGATTTGCCGGTTCTGTCAACTGGGCGCTTCACGGAATGGTCGATATCCGGCTTGTGCTCATCATTCTGGCCGGATCGCTTCTGGGCGTCCAACTCGGCGCCATTGGAACGACCTACGTCAAGGAAAACATGATCAAGATCGTCATGGCCACCATCATGCTGATCGTTGCCGTCAGCCGCGCCCTGGCCGTTCCGCAGTACCTCGTTCAGCTCCATCTGATCAGCCTTCCCCAGAATACCATTGACATTTTGGGTAAAATCAGTTTCATCATCATGTGTCTGGCGCTGTTGACCGGGGCGTTCATCATCCTGGGGGCCATGTGGAAGGCAAAACGAGCGGAACAGCTTCTCGATGAAGGTATCGAAACGGCCTGAGCATTTTTGGGTAGGCATCAACGGAAAGGCCTCGGGCGATCATGCGTTGAGGCAAGCCATCTCGATCGCCCGATGGCTCCATGCTGAGGTGACCGCCGTGGCCGTCACCCCTCTGTTTGAAGGAGACCTCGGCCTCATCACGACCGGATCGGTCCGAAACGAGCTCTACAAAGATGTCGAACGATCCCTCTTGCGCGCCCTCGACATCGCCGGAATCCACGGCTTCCCCGTTCACATTGCTGCAGCAGGCGGCGAAATCGGAGATCAACTCGATCGAAAAGCCGCCTCCCTTCCACAACAGGGTTGGATGATCATCGGCGCAAGCCCGACACTTTCGGCGGCGAAATGGCTTGCCGGATCGGCGCTTTATGATGTTGTCCGCCAAGCATCCCGACCCGTCCTCATTCTTCCCAAAGGAACCCTTTTGGCCGGAGATACCGTTTGGATCGATGGGGGCGGCATGCATCGCGCATCATGGGGAAATCTGTTGGACGGTTGGTTCGAGGAAGCGATCGAGGTTGCCACTCTCTTCGGACCGGATCATCTCCTTGTTTCCTACCCGAATGATGTTGTCGATCGGCGCTTACCCCAATGGGTTCGCTCGATTCTTCAGGACCACCGCATCGATATCACAGCCCCCGATACCCATTCCCCTTTGTCCATCGCAGCCGAATGCTTCCACTACATCCATCCAAAAGAGAAATGGGATGCCGTTCATCAGAGGAAACCTGCCTTCGTCGTCGTTCCTCAACCGATATTCCCCAAACGGCGGCTTTCGATGGCTGCATGGTATATCGAAAGAATGATCCGAATGCTTCCGTGTCCCCTTCTCATTCTTCCGAGATCATCGACGAAATGGGCAAGCAAGGATTGAACGAAGCGGCTTCGCGCCATGTGCGGCCGATATGGGCATCCAGGAAAACCTCTTCCCTTTAGCTTCTCCGGCAGCAACGAACCCTATCGGTGAGCACTTTTGCATCATACACTACCCATCATGCGTTTTCCGATAGAGAACCGCCCCCAAAATGGGAAGCAACAACACGCATTCCCACAGGACAGCGGCGAGGTTGTGCGCGAGCGTCGGCCATTGCCAAAGGTTTCGTCGTTCGATGTTGAGAAAGATCGAAACAGGGAAATGATAATACTCGGCCGAAAACGGCCACAGAAAGGCGGCGCCGATCGGTGGAACGAAATCTACGGTCAGCCAATCGATCAGCAGATGAGACCCATATACGGCTGTAAGCGCCAGGATGGAGACATATCCAGGCCCCTGCCATACCCATCGGAATACCAGGAGCATCAGACCGAACATCGCCATGGCCCCCACACTGTGGGTCATGCCGTGGTGAAACAACCGCGTATCCCCAAGCAACAGCCCTGGAACGAGATCGAGATCCGCCGCATTCGCAGCCGTGAAATACCAAAACAGCAGGCGGCTTGCCTGCTGTTGCCGAAAATCTCCGGAAGCAATCCAGCCGATCATTCCAGCAATCGAATGTCCGACGGGACTAGCCACTCCTTTTCACTCCTGCAATCGATGGAGTCTTGTTTCCGGTAGCGAATACGGATTCGGAACGGTCCCCATGGTTCCGCTCATAGAACACGACGCCGACCCGCAAGATGTGATCCACGATATCCGGATCTTCAATCTCCTGGAAAATGGACAGATCGAACGTATAGGGAAGCAGCAGCTCATCGATATCGTTCAAAATAGCGGTCAGGGAATCGAAGGTAAGCCCGGGACCACCGACAATCGTCAGATCGATATCGGATCCCGGCTTGTAATTTCCCTTGGCCCGCGATCCATACAGGATGGCCCGATCGATTTGCGGATACTTGGCCAGTACCGATCGAATTCGGTCGGTCGTCTCCCTCTTCAATCCGAAGGCATCTTTCATCCTTCCACCCTCATCCTTCAGCTTCCCGCAACGAGATCATCTTTTGTCGCAATGCTTGAAAACACTGCACATATCGCTCGGAGACAGCCGATGCGATGTGTTTGGCTGTCGCCTCATTGTAGGTATGACTACTCAGCGATCGACTCCGGATCATATCCATCCAAATGTCTCCATCCTCGATGAGACCCCTGCGGAACCCCAGCCGAAAGGCATCTCGGCTGCCCATGATTCCTGTGTCCCCTTGCGCTTCGAAATAATCTTTGACGAGATTCCAGGCAAGCTCGAAGGTATATTCGAAGGCCTGAATCAACCCTTGCTCTTCCAGTTCGTTCAAGGAGCCTTTCGCAAGAAAGCGCTCAAGCTGCCCAAGCGCCTTGCAAAAATGAGAAAGGCGCTGGATCCAACGGATATCGTCAGAAGCCATCCGGTTCCCCTCCATTGTACCCTTCATCCCATCCCCACCCATTGCCGCACCCGCTTCGCCTGCCTTTCGGCCGCATCCATCACCTCGGCAAGATCGAGGGTGAGCAGGTTGCGGTTTTTCATGACGAGCCTGCCGTCGATGATGCTGTGGATCACGTCGGACCCGCTCGCGCAATAGACGAGATGGGAATACGGATTGTAGATGGGTGTCAGATGCGGCCGATCGGTATCGACGACGATCACATCTGCCTTTTTGCCGACTTCGAGGGATCCGATGCTGTCCGCCATTCCCAGCGCCCTGGCGCCTTCGCTCGTGGCGCAGCGCAACACCGTTACCGCATCCATCACGCTCGGATCCATACGGCTGACCTTATGGATCTTGGCCAGGGTGTTCATTTCCGAGAAAAGGTCGAGATCGTTGTTGGAGGCCGCACCGTCCGTGCCCAGGCCGACGACGACCCCCTGCTCGATGAGCTCCGGAATGAGCCCGTTTCCGGCAACCAGCTTCATGTTGCTTTCCGGATTCGTCACCACCCGGATGCCGTGACATCGGATGCGCTCCATTTCTTCCATGTCGAGATGGGCGCAGTGATCCGCAATGACATGATCTCCGCAAATGCCGAGCGCTTCCATGTGTTCGAAAGGCTTTTTTCCGTACCGTTCTCGGATCGTTTCCAACTCCGAAAGGGTTTCTGCAACGTGCAGGATGAGTGGAACTCCGTTATGCAAGGCGATGGCATTGGCTTCCTTCAACAAATCGGGACTGCAGGTGTAAAGGGCATGGGGTTCGACCGCAACGGAAATGAGCGGATGGCCTTTCCAGGTGTCGATGAGTCGCTGGGTGTACCGAAATCCGTTTTCGATCGAACCGTAATTCGGAGACGGAAAATCGTAGAGCACTTCTCCGACCAAAGCCCGTATCCCGGCCCCGGCCGCAGCCCTGGCCGTTTCCTGTTCGAAGAGGTACATGTCGCAGAAGGTCGTCGTCCCGGAAAGGATCATTTCGGCACACCCCAACAGGGTGCCGGAATAGACGAACTCGGGGTCCATGTTCGCTTCCACGGGGAAAATGTACCGGTTCAGCCAGTCCATGAGGGGTAGATCGTCGGCAAGTCCACGAAACAGGGTCATGGCGGCATGGGTGTGGCCGTTGATCAGCCCGGGCATCACGATGGCGCCGTGCGCATCGATCACCTTCGCCGCCGATGTGCGCTGTTCCGGAGGGGATGTCGGGCCGATGGATGCGATCCGGTCGCCCCGAATGCCGAT
>Ga0101944_10005021_pt1 | contig 15575 bp, 9 predicted proteins | sample DewCreD2012metaG_FD_75245 | JGI IMG/M metagenome (GOLD analysis project Ga0101944, IMG submission 75245) | Hot spring sediment bacterial and archeal communities from British Columbia, Canada, to study Microbial Dark Matter (Phase II) - Dewar... ...
TTTGATGCTATACACCGGGTCGGCCGCGACCGGTTGCTCGCAGGCGGAACCTTTTTCTTGTACAGTGGTTGAATACAGTGCCAGGCGAACAGCCGGGTAGAGGGTTGGTACGCGCTGATAGACCGCCGCAGCGACTGCTGTCGGCGTGGGGTAGACGGAAGGCAATCGGAATTGGGGCGCTGCCTAGCCGGCCAGCGAACGGTTGGGCCGCGGAGTCAGCAGCCAGACCTTTTTTTGTTTCCCCACGATTTCCTTGACAGCCAGACCCTCTGGTTGGAGCCTGCCTCCGCCGAGCGATCTGCCGCGCAAGCGTCGCTCTGGCAACCATTTTCCCGCCAAAATCCTGCCTTGGAGTGGTGCCTTCGATGCCGTGGCGCCGATGGACGATCTGCCTGGTCGCAGCCGCGTTGGTCACCCAACTGGTGGTAGGGTTGCGCGGGCACCAGGACATGCCGCAGGGGGTGGCCGGCAGCTCCGACGCGGTAGCGACTTCAAAACCGGCGGACGGCCAGGAGCCGAGTTTTGCCACCGATATTCTGCCATTTCTGAAGCAACACTGTTTTCATTGCCATGGCAAAGGGGACGGGCAGAACGAGGCCGACCTGACCCTCAGTCGATACACCGACGATTTGTCGGTGCAGCAGGATCGCAAGGTGTGGGACAACGTGCTACACATGCTCCGTGTTGGCGAGATGCCGCCGAAGGAGCGGCCGCGTCCGCCGGCGGCCGAGGTCGAGGCAGTGATCCGGGCGATCGAGGCGGTGCTGGCCCGGCTCGATTGCGCTAAGCCGCAGAACGTGGGGCGGGTGACGCTACGGCGGCTGAACCGGGTGGAATACAACAACACGATCCGCGACCTGGTGGGAGTCGATTTTCAGCCGGCCGCCGACTTCCCGCAGGACGACGTGGGCTATGGGTTCGACAACATCGGCGATGTATTGTCCACGACGCCGCTGCTCTTCGAGCGGTATCTGGCGGCGGCCGAGTCGATCTTGCAGAAAGTCATCGTGCTGCCGGAGCTGCCCGAGCCGAAGGACATCCGGCTGCAGAGCTTTCGTGTGAGCAACAGTGCCGGAGAGACGACGCCGGGCGGGGCCGTGCTGTATGCCGCTGGAGAAGTGAGCAGCGAGAGCTATCTGGACGCGGGGGACTGGCAGATTCAGGTCGAAGTGTACGCCAAGCAGGTGGGGGACGAGAAGGTTCGCGCGGCGATTGTGGTCGATCGCCAGAAGGTGCAGGAGTTCGAGGTCACGGCGACCAGTCGCAATCAGCCGCAGACGCTCGAAGCGAAGGTGCGGCTGCCGTCCGGCACAACGCGGGTGGGTGTGGCGCTGGTCAACCCGTATGTGGCTCCTGACTCGACCGAGGCCGACCCCAAGCGTCGGCTGTTGTTTGTGCGTAGCATCCTGCTGGACGGCCCGCACAATCCGCCTCCACCGCCGCTGCCTCCCTCGCAGCAGAAGCTTCTGGCGCATACTCCGGGACTGGAGCCGCGCCAGGCCGCCCGCGAGATCATCACGCGGTTTGCCACGCGGGCCTTCCGGCGGCCGGTCACCCCGGAGGAAGTCGAGCGGATTCTGTCGACCTATGACGCCGCGGAAAAGGAAGGCGAGCGGTTCGACGAGCGGCTGCGTCTGGCGCTGTGCCGCGTGCTCGTCTCGCCGCATTTCCTGTTCCGCATCGAGGTGGATCCGCCTGGAGCCAAGGCCGGCGAGGCCTATCCGATCAGCGAACTGGAACTGGCCAGCCGGCTCTCGTACTTCCTGTGGAGCACGATGCCGGACGAGGAGCTATTCGAGCTCGCGGTGGCAGGCAAGCTGCGCGAGAACCTGACAGCGCAAGTGAAGCGGATGCTGGCCGACCCCAAGTCATCGGCTTTGGTCGAGAACTTCGCCGGGCAGTGGCTCACGCTGCGGAAGCTGGCGCAGGTGTCGCCCGATGCGCAGCTTTTCCCGGAGTTCGACGAAGACCTGCGTGCGGCGATGCAGAAAGAGACCGAGCTGTTCTTCGAGGCGATCCTGCGCGAGGACCGCAGCCTGCTCGACCTGATCGACGCCGACTTCACGTTCGTCAATGCCCGTCTGGCGCGGCACTATGGCATGACCGGCATCTTCGGAGCGCATTTCCGCCGCGTGCCCGCTCCGCCGAATCGGGGTGGGCTGCTCACGCAGGCCAGCATCCTCACGCTCACCTCGCATCCCACGCGGACCTCGCCGGTCAAACGCGGCAAATGGGTGCTGGAGCAGCTCCTGGGCACGCCCCCGCCCCCGCCGCCTCCCGACGTGCCCGACCTGGACGAGAAAAAGCAGCTCACCGGCACGCTGCGGCAGGTGATGGAGCAGCACCGGGTCAACCCGATCTGTGCCTCCTGCCACGCCCGCATGGACCCGATCGGCTTCGCCTTCGAGAATTACGATGCCATCGGCCGCTGGCGGACCAAAGAGGGCTCCTTCGACATCGACCCCTCGGGCGAGCTGCCCGACGGCCGGCGGTTTCAGGGCCCGGCGGAGCTGAAACAGATTTTGAAAGAGAAAAAAGACTTGTTTGCTCGCTCCGTAACCGAGAAAATGCTCACGTATGCCCTCGGGCGGGGGCTGGAGTTCTACGACCAGTGTGCGATCGACAAGATCGTCGCCGCCCTGGCGAAGAATGACTATCGGTTCTCGACCCTGGTGGTCGAAATCGTTCACAGTGACCCGTTCCAGAAACGCACTGCCACAGGGGAAAGGCCATGATGCACGGCGGACGAATCTCACGGCGGACGGTCCTGCGCGGCGTGGGCACGGTGGTCGCCCTGCCCTGGCTGGAGGCCATGTTCCCGCAATATTCCGCAGCGGCCACAGCGCCGCCCCAGCCGTCCTTGCCGCGGCGGATGGCGTTCTTGTACGTGCCCAACGGCGTGCACATGGAAGACTGGACGCCGGCCAAAGAAGGCACCGACTTCGAGCTGCCCGCGATCCTCAAGCCGCTGGAACCCGTCCGCAGCGAAGTGCTGGTGCTCAGCGGCCTGACCTGCGACAAGGCCCGGCCCAATGGCGATGGGGCGGGCGACCACGCCCGGGCCTCCGCTGCCTTCCTCACCGGCGCACAGGCCCGCAAGACGGCCGGGGCCAATTTCCGCGCCGGCGTCTCGGCCGACCAGGTGGCCGCTCAGAAGCTCGGAGACCGCACCCGTCTGGCGTCACTCGAGCTGGGCATCGAAAAGTTCCGCGGCACGGGCAACTGCGACAGCGGCTACTCCTGCGTTTATGAACACACGCTGGCCTGGCGGAATCCCACGACGCCGCTGCCCACGGAAGTCAACCCGCAGATCATTTTCGACCGCCTGTTTTCCGACAGCCCCAGCGATCCTGACCGCCTTCGTCGCGGGCGGCTGCGGGCCAGCGTCCTGGATGCTGTGCTCGAGGATGCCCACGCTCTGAACCGCCAGCTCGGCGGGGCGGATCGCCAGAAACTCGACCAGTATCTGTCCAGCGTCCGCGACCTGGAGGAGCGCATCCGCCGCGCGGAGAAGCTGCCCCCCATCCAGCCGCCCGAAGGCACCCAGCGGCCCGAGCAGCTCCCCGCCGAGCTGACCGAGCACATGCGGCTGATCTGCGATCTGGTCGTACTGGCCTTCCAGACCGATGTGACGCGGATCGTCACCTTCATGTTCGGCCGCGAAGGCAGCGAACAGAGATACACGATGGTGGGCGTCCACGAAGGGCATCACTCGATCACCCATCATCAGAACAAACCGGAGCTGCAAGCGAAAATCCGGGCGATCAACACCTTCCACATCGAACAGTTCGCCTACCTCCTCAGCCGCCTCAAGTCGATCCCCGAGGGGCACGGCTCCCTGCTGGACAATTGCATGATCGCCTATGGCAGCGCCATCGCCGACGGCAACCGGCACGACCATGGCGATCTGCCGGTCCTGCTGGCCGGTCGCGGCGGCGGCACGATCCAGCCCGGGCGGCACGTCCGCTACCCGCGGGAGACCCCGCTGAATAACCTCTGGCTGGCGATGCTCGAGCGGTTCGGCGCCCCGACCCGCCAGCTCGGTGACAGCACGGGCATCCTGGAAGGGTTGGCCTAGTCCCGCCGCGCCGGAACCTCGCCGGCGCGCGGTCCCCGCCAGGCGCGATCGGTGCCACAGGGCCGGCGCCCGTGCGTTTTGGGCGGAGCATTTGCCGGCTCGGCGTCGTTGCCGATGAGTGAACCTGCCACAGCTCCCGGGCAGCGCGTGCAGTCGCCGCCATGGGCTGCGCGGCTGGGGCTTTTGGCCGGGCCGCTGTTGGCACTGGCGGCCTGGCTGGCACTGCCCAAAGAGCTGGGTGACCCGGCCAGAGCCTGCGGCGGTGTGGCGGTGCTGATGGCCGCGTGGTGGATGACGGAAGCCATCCCGCTGGAGGCCACCGCCCTGTTGCCGCTGGTGCTGTTGCCGCTGACCGGCGTGTACCCCGCGGAGCCGTTCAAACGCGTCGCCGCCGCCTATGCCGACCCGGCCATCTTCCTGTTCCTGGGCGGGTTCGTGATCGCACTGGCGATCGAGCGCTGGGGCCTGCACCGCCGGCTGGCCCTGGGCACGCTGCGGGTGGTGGGAACCAGCCCTGCGCGCCTGGTGGGTGGCTTCATGCTGGCCACCGCGCTGGTCAGCATGTGGATCAGCAACACGGCCACGACGGTGATGATGCTGCCGATCGCCCTGGCCGTGGTGCACCTGCTCGACGACGCGCTACGCCAGCCAGCGCTATCCGCCGATCCCGACCTGCCGGAGGTGGCGGTCGCAGCGTCCTTCGATGCCCGCCATTTCGCGACCAGCCTGCTGTTGGGCGTGGCGTATGCGGCCAGCCTGGGCGGCTTCGCCACGCTCGTCGGCACGCCGCCCAATGTGTTTTTCAAGGGCTATCTGCGGGATCGCCAGATCGAGCTCGACTTCGGCCGCTGGATGCTGTTCGCGTGTCCCTTGTCGCTGGCCTACCTGGCGCTGGGCTGGTGGCTGATGACGCGGTGGCTGTTTCCCGTACGCTTGCGGGACATCCCGGGCGGGCGAGAGCTGATTGCCGCGCAGTGGCGGGCGCTGGGCGAACTCTCGCGTGGCGAGTGGATCGTGCTGGTCGTGTTCCTGGCGACGGCCGGGCTGTGGATCGGCTCGGGGCCGCTGAAGCGCTGGGACTGGCTGATCACCCGCCTGCCGTGGCTCCTGAAGATCGACGACTATTGGATCGCGATGGCCGGCGCGTTGAGCCTGTTTCTGATTCCTGTCGATCCGGAGCGGCATCAGTTCGCCGTCGATTGGAAGACGGCGGCACAGCTTCCCTGGGGCGTGCTGCTGCTGTTCGGCGGAGGCCTGAGCCTGGCCGCCGCGCTGACCGACAGCGGACTGGCCGCCTGGCTGGGCCGTCAGGCGGTGGCGGTGCGGCACTGGCCGGTATTCGCCCAGATCGTGCTGGTCGTGGCGGTGATCGTGTTCACCGGCGAGCTGACCAACAACCTGGCCGCGGTGGTCGCCCTGTTGCCCATCCTGTTCGAGGCGGCCCGCGGGATGGGGCATGATCCGCTCTTGTTGTGCGTGCCGGCCGTGGTCGCGGCGAGCTGCGGGTTCATGCTGCCAGTGGCCACGCCTCCGAACGCCATCGTCTTCGGCACCGGGCATATCCGCCTGCGCGAAATGATCCGCGCGGGGCTGTGGCTGGACCTGCTGGGCATCGCGCTGGTGCCGGTTTGCACGTGGCTGTGGGGCCGGACCGTGCTGGGACTGGGAGGGTGAACGGCCCAAGCCGCGTCCCTCCGTCGCGGACCTTGTTCTTTTGCGTCGCGCTTGATTTTTGTTTTTTTCTGCAAGATACTGCGTCAAGGCGTCGCAGCGGGGGGCGACGCCAGCGTGACGTTCGGCGGGGCCGAACCAGGTCGCGACGCGCATCTTTCGGCGTCGCGGCCGGCACGTCGGCGACGAGCGGATCGAGCGTGCGGAACGGGGAAAGCAGGCAGAAGGGCCGCGCGAGGGCGCGGCCGCAGGGGATCAATCGCGCGCGTGGAGCGGAGGTGGGCTCATGACGCGGAAGGGGAACCGGTCCGGCGGCTTTACGCTGGTCGAGCTATTGGTGGTGATTGCGATCATCGGGGTGTTGGTGGCGCTCTTGCTTCCTGCGGTGCAGGCAGCGCGCGAGGCTTCGCGGCGGACGAGTTGTTCCAACAACATCCGCCAGCTCGGCCTGGCCGCACACAACTTCGCCGACACGATGGGGCGCTTTCCGGTCGGGGTGCAGATCGCCAATGCCCCGCCCAACGGCGACCAGACCATGCTCAGTTCGTATCGCACGCCCGGCTTCGGCCCCAACTGGGCCGTGCTGATGCTGCCTTATATCGAGCAGAAGGGGCTCTATGACCAGAACGCCCAGGGGATCAACAACTACCTTCCCAGCAACGGTGCCGATCAGAGCTGGCGGCTGGTCCGCTCGCACAAGATCAGCGTCTTCCGTTGCCCGGCCGATCCCGGACATCAGTACATGTTCTCGCTCAACGGGGGCGACTGGGCGCGGGGCAATTACGGCGCCAACGCCGGCCCCGGCTGGCTGAACTGGACGCAGAACGGCCGCTCGCACGACGGCGGGGCGCGCGACAATGCGGGCAATGCCCGTGGGCTGGCCGGCGGCGTGTTCGGGGCCAACTACGGCAGCCGGGTGGCCGAGTTGGTCAGCGCCGACGGCACGTCCAATACGATCCTGTTCAATGAACTGCGGGTGGGCCTCAATGACGTGGACCGCCGCGGCACCTGGGCGATGGGGCTGGCCGGGGCCAGCCTCACGGCGGCCCACGCCATCGGCGATTGCACGGTGCCCAACGACCGCAACGAATATTCGGATGATATCGAGAACTGCAACAACGTCCGCCAGCGGCTGGGCACGGGGAATACGGGGCTGGGGGCGATCCGGATGGGCTGCTCCAACGACAACCTGCCCAACAACTGGCCCAACTGGCAGGCGCAGGCGCGCAGCCTTCATCCTGGCGGCGTGCAGGCCTGCTTCGGCGACGGCAGCGTCCGGACGATCCCCAACACCATCGCCCAGAGCGTCTGGTACCTGCTCAACAGCCGCGAGGATGGCAGGACGATCCCGGACTTCTAGTCGCTTCGGAAGCATGCTCTGCTATCCACCGCTGTCGCGATTGTTGAAGCAGACGCTTCCAGTGCTCGCGCTGCTGGTCCGCGGTCTGCTCTTGGGGAGCTGGCCCGGTGAGGCATGGGCACAAGACGCGGCGCAGCGCTACCGCAACGTGGCCGAGCACAGCACGCTCCCGCAAGGGCCGGGGCTGGCCCAGCGGTATGTGGCCGATGCCGGGATCGGCCGCGATGCGGCGGTGATCTTTGCCGACGATTTTGAAACCGGGGGCTTGGCGGGGCGGTGGGACGATGTCGGGGCGGGCCGGGGTCGTGCGCTGAGCCTGGTCGAGCCGGGCGATCCGCGGTGCGGCAAGCGATGCCTGCAGGTGACCGGCCGGCTGGGCGAGAACCAGGGGGACGGCCTGACGCGCTGGTTCGAGCCGGCCGACCCGGTCTTCGTCCGCTTCTATGTGCGGTTTGACCCGGGCTGCGACTACGTGCACCACTTCGTGACCCTCCGCGCCAACCGGGGTCTGCGCGGCGGCGACCGCTGGAGCGGGTTCGGTGGGGCGGGCGTGCGGCCGGCGGGCGACGAGCGGTTCTCGACCGCCCTGGAGCCGTTTGGCAACTGGGGCCGCTGGCCCGCGCCGGGCAAGTGGAACTTTTACAGCTACTGGCACGAGATGACCGCCGCGCCCGACGGCAAGTACTGGGGCAATTCCTTCCTGCCCGAACCCCAGGAGGTCATCCCCAAGGGTCGCTGGATTTGCGCCGAGTTCATGCTCAAGCACAACGCGCCCGGCCAGCCCGACGGCGAGCAGGCCTTCTGGATTGACGGCCGGTTGCTGGGCCACTGGCGCAGCCTCAACTGGCGCACGACCGCCACCCTCCAGGCCAACGCCCTCACCCTCGAGGCCTACATCACCGACCGTTGGACGAAGAACCCGACCAATATCGTGGAGTTCGACAACGTGGTGATCGCCCGTGCGTACATCGGCCCGGCCGGCCGGCCGTGAACCGGGCAGGCCGGGGCGGCGTGGCGCGCCCGGCGCAAGCCGCGCTTTTCAACCCGCCACTAGCGCCACGGGCACCGTGCGATTCAGCGTCAGGAAGTGCAACCAAGCCGCGGTGACGGGCCGCGTGTACACCCGGCCCAGCGCCAGCGCGTACAGGCGCAATTGCGGCGCGTAGCTCGCCGCGCGCGCGGCCAGTTCCTCCGGTGTCGTCACGGCGTCGGTTTTGAAATCCGCCAGCCAAATCCGTTCCGGCGCCACGACCGCCAGGTCCACCACGCCCTGCACGACCACAAATTCCTCCGGCCCCAGGCCCGACTCGCACGGCAGGCCCAGCGCCGTAAAGTCTGCCGGACGCAGGCGTGCGGTGAACTCGAGCTCGCGGCGCACCCAGGCGGCGTCCGCGCGCACCGCCCGGCCCAACTCCGAAGCGCCCAGCGCAGCCAGGGCGGCCGCATCGAGGCAGGCCACTTCGGCGCGCGTCAACCGGCCGGCCACGACGAGGCGTTCGGCTTCCGCCCGCACCCCGGCGGCGTCGGCCAGGGCGGTCCAGTCCGCAAATTGCAGGAAGCGGTGATGCGCCGCGCCGCGTTCGACGGCGCTCAAGCCCGCGCCGCCGGGCGCGGCTTCTCCGGGGCTGCGCCGGGTCACTGGCTCGGCAAACCACCGTACCGACTCCTCGTCTGCGGCCTCGACGGCGCGCCGGCGCAACGCGGACACGGACGCCTTGGCCGGCTGGCGCGTGGCGGCCGGGTGGGGATATTGCCAGGCCAGGCGCGCGGCCAATTCGGCCAGCCGGGCCGGTTCTTGCTCCGGCACCGCGGGCGCGGCTGGTTCGGGTGCCGCGAGCGCGATGGTTTCCGACGCGCGGACCACCCGCCAAGTCAGCAGGGCGCCGCTGCCTTGGGCTTGTTCGAGCCAGTTCGGGTCGCCACTCAGCCGCGGCATCAGCGGGCCGATCCAGTCCAGCGGGCAGCGCGCGTCGAGCAGGACAGCCAGGCTGCACCGCGGCCGCGGGACCGGGAGCCGCTTCTTCGCCTTTTCCGCGCTCACCGTGCCGGTCAGGAGGAGGTGGTCGCGCGCGCGGGTGAGGGCCACGTACAACAGGCGCAATTCCTCGCCCAACGTCTCGCGCCGGCCGCGCCGCTCCGCCCGCCAGTAAGGCAGGCTGGGGTAACTGGCGTGCCGGCCCGGCGGCCGTACGCGCAGCGCCGGCCCGGATTGCTCTTCGAGCACCAACGCGGCGGTGTGCTCGCGCGTGTTGAACTGTTTGCCCAGGTCGGCCACGACCACCACGGGAAATTCCAGCCCCTTGCTCTGGTGAATGCTCATCAGCCGCACCGCGTCGGCGTGGTCCAGCGGTGCCGGCTCGGGATCAAACTCTGCCTCGAGCTGGGCCTCGAGGAACTGGAGAAACCGCAACAGGCCCTGGCGTTGCAACCGGTCAAACTCGCGCGTGATGACCAGCAGGCGACGCACGTTGGCCACGCGGGCCTCGCCGCGGGGCAGCAGGCGCAAGCCGTCCTCGTAGCGTGTCTCCTCGAGCACCAGTTCCAGGCACTGCGAAAGTGGCAGCAGCCGCGCCGCATCGCGCCAGCGGGCAAATTGTTCAAGGAACCGGTCCACCTTGGGTCGGGCGCTCGCGCGGGCGGATGCCGCGGGAGCGGTCTCGCCCGGCGCAGGGGGCGACGCCGGCGTGTGGGCTTCGCCGAAGCGGACCAGCGCGGTCCAAAACCGCTCCCGGGGGGCGGCCAGGCGGATGACGGCCAGCTCGTTCACGTCCAGGCCGACCAGCGGTGAGCGCAGCACGGCCAGAAGCGGCAGGTCTTGGAGCGGATTGTCCAAGAGCTGGAGCAGGCAGAGCAGGTCGCGCACTTCCGGGGTCTCGTACAGACCGGCGCGCCGGGCCAGCAGGGGCACGCCGGCCCGGGCAAACTCGCGGGCGTAAACCTCCGCGCGCAGCCGCGGGGCGCGCAGCAAGACCACCATGTCGCTCCAGCGCACCGGCCGCCACGCGGCGGCGGCCTCGTCCCACACGGGCAAACCGGCGGCTTGCAACGCGCGCAGGCGCGCGGCCACCAGGGCGGCTTCGCGCTCGGTCGCCTGACGGTCGTCGTCTCCGGTGGCGGCGGACTCCTCCACCCCCTCTGGTTGATCGGCATCGTTGCCGGTCAGGTGCAGCAACAGTTCGACGGGCGGCCCGGCCGGGGCCGGTGGCGAGTGGTCCGCGCGGCCCGGGCGCAGGTGCGCGTCCGCATCGTAATCCACACCGCCCACTTCGCGGCGCATCAACGGGGCAAACAGGGCGTTGACGAACTCGAGCAGCGCGGGCCGGCTGCGGAAGTTTTCGTTCAGGGGCAGGCAAACGCCTTCGGGTCCGCCACGCCAGGCCCGCGCGTAGTTCTGGAAAATGCGGGGATCAGCCAGGCGGAAACGGTAGATGCTTTGCTTGACGTCGCCCACCAGGAAGCGGTTGGCCGCCACGCCCTCGCGACTGAGCGCGCGCAGGATGGCGTCCTGGGCGGCGTTGATGTCCTGGTATTCGTCCACGAACACGTGGGCGAAGCGCTCGCGCCACTGCCGGGCCAAGTCGGTCAGGCCGGCGCGGTCGCGGCCCCGGAGCAGGTCGAGGGCGAACTGCTCGAGGTCGTGAAAGTCCAGCGCGGCCAGCTCGCGCTTGGCGTCGGCGTAAGCCCGGCCGAACTCGTCGGCCAGGTCCAGCAACGCCTGCCGATGCGGCCGTACCCAAGACCAGTCCTCCACCAGCGGGTCAGTGCCGGCTTGGACGACGGCCAGGTCGGCCAGGAATTGCGCGTCTTCAAACAACTCGGCCAGTGGCGGACGGAGTTTGGTTTTGGTGCCGCGCGGCCAGTCCCGGTCCAGGGCCAGCACGTGCTCGAGCACGGCGGCGACCTGCGCGCGGTCAGGAACTGCGGGACCTTCCGCCAACCGGTCGCGGGCGGCGGCGGCCTTCGAGTTCACCGGGGCCAGCTCGGCCAGCCGTTCCAACCACTCCGCGCGCCAGTCCAGAAAGGCCGGGCGCAGCTCCTCCCACATCTGCTCGGGCGTGGTCTGCTCGCCAGCCTCCCGCTGCGCGCGCAGCCAGGCGGCCGGGTCGGGCAGGGTCTGGGCGTATTCGTGCAGGCGCAGCACGCTGGCGCGGAGGACCTCGTCGCGACCCTGGCCGTGGGTGGCGACTAGTTCCCGCACGGCGCGGTCCAACGGCGCGGTGCCGGCATAGTGGCGACGAAGCAGTTCGTCGAGCGTGCGCGCGGCCAGGAGCGCGGCCTGGGCGGGGTCCAGCACGGTGAGTTGCGGATCCAGGCCCAGTTCGTGGAAGTGCTCGCGGACCAGCGCGAGGCAGAAGCCGTGGAGCGTGCCGATGTGGGCGGTGTCGGCGAGGGCGATGGCCTCGGCCAAGCGGCGGTCGGCGGGGTGGGCGGCGGCGGCTTCCTCGAGGCGGCGGCGGATGCGCAGGCGGGTTTCGGCGGCGGCGGCTTCGGTGAAGGTGACGACCAGGATTTGGTCCAGGCCGATCGGGTGGTCGGGGTCGAGCAGGCGTTGGAGACAGCGCTCGACCAAGGTGCGGGTCTTGCCCGTGCCGGCGCCGGCCATGACCAGCACGTTGCCGACCGCGGCCACGGCCTGTTGTTGCTGGCGGGTGAGCACGGGCAAGGGCTTCAGCGTGCCGGAGCCCCGGGAAATGGACAACTCAATGCGCGGGCGGCGCGCTTATTGACGCGCTTATTGAATCCGGCGTGTGGTCCGGTCCTGAATCCAGAGAATGTCTCGGTTGTTGGGCTGGGGCACGTTGAGCTGGAGTCCCTGGCCCTTTTTGAGGACCGGCGTGGTGCGGGGGTCGGTCCACTTTTTGATCTCCGAGTGCCCGTCGGCAAAGGCGAAGCCGGCGGCGTTGTTGTGGTAGCTGGCCGGATAATCCACCATCACGGTCGAGGCAGGATTGGGATAACCGGGCATCCAGGTGACCCAGAAGCCGTCGTTGATGCTGTCCTCCCGTTCGTCCAGCAAGACCCAGGTCATGGCCGGGCCGGGGTCCACAAAATCACTTTGCTGAAGGTACATGCGCCACTCTGGCCCGCCGAACCAGGTGTGGACGCCTTCGTTGCCGCCGACCCATGAACTCATCGAGACACTGCGCGGGCGGGAGATGGTGCGACCGGCAAAGGGCCCGCTGGTGGGGCGCACGGTGCTCTTGTCCGCCGGGCACTTGTAAATGGCCGCCGCGTTGCCGGTGTAGGGCCAGATGGCGCCCACCATGAGGGTGTTGGTGACATCCCAGTTGTCGCGGTTGCCGTTGTTGAAATCGAGCAGGCCGTGGACCCAGGCGTACTTGTAATTCGGGTGGTTGGGGTTGCCTTCCTGGGCGTAGGCAAAGGGCAACCGGCCCTTTGAGTCATCCGAGTACATCTGCCAGGCGAGCATGAGCTGCTTGGTGTTGTTCATGCACATGATGCCGCTGGCCTTGGCCTTGGCCCGGGACAGCGCGGGCAGCAACATGCCGGCCAGGATGGCGATGATGGCAATGACCACCAGCAACTCGATCAGGGTAAACCCCGCCTCGCGGCGCCGGGAGGAAGCAGCTTGGCTCGTCTTCATTTTCGACCGTGCGTTGGAATGCTACCAAAGGCCGTTCTGTGAACGTGGAAAGGCTAAACCCGCTCCCCGCCCCGGGCAAGGTGTGTTTTGCGCCGCACAGGCTGGGGGAATTTCGCCGCACCCCGACGATGCAAAAATCATCCTCATTTCGCGCCAGGGCGACCAACAGCCTTTCGAACCGGTATTAATCCTTCCGGGTTCTAACCCGTGGTCCGGGGCCCTCGTAGTAACAGCGCGCAAAGACCAGTCTGTCTTCCAACAGGCGCAAGTTTTCCAGCGCCGACCGCGGCCGCCCGAACCACGCCCGGCGCGTTGACTTTACCGGCGGCTTTTGCCAGCCTTTGGCAACCACTTGATGCCGCCTCGGCAAACACCTTCTATGCAAGACCTCCAAGCCCTCTCCCAGGCCATCCTCACCGGCGACGCCGGGACCGCCCGGGAACTTACCGAAAAAGCCCTGGCCGCGGGCGTGGACCCGCTAGTGCTGGTCAACGAGCACATGATCCCCGCCATGGCCGAGGTGGGCCGGCGCTACGAGTGCAACGAGTACTTCGTGCCCGAGCTGCTCCTCTCGGCCCGCGCCATGAAGGCCTCCCTCGAGTTGATCCGCCCCCTGCTGGTCGCCAGCGGCCGCGAGCCGGCCGCGCGCGTGGCCATCGGCACCGTCAAGGGCGACCTGCACGACATCGGCAAAAACCTCGTGGCCGCGATGCTCGAGGGCGGCGGCTTCGAGGTGATTGACCTGGGCGTGAACGTGGCGCCCGAACAGTTCGTGGCCGCCGTGAAGGAAAAACACGCCCAGATCGTGGCCATGTCCGCCCTGCTCACCACCACCATGCCCTCGATGAAGACCACCATCGAGGCCCTCGAGGCCGCCGGTGTGCGCCGCCAGGTCAAGGTCCTGGTCGGCGGCGCGCCCATTACCCAGCGCTTCGCCGATGAGATCGGCGCCGACGGCTACAGCGAAAACGCCCCCGGTGCCGTCACCCTCGCCCGCCGGGCGCTGCACCTGGCCTGAACGCCCCGCCCCGCCCGGCCATGACCGATCTGCTCACCCGGCTGCTGGCCGAAGGACCGGTGGTCACCGACGGCGCCTGGGGCACCGAACTCCAGGCTCGCGGCCTGCCCGCGGGAGAAATCCCGGACGCCTGGAATCTCACCCACCCCGAGCGCGTGCTCGAAGTGGCCAGGGCCTACGTCGAGGCCGGCAGCCGCGTCATCCTCACCAATACTTTTGGCGCCAACCGCTTGCGCCTGGCCGGGCATCACCTGGCCGACAGCGCGCCCGAAATCGCCCGGCGCGGCGTCGAAATTTCCCGTGCTGCCGCTGGCGGGCGCGCCTGCGTCTTCGCATCACTGGGGCCTTCCGGCAAAATGCTCTTGAGCGGCGAAGTCACCCCCGGGGAGCTGGCCGCCGCGTTTGCCGAACAAGCGCAAGCCCTGGCCGCCGGCGGCGCGGAGGCCATCGTCATCGAAACCATGTCCGACCTCGAGGAGGCCAGGCTGGCCCTCGCCGCAGCCCGGGCCACCGGCCTGCCGGTGGTCGCCTGCATGGTGTTCGACACCGGACGGGACCAGGACCGCACGATGATGGGCGCCACGCCGGAACAGGTCGCCCGCGAGCTCACCGCGGCCGGGGCGGACGTTATCGGCGCCAACTGCGGGGTGGGCATCGAACGTTACGTGCCGGTCTGCCGGCGCCTGCACGCCGCGACCGACCGGCCCATCTGGATCAAACCCAACGCCGGCCTGCCCGCGCTGGAGGGCGGCCGCGTGGTCTATCGCACCACGCCCGAAGACTTCGCCCGCCACGTGCCGGAGCTGCTCGCGGCGGGCGCCCGTTTCATCGGCGGCTGCTGCGGCACCAATCCCGACTTCATCCGGGCGGTGCGCGCGCAGTTGGCACGAACCTGAGCCCGGCGCGGTGCCAGGGCGCCCCCAGCGGTTCTTGAATTAAGGCCGCGCTCGAAGTTCCATCTCCGCGAAACCGCTCTTCCACCATGCGCCCCATAACTTCGCCGATTCCCCAGACCCCGGCCAACCTCACCTTCAACCGGGCCGGCCGCGCGCACGCCAGCTCCATACGCCCGCCATGCGCCCGGGCCGTGCTCAGGCTGGCGAGCGCCCTGGGGGTGCTCGCCGGCCTGGCCACTGGCGCTCCGGCCACCCCGCCGGGCTTGAGCCCCGGCGCACCGGTGGATGTGGCGCCGTGGGGCGAGCGCACGTCGTGGGCTGACGGCCGGGACATCGGGCTTTGGTGGGAAGACCCGCGCGACATCCATCGCGTGGCAGTCACCTTTGCCGGGCCGCCGCCCGAGCCGGCCCGGGTGAAACTGCAGTGGTGGCATTCGCAGTGGCCGGAGCACCGCGTCCCGCGCGACCAACCGGCCGGTGCCGGCGAGTCCGGCTGGGGCCATTTGGGCGATCTGTACCAGGGCGAGTGGCGGGACGCCGACGCCTACTTCGAGGCCGAGGGCCGCACCTGGACCTGGAGCTTCCGGCATCTGAACCTCAACGAGTTTCCCCGCCTCAAAGACTTCGCCGCCGAATACCGCACCACGATGAAAATCCGGCTGCTCTTCGACGGCCCGGCACCGGGGATCGAGCGGCTGGCGACGTACACCGACTCGGTTTGGCAGGAAACCGAGCTGGCCGTCGTGGGCGGCTCGCCCGAACTGAATCAGGCGTTGCGCGCGGCCCGGATCGAGGTTTTCAACGGCCACGCCGAACGTCTCGGCCCGCCGGCCGGGGCTGGCACGCAGGCCGGGTTGCGTCGGCGCGTGTGGTTCGCCGAAAGCCCGAACGTGAACAGCTTCGACCACACCGTGGTCACCGTGCGCTCGGCCGCGGGCAGCTTCAGC
>Ga0101944_10005022_pt1 | contig 15573 bp, 12 predicted proteins | sample DewCreD2012metaG_FD_75245 | JGI IMG/M metagenome (GOLD analysis project Ga0101944, IMG submission 75245) | Hot spring sediment bacterial and archeal communities from British Columbia, Canada, to study Microbial Dark Matter (Phase II) - Dewar... ...
AGCGTTTCAGCCCGCAGCAGTGGCAGGCGTTCGAGGAAAGCCTGCTCAAGCAATTCGCGGCGCTCGTCGCGGAGCAGTTCCAGAAAGGAGTGGACGCCGCGAAAGCCGTCAATGCCGATACAGAAGTCCCCGAGCTGTTCACAGGGTTCGGCTCGGACTTCCTGGTGAAGAAGGGGGTGGAGGCTTTTTCAGGAACGGTGAGGGAAGGCTTCGTGGCCTCCGGCCGGAGCTCCACCCGCAGGATGCTGGTCCACTGGGGGATGAAAGGGGTGAGGGGCGCCCTTCCGCAATCAGAGGCCCTGCCCGGGATCTCCCAGGCGAAGGAGACCCTGACCTCCTACGAGGCGCGTCACAACCGCCTGAATCTGGACAACCTGGACCGCGAGCTTTATCGTCTGGACGCAAAGCTTTTGGTGGACACGGTCATCAAGGGGCCCTTCATCTATGCCAACCTGAAGAAACTCGCCGCCGATCCGGACGTCGCCCGCAAGATCTCGGAGCTGGATGTCACGTCGCTGGAGAACATTCAGGACGCGCTGAAGGATGCGGCCGAGCCCGTGACCAACGTGTTCAACGCTGTTGACCTGATGTTCCAGAGCTACCAGGGCTACCAGTGGGTGGCGGACTTCCTGGACGCCGAACGCGTAAAACAACAGGTCGCCGACGCCATTTTCCGGTAGCCCCGTCTTCTCACCCTACGGTGGTTGAGCCGCCCGCCGGAGGGGGGCGAGTCGAAACCGCACGAGCAATGTGTGATCTCGATACGCGCGCCTGCGGGGCGCTACTCGACCGGGGTATTGCGCCCCTGGAGCCGCTCCGGCGGGGCCGCCCCGGAGATGGGATGTTCAGTCCTTCAGGCAGATCATCTGGTGGCAGGTGAACTCCGGGACTGTGAGGCGGACAGATCCGTCTGCCGTTTCGAACGGCAGAGGCTGGCCCTGAGGCTCCAGTGTTACCGCGGAGACGGCGCGGGGCAGGCGAAGCTCCACCGTCACATCGTGAAGCGGCACCAGGTCTTCGATAACCTCCACCGGGTAAGAGTCCCGAACATATCCCTCCGGCGAGATCTGGATCTGTGCCCCTCGCAGGTTCCGGGGGGCATAAAGCAGATGCAGCACCCAACGGCGTTCAGTCTCCTGACGCGTCAGAGTGACGCGCGCTCCCGACGGCAGATCGGTATGAAGCGTCTCGCCGTCGCGCAGCAGCGACCGGATGGCTCTGGCCGCATATTCCCGGTACGCCACGGCTCCGAGCGCATGGTAGATGCTAAAGATAGGATGAGCCAGATACAGCACATTTCCGGAGCGCACGGCGGCTGGATAGCCCGTTCTGCCGGCTACGGGCGCGTGCTGGTGGCTGCAATAATGGCGCCAGGTGCGGTTGAAGTACGGCGCGCGGATCCAGCCAAGCCCCTCGCCCTTTTCCGGACGCACCTGCTGGGAGCGATGATACATCACGAGCGGGCTTTCCACGAACGATGGCCGGAGTGACTCGGGGGCTTCCAGATAGTCGGGCTGATGCGGGCTCTCGCCTTCATAGGACGCGCCGATGTCCACCGCGAACCCACTCAGATCCGGACGCAAACCGCTTCTGCCGGTCAGCAGGACTCTGCCCCCGCCTGCCAGATACTCCTGAAGCTTCCGCTGTAGCTGCCCGTCTACCAGGATGAGATCGGGTAGGATCAGCATCTTGTAAGGCGCAAAATCCATCTCCCGGTCCACGAGCGTGAACAGCAGATGCTCCTCCAGCAGCACCCGGCCGGCCCCGGTGTCCGGCCCGGCGCCTCTTCCCTCAGCCTCGCTGGAGAGGACTGCGATATCCGCCACCGGCTTCGCGTGCCTGCAGAAGGGCTCCTTGGCCTCCACCTCAGCATATGCTTCACCGATGATCCGGTAGGTGGTCAGGTCCATCTCCCCGGAGGGATGCAGCTGATCGCCGATGCTGAGCTTCGCCCCGTTGGCGAGCGCCTGGGCGCATTCGTAGCGCAGAGCATTCGGATGCTTGTAACCGCCGAACTCCCCCCATGTCGTGTGGAACTTGCCCGTCATCCCCAGGAAGTCCAGCGGAAGGTTCTGGCAGTACTTTGCAGAGAGGGGAAAGTGATCGTAGCCCCAGCCACCCGTGGGAAGCGACTCCAGCTCCAGATGGCTGAAGAAAGGCAGGATGTCCCTTCTTCCTCGGGTGATGTGCCCGCTGTTGTGGAACACGGGCATATCCGGACGCAGAGAACGGGCAGCGGCGGTGGAGCGCTCGAAATAGCGCATCAGGGCAGCCCGGGCGCACGTCTGGCGATCTTCCGCGCGCTCGGCGTCCAGCCCACTTGCCTCCATATACTCCAGGCACCAGCGGCAGCAGCACTCGCCCTGAGAGATGATGTCCAGAAAGATGCCGTCACACTCCGGGAAGAGCCGGACCACCTCTTCGATCTGTCTGCACAGGTAATCCAAGTAGGGCGTGTTGAAGCACATGGTCTTGAAGCCCGGCTGGTTGATGGGTCCGGTCCACCCCTGATAGGCTCCCGCGATGCTGATCTCGCGCCATTCCGGATGCTCGGAGGCTGCCAGATCGTCCACGCCGGCAGAGATATAGACGGGAACATTGACTCCGATCTCCTTGCTGGCCTCGATCTGGGCGCGCAACAGATCGAAACGAAGATGCGGATGCATCCGGCCCACTTCCGTGGGATGGTAGCTCCACCCGTGGTGGCACTTGGAAAAGCAGGTGATGCTGTCCACATGGCCCAGTCTGAGGGCCTCCTGCCACTGTGTACGCTCGAAGGCTTCACCGATGCCCGGGATATGCGGGGACGTATGGAAGTCCAGATGCACCTGTCTGAAGCGCAACTCGTAGCGGCTCATTTGTCTTCCTCTCTTCCTGAACGTGGACGCAAAGGGAGTTCCAGTATCCCTTATCTGTGGTTTTCAGTCGCGGAACTGTGGGAGCCAGGGAGCAAGCTCGCGGAACATCTCGTCCACCATTGCCCACACCTGATCCGGGGTGCAAAGCGCCCCGGTCAGCGGGTCGTGCAGCACCGCCAGCCGGACCATCTGGCGATCTCCGGTCAGTGCCGCCTCGACAGCCATCTGCTGCACGCTGATGCTGGCGCGGCAGGTGGCGGCGCACTGCATTGGAAGGTCGCCCACGAACTGCGGATGGATGCCGGTGGAATCCACAACGCAGGGCAGCTCCACCGTGCATCCGTCGGGCAGGTTCGTGATAAGCCCGGTGTTCTCCACATTGAAGCATCCCCGGTAGACGCGTCCTGTCTCCAGGGCCTCAAGAATGTAGGAACCGTGCTCCACACTGCGGTCTCCCAGCCGGATCTGATCCAGCTCCCCGGACAGCCACTTCGGGTAGTTCTTACGGTAGTCGTCCGCGGTCTCCCTGCACGCCCGCAGATACCCGCCAGTCTCGCCGCCCGGCCAGATGGAGTAGTCCATGTAGCGGTCCCGATCCGGTCCCTTGCGGTACCAGGGGAGATACTCCGAGAGGTGGCCGTTGGACTCCGTTGAGTAATATCCGAACCGCTGGAGCACATCCAGCCGGAGCGGATCGTGCTTGCGGATGTCCTCATCGGCGGCCATAGCCTCAGGAATGCGCGAGGTAAGATCCTGCCCCCGGTGACAGACCCGGATGAACCACGTCTGATGATTGATGCCCGCGCAGATGTACTGCATCTCCTCCAGCGGGATGCCGAGGGCCTTCGCGATCTGCCACGCGCCATGTTGCACCCCGTGGCACAATCCCACCACGCGCACTCCTCCCGCCCTGCGAAGCGCCCAGCAGTTCATGGCCATCGGGTTGGAGTAGTTCAGCAGCAGCGCGTCCGGGCAAAGCTCTCGCATGTCGCGGGCGATATCCAGCAGCACCGGAATGGTGCGCAGGGCATAGAACACCCCACCAGGGCCCAGAGTATCGCCCACACACTGGTCCACGCCGTATTTCAGGGGGATCTCGATGTCCTTTGCGAAGGCATCCAGCCCGCCCACCCGGATCATGCAGAACACATAGTCCGCGCCGTCCAACGCCTCTCTCCGGTCCGTGGTGGCCCTGACCGTGGCCGCCACGCCGCTGTCCGCGGCCATCTTCCGGCACAGCGCAGCAGACATCTCCAGCGGCTCCTCCGCAATGTCCATGAAGCGGAACTCGGTGTCCCGCAGCTCCGGCACGGCCAGGATGTCCATGAACAGGCGGCGGGTAAAGCCCACGCTGCCGGCTCCGATCATCGCGACTTTCAACATCTGGGGAAAAGGCTCCTGAACGACGGATTGGGCGGTCTGCGTCTGTTCAAATGAACATCCGCCGCCACAGGCGCTTTCGGCGGGGTGCCTTTTCAAACCTGCCCGGAACGCGCCGCTGTTGACGCGGGAACGCTGTGAGAGGCACAATGCAGGCGTTCCCGGCAGGCGGATGCCCGCCGGATATCGAATACCTGTGACAGCAAGTGGACTGAACTTTTTGAGCGATTTGGCAGTCCGTTCCCATAACCCCAACCATCTGAGTTCAGCGATAACCGGCCCGGAGGGCCGGGATGTTGTTGCGCCTGCCTGCCGCAGACCAGGGCGGGAGAGACGCGTTGTTCCGGTATAGGCCAAAGATCATCCAGGGAGGGATGGGGGTGGGCATCTCCACCTGGCCCCTTGCCCGTGCGGTGGCCCAGCTCGGCCAGATGGGCGTGATCTCGGGCACCGTCATCGAGGGCGTCATCGCTGGCCGCCTGCAGATGGGAGATCCCGGCGGTCATCTCCAGCGCGCGTTCAGCAACTTCCCCTTCCGCGCCATCGCGGAGCGCGTCTGGAACGACTATTTCGTGGAAGGCGGCAAGGATCCGGGCAGGCCGTTCAAGCCCGTGCCGATGTGGAGCGACCGCCCTTCGCGCAAGCTGACGGAGCTGGCGGTGGTCAGCGCGTTCTCCGAGGTCTGGCTGGCGCGGGAGGGACACAACGGGCTGGTGGGAATGAACCTGCTCACCAAGATCCAGCTGCCCACGCTGGCTCTGCTGTTCGGGGCGATACTCGCCGGAGTGGACTGCATCCTGATGGGGGCTGGCATCCCCCGGGCCATTCCGCAGGCTCTGGAGCAACTGTCCCTTTGCAAGGAGGCCTCCCTTCGGCTTCAGGTGCAGGGTGATACAGGCGGCCGGGTCTACGAAGTGCGCTTCGATCCGCGGGAGATAACCGGAGGGAGCCCGATAGATCTGGCCTGCCCGAAGTTCCTGGCCATCATCGCCTCGGACACGCTGGCCACCTCTTTATATAAGAAGCCTGAAGGCAAACGCGTGGACGGGTTCGTTATCGAGGGACCCACAGCGGGAGGGCACAACGCTCCGCCGAGAGGCGGGATGCAGGAGTTCAACGAACGGGGAGAGCCCGTTTACGGAAGCCGCGACGAAGTGGACCTGGAAAAGATCCGTGAGCTGGGTCTTCCGTTCTGGATGGCCGGCTCCTACGGCACGCCCGAGGGGCTGAAGAAAGCTCTGGAGGAGGGGGCGGAGGGCATCCAGGTGGGTACCGCCTTCGCGCTGAGCGACGAATCAGGCATGGATCCCACCATCAAGCAGAGGCTTCGGCAGTTGGCTTCCGACGGGTCGCTGGAGGTCATCACCCGGCCGCGCGTCTCCCCCACTGGTTTCCCCATCAAGATCGCCGAGCTTCCGGGGTCGCTCTCCGATCCCGAAGTCTATCGCAACCGCCAGCGCATCTGCGACCGCGGATATCTCCGGGACGCCTATGTGAAGGCGGACGGGACTCTGGGCTTCCGTTGCCCGGCCGAGCCTGTGGACATTTTCGTGAAGAAAGGCGGCGATGTCACGGAGACGGACGGCCGGGTCTGTCTGTGCAACGGCCTGCTGGCCACAGCGGGATTTGCGCAGGTGCGCCGCGACGGCGAGGCCGAGGAGCTGATCGTCACTCTGGGCGAGGATCTGCGCGCGGCGCGGGCGCTTCTGGCCGGAGGGAAGCAGTCGTATTCCGCTCGCGATGTGGTGAACTATCTGTTGAGCGGCATCGGCGAATCTGCTTCCTGAGGAGAGTCGCCAGACCGTGCCATAATCCGGAGTACGGGGAATCGGGCAGCACCGGCCGTACCCCGTACAAGAGGAGAGCGGTGGGAGTGGTTGCCGGCTCCCACCGCTCGGTCGCTCCTCCGCGTGTTGGCTTGTAAGAAGGCGCCACGTTCCCGCGCCTTCGCGTGGGGAGAGAGACAGTCTTTCGTTTTCAGGACCCGGAGAGACCGAACCTTACCGCTAAGGTTGCCGGTCAGCCGTAAGCCGGTCTGCTGATTCCGGGGAAGTTCAGGGAGCCGCCTCGCAGTAGAACCCTGAACCAACCCTATTATCGGCCCTTTTTCCGGGTCTGTCAACCGGTAGGCGACAAATTCTTTGTGTTTTTTTCGTCCCGAAGCTGTAGAATGGAAGGGACGTAAGGACGAGCAAGGCCATCCTTAGCGCGAAAGCTGGAATGTTCCCGAGATGACGACGATCTACGACGTGGCAAAGAAGGCTGGAGTCTCTCACACCACGGTGTCGGCTGTGTTCAACGACCGGGCCGGGGAGGTGAGCGAGGAAACGCGCAAGCGGGTGTTGGCCGCGGCAAGGGAACTGGGCTACCGGCCCAGCCGTGTGGCCCGGCAGCTCGCCACAGGCCGGTCAAACATCATTGCGGTGTGCTTTGAACAGACAGTCGCAGACGCGTTCTCCAGCCCGAACTCCGGCCGCCTGGTCGCGGCCATCGGAGACGCGGCGGGACAGTCGGGGCAATATCTTCTTTTCGCCCCCACCGCCCGGAAAGGCAGTCTCCAGGATCTCATCGAGGAGCTTGCGTTCATCGGGGTGGACGGAGCCGTGGTCATCGGAGCAATCGAACTCAAGAAGGCCACGCTGGAGGCCATAGACCGCTGCCCGGTACCGATCGTGTGCGTGGACTCTTACTCCGGCTTCCAGCACGCCTCCACCGTGGATGTGGACAGCGCCGCGGCCGTGCGCAAAGGGGTGACCCATCTGTTGCACTCCGGGCACCGGCGGATCGGCTACTTCGGTCCTCCCCCGATCTTCCAGTGTCACCTGGATCGCCTGCGCGGCTTTCACGAGGCGGCTCAGGGCGCGGCTGAGGCGGGAGCGGAGTTCGAGACCCATACCGTCACCGGCGGAAAGATCAGGGAAGCGCTTAAGGAGCGGCTTGGCCGCCCGGGAAGACCGACAGCTCTGGTTTGCGACCGCTGGGACTTCGGCGTTGCCGCCTGGGAGACGGTGACGGGCGAGCTGGGTCTGCGGGTGCCTGACGACATCTCGCTGCTGCTGATAGACGCGCTGCCCGGGGAGGATCATCCCGGCCAGGGGGTGGTGAACTCCATCCAACCCACTCCGGTGGAGATGGGGCGGCAGGCCATGTCCGTTCTGGCCGACATCCTGAGCGGCAAGCTCACCACTCCTGTCAATATCCGCCTTCCCGCGAAGGTTACGCTGCACCCCTCGCCAGCTCCCCCGGAGCTCCGGCTGGCGGGCTGAGGCCTGCCCGCCGCGGGAGGAAATCCGTTCCTCGCGTCAAAGGGGCCTCTGCGGCCGGTGCACATCGCCGCCGCGGAGGACCGCCGTGAGGATCCTGTACATTGACATTGATACACTGCGGCCGGATCATCTGGGCTGCTACGGCTATCAACGGAACACGTCCCCCAATATAGATGCGCTGGCCGCGCGCGGTGTGCGCTTCACCCGGACCTATGTCTCAGATGCTCCATGCCTGCCCAGCCGCACGGCCCTTTTCACGGGCAGGCCCGGCATTCAGACCGGCGTGGTGAATCACGGGGGACGGATGGCCGATATCCGTCCCCAGGGTCCGGAGCGGGCGTTCAACAACGTCCGCGGACCCTTCCGCTCCTGGATGCAGAGTCTGACATCTGCCGGTCTGCACACCTGCACCGTCAGCCCCTTCGCCACACGGCACGCGGCCTGGCACTTCCTTGACGGGTTCCGGGAGTGGCACGATACAGGACGCCTGGGGCACGAGCGCGCGGACGAGATCGCCCCGGTGGCGCTGGACTGGATCCGGCGGAACGCTCGCCGCGACGGATGGTTCCTGCACGTGAACTTCTGGGATCCCCATACGCCATACCGGACGCCTCTGGAATACGGCAACCCCTTCCAGGACATTGCCGCCCCGGACTGGTTGACGGAGGAGATTCTGGAGCGCCACCGCCGGAGTTACGGACCGCACAGTGCGCGGGATCTGTTCGAGTTCGGACCGTACGACACGGAGAAATGGCCGCGCGTCCCCGCGGAGATCGCCAGCCTGGCGGATTTCAAGAAGTGGATAGACGGCTATGACACCGGGATCCGCTACGCGGACGATCACGTCGGGCTGTTGCTGAATGCGCTGGCGGACGAAGGGGTGCTGGACGAGACAGTAATCATTGTCTCGTCCGACCACGGCGAGAACCAGGGCGAGCTGAACGTCTACGGCGACCACCAGACCGCCGACCATCACACGTGCAACATCCCGCTCATTGTTGCCGGGCCGGGGATCATGGAAGGCCGCGTGGACCACGACCTGCACTACCATCTGGACCTGGCGCCCACCATCGCGGAGATGGCGGGCGCTGAAGCCGCGGAGAGCTGGGAGGGAAGAAGTTTTTTGCCGGCGTTGACGGAGGGCAGATCCTGCGGGCGGCAGTCCCTGGTGATTAGCCAGGGAGCATGGGCCCTGCAGCGCTCGGTGGTGTTCGACCGGTGGCTGCTGATGCGCACATACGATCCGGGGCTGAAAGACTTCCCCGAAGTGATGCTGTTCAACTTGCAGGACGATCCCCACGAGACGCGCGACCGCGCCGGGGAGCACACATCCATCGTAGCCCAGGGGACGGCGCTCATCGAGTTCTGGGTGGCGGATCAGATGAAGAAGTCCGCCAGCGCCGAGGATCCGTTCTGGGCGGTGATGAGAGAAGGCGGCCCACTGCATACTCGGGGGCAATTCGAGCGCTACGCCGCCCGCCTCCGGGAGACAGGACGCGAGGACTGCCTCACCCGGATGGCTGGAGGGATGGCTTAGCTAATCATCCCTGTCAACACCTCTTCGCTGGACCGCCCTGCGGTACCGCCCGTTTTCTGTGTTGGTGGCAGATAGCTGCCAGAACGGCGTCAAGGTTTGCCGCCGGCTACTGTCTGCGCGGGGATGCTGGTTTTGTGGCCTGAAGGAGCTTAAGGGCGGGCCAGTTTGGCCGCGATCCGAGCCACGTGCTCGCCCTGGAAGCGGGCTGCGGCCAGCTCGTTTTCACTGGGCAGGCGGGAGCCGTCGCCGCCCGCGATGGTGGATGCTCCGTACGGCGATCCGCCTGTGATCTCATCGAGTGTCATCTGGCCTGCGAAGGTATAAGGCAACCCGACAACAACCATCCCGTGATGCAGCAGCGTGACGATAAAGCTGAGGATGGTGGTCTCCTGCCCGCCGTGCTGTGTGGCTGTTGAGGTGAACACGCTTCCCACCTTACCCACCAGCGCGTTCTGCGCCCAGAGCCCGCCCGTCCTGTCCAGGAACTGGCGCATCTGCGCGGACATGTTGCCGAAGCGGGTCGGAGTCCCGAAGATGATGGCGTCGTAATCCGGCAGCTCCTCCACAGTGCACACGGGCACGTCCCGCATGGCCGCCTGCGCTTCCAGCGCCCCCATCTTCTCCAGAACGTCCTCGGGAAGCGTTTCCGGGATCCGGCGCAGATGGGCTTCCGCACCGGGGACGGACCGCACACCCTCTGCCACGGCCTCAGCCATCCGGTGAATGTGTCCGTAAAGGGAATGGTAGACGATCAGAGCTTTCATCGGCGGTATCTCCTCGGAGACAGCTGAGAGCCGTAGTGGCCGTTCAGACGTCAGCAGGTTCCACGCTCAGAACTTCAAGCGTCTGGACCCCGGCCGGCGCGCTGTATTCCACAACATCCCCGACTTTTGCACCCATCAGCGCCTTGCCAATGGGCGACTGCTCACTGATCCTGTTGCTTCCCGGGTCGGCGTCCACCATCGTGACGATGGTGTACTCCTCTTCCATGTCGAACTCGCGGTGGCGGACGCGAACCTTTGTGCCCAGCCCGACCACCCCTTCCGCGAGGGAGTCGGCATCCACCACCTGCGCGCGGCTGAGCACCGCGCGAAGCTCCCGGATGCGGGCCTCCAGAAAGCCCTGCTCTTCCTTCGCCGCGTGATATTCGTAATTCTCGCTCAGGTCTCCGTAGCCGCGCGCCTGTTTGATACGCTCAGCCACCCTGGGCCGCTCGCGCGACTCCAGAAAAGCGAGCTCGTCCTGGATCTTCTTAATGGCGGCGCTTGTCAGGCGGATCTGCATCTGGCAAGTCCCTCTGTTCCCGGCGCCGGTGCGGCGCCTTCCGGTTTTCCTTCATCCGGGAAGCCGCTTTCCAGGCGTCACCCCGGGAAAACCGGTGAATCCTTTTAGCGTAAGTGGCGCTGTCCGTCAACAGCAGCATTTCCCATGACGCAGAACCGCGCTTACCGGTTTCCGGCATCCTCCCGTGCGCCACAAACGGCAAGAGCCCCCACGGCCACCGCCGCGAGGATCGACGGAAGACCTGGAAGCAGACGAGAGTAGATGCTCCGTCCCTCCACAAGCGGCAGGGAGGCCGCAACGACGCAGCGCCGCATCAGCGCGGATTGCGCCAGGACCCGTCCGTCGGGAGCAATCATGAGGGAATATCCAGACTCTGCGCTTCTGGCCAGCGACCGCCGGAATTCCACCGCCCGCAGAATGCAGGTCCGGGCTAGCTGCTCCGTCGCGGGGCCGCGGCCGAACCAGCTATCGTTGCTCAACACCGCAAGCAGCGTTGCTCCTTCCCGCACGCGCAGCGCCGCCAGATGGGTAAACATGGTCTCCGAGCAGATCAGCACGCCGATCTGTGCTCCCTCCAGGGGTATGGGCGGCCAGCGGCCGCCGGGCCGGTAATCCCGGGCGTCTCCACGCCACAGCCGCGCCAGTCCCGTCAGATGGGGCGAGGGTACACACTCACCGAAGGGTACCAGACGCTGCTTTTCATAGGCTCCATCCACACGCCCTTCTCGGCTGATGCCAAGAGCCACATTCCTAGGAGAGGGGTCCGAGCCCGGCTCCTGCGGACTGTTCTGAGCGCCGATGACGGCCGCCATTCGCAGTTCGCGGAACGCGTCCTTGAGCGCTTCCAGCAGTCGCTCATCTTGGAAGGGCAGCCCCGGGCAGGCCGTCTCCGGCCAGAGCACCAGTTGCGCCCCGTGCTCCATCCGCGCACGCGCCGACAGCTCGAAATACACCTGCAGGGTCTCTCGCGGGGGGAGGGGATCCTCAAAGCCTGGCGCGGTCATCCCCTGCGCCGCTGCCACTCTGAGATGCCCTTGTGGAGGCGGAGCAGTCTCACGCAGCGCCCATCCAGCGATCAGCAGGCCCCCCGGCAATACGAGGGCCGCCACGAACGCTGCAGGCCTGCGCGAGACAAGGGATAGCCCGGCCGCCAGACCGCAGAAGGCCACAAGGAACGAAAGGCCTGGCGCTCCGCAGACTGAGGCCCACTGAACCGCGGCCAGATTCCGGGCAAGGGGCCCGGAGGCTGTCGCCATTGCGACGCCGGCAGGACCGCTGCCCGCCAGCCATTCTCCCAGCGCCAACAAAGCCGCCACTCCGGCCGCGGCGGCAAACAGACGGCCGCTCCTGCACGATCCTCCGGCAACCAGCCCCGCAGGCATAAGAAACACTGTCTGCCATATCGTTAGGATGATCCAGGGCAGCAGGCCAAAGACGGTGACCCACCAGAGTCCAGTGCCGTAGCCCGTAAGAGCCCACACCAGCACGCACGCGGCAGTATGACGTCCGGATGCCCCGCCGAACGCCATTCCCAGCAGCACGAAGGAGAGCCACACCAGCGCGCCGTAATCCACCATGAGCTGTGACGCGCCGAACGCCGCTCCGCCGGCTGCTCCCAGTATCAGGCGGGTTCGCAGCGTCATCGGAAGCGCCTCCAGATACCGCTGGCGAGGCGCGCCGGAATGCGGCTGCGGCGCGTTGACGGGCATCCGGGAATCTGGCATACTGACCTGGCTGTCATGATCGAGTTCCGCGGCGTTTCCCTCATCTATCCCAATGGAGTTTTGGCACTGCGCGGGATAAACCTCCGTGTGGAGAAAGGGGAATTCGTCTTCATCGTGGGGCCGACCGGAACGGGGAAGTCCAGCCTGCTGAAACTGATCTACCGCGAAGAGGTCCCAACGGAGGGAACCGTGCTGGTGGACGGTCAGGACGTGGGAGCCATCCCGGACGGGGAGGTCTGGCGGCTGCGGCGCAAGGTGGGAGTCGTGTTCCAGGACTTCCGCCTGCTGCCGGACAGAACGGTGTGGGAGAACATCGCCTTCGCGCTCCGCGTCACTGGAGCATCGGCCCGCCAGATCCGCAGACGAGTGCCGGAGTTCTTAGAGCTGGTGGGGCTGACGCACCGTTGCGATTCCTTTCCGTCCCAGCTTTCCGGCGGAGAGCAGCAACGGACGGCCATCGCCCGGGCACTTGTGACGGACCCTCCCATTTTGCTGGCGGACGAGCCAACGGGCAACCTGGACCCGGATACATCCTGGGAGATCATGCAGCTGCTGGAGCGGATCAACCTGCGGGGCTCCACGGTGCTGATGTCCACTCATGACAGCGAGATGGTGAACCGGATGCGCAGGAGGGTGGTCGCTCTGGATCTGAACGGCATCGCGCGCGACGAGCAGAGAGCGTACTACCATGCTGAATCCGTCCAGCGTTGAGTTCCTGGTGCTGGAGGCGCTGGCGAACATCCGGCGCAACCGCCTGATGGCCCTGGCCGCTGTGTTGACCGCAGGGGTCAGCCTGGCCATATCCGCCGGGTTCGCCCTCACAGCCATCGCCGTGCACCGTGCCTGCGAGAAGCTGCCGCAGGAGTTCGACATGGCCGTCTACGTCCGGCGCGGCACCCCTCCCGATCGGGTCAGCAAGTTGAAGGAGACTCTGGCCGCCATGCCAGGGGTCGCCAGCGTGACGTTCATCTCCAAGGAGCGCGGCTGGCAGGAGTTCAAACGCTCGCTGGGGCAGGACATCAGCATGGACGACGTGCTCTACAATCCCGCCCTGGACTCCTTCAAGATCCGGATGTCTGACCCGCGGATGGGGAGGGATCTGCAGAACCGGATCCGCAGCCTGCCAGAGGTGGACGACATCCTGTGGCGGCAGAACGAGGTGCGCTTCTTCACCGGACTGGCGCGCGTGGTCGGCATTGCAGGCGCGGTGGCCACGGTGGTGTTGTTCCTGGGCAGCGCGTTCATCATCGGAAACACCATCCGTCTGGGCATCTACGCCCGGCGGCGCGAGGTCTCCATCATGCGTCTGGTGGGGGCAAGGCCCTCGTTCATCCGGTTTCCGTTCCTGCTGGAAGGAATGCTGCTGGCCGGAGCCGGGGCGGTGCTGGCGCTGCTGCTCATCCGGCTGGCTGGCGCCTACCTGGAGGCGTTGACGGGCGATTTGCAGAGCATCACGCGGTTTCTGGATAGCGGGGTGGCTCCGTGGCAGCTTGCCGTGTTGCTGATGGCAGCCGGCTTGGGGCTCGGCGCACTGTCCAGCTATCTCTCCATCAGACGGTATCTAAAGGAAAGCTCTCTGGAGGCGGCGGCGCAATGATGGCACGACGCCACGTGGCAGCGGTGGCGGCCGGTCTGGTGGCCCTTTCGACGGTCGCGTTCCCTCAGAGCGTCACGGAATATAACCGGAAGCTGGGCTCCGTTCAGCAGCGGATCCAGGCGGTGCGGTCCAAACTTGCGGAAGCGCGGCGGCGCGAGCGGATGGCGCGCAGTCAGTTCTTTCAGACGCAGCGGCAACTGAACGACACCCGCCTTAGCCTGGCGGAGACCCGCAGGCAGCTGCATCGCTCGCGCGGACAACTCCACTCCATCTCGGGAGAACTCGCGCGGATGGAGGCCCGCCTGTATGAAAAGCGCCGCGCGCTGACGCAGAGGCTGGAGGATGCTTACAAGTGTCCTCCTTCCACTTATCTGGTGGCGCTCGTGACCACCCAGGATACCTGGGATGCCCTGACTCGCACCAAGATGATCCAGCAGATCGTGGAGAGCGACCTTCGCCTGCTGGAGGATATCCGGGAGTCCCGCAACGAAATCCGGCGCCGGCAGGAAGCCCAGCGCCGCAAGGTTATGGAGATCAACGGGCTGCAGGCGCGGCTGGCTTCCCAGGAGCAGCAGGAGCGTGAGCTGGCATGGATGCAGCGGGCGCAGTATGACGCCATACGGCGGGATCGCGTGGCGTACGAGCGGCACCTGGACGAGCTGATCCGTCAGTCCCAGCGGATCGCGGCGATGATCCAGCGGATGCAGGAGACGCCGGAAGGCAGGCGCAGACTGGCGACTGCCTTTACGGGAGGGTTCATCCGGCCCGTAAGCGGCCGCATAACTTCCGGATTCGGCATGCGTTACCATCCCATCCTGAGGAAGACCAAGCTGCACACCGGCGTGGACATCGCCGCTCCAAGTGGCACGCCTATCCGGGCTGCGGCCGCTGGCACGGTCATCATCGCCGGATGGATGGACGCCTACGGCTACACGGTGGCCATAGACCACGGCGGAGGCGTCTCCACGCTGTATGCCCACTGCTCGTCCGTGTCGGTGCGAGTGGGGCAGGAGGTGTCTCAGGGACAGGTCATCGGAAGGGTGGGTAGCACGGGGTGGTCCACTGGCCCGCATCTGCACTGGGAAGTGCGGCGCAACGGCCAGCCGGTGAACCCGCTGTGATGTAAGAGGAGGGAAATTTGCGGCGGCCGAGGGTGATGCTGAATCCGTCGTGCCAGTACGGCAATCGCATCCTGGATGATGACGGGCGGGAGATCTACAACGAGGGGAAGAACCTCTGGCTATTCGCCGTGGAAGCCCGCAAAGCCCTGGATGAGGACGGCCGGGTGGAAGCGTTCATCAGCCGGGAGTCGCAGGATGCGCCTTCCGATCTGGACTCTGAGGCGGCTCTGACCAACCAGCTGAAATGCGATTGCCTGGTGGCGCTGCACTCAGACGCCACTGCGGACGGCACGCCCGGCGGCGGCACCTGGACGTTTTACACGGGCCAGACGCATCTCTCGCCGGAAGAGCTGGCAGATCTCCCCTACCGTCTGGAGGATTCGCAGCGTCTGGCGGAGCAGGTGCAGGATCACGTGCTGGAGGCCATCCGCACTGTGTATCCCGAGGTCCAAGACCGGGGCGTCCGGGAGCACTGGCACCGCCTTAGGATGCTGCATGCGCCGCGCTGCCCGTCGTGCCTCATCGAGATCTTGTTCCACACCAATCCCCGCGAGCGGGAGCTGCTGAAGCGGGCGTCATTCCAGTCGCTGGTGGGGCAGGCAGTGGCGCGAGCCGTGCTGAAATACTTCTTCGGGGAGTGAGACGGGAAGGCCGGTTTTCGGCCGGATCTTCTCCGTATCAGAGATTATCGTCGCGAGGAGTCGCAACACAGTCATGCTACGCATCGGCATCGTCGGCAGCGAAAACAGTCACACCGCCGCATTCGCGAAGATCCTGAACGTCCGCAAGACAATACCCGGGGCGCG